>ERZ773138.729-NODE-729-length-36652-cov-14.902533_pt1 | contig 36652 bp, 31 predicted proteins | sample MGYA00511114_ERZ773138 | MGnify/ENA primary metagenome ERZ773138 (study PRJEB29015, sample SAMEA2737805) | human gut metagenome | biome: human gut; feature: human-associated habitat; material: faeces | place: China | collected 2012 ...
AGGACGACCAGATCGCGCGCATCGAGGCACTGGCCCGCAAGCGCCGGGGCGGCGCTCTGTGACCGGGTCACATTGACTTCCTCGTCTGACAAGTATATAATAAAAATGCTAATAAGGAAAATATGATAAATGAAATAAATTCAATGATTAATGTTGATAAAATAATTAGATTTGAAAATGTTAAAGAAGAAAATAGCATAGTGATTAGTGGAAATGATTCTAATGAAATGGTAAAAAGCTTAAAAAAATATATGAACCTTATTTTGGGAAAAAGTAAATTAAGAATTTGTATAGGTTATATAATTTATAAATAACCTATACAAATACTTCACCAGTTTGACTAGTTTTATCAATTTCAGATAAAGCATGTACTCTAATTATATTAATTAAAATTGAAAAAAGATATGCATGATATAAATTTTCATAAGGTGATAAATCTATATCTTGAGATAAAACTTCTTTTTGAAATCGTCTTTCCTCTAATCTATTGGTAGATTCAATAAATAAAAATATATATCCAACCAATATAAATTCAGCACCAAGCAAAGTAACTGAAGTTGAAGTTTCACCAGTATTATTAATGTCTAAAACTTCTAAAATATCTAAGTTAGATCCATGGATAAAGAAAAAATAACCTATAACTAATAAAGAGGAACCGAATTTTTCAATATTTGCAAGTTGAATATCTAATTGTTTAAAGTACTCTTCAAATTCATCATTATTAATTTTATTGTTTTCATAGTGCAATTTAATAAACTCCATACAATTGATTTTATGAAGGGGGCTATATAACATTATATGAAATTTAATATAATGTTGTACAAATTTGAATTGAATCTAAATAATTAAATTGATCCAATTAGTTTTTTACTGTTTACATATGTATCAATCATTTGTTATTCTCCTTAAAATAAGAAAGTAAATTTTTAATTATAATACCAAATAATAAATTAAATATAAATTAAATAGCACAATTAACTTAATAATAATTGGAAAAATAAGTATTGGCAATGGATTAAAGTGAAATTTTATTTGATGATTTTATACAAAATTTAAATTGATTATGAGAAATGATATAAAAATAAATAACTTAAATGTATAAAATTAGAGATGAATTTAACACAATATATTTTTTGAAACTCATTGACTACTATTAATGAATTAGATACAATGTAAACATAAACAAAGAAAAAAATATTAAAAATTGAAAAAAGTTACAAAAGAGTGGGTTTTAATTTTTGATACATTTTGGAAACGATACCTAATATGAAAGTTATTAACTTTAGATAAATATTTATAATGTTAATTATAAATAGACTTTATTATTTTTCTTAATGGAACCGTTTCTAAAAAGGTTAAATAATATTTATTATGTATTTTAAGTTGTTATCAACTTTAAAAATAAATTGATTTTGTGTAAAAGTGGAGGAGAATTATTATGAAAAAATTATTAGTAACATTACTTGTAGCAGCAACATCTGTAAACTTTGTAGCTTGTGGATCAAGTAATAAGGGAAATGATGATAAAACTACTACTTCATCAGGAAATAGTGATAAGAAGGTAACTTTAAAGGTTCAAGCAGAAAAAGAATGGGTAAGTTATTATGAAAAGGTTAAGGATACAATAGTAGAAAAATATCCAAATGCAACAATTGAAATTCTTGAAACAGGATCATTTGACCACTTAGATGTATTAGATAAAACAGATGCAACAAACTCAGATATTGCTGATGTATTTGCTTTACCAGCAGATAGATTATATAGCTTAGCTAAGAATCAAGTTTTAGCTGCAATACCCTCTGATGAAATGGCAAAAGAAGTTGGTGGATTTAATGATTTTGAAAATGGATTAGGTGGAAACTTTAAAATTGATGGTGAATATTTAGCATTCCCTTACAATATAGAAACTTTAATTGGATATGTTAATGTTGAAAATGCTAAGGCAGCAAATATTGATACAAGCAAAGAAATTGAATTTACAAGCTTAGAATACAATCAAATTTTAACAACTGTTCATGATGCATGGTATGGAGTTGCATTTACTAATTCAGCTGATTTTGATTTACTATCAAAAGATTTAAAAAGTGATGCTACAAAAGAATGGTCAGAATTAACAGAACAACAAAAAAAATTATTTGAAGGATTATATAATTACTGGAAAGCTCATAAGGAAAACAATACATCTTTATGGGATAAAGAGGCTGCTGGAGGATATATTGATGAACAATTTAAAACAGGTGAAAGCGATGCTGTAAAGATTGATGGTCCTTGGGCTACTTCTTCAGTTAGTGAGTTAGTTGGAAGTGATGACAACCTACAAATAATTCCATTAAGTCAAATCACATTTAATGGACAACCATTAAAACACTGGAAAGGTGGATGGGGTCTTGGAATAAATGCAAGATGTGAAGATAATGAAGAACAAATGGAAATTGCAGAGGCATTTATTAAAGAGCTTATAAATCCTGAAAATGCAAAAGAATTATTTTATGCAACAGGTAAGATATTAGAAAATGCTACAATTGATAATTATCAAGGAATAGATAAATTACAATTAAAAGTTATTGAAGCTACTTACGATAGTTATAAAGTTGCTGAAAATAGACCTTTGTTTAGTGAATATGGACAAGTTTGGGATACATGGCAAAATGCTTTATTATCATGGTCTGCTAAAAAACCTGCAAATGCAGAAGAAGCATATAAGGAAGTTAAAGCATCATTTGACGGTATGATGGCAAATCTTAATCAATAAAAGTTTTACAGATATTAAATGAGTTAAAAAGTTAAATACGCTAATTTAAGTTAATAGTGTATTATATATTAATCAGAAACACTTTATTAAGTGTTTCTGAAATATTTAAATCACTATATTTCCCTGAAAATTATTAGTATATTCAAATTTATAATATAATAAAAGCTATTAACTTAAATTGGCTTTTAATTAATGGGAGGAATTCCACATGAGAGAAAGTATAGAAATGCCAAAAGGTATATTTTATACAATAGTAACAATATGTTCATTAATTATAATGCTAACATCACTTGAAATATTGATTAAAGCAAAAGATGCAGAATTATTTAATATGTGGTTATTTAGCAGTAATTTAGGAGAAGATTTATTAACTAAGACAACAGATGAGTTATATTCTACATATTTAAATATATGTATGGCAACATTTTTTATTAGAGCAATAACACCAATGGCTGTGGCAATTCACAGTTATTTTACTTTTACAAAACTTAGAGTTAATAAGATGTTTGTAATAATATGGTCTGTAATTATAGTAGGGGCATTTGTATTAACATTTTTAGGAGAACAGTTTTATTCAATATTCTTTATCGGATGTATAATAGGTTATTTAGCTTTAATTTTTATAATGGGTTACTTAGGGAAGTGTATCAAAAATGTTAATAGTATTTAAGCATAGAGTTATTCAGAAGGTATAAAAGGAGGTAAAAGGGTTGAGAAAATTCAATAAGCGCTTATATGATAATATTAATCGAGAATATGATAGAAAAAATTTATACCTATATGAAGTTTCGGTTTTACAGGAAAAAATTGAAGCTGCAACTGGTAAGGAAAAACAAGATTTAGAAAATAAATTAAAAGACAAAGAAGAAGTTGAAAATGGAAAAGTTATATATTTGACATTTGATGATGGACCATCTAAATATACTGGTGACATATTAAATATTTTAGATAAGTATAATGTAAAAGCAACTTTTTTTCTTGTATGTAGTAATAATCTAGAAGAATATACAAAAAAATATATTCAAAAAGGTCATACAATAGGTTTACATTCATGTTCTCATAACTACAAACAGATTTATTCTAGTAAAGATGCTTATTTTGAAGACTTAAATAAGTTAAAAAATAGAATTAGTATTTCTTCAGGTTATGATAGTATATTTCTTAGATTTCCTGGTGGATCTAGTAATACTGTAAGTAAGTTTAATAAAGGTATAATGAGTAGTCTTACAAGAGAAGTTGAACAAAATGGATATAGGTATTATGATTGGAATATTGATTCAAATGATGCAGGTGGAGCAAATGAAAAACAAGTATATGAAAATGTAATTAATTCACTTAAGAAAAATGATAGAAATAAAGTCGTTGTTTTAATGCATGATACAAAAGAAACTACAAAAAATTCATTAGAAAACATCATAAAAGAATCAATAAATTTAGGATATACATTTAGTGAAATAAACTATGCTACTCCAATGATTCATCATTCAATAAATAATTAAAAAAACGTATTAAAAAATAAATTTTGAAAATAATATTAATGACATGATAGTAAATATGTTAAAAAAGAATATAATGCGGGATGCTTATGTTCTTTTTTTTGACAAAAAATAAATATCAATGTATACTATATCACTGATAAAAAAAGGGGAGATATAAGTGAAAAATTATAATTTATCTTTTATGAATGAATATATAAAATTAAAAAAAATTAGTATTTATGATTTAGTAGGAATTTTTTATGTTGATGCATACAAAATAATGAATTATTTTAATGGCTTAGAAGTCCCACCTAAATCATTTTTATCAATGTTATATAAATATATGGAAGTAAATAATTATGACGAATTATATAATAAAGTAAAAAATGAAATAGAAAAGATAAAAGATGAAAATAAGGTAACATCTGGGTTTGACAAAAAATTTAATATAGGATTTTTATCTAATAAAAATATAGACATTGAATATCTATCTGTTTATTGTAATATAAGTAAGGAAGAATTAACTAATTATATTACAGGAAAAAAATTAACGCCAATTATAATAGTAAATAAAATATGTGAATATTTTAAGGTAAATAATATAAATGATTTAAAAAAATTAGAAGAAAAAGAAAATAATGAAATAAATACTTTTCATGATAAAAGAAGGATAGTAAATGAGTTTTCTTTAAAAAAAACAAAGGATGAAGATAATATAGAAATTATTGAAAAATCTTTAAATACAGTTGAAATAAATAATTACCTAAAGAGATATATTAATATAAAAGGAATAAAAATTGTTGATATAGCAACTATTACTGGAATTAGTACTTCACAAATAAGTAAAACTTTTAACGAAAAGTATATTACAGATGAAAAATATTTAAAAGAAATATTAAGGGCTTTAAATATAAAAAATTATGATGAATTAAAAAAAACAGTCGATAATTTAATAGATTCTAAAGAATTTATTAGTTACTTAAAGTTATATATAAAAAATAAAAATATTACTTTAAAGGACATATCAGATGGTATAAATATAAGTTATTCATATTTTAGTGACATATTAAATGGAAGACGTGCTTTAACTGAAACATATATTAATAAAATTTTAGAGTTTTTAAACTTAAAAGATTATGATGAATTAAAGAAAAAATCTGGTGATTCTAAAAAAATTATTAAATATTTAAAACAATATATGAAAAAAGAAAAAATAACATTAGAAGAATTCGCAAAAGGTATTAATATTAATTGTTCGTATCTTTGTGGTATGTTAAATGGAAGATATAATTTTAATGAAATATATATTAATAAAATTTTAGAATATTTGAATATAGATAACTTAAATGAGTTAAAATATTTAGCTAACATTCCTAAAAATTTTAAAGAATTTACAAAATATTTAAGAATGTATATTAAAATTAAAAAAATATCATTAGAAGAATTAGCAAATGGTATTTGTATTAACTATACTTATCTTATCAGCATGTTAAACGGGAAATATGTTTTAAAAGAACAATATATGAATGATATTTTAGAATTTTTAAATGTCAAAAGTTTTGATGAAATGAAGAATATAGTTGATAATTTTATCCCAGATAAAAATAATGATATAAGTTTTTTAAATGATTATTTATCATATTTATCAATTGACCAAAAAGAGTTATCAGATTATATTGGTTGTTCTAGAGCAATTTTAAATTATGCTTTAAATGGAAGACAAACATTAAATGATAATATGATGAGTAAATTATTAGAATATTTTAATGTGGAAGGCATTAATGAATTAAAAGATATAGTTAAAGAAAAAAATAAAATTGATTTAAAGTTTTTAAAATTTTATTTAGAATATGAAGGTATTACTTTAGAGGAATTATCTAAAAAAATTGATTGCTCATATAAAAACTTAAAATTAATGATCAATGACAAAAATAAAATTAAAAAAATTTATTATGATAAAATATTAAATTACTTTAATGCTTCTAATTATAATGATTTATTAAACAAATTAAAGTATGAAACAGAAGAAGACTTAACATTTATAAAACCTTTCTTAATATTAAATGGAATAACACAAAATGAATTTGCAAAAATTTTAAATTGTGGTATAACAAACGCAAATAAAGCATTAAATGGGGTAGTTAAGTTACAGCCAATGTACATAAAAAATTTATTAGAATATTTTAATTTTAAAGATTTTAAAAGTTTCAAAGATTATGTACTTTTAATATTAAACAAAAATAATGTTAATATTGTTGATTATGCTGCAATTTCTTTAATATTTACTTGTAATGATGTTAATAAAATGATGGACAAATTATCAAAAGAATTAAATATAAGTTATGACCTGTTAAAATATAACTATGAAAAATATAAATTAATGTATATTCAAAGTATAAATAGCAAAAATAATGATTTTAATATACCATTATATAAATTAAATCACTAATTTTAGTGATTTTTTCTTTTAAAATAACATAAAAAATTCGCTTGACAAAATGCTTCTGGGGGGGGGTATACTTAGAGTAATAAGTATAGTATGAGGGAGTAAAAAAGGTATGAAAATAAATAATAAAGGATACGCAAGCACAATAATAATGTTTAGTATTCTAACACTATTTTTAATAAGTATGTTAATGCTAGTTAAGACAATGAATAATTCTGGTTCGTTAAATAAAAAAATAACAGAAAAAGTAGTAGATAATATAGATTATGATGCATCAGGAACAGTTCAAGATAAATTAAAAATTTTAGACAGTAGAATAGATAATATTGAAAATAGTATGTTAGATAAAATGTATCCAGTAGGAAGTATATATGACTACTACATATAGTACAACAGAAGAAGTAACAAATGCTATAGGAGGCGAATGGGAAAAATATGCACAAGGAAGAACAATAATAGGTGAAGGAACAGATGAATCAGGATATATATATCAATCAGGACAAAAAGGTGGTAATAAGTCAGTTACCTTATCTTCATCTAATATACCAAGTTTATCAGTAACAGGTACTACAAATTCAACAGGTAGTGGATATAGTATTGGATATGGTTCATCAAATAGAACAACAAGTTCTAATGGTGATCATAATCATAGAATTAATATTGGTTTTAATCAAAATGGTTATAATTATAATATTCCTAAATCTATATATCTTGTTTGGAATACTGGGGTAAAATATACTAATTCTGTAATAAACAATCAAAATTCTACATCTTGGTATACGTCAAATTCAGGAGCACATACACATACAGTTGCAGATTACTATGCAAATAGTATAAGTGGTGTTGCTGCACACACACATACATTTACAGGAAATTATACAAATAATAATGTAAGTGCGATTAGTACAGAAAGTCCATATGTAGTAACTTATATGTATAGAAGAATTAAATAACATAGTTAGCAGAAGAATAAATGTTATATGATAATTTATTCTTTTTTTATTATAAATTTAATCTATTTATTTGTGTTAATATTAATTAAAATATAAATAAGATATTTTTGTACTATATTAAAAAAATCTTCATATATTTTATTAGTAGATATTTGGAGGAGAAAAATATGATTAATAAACAAGGAATTTGGCTTTTAACATTATTTAGTTTAATTTTAGTATTAAGTGTATATTATATTACTATGCCATCAGAATTTTTAGCAAGTGCGAGTAAAAATGTAAGTGAAAATAATAAAGAGGTAACAAAAGTAAAAGAAAGCGAAATAATATCTACTTTGAAAGTAGAAAATGAAGAAGAAAGAAACGAAAAAATTAGTGAACTACAAACAATTTTAACAAAAGATGGTTCTACTAGTGAAGAAAAAAATAATGCGTATGAAGAGTTAAAAACAATAAATATAATTAAAGGAAAAGAAGAAGAAATAAGTTCAAAAATCAAAGAACAATATAACTTAGAAAATTTTGTGAAAATAAAAGATGATCAAGTAAGAGTAGTAATTATAAAAAATGAACATGACTCAAAACTTGCAAATGACATAATGAATTTAGTTCAAAAAAACTTTGATTCAAAAATGTATATATCAATAAAATTTCAAAAATAACAATTATGTTATTTTTTTTAATAACATAAAAATTTTTTTAACATAAAATAATATGAGTAATTATATATACACCTCTAAAGAGAAAGTGAGGATAAAAATGAGCAAAGGAATATTGACAAAAAGAGAAAGAGAAGTATTTGAATTGTTAATTAAAAATTATACTACAAGAGATATAGCAGATAAATTAAATATAAGTGAAAAAACAGTTAGAAACCATATATCAAATGTAATGCAAAAACTAGGTGTTAAAGGAAGAAGTGGAGCTGTAGTTGAACTACTCAAATTAAATGAGATTTCTTTATAAGAAAACTCATTTTTTTTATTTTTTTTGCATATATTTTTTTAGGTGATACTATAATGATACAAAGATTTTCAATAAAAAAAATTGGTAAATATACTGTACTTTTATTTATTGTTTTTTTATTTTATTTGTTTCCTAATAAAGTAAATTATGATTTAGATAAAGAAGTAAGCAAGGATATTAGTATTAATTATCATGATATATTTTTAATAGATAAAAATAACTATATAGCTAAAACTAATATTCAAGTAAGGTCATTAAAGGCAGATTCACTTATTGATGAACTAATAGAAATAATGACAATCGATGGAAAATATCAAGATAAGATACCAAATGGGTTTAGGGGAGTTTTACCATCTGATGCTAAATTATTAGGTAAAAAAATTGATAATAATATAGCAACCTTAAATTTTAATTCAAATTTATTTGATGTAAGTAATGAACTTGAGGAAAAAGAATTAGAAGCAATAATTTATACAATTACTTCTATAGAAAAGATAGATACAGTTAAAATTCAAATTGAGGGTAAGGAATTAACTAAATTACCTAAATCTGGTAAATTATTACCGAATGAATTAAAAAGAGAATATGGAATAAATAAAATATATAATATTGATAGTATAAAAGATGTAACTAAAGTAATTATTTATTATACTAATAAAAATAATAATGATGATATTTATTATGTACCAGTAACAAAATATATTAATAGTAAGGATGATAAAATAAAAATAATAATAGATGAACTTACAGGTAAATTTTCTTTTGAAAGCAATTTGATGAGTTATTTAAATTATAATACAAAATTACTTGATTATAGTTTAAATGAAAATGAAATAGATTTAAACTTTAATGAATATTTATTTGATAATACAGAAAATAAAAAAGTATTAGAAGAGGTAATATACAGTATTTCATATTCAGTAAAAGATAATTATGATATTGATGTTATTAATTTTTTTGTAAATAATGAAAAGATAAAATACTAAAATAAAGTTAAAAACTTACTATTGACAGTAACAAATGAAAGTGTTATAATCTTATTGTCCTTTGATTAAGGATACAAATTTGAGTGCCTCAGTAGCTCAGTTGGATAGAGCAACGCCCTTCTAAGGCGGCGGTCAGGGGTTCGAATCCCTTCTGGGGCACCATAATTGGATAATAAGAAATCAGTCAGTAATGATTGATTTTTTTTCTTTTTCTGACCGCAATAATTTTAAAATTATATTTAAAGTAGAATGAAATGTTGATAAAAAATAAGATTATATAGTATAATTTATTAGGTGGTTTTTATGAAAAATGTAACAATTTTTGGTGGTGGAACTGGTATGTCCACACTTTTAAAAGGATTAAAAGAGTTTCCTATTAATATAACAAGTGTAGTATCTGTTTGTGATGATGGTAAAAGTACAGGTAAACTTAGAAAAGAATTTAATATACCTGCAATGGGTGATATTAGAAGAGTTATGATATCTTTATCTGAAACTGAACCTCTTATGGAAAAACTTTTAAATTATAGATTTAGTAGTAATAGTGAACTTAATGAACATACAGTAGGTAATTTACTTTTAACCGCAGGAACACAAATTACAGGTAATTTATCTGATGGTATTAGATCTATAAGCAAAGTATTAAATTTAAAAGGAAAAGTAATTCCATTTTCTGAAGATAATATTGTTTTGTCTGCTACTATGGAAGATGGAAGCGTTATTAATGGAGAGCACAATATTACAGGGTCTCCTCTAAAAATAAAAAAAGTATATTATAAGGAAGAACCTAAAATATGTGAAGAAGTATTAGATGCAATTAAATCATCTGATTTAATAATACTAAGTATGGGAAGTTTATATACAAGTATTATACCTAATTTACTTAGTAAAAAAATAAGAAAAGGTTTAGACAGTACAAAAGCAAAAATAATGTATGTTTGTAATATGGTTACGCAGCCTGGTGAAACAGATGATTATAAGGTAAGTGATCACATAAATACTATAAATTCTTATTTAGGTAAGCATAAGATTGATATTGTAGTTGTAAATACTGGCGTAATAGATCAAAAAATAGCTGATAAATATTCAAGCTTAGAACAAAAAGATCCTGTAATTTATGATGAAAATAATATTAATTGTAAAAAGATATTAAATAATTATGTTTCAATAGATGAAGATGTAATAAGACATAATGTAATAAAATTATCTTTAGATATATATTCATATTTAATTGATGAAGGTATTAGTAAATATTGACTTAATACCCTTTAAAATGGTATTATTTAGAAGGTGGTAAAAATGAATAAAAAAGATGTTTTTAAAAAAGAATATACATATATTGCAAATGATAGATATAGAGAAAATGCAGAAAAACTAGTGGAATTATTACCTGATTATTTTTTTAAAGTTGCAGCTTCTTCAACAGGTAAATATCATCCATTATTTTCTTTAGGTGATGGGGGTCTTGTAAGACATACTAAAGCTGCTATTAGAATAGCAAAAGAACTTTTAGATAATAATAGTATTGGACATAAATTTACTAGTAATGAAAAGGATTTACTTATAATTTCAATAATGGTTCATGATGGTCTTAAACATGGTAGAGTAGAAGAAAGATATGTTAGATTTGATCATCCTATTCTTATAGGAGAATATATAAAAGAAAATAAAGATAAATTAACTCTTACAGATGAAGAAATAGATTTTATAGTAAGAGTAACGTCATCTCACATGGGAGAATGGAATACAAATCCATATAGTAAAGTTGTATTACCACTTCCAAAAGATAAATATCAAAGATTTGTTCATATGTGTGATTTTTTGTCGAGTAGAAAATTTTTAGATGTAAAATTTGAAAATGATGATATAATAGAATAAAAGGGTGAAATGATGAAGATAAATAAAAAATATATAATAATTTTTGGATTAGTAGGATTTGCATTTTTAATTTTTTTATTTCTTATACTTAAAAGTAATAAGCCTGAAGAAATAATAGAATTAAAAAATGTAACTTTTACTACATCAGATAATAGAGTAACAATTACAGCAAAAGAAGACTTTAAAAAGAAAGATGTAAGTAATTATGATTTGTATTTAACTAAAAATGATAAACAAATAGTAGGTTTATTTACATATAATTTAAATGAATATGAAGAAAAAAATAGTAAAGAAATTCTGGATAAACAAATAGAATATTTTACAAGTACAAGAAAAGATTTCAAACTTTTCAAAAAAGAAAAAATAATAGATTTAGATGATAAAAAAATTACTAAAGTAGAATATTCTGGAACAAATACAGATTCATCAGATTGTGTTTATATATTTGCAGTTATTGATTTTAAATCTGATCCTAATTATGTTGTATACTCAAATGAAGTAATATTACATAAAGATTATGAAAGTAATATAAGTGAAATGCTTGATATATTAAAAAATGCTAAATTAAATTAGTGAAATCTCATTTTATGGGATTTTTTTCTTTTACCAACAGGAAGAAAATCTCTTGACAAAATGCTCCTGGGGGGGGGGTATACTTAGAGTAATAAGTATAATATGAGGGAGTAAAAAAGGTATGAAAATAAATAATAAAGGATATGCAAGCACAATAATAATGTTCAGTATTTTGACATTATTTTTAATAAGTATGTTAATGTTAGTTAAGACAATGAATAATTCTAGTTCTTTAAATAAACAAATAACGGATAAGATAGTAGATAATATTAATTATGATGCATCAGGAACAGTGCAGGCTCAAATTGCTGAACTAAATACAACAATTACTAGTATGCAAAATGAAATAACAAGTTTAAAAGAAGATAATAAAAATTTATCTTCAAAAATTACAGAAATGGATGATCAACTTAATAATAAAAATTATATAATGCCAACTATATCTAACAGTAATATAATTATATATAATGGTGGATATGTTAAAATAGGAAACAAAGTAATGGTCAATATAGAGTTTACTACTAATGAATCAAACATTTCAAAGGATGTAAATTTTCCAACAGAAATATTTAAAAATTTTCCAAGACCAATTGACGGTTATTATCCAACATTATATTCATATACATTAAAGGCAGATGGTTCTGGTAATAGTGTAAAACCTCTTTATACGCGAATACTTCAAACAGGTACAATGGTAATGACAGATAGTGATACTACACCTATAAATGCAGGTTGGAGTATATTTGTAACAGGTACATATATAACAAAAGAATGAGTTAATTACATACGTAAGAATAGAATTGTCTATTCTTATTTTTTATAGTATAATTATTTCTAGGTGAAGAAATATGAATCAAGATAAAATAAGAAATTTTTCAATAATCGCACATATAGATCATGGAAAAAGTACAATAGCAGATAGAATGCTTGAATTAACAGGAGCTGTTACAAAAAGAGAATCAAAAGATCAAATGCTTGACAATATGGATCTTGAAAGAGAAAGAGGAATTACAATAAAACTTAATGCAGTTAAGTTAAATTATAAGGGTTATACACTTCATTTAATAGATACACCAGGTCACGTAGATTTTACATATGAAGTATCTAGAAGTTTAGCTGCTTGTGAAGGAGCAGTTTTAGTAGTTGATGCAGCACAAGGAATAGAAGCACAAACACTCGCAAATGTATATTTAGCTTTAGAAAATGATTTAACTATAATACCGGTTATAAATAAGATAGATTTACCTAATGCTGATGTTGATAAAGTAAAAAAAGAACTAAGAGAAGTACTTGGATTTAGTGATGATGAAATAATTTTAACAAGTGCAAAAACAGGTTTTGGTATAGATAAATTACTTGATGCTGTAATAGATAGAATTCCATGCCCAAATGGTGAAATAAATTCAAATCTTAGAGGACTTATTTTTGATAGTGTATTTGATTCATATAGAGGAGTAGTTATCCAAACTAGAATAGTGGATGGTAAATTAAAAGTAGGAGACAAAATAAGATTTATGAGTACAGGAGCAAGTCACGAAGTAACAGAACTTGGTGTGTCAACTCCAAAAGAAGAAAAGGTAAAAGAACTTGTTTCTGGTGATGTTGGATATGTTTGTGCATCTATTAAAAAAATAAGTGATGTAAAAATAGGTGATACAATAACTCTTGATGATAATCCAGCTAAAGAAGTATTACCAGGTTATAAAGAAATAAAACCAATGGTATATTCAGGTATTTATCCAGTAGAAACAAATAAATATAATGATTTAAGAGATGCACTTGAAAAATTAAAATTAAATGATGCATCACTTACATTTGAACCCGAAACAAGTAAAGCTTTAGGATTTGGTTTTAGATGTGGATTTTTAGGACTTCTTCATATGGATATAATAAAAGAAAGAATAGAAAGAGAATTTAATATTGAAATAATACTTACAAGTCCATCAGTTATTTATACAGTAATGCTTACAAATGGTGATATAGTTTATGTTGATAATCCAACTAAACTTCCTGATAGACAAGTAATTAGTAAAATAGAAGAACCATATATTAAAACAAATATATTTGTACCAAGTGAATTTATAGGACCTGTTATGGAATTATGTCAAAATAAAAGAGGTAATTTTATAAATATGGATTATATTGATACAAGAGTAAACATACACTATGAACTTCCACTTTCTGAAATAGTATATGATTTCTTTGATAAGTTAAAAAGTACAACAAAAGGTTATGCATCATTTGATTATGAATTTATTGGTAATAAACAAAGTGATCTAGTTAAGGTTGATATAATGCTTAATGGTGATATAGTAGATGCATTTTCTATTATTACTCATAAAGATTTTGCATATAAAAGAGGTAATGCAATTACTCAGAAATTAAAAGAAATAATTCCAAGACAATTATTTGAAGTACCTGTTCAAGCATGTTGCAATAATAAAGTTATTGCTAGATGTGATATAAAAGCAAATAGAAAAAATGTACTTGCTAAATGTTATGGTGGGGATATTTCAAGAAAAAGAAAATTATTAGAAAAACAAAAAGAAGGAAAAAAGAAAATGAAGACAATTGGAAGTGTAGAACTTCCTCCTGAAGCATTCCTTGAAGTACTAAGTGTGGAGGATTAATATATATTTTATTTAAAGATAGTAAAGAACATAAAAGAAACTAGAAAATATAATTAGACTATATTTTTGTAGTTTTTTTTCTTTTGTTATGATATAATTTTTATTGAATAGAGGAAGATAGTTATGGTAAAAAGTGCATATATACATATACCTTTTTGTAATAATATTTGTAGTTATTGTGATTTTTGTAAACTCTTATATAATAAAGATTTTGTTAAAAAGTATTTAGATGCGTTAGAAAAAGAAATTACTAATAATTATAAGGGTGAAATATTAGATACAATTTATATTGGTGGTGGAACACCTTCCTCTTTAAGTATTACAGAATTAGATAAATTATTTTCTATTATTAAAGTATTTAAATTAAGTAAAGAATATGAATTTACTTTTGAAGTAAATATAGAAGATATAACAGAAGAAAAACTAGAAATATTAAAAGAAAATAAAGTAAATAGGTTAAGCATTGGAATAGAATCATTTAATGATAAATATTTAAAATATTTAGGTAGAAATTATACTTCTGATATAATAAGTGAAAGGGTAGAACTTGCTAAAAAGTATTTTGATAATATAAATGTAGATTTAATGTATGCACTTAAAAATGAAAGTTTAAATGATTTAGAGGAAGACATAGATAAAATACTTAAACTTGATATAAAGCATATATCTTGCTATTCATTAATAATAGAAAAAAATACTAAGCTTTATATTGAAAATACAAAGTATATATCTGATGATCTTGATAGTGATATGTATGATATTATAGATAAAAAATTAGAAAATAAATATCATAGATATGAAGTAAGTAATTATTCTATTACTTCTTATGAATCAAGACATAATTTAACATATTGGGAAAATAATGAATATTATGGATTTGGTTTAGGAGCAGCAGGTTATATAGATAATATAAGATATACAAATACTAGAAATTTATCTAAATATATAAGTGGTAATTATGAAAGGCAAAATGAATTACTTACTAAAGAAGATAAGATAAAGTATGAATTTATATTAGGGTTAAGACTTACAAATGGAATAAATAAAGATAATTTTAATAAAAAATATGGTATAAATATAAATGAAATAGAAATTATAAAAGAATTAATTGATAAAGGATTATTAATTGATGATAAAATAAATATATATGTACCTAAAAAATATTTTTATGTATTAAACGATATACTAGTAAATTTTGTATAAAGGAGAATAAAAAGATGAACGAAGATATAGAAGTTTTAGATTTTGAAGAAGCAAATGATGAAGAAATAGAAACATTAGATGAAAATGATAATAAAAGTGAAGAAAATAAAGAAATTAATGATAATGGTATTTTAAATAAACAACAAGAACAAGACGAAAAACAAAATTCTAAGGAAACAGAAGGAACTGTTATTGATATAAATAGGTTATTTGATGTTGATGAAAAAGAAGAAAAAATAGCAGAAGAAGAAATAAAAAAAGAAGCAGAGAAGAAAGATAAAAAGATATTCAAAATTCAAATAGGATTAATAGTAGCATTAGTTTTAATTGCATCCTTAGTATACTTTTTTGGATATAATTTATTTGAACCATTTATTAAGATTGATTAAAGAATTAGACAATAAAAGTTGTCTATTTTTTAATTATTTAGCACTCATCTATTGACATTGCTAAAATAAGTGCTATAATTAGATTGTACACTTGGATTAGAGGTGAATATATGCTTACAGAAAGACAAAGTGCTATATTAAAAATTATAGTTGAAGAGTATATAAAAGTACCAAAGCCAGTTGGTTCAAAATCTATTTGTGATTCATTAAATGTATCTAGTGCGACAGTTAGAAATGAGATGGCTAATTTAGAGGATTTAGGATACTTAGAAAAAACACATGTATCATCAGGTAGAGTTCCATCTGAGAAAGGTTATAGATATTACGTTGATAACTTAATGAAGCCAAAAGAAATGAGTGGTGAAGATGTATTAAAACTTCAAACAATATTTCAAAATAATTCATTAGTATTAAGTGATGCAATAATAAAAAGCTTAGAGATAATATCTGAAATGACTAATTATACAGCAGTTATATTAAAGGATAATGCTTTAGAAAGTAAACTTAAAAAAGTTGAAGCAATTCCAATCGATGAAGATAATGTAACAGCTATACTTGTAACAGATAAAGGACATGTTGAAAATAAAATAATTAATATAACAGGTTCTAATCTAGAGGAAGTAAATAAAACTGTTGAACTTATTAATAAACTTATTGTTGGTACCCCAATTGATGAAGTTACATCTAAACTAGAGTTTGAAATTAAACCAATTATTAATCAATATGTAAAACATCATGAAATACTTTATAATGCATTCTATAATGCGTTTAATAATTTTAAAGATAGTGCAGATATGACTATGAGGGGTAAAAATAATTTACTTGAACTTGATGAATTTTCATCTGATGCTAGAAAAATTAAAGATTTAGTTAATAAGTTTGACAATGACAATATTGTTTCTAAAATTAAAGAAGATGACTCTGGTATAAATGTGTACATAGGTAATGAAAACAACATAGATGATGATTTGACAGTAATAAAGACAAAATATAATGTAAATGGTAGAGAGGGAACACTTGCAATTCTAGGACCTAAAAGAATGGAATATGATAGAGTTGTAAGTTTGCTTGAATACTTAAAAGATGAGATTGAAAAGTAAGGAGGTTTCTTTGTGGAAGAAAATAAAAATGAAGAAATAAAAGAAGAAAAGAAAGCAGAAGAACCTAAAGAACATAAAAAGGAACATAAAAAAGACAAAAAACTAGAAGAACTTCAAAATGAAGTTAATACTCTTAAAGATAAGAATATGAGAATTGCAGCAGAAATGGTTAATACTTTAAGAAGAAAAGATGAAGAGACAAATAGACTTCTAAAATATTCAAATGAATCACTTATAACTGAGTTATTACCAGTTATAGATAATTTTGAAAGAGCTCTTAATGTAGATGCTACAAGTAATGATATTGAAAGTTATCAAAAGGGTATGACAATGATATATAATAGTTTAAAAAATATATTAGAAAAGTTTGAAGTTAAAGAAATAGAAGCTATAGATAAAGAATTTGATCCAAGTTATCATCAAGCAGTAATGCAAGAGGAAAAAGAGGGAACAAAGGAAAATATAGTAATAGAAGTACTTCAAAAAGGGTATACTTATAAAGATAAGGTTATAAGACCAGCAATGGTAAAGGTTAGTAAATAAAGGAGAGGATATATATGAGTAAAATTATAGGTATTGATTTAGGTACAACAAATAGTTGTTGTGCAGTATTAGAAGGTGGAAATGCAACAGTTATTGCAAATCCAGAAGGAAATAGAACTACACCATCTGTAGTAGCATTTAAAGGTGATGAAATAATCGTTGGTGATGCTGCTAAAAGACAAATGGTAACAAATCCAAATACAATTTATTCTGTTAAAAGATTAATGGGTACAGATGAAAAAGTAGAAGCAAATGGTAAAAAATATACACCACAAGAAATTTCAGCAATGATTTTAGGATATATTAAAGATTATGCAGAAAGTTATTTAGGAGAAAAAGTAACTAAAGCAGTTATTACTGTTCCAGCATATTTTAATGATGCACAAAGACAAGCAACTAAAGATGCTGGTAAAATCGCAGGTCTTGAAGTTGAAAGAATTATCAATGAACCTACAGCAGCAGCCCTTGCATATGGTTCTGATAAACAAGATGATTTACATACTATCTTAGTTTACGACCTTGGTGGTGGTACATTCGATGTATCTATTCTAGAACTTGGTGATGGTGTTTACGAAGTTAAATCAACATCAGGTAATAACCATTTAGGTGGAGATGACTTTGATAATAGAGTATCAGATTACTTAGTTGATTTATTCAAAAAAGAAAATGGTATTGATTTAAGTAATGATAAAATGGCTATGCAAAGAATAAAAGATGCTGCTGAAAAGGCTAAGAAAGATTTAAGTGGAGTATCAAGTACTCAAATAAGCTTACCATTTATTTCACAAGGAGAAAATGGACCACTTCACTTAGAAACAACATTAACAAGAGCTAAATTTGAAGAATTAATTCGTGATCTTGTAGAATCAACTCTAGAACCAGTTAGAAAGGCATTAAAAGATGCTAAACTTACTAAAGATGATATTGATAAAGTTATATTTGTTGGTGGATCTACTAGAATACCAATGGTAACTGATTTAATTAAGAAAGAACTTGGTAAAGAACCATCTAAAGGAGTTAACCCAGACGAAGTTGTTGCTATGGGTGCTGCTATCCAAGGTGGAGTACTTACAGGTGAAGTTAATGATATAGTTCTTCTTGATGTAACACCACTTTCACTTGGTATTGAAACAATGGGTGGAGTTATGACTGTATTAATTCCAAGAAATACAACAATTCCAACAAGTAAGAGTCAAGTATTTAGTACTGCAGCTGATAATCAACCAGCAGTTGATATACATGTTCTTCAAGGTGAAAGACCAATGGCAAGTGATAACAAGACACTTGGTAACTTCCAATTAAATAATATCCCACCAGCACCTAGAGGAATTCCTCAAATCGAAGTTACATTTGATATAGATGCTAATGGTATAGTTAATGTTAAAGCTAAAGATCTTGGAACTAATAAAGAACAATCTATTACAATTACTGCTTCAACATCACTTTCTGATGAAGAAATAGATAAAATGGTTAAAGAAGCAGAAGCAAATAAAGAAAAAGATGCTAAGAGAAAAGAAGAAGCAGATGTTAAAAATGAACTTGAACAATTAGTATTTGCAACTGAAAAGGCTATAAAAGACTTAGGTGATAAGATTACTGATAAAGAAAAGAGTGAAGCAGAAGATGCTGTTAAAGTAGCTAAAGAAGCAATGGATTCTAATGACTTAGATAAGATGAAAGATGCTAAAGAAAAATTAAATGAAAAAGCTATGGCTCTAGGTTCTAAAGTATATGAAGAAGCTGCAAAAGCAAATCAAGCAAATGCAGGTGCAACATCTGAAAGCACTGATAATGATAAAAAAGATGATTCAGTAGTAGATGCAGATTATGAAGAAAAATAATAAATAGAAGTAGAAGTTCTAGCTTGCTAGAACTTTCTATTTTAATTATACATAAGGAGAAAATAATGAATAAATATGAAACAAGAAATGATGTGCCTTTAAAATATAGATGGGATTTAACAGATATATTTAAAAATATAGATGATTTTAATAAAACTATTGATGAAGTAAAAGAAGAAATAAAAAAAATAGATAGTTATGTTGGATGCACTAAAAACTCAGATAAATTATTTGAATTTTTAGAATTTGATAGTGAACTTACACAAAAAATTGTAAATTTGCAAGTTTATGCTATGACAATAAATGATCAAGATTTAAAAGAATCTTTTGGTTCTGAACTTGTTGGGAAAATAGATAATTTAACAACAGAATATCATGCTAAAGTAAGTTTTTTTAGTCCAGAATTATTAAGTTTAAGTAAAGAAGATTATAATGATTTATATAAAAATGAAAAATTAGCAAAATATAAAAAATCACTTGATGACATATATAGATATAAAGATCATGTATTAAATGAAAAAGAAGAAGAATTATCATCAAGATTGACAAGTACATTAGGTAGTTATGAACAATTGTCATCAACATTGTTAAATAGTTGTAATGATTATGGTAGTTTTACTATGCCAGATGGAAATATAGAAGAACTAATGAATACAAATTATAGAAGAATAATGAAGAAACTTCCTAGAGATAAAAGAAAAGAAGTTTATGAACAATTTAATAAGGTAAAAGATAGATATTCAAATATTAGTGCAGGATTATTAGATGATTACGTTAAAACAAATATATCTCTTTCCAAAGTTCATAGATATGAATCTACTTGGGATGAAAAATTATTTGATTTAGAACTATCAAACAAAGTATTTGATTCAATGATAGATTCGGCTGTTGAAACTAAAGATATATTAAAAAAATATTATGATTTAAAAAGTAAAGTTTTAAAAATAGATAAATGTGCTCCTTGGGATGCACCTATAGAACTATATGAAACTGATAAAGAATATACTATAGAAGAAGCATGTGATTTAGTTTTGAAGGCACTAGAACCACTTGGTGAAGATTATATAAAACATTTTAAAAATGTAATTGATAATAGATGTATTGATTTTTGCCAGTATAAAGGAAAACGTAGTGGTGGATATTGTGTATCATCTCCTGGACTTAAAAATTCAAAAATTTTAATGAGTTTCAATTATGATTTGCAATCGGTTTCAACAATTGCTCATGAGTCAGGTCATAATGTTCATCATCAATATTTATATGAAAATAATTTTGCAGAGTATAGAATTGTACCTTATGTAGTTTCTGAGGTAGCATCTTTAACAAATGAATTTTTACTATCAAATTATTTAATTAATAATGGTAGCAAGGAAGAAGCTTTATCTGGATTATCAAATATTCTTGCAGTTTTTAATTCAAATTTTTATGGTAGTATACTTGATGGCGATTTTGAAAGAGAATTTTATAAGTATGTAGAAAACGGTGGAACTCTAACAAAAGATTATTTAAATAATTTATATGAAAAAGATTTACTTAAATTTTATCCTATTGAAATTGAAAGTGAATATCAAAAAGAAGCTTGGATTAGTATAAGTCATTTTTATATGTTTTATTATTTATTTAGTTATTCAATGTGTGTATCGGTTGCGTCATATGTTTCTAAAGAAATATTATCTGGTAATAAAGAAATGCTTGATAAATATATTAATTTCTTAAAAACAGGTAGTGATTATAGTGTTAGTGATATTTATAAAGTACTAGGTATTGATTTAGAAAATAAAAATATTTATTTAGATGCGATTGATAATTTTAATTCCTTAATTGATAAATTCGATGAAATTTATAGTAAATAAAAAGAGGTGAAGTAAATTGGCAAAAAAAGATTATTATGAAGTATTGGGTGTATCTAAAGATGCTACTGATAAAGAAATAAAAAGTGCCTTTAGGCGTTTAGCAAAAGAATACCATCCCGATTTAAATAAAGCACCAGATGCTGCTGAAAAATTTAAAGAAGTACAAGAAGCTTATGAAGTATTATCTGATGAAAATAAAAGAAAAATGTATGATCAATATGGTCATGCTGCATTTGATCAAAATGGTAATGCTGGTTATGGTGGCTTTGGTGGAGGATTTAATGGAGGCTTCTCATCTTCATCATTTGGTTTTGATGATATAGATTTATCTGATATATTATCCGGTGTATTTGGTCAAGGATTTGGTTTTGGTGGTGGAAGCAAGAAAAATTCTAATAGAGCACAAAAAGGTAAAGATTTATTATTTAATATGAAGTTATCTTTTATGGAAGCAGTTTATGGTTGCAAGAAAGATTTTACACTTGATGTATATGAAACTTGTGATAGCTGTAATGGTAAAGGTGGACATGGAGAAAAGAAATGTCCAAGATGTCATGGTTCTGGTACAGTAACAGAAGAACAAAGAACAATGTTTGGATCATTTGTTTCAAAAACTACATGCCCTGAATGTTCAGGAAGAGGTAAATCATTTGATACTGTATGTTCTGATTGTAAAGGAACAGGTAAAGTAAAAAAGCGAAAAACAATTACAGTTACAGTTCCAGCAGGTATTGATGAAGGCCAACAAATTCGTATAAAAGAAAAAGGTGAAGCTGGAGTCAACGGTGGACCTAATGGTGACGTTTATGTTGAATTTCATATTGAAGACCATCAAATATTTAAAAGAGATGGTAATGATGTTTATATGGAATTACCTATAAATATAGCAGAAGCAACTTTAGGATGTAAGAAAGATGTTCCATTAATGAAAGAAAGTATAGTATTAAATATACCAGAAGGAACTCAAAATGGGGATAAACACAGAATTAAAGGAAAAGGTGTTCCATACATTAATTCATCAAAAGTTGGAGACATGTATATTGTTATAAAAGTTGTTATACCAACTAAACTTGATAAGAAACAAAGAGAGTTATTCAGTGAATTATCAAAGACTAATTTAGACGATAATAATGATTTTATAACAAAATTTAGAAAATTTTTTAGAAGGTAATCTTACCTTCTTTTAAATTGACTTTATTAATGATTTTTGATAATATTAATAATAGGTGAAATAATATGGAGATTAAAAGCAAAGATAAATTAGAACCAGGTGATGTGCTTGCTAAACCAATTTATAATTCAAATGGTGTAGCTCTTTTACCTGCAGGTGCAGTTTTAAGTGAAAAGAATGTAGCTAGACTTCAAAATGATTATAATAATATATCACAATTTTTTTGTGTAGATACTCCTGGTACTGAGAATATAATTATACAAGATAAAATTGGAGAAGAAGTTAGAATTAAAACATCAATTGCAATAAGGAATAAACAAATTAGAGAAATAATAGATCAATCAAAAATAATCTCACATCAAATAATAAATTATAACATACATGATGTTGATTTTTATGATACTAGAAATAAATCTGATTATGTTAATAGGCATGCTGTTAATGTAGCAATTGTGTCATGTATTATTGCAAAAAGTATGGGATATAGTGAAAAGGAGTTAGAAGAAATAACTCTTGCAGGTTTACTTCATGATTTTGCAAGAAGCAATCAAAGTGATTCTAATATTGAAAAATTATATACTGATAGATTAAAATGTAAAAAAGAGGAAATATTACCTTATTTAACAGTTGATTTATTAAAGGATACTGATTTTGTAAGAACTGGTGAAATATCACAAAATGTTTTAGGAAGTATATTATGTCATCATGAACATCAAAATGGACAAGGATATTATAAAGTTCCAGCAGAGATTATAAAAAAACATAAATATGCATCTATTTTACATGTTGCTGATATTTATGATACTTTATCTAATAATGATACTAAGTCTATTTTAATTGATTTGCCAGAAAATGCTTTATATTTATTTAACAAAAGTGGAGGTATGACACCTAAAAATATAATTACTTATTTTATGAAAGATTATGGTGCTGTCTCAGAAAGTCAAAGATTATTTGATCCAACGGTTGTAAAACATTTTATAAAATGCATTTCAATATATTCTAAAGGAAGAAGAGTAAAATTATCAAATGGAGATATTGCCGTAGTAAATAGAAATTTTTTAGGTCACAGTGATAGACCTGAAGTTGTTGTTATTGATGGAACTTTAAAAGGAAAAACAATTAATCTAACTGAGGATGTAAATTATCTAAATTTATCTGTAATTGATTATGCTCATGATGAAAAAGATAATAAATTAAAAATGTAGAGTTAATTAAGCTCTACATTTTCTTTTTCTAAAAATTCTTTAAATGTATCTTTAAATACAACAATTTCTTTTTGAACAACATCAGAATAAACACTAGTACAATTTTTTATTGCTTCATATATGTGTTTAAATGTAACTATATCAGAGTTTTCAAATCTAGCATATGTGAAACATTTTGACAAAAGTGCAAGTGAAACATCTGGGTACCTTGAATTATTTTCATAAACTCTTTTATATTCACTTGTCATATTTACTATAAATTTACATACATTTTCTAAAACCCAAGTTGTATATGGCCATCTAACACCAGTTGCTTTTTCTATTTTCTTTGTTGTACCAACAAGAATTTTAACAGTTGTTTCTTGATCGGGTTCTTCTACTTCGATTCTTTCAAAACGTCTTAAAAATGCTTTATCTTTAAGTAAGTTCTCTTCAAATTCTTGAGTAGTAGTTGCACCTATTATTTTTATATCACCTCTATCAAGTCCTGGTTTTAACATATTTAAAAAGTCAACATCACCATTTTTAGATGCAGTAACAAGTGTGTGTATTTCATCAATAAACAATATTATATCTTTTTTACCCATAATTTCGTTTATTAAAAGTTGAAGCTTAGAATCTTGAACACCATCATTTGTATATGTTCCAAGAAGGGAAGATGTATTAATTTTATATATTTTTGTATTTAAAAGTGCATTAGGTACTTCTTTTCTTTGTATTAAATAGTTTAATCCTTCTACAATAGCAGTTTTACCTATACCAGGTTTACCTGTTAAGACAGCAGATTTTTCTGGACTAAGTAATATTAATATAAGTTTTTTTATTTCTTCATCTCTTGCAATTGCAGGATTAGTAACATATTCCTTTTTACTTAAATCTTCAGCGTATGTATTAAGCATACTAAAACCATTTGAAAATGGACTATATTCCATAAAATCATTATTATCCATGTATCATTCTCCTCATACATTACTAGTATATCAAAATACGACAAATTTTACTAGTAAAATTTTGTAAAGAAACATAAATGTTCGTAAAATTGATTGTATAATACTTTTTTCTAATTTATAATGAAATTGGTGATAAAAATGCAGAGATATTTTGCAGTAGATAAAGATTTAAATATTAGTGACAAAGATAAACATCATATAATAAATGTAATGAGAATGAAATTAAATGACAAAATAGAAATTGTATATGATGAAAAAGTTTATATGTGTGAGATAAACGATATATCTAAAAAAGATGTAAGTTATAGTGTGAAAGATATTATTGATATAAATAATGAACTTCCTGTAAAGGTAACAATAGCAGTTTCTTTAGTAAATGAAAAAAAACTTGATTTTATCTTACAAAAATGTACAGAGCTTGGTGTATATGATTTTATACTTGTAAATTCTGATAGAAGTAAAATAAAAATTGATGGAAAAGAAAAAAAGAAAATAGAAAGATGGAATACAATTACAAAGGAAGCTGCTGAACAATCTCATAGAAATATCAAACCAATTGTAAGAGATATTATGTCTATAAATGATGTGTCAAAATTAGATTATGATCTTAAACTTACATGTTCAACTAAAGAAAATGAAAAAACTATAAAAAATGTGTTACAAAATTCGACAAATTGTGATAGAATTATCATAGTGGTTGGTCCTGAAGGGGGCCTTACTGTTTCTGAAGAAGAAAAATTAGAAAAAAATGGGTTTATTCCAGTTACTTTAGGTAATTTAATTTTAAGAACTGAAACTGTTCCTATTTATATTATGAGTTTAATAAATTATGAGGTGGCATTATGAAAAATATTAATTCATTACTATATAAATTTTCAGATATGGATAAAAGTAGTCAAATACTATTGTTTTTAATTATACTTGTTTTATTAATGCTTATAAGTATAACCGTTATAAATCATATAACTAAAAAGAAAAATAATAAATATGATATAGATAACAAAAATATTAAAAGATATTCTGATTTAATAAAAGAAGAAGATAAGATGGAAATATTTGAGGTAAAAAATAATAAGAAAGCACCAAAAGAAATGATTGTTAAAAATGAAAAGAAAAATGCACCTGAGATTATAGAAAAGTTAGATGAAGAAGAAATAGAATCTTTAGAAATTGAAGAACCAAAAGAAGAAGTAATTGTTACAAAACCAAGTAGTATTGAAGAAATATCAAAATTAATTGAAAATACATTAGAACAAGAACCTATTGATTTAACTAATTTTGAAGAAGAACAAGAAAAAGATGCGATTATAAGTTATGATGAACTTGTAAAAAGAGCAGGCGCTAAAAAAATAATTTATAGAGCAGAAACAAAAGCAGAAGAGAAAAAAGAACCTGTTAAAGTTATTAGATCAGAAAATAAAAAGATTGAAGATAACTCATATAAGTGTAAAAAAAGTGAATATTCTGGTACATTTAAGGCATCACAAATTGTATCACCTGTTTATGGAGTGCAAAAAGATAAGAGTAATGATGAGGATTTTATTGATTTAGAAGAATTTAAAATCAATGAAAAAGAAGATGAAATGGAAAGAGAAACTGAATTTTTAGGAAAACTAAAAACATTTAGAAATAATCTTGACTAATTAAAAAGTTATGATATCATAAAACAGTAATTATTTACTGTTTTTGTTTTAAGGAGGTATAATATGAAAGTAGGCTTTTGTTCATTAGGTTGTAAAGTTAATGCATATGAAACAGAATATGCAATTAATGAATTTAAAAAAAGAGGTTATGAGATAGTATCTTTTGATGATTATGCAGATGTTTATGTAGTAAATACTTGTTCTGTTACTAATGCGAGTGATCAAAAAAGTAGAAAAATGCTTAGAAGTGCATGTAATAAAAATAAGAATGCAGTTGTTGTTGCGATGGGTTGTTATGCTCAGGTTAATTCAAAAGTAATAGAAGATATAGATGGTGTTTCAATAATTATAGGTAATAAAGATAAAAATAAAATAGTAGATTTAGTAGAAGAATATATAAAAGATAATAAAAAAATAGAAAATATTTATGATTTATTTCATACATCTTTTGAAGATATGTATTTAGACAAATTTGAAAATCATACAAGAGCATTTGTTAAAATTCAAGATGGATGTAATAACTTTTGTTCATATTGTATAATTCCATATACAAGAGGTAATGTAAGAAGTAAGAAAAAAGAAAATGTAATTAGTGAAATTAAAGCACTTGTTAAAAACGGCTATAAAGAAGTTGTATTAACAGGAATACATACAGGACATTATGGTCAAGATTTAAAAGAGTATGATTTTAGTGATTTACTTTTAGAGTTAGAAAAAATAGATGGTTTAGAAAGAATTAGAATATCATCAATTGAAATAACAGAATTAACAGATAAATTTATGGATGTACTTAAAACAAGTAAAAAAATAGTTAATCATATTCATATTCCACTTCAAAGTGGTTGTGATAAGATTTTAAAAGCAATGAATAGAAAATATGATATGCAGTATTTTATTAATAAAATAAATCAAATTAGAAGTATTAGAAAAGATATAGCAATAACAAGTGATGTTATAGTAGGTTTTCCAGGTGAAACAGATGAAGATTTTAATATAACAAAAGAAAATATTAAGAAAATTAAATTTACTGAACTTCATGTATTTCCATATTCAAAAAGAGAAGGTACACCAGCTGCGATTATGAAAAATCAAATAGATGGAAATATTAAAAAGCAAAGAGTAAAAGAATTAATTGAAGTAAGTGAAGAATTAAAAAATGAATATTATGAAAAATTTATAGGTAAATCTTTAGAAGTATTAGTTGAAACATATTCTGAAGGATATTTAATTGGTCATTTATCAAACTATGGTAAAGTTAAATTTAAAGGTGATGAAAGTCTTTTACATAGTCTTGTAATGGTTAAATTAAATGATTATGAAAATGATGAATTTATGGGTGGACTTATAAAAGAAGAAATATTAGCTTAAAGGTACTTAAAAAATGTACCTTTTTTTGATATAATTATGTTTAGTGAGGTTAAATATGAAAGACTATATAAAAGGAACATTTAAAAAGATTATATTTAAGTCAGATCAAAATTATATAATAGGCTTATTTAAAGTTAGTGATACAAATACTGCTGATTTAGAAGAATATATTGGTTCAACTATAACATTTACTGGGTATTTTCATGAACTTACTATAGATGAAAAATACATGTTTTATGGTGAACTTGTAGATAATCCAAAATATGGACTTCAATATAAAGTAAATGAATATGAAAGAGTTAAACCGGAGGGAAAAGATGCAATTATTGATTTTTTATCAAGTGATTTATTTCCTGGAGTAGGTGAAAAAAGTGCTAAACAAATAGTAAATACTTTAGGTGATGATACATTAAATCTAATAATGGAAGATTATTCTAACCTTTTACTTGTACCAAATATGAAAGAAGCAAAAGCAAAAAATATACATGATATATTAAGTAAGTATAATGAAAGTTATGATACAATTATATATCTTACTTCAATAGGCTTTTCTATGAAAGATTCAATGCTTATATATAATAATTATAAAGAAATGACAAAATATATAATAGAAGAAGATGTGTATGCCATAATAGATGATATTGATGAAATAAATTTTGCTAAAATAGAATTAGTTCGTAAAAATCTTAATATAAGTGATTTAGATGGAAGAAGAATTATGGCACTTGTTATATATGTAATGAACGATTTATGTTTTAAAAATGGAGATACATTTCTTTACTTTGATGAAATATATGATGGAGTTATTAAGCTACTTGACTATGAATTTAGTAAAGATGAATTTTATGATATTTTAATAGAAATTGCAAATACGGGTAAAATAAAAATTGAAGAAGACGAATATTACTTAAAAGAATATTTTGATTCAGAAAATAATATAGCAAATACAATTTATCATTTAACAAATAAAAATGATACAAAGTATAAAAAAATCGAAAAAGAAATTGAGTCACTTGAAAATTATTTTGGTGTTTCTTATAATGAAAAACAAATTTTAGCAATTAAAAATGCTTATGAAAAAAATTTCAGTATAATAACAGGTGGACCAGGAACAGGTAAAACAACTATAATAAAAGCAATTATAGAACTTTATAGAAGACTACATAAATATAGTTATGATGAACTTACTAGTAAACTTATATTACTTGCGCCAACTGGAAGAGCAGCTAAAAGAATGAGTGAATCATGTCTTCTTCCAGCATATACAATACATAGATTTTTAAAATGGAATAAAGAATCTAATAAGTTTTTAGTAAATGAAAGTAATAAATCTAATGCAGAATTTGTAATAATAGATGAAGTAAGTATGATTGATGTTAACTTACTTGATAATTTATTTAAAGGACTTAGTAAAAACATAAAAATAGTTATGATAGGTGATTATAATCAGCTTGAAAGTGTTGGACCAGGTAAAGTATTAAAAGATTTAATTGATAGTGATATGATTAATGTAACTTTTTTAAATGAACTTTATAGACAAGATGAAAATTCTTATATAGCAACTCTTGCTTCAGAAATAAAGAAAAATGATTTAAGTGAAGACTTTTTAACTAAAAAAGAAGATTATAGTTTTATAGAGGCAAACGCATCTAATTTAAAAAAATATATTGAAAAAGTATGTTTAATGGCAATAGAAAAAGGATATTCATCTGATGATATACAACTTTTAGCGCCAATGTATAAAGGTGAAAATGGTATAGATAATTTAAATAAATTACTTCAAAGTATATTTAATCCTGATAGAGGACAAAATAGTATTGTATCAAAAGATGTAATTTATAGAGAAAATGATAAAATTTTACAACTTGAAAATGATCCTGATAATAATGTATTTAATGGTGATATTGGTTATATTATGGATATTACTGGAAGTACAATAACAGTAGATTTTGATGGTAATATTGTAAAATATACACCAAAAGATTTTATTAAAATTAAACATGGATATGCTATAAGTATTCATAAAGCACAAGGTAGTGAATTTAAACTTGTTATATTACCAATAATATTTTCATACAGAATTATGCTTTATAAAAAAATAATTTATACAGCAGTAACAAGAGCAAGAAATAATCTAACTATTATTGGTGATCCATCATCTTTTGTTTATGCCGTTAATAATGAAAACGTATATGAAAGAAAAACTAAATTAAAAGATAGATTATTATCATATTTAATGAATATTTAATTCTCTTTAGTAAATAATATAAATGGCATTATATTTTGCCAAAATCAGATTATTAAAGAGGTGAAACAAATGAAAAAAACACTAGGAATGATGGTACTTGGAGCCGGTATGGGTGCAGCATCAGTTTTTATGTACGACCAATACAAATCTGGTAATTTAGATAAATTTGCTAAAAAGGTTAGTAAGGCCGGTAAAGATGTTACTAAAGTGATAGATGATCTGAACTAAGAAAAAATCAAATGATTTTTTCTTTTTTTATCTATTTTTTATTTCCAAAATTTGTTATAATAATGACTAGTAGGTGAAGTATATGACAAGAGAAGAAGTAGACAGAAGTAAAATAACTCCAATGATGAAACAGTATTTAGAAATAAAGGATGAAAATCTTGATAATATACTATTTTTTAGACTTGGTGACTTTTATGAGATGTTTTTTGATGATGCTGTAACTGCATCAAGAGAGTTAGAGCTTACTCTAACGGGTAAATCATGTGGACTTGAAGAAAGAGTTCCAATGTGCGGAATACCTTATCATGCTGCAAATATATATATAGAAAAATTAGTAGATAAAGGTTATAAAGTTGCGATATGTGAACAAACAGAAGACCCTAAAAATGCTAAAGGTATTGTAAAAAGAGATATAGTACAAATTATATCATCAGGAACAAGAATGAATAGTGAATTTTTAGATGAAGGATCAAATAACTTTATAGGAGCAATCCTTGATTTAAAATATTCATATGTAATTAGTTATGCAGATATATCAACAGGTGAAGTTTATTCGTTTATAAAAGAAAGAGATAATGATTTATTAATTAATGAAGTGCTTGAAAGAAATATAAAAGAAGTAGTTGTTAATACTGATTTTGATAAAATTGTACTTGATACTTTAAAAAGAAATTATAATATAACTATTTCACTTTATAATAATAAAAATTTAATAAATGATTATAGTAATGTTTATAAAGATATAAAAGATGATAGAATAATAGAAGGAATAAAGTATTTATTATCATACTTAGAAAATACACAAAAAAGAAGTTTATCACATCTTCAAAGCGCAATTATAGTAAAAGAAGATTCTTTCTTAAGAATGAATATACATACTAAAAGAAATCTAGAACTTACTGAAAACATAAGAACAAAAGAAAAGAAATATTCACTTTTATGGTTACTTGATAAAACAAAGACAGCAATGGGTAGTAGAAAACTTAAAAACTATATATTAAATCCAATTATAGATAAAGAAAAAATAGAACATAGATATGATATAATTGATACTTTAATGAAAGAATTTATTTTAAAAGATGAATTAAGAGAATATTTAAATGATGTATATGATCTTGATCGACTTGCAGGTAAAGTAGCATTTGGTTCTGCTAATGCAAGAGATTTATTACAATTAAAAAATTCATTAAAAGTATTACCTAATATAAATGAAATATTAAAGAAAATTAATTATAAAAGTATTAATGAGTTTAGAGATTTATATGATTTACTTGAAAAATCTATATATGAAGATGCTCCTATTACATTAAAAGAAGGATATTTAATAAAAGAAGGATATAATAGTGAACTTGATGAATTAAAATCTTCTAGAAAAGGTAATAAGGATTTTGTATCCAAATTAGAACAAGAAGAAAGAGATAGAACAGGAATAAAAACATTAAAGGTAGGATACAATAGAATATTTGGTTATTATATTGAAGTTAGTAAAGGTGCATGTAAAGATATAAAAGAAGAATATGGTTATGAAAGAAAACAAACACTTGCTAATTGTGAAAGATTTATAACACCTTTATTAAAAGAAAAAGAAGCACTTATTTTAGGTGCAGAAGAAAAAATTATAAATTTAGAGTATGATTTATTTATTGAAATAAGAAATATTGTAAAGAGTAAAATACCTTATATACAAGATTTATCACATACTATAAGTGAAATTGATGTATTATCGTCTTTAGCAGTTGTTGCGGAAGAAAATAATTATGTAAGACCAAAACTTAATAATGATAATGTAATTAATATTGTTGAAGGAAGACATCCAGTAGTTGAAAAAGTATTAACTGGTGAATTTGTTTCAAATGATGTTAAAATGGATAAAGATGATACAATTCTTTTAATAACAGGACCAAATATGTCAGGTAAATCAACATATATGAGAGAAATGGCTATAATCGCAATAATGGCTCAAATAGGATCTTTTGTACCTGCTAAAGAAGCAAATCTTCCTATATTTGATAAAATATTTACAAGAATAGGAGCCAGTGATGATTTAGTATCTGGTGAATCAACATTTATGGTTGAAATGATGGAAGCAAATAGTGCAATAGAAGGAGCGACTAAAAATAGTTTAATATTATTTGATGAACTAGGTAGAGGTACATCAACTTATGATGGTATGAGTTTAGCTGCTGCTATTATAGAATATATACATGATAAGGTAGGAGCAAAAACATTTTTTTCAACACACTATCATGAATTAACAGATTTAGAAAAACATCATAAACATTTAAAAAATGTGCATGTATCTGCAAAAGAAGAAAATGGTAATATTACATTCCTTCATAAAATAATGAGTGGACCTGCTGATAAGAGTTATGGTGTACATGTTGCAACACTTGCTAAATTACCTGATGAACTTATAAAAAGAGCAGAAGAAATTCTTTCTAAATATGAGAAAAATGGTAATAATATTAAAAATACTGAAACAAGTACTCAAATATCATTTGATTTAGAAGAACCAAAAGAAGAAAATAAAGTAGTTGAAGAATTAGAAAAGATTAATCCACTTGAAATGACACCAATTGAAGCAATTAATAAATTATTTGAACTTAAAGGTATGTTAAAAAAATAAATTAGATTACAAAAACGTAATCTTTTTTTATTATTTAGTAATTGACAAAAAAGAGTGTAAGCATTATCATATTAAATAATTTTTAAAAAGAGGAAAATTAATATGAAGTATAAAAACGGAGAAGAATTCTTAAACAAATTATATAGAGAAATGTACATAAGTAATGAGGTTATGCATAAAGCAGATCCAAGTGATGCACCAGAAGAAAGAATAAGAAAATATATATCAAGATTAGAACATGCACATGAACTTTCTAAAAAAAGTGAACATAGTTTAAAAATTTTAAAAAAGTTTTATTATGATAAATATTTAATTAAGGAACTACCTGAATCATATATAAATCTCCAAAATAAAATTGCAAGAGAAGAAGGTTATGGGGATATTTATGTGTCTGATGAAACGATAGAAACCATGTTAAATCAAGTTAGAGAAGATCAAAAGTCTATACTTGACTTATGGATTGATTATTTTATGAGCGAAGACGCAATGTATCCAACTTGGTTTAAGGTTTATGCATTTAAAGGGATGATAGGTTTAAGTACATTTGATAAAGAAAAACAAGAGTTTGGTAAAAGAACAGATAAAACAACAACACCATTTATAGATTTAAATATGGAAGCTTTATCAAAAGTATATGATATTTTAAAAAGTGAAATTGGTGAAGATAACTTAACTAATGAAGAAAGAGAAATACTATCAAATGGTGAAGGTTTTAAGAAATTATATACATATTATCTTATAAATCTAGATTCAAAAATAATGAATAATGATGAAACAGAAGGAATATGGATTAAATATGATATGGGTTCTGATTATATTTCGTTATGGGAATCATTACAAGGAAAAAATACAGGATGGTGTACAGCAGGAAAAGAAACAGCAAAGACCCAACTTGCAGGTGGAGATTTTTATGTATATTATACGAAAGATGAAAATGGTGAATATAAAAATCCAAGAATAGCAATAAGAATGAATGGTGAAAATGAAATAGGTGAAATAAGAGGAACTAGTAAAAATCAAAATTTAGAACCAAATATGGAGCCAATACTTAATAAGAAATTAGAAGAATTTCCTGATAAAGACAAATATAAAAAGAAAGTTCATGATATGAAACGTTTGACATTAATCGAAGAAAAACAAAAAAATAATCAGGAATTAACATTAGATGATTTAAAATTTTTATATGAAGTAGATTCAAGAATAGAAGGATTTGGATATCAAAAAGATCCAAGAATAAAAGAAATAATTTCTAAAAGGGATAAAAGAAAAGATATTGTTTTTGCTTATGGCGTTAATGAAGATGAAATAGCATTTTCTAAAGAAGAATGGGAAGAAAATAAAGATAGAATAAAAGTATATTATGGTAATTTAGATTTAAGTAATTTAACAAGTGCTGAAGGTTTAGTATTACCAGATATAATAAACGGAAGTTTAGATTTAAGAGGTTTAACAACTGCCAAAGGCTTAGTGCTTCCAGACACAATAAATGGAGATTTAGATTTAAGAGGTTTAACAAGTGTCAAAAACGTAAAATTACCAACCGCAGTGAATGGTAATTTAAATTTAGGAAATTTAACAAGTGTGGAAGGTCTAATATTACCAACCACAGTGAATGGTAATTTAGATTTACCCCGTTTAACAAACGCTGAAGGTTTAGTGTTACCTAATACAATAAATGGATATATAGATTTAAGAAATTTAACAAGTGCTAAAGGCTTAGTATTGCCAAATACATTAAATGGAGATTTATATTTAACAAGCTTAACAAGTGCTGAAGGTTTAAAATTTCCAAACACAATAAATGGATTTTTAGATTTAGGTAGTTTAACAAGTGTCAAAGATGTAAAATTTCCAAACACAATAAATGGATTTTTAGATTTAGGTAGTTTAACAAGTGCTGAAGGCTTAGTATTACCAAATACAATAAACGAACATTTAAATTTAAGAAATTTAACAAGTGCCAAAGGTTTAGTATTGCCAAACACAATAAATGGAAGTTTAGATTTAAGCAGTTTAACAAGTGTTGAAGGCTTAGCGTTGCCAGACACAATAAATGGATATTTAGATTTAAGCAGCTTAACAAGTGCTGAAGGCTTAGTATTGCCAAATACAATAGGTGGAAGTTTATCTTTAAGCGGTTTAAAAAGTGCCAAAGGCTTAGTATTACCAGATATAATAAACGGAAGTTTATATTTAACAAGTTTAACAAGTGCTGAAGGTTTAGTATTACCAGACACAATAAATGAAGGTTTAGATTTAGGTAGTTTAACAAGTGCTGAAGACTTAGCATTACCAGACACAATAAATGACAATTTAGATTTAGGTAGTTTAACAAGTGCTGAAGGCTTAGTATTGCCAAATATAATAGGTGGGAGTTTACATTTAACAAGTTTAACAAGTGCCAAAGGCTTAGTATTACCAGACACAATAAATGGCAATTTAGATTTAAGAGGTTTAACAAGCGTTGAAGGCTTAGTATTGCCAGATACAATAAGTGGGAGTTTACATTTAACAAGTTTAACAAGTGCTAAAGGCTTAAGATTATCAAACATAATATATGGAGATTTATATTTAGAAGGTTTAACAAGCGTTGAAGGCTTAGTATTACCAATTTCATTATTTAATAGAGTTCATTCAAAAATTACTATTCCTGAAACATGTTTTATTCCTGATGAGGAATATTATAAATATATAAATGAAGAAAAAAATAGTTATGATAATTGTAGCGTAAAAAAATACAAAATGATGTTATAAAAAATATTAGTAGAATAATTAATTATTGAAATTACAAGATAAAATGCTTTTTTATCTTGTTTTTATGATACTTGCATTTTTTAGAAAAATATATATAATATATTCAAAACAAAAAAGGGGGACTTTTAAATGAAAAAATTTATGAGTGATGTTTTATGTGTATTTTTAATTATTTTATCAGTTATAATGATTGTATTTTTGTTAAAAAACAAAAATAATCCTAAGTATATAAATAAGAATTATGATTCTTATTATGAAAATAGTTCTTTAGTTATGAAAGATGCTTTGGATAATGAAAAAGAAAGTATTAGTAAAAATGATGAAACAAATAAAAATTTAGAAAATGTTTCTAAAAATGATAATAATTCTAATTTAAATAAAGAAATTCAAAATAAAAAAGTAAATACTATAAATAATGAAGAAAAATCAGATATAAAAAATAATAATGTAAATAATGAAACTAGTAATAATGATAAAAACACAAATATAAGCAATAGTAAAGATAAAGAAGAGAAAAATAATATTTCAAACGATAAAAAAGAAGATTATAATAGTAATAATGATGTTAAAAATGATAATGAATCAAAAGAAGACAATAATAATGATCAGAGTACAAATATAAGTGATGATAAAGATAAAGAAGAAGATAAAACAGATAACTCTGATACAAATGATAATAATCAGGATGATAAAGAAAATAATAATAGTAGTAATATACCTAGTAATGATGAAGATAAGAAAGATAACGAATTGAATGATGATAGTAACCAAAAAAATGATGAAAATAACAATTTAAATGATAATAAATCAAAAAATAATTTAGTAAGTTATAATGGATGGTTAAAAATAGAAAATAATACATTAG
>ERZ773138.731-NODE-731-length-36590-cov-7.106117_pt1 | contig 36590 bp, 30 predicted proteins | sample MGYA00511114_ERZ773138 | MGnify/ENA primary metagenome ERZ773138 (study PRJEB29015, sample SAMEA2737805) | human gut metagenome | biome: human gut; feature: human-associated habitat; material: faeces | place: China | collected 2012 ...
CCGTTTCCGCGATGCGGCGGTCGCTTCGGAGTATGCATGGAAGTTCATCCATGATGCCCGGACGCACGACTTGCCGGCCATCGGCGACCTGCGGACGTTGCAGCAGATCCGCGAACGGCGGCGGACGATGAAGAACGGTTACGGCCTGTTGCGCAAGCGCGCGTGACCGCATTTCGGACGAGACCTGAATTTAACCTTATAAAACTTGGATCATGAACAAATTACTGTTTCTCGGTAACCTGGGCGCCGGAGAAATCTTCGTCATCGCGCTCGTAGTCCTGCTGCTTTTCGGCGGCAAGAAGATCCCTGAGCTGATGAAAGGGCTAGGCAAGGGCATCCGCAGCTTCAAGGAGGGGATGAACAACATCGAGAAAGAGATCGAGAACCCCGATCAGGAGAAGAAATAGACGGTTCCGGCCGCTGGGGCGGAGGAGCCTGCCGATCGGCCGGACGCGGACGGGGCCGTTGCCCTGCTTCGAAACGGGCGGGGCGTTTCGGCGGACCCGCCCGGAGACGGAGGGCGGACGGTTTTTCGCAGGCGGCGGACGCCGTGCACGGAGTGCGGCCGACGGGATGCGCCGTTTCTCCGGCGGGAGCGGGAACTCGTTGTCGAATGCAATCAATTGTTAACCTAACCCAATAAATCTTAGAACGATGGCAAAAGAAATGTCGAGAAGAAGCTTCCTGAAAAAGGGGGCTGCCGCCGCAATCGGGCTGGCGGTCGTACCCAGCACGGTTCTGGGTAAGAAATTCGGGCATACCGCGCCCAGCGACAAACTCAATATCCTGGGTGTCGGCATCGGCGGTCGCGGCGCTTCGGTATTGAAGGGCCTTGAAAGCCAGAACATCATCGGCCTGTGCGACGTCGACTGGAAATACGCGGAGCATGTCTTCCAGCGTTACCCCGCGGCCAAACGCTACAACGATTACCGCCGCATGTACGACGAGATGCTCAAATCGGCCGATGCGGTCATGGTGGCTACGGCCGACCACACCCACGCGATCATCGCGGCCGACGCCATTACGGCCGGCAAGCACGTCTATTGCGAGAAACCGCTGACGCACACGGTCTACGAATCGCGTCTGCTGACCAAACTGGCCGCCAAGCACAAGGTAGCCACGCAGATGGGCAACCAGGGCGCTTCGGCCGAAGGCGTGCGCAAGGTCTGCGAATGGATATGGAACGGCGAAATCGGCGAGGTGCGCAAGGTCGAGGCCTTCACCGACCGCCCGATCTGGCCGCAGGGGCTGATGCGTCCCGAAAACGACGAGCGCGTGCCCAAGACGCTCAACTGGGACGCCTTCATCGGGCCGGCGCCGATGCGTCCCTACAACTCGATCTATACCCCGTGGAATTTCCGCGGCTGGTGGGATTTCGGCACGGGTGCGCTGGGCGACATGGCCTGCCATATCCTGCATCCCGTTTTCAAGGGGTTGAAACTAGGCTATCCGACCAAGGTGCAGGGCAGTTCGACGCTGTTGCTCTCCGAGTCGTGCCCGACGGCGCAGACCGTGAAGTTCGTCTTCCCGGCACGCGACAACATGCCGAAGGTGGCCATGCCCGAAGTCGAGGTATACTGGTACGACGGCGGTCTGATGCCGACGCGTCCCGAAGGGCTGCCCGCAGGCAAGGATCTCAATGTCAAGGGCGGCGGTGCGATCTTCTACGGTACGAAAGATACGCTGATCTGCGGCTGCTACGGCGCCGATCCCTATCTGGTGTCGGGCCGCGAGCCCAAGTGCCCGCCGGTGATGCGCGAGGTGAAGGAGTCGCACCAGATGGACTGGGTGCGCGCCTGCAAGGAGGACGCCGACGACCGTACGCTGTCGGCATCGGATTTCAGCGAGGCGGGCCCGTTCAACGAGATGGTCGTCATGGGCGTGCTGGCCGTGCGTTTGCAGGGACTCAATCAGGAGCTGCACTGGGACGGCGAGAAGATGCGTTTCACGAACATCCCCGCCGACGCTACGATCAAGACGGTCATCAAGGACGGTTTCAGCATCAAGGACGGACACCCCACCTTCAAGAAGACGTGGACCGATCCGGTCAACGCCAACCAGTTCGCCGAGGAGCTTATCAAGCACAACTACCGCGAAGGCTGGAAGCTGCCCGACATGCCGATGTAATTTTTCAGAACCATTTCGTCAGGCCGAGCGCAATCGAGCTCGCTCGAATTGCCGAGGCGAGAAATGGACGAAAGAAATTCAGCCATTTCGTCAAGCCGGGTGCAGAGCCGAACTTGTTCGGGCTGTGCCGAGGCGAGAAATGGAGCATGAAAACAAACCCAATTTAAAACCATAAAACGAATATGAAAAAGACGATTTTATTCTCTGCATGTGCCGCGCTGAGCCTGTCGATGGTCGCTTGCGGCGGAAACCCCAATAAGGCGAAGAACGCCGAGGCGGCTGCCGAAACGAAGGCCGAAGCGAAAGCCGCTCCCGTCTACAACGTAATCGACAAGCCGCAGGTCGACCTGGCGACGCTTCCGGTCGACAAGGAGGGTTACTACGTGATCTTCGACGGCAAGACGTTCAACGGCTGGCGCGGTTACGGCAAGGACAACGTTCCGGCCAAGTGGACGATCGACGACGGTGCGATCAAATTCAACGGCACGGGCGGCGGCGAAGCGCAGAAGGCCGACGGCGGCGACCTGATCTTCGCGCACAAGTTCAAGAATTTCGAACTCGAATTGGAGTGGAAGATCTCCAAGGGCGGCAATTCGGGTATCCTCTACCTGGCCCAGGAGGTCGAGGCCGAGAAGAACGGCCAGATGAAATTGCAGCCGATCTATATTTCCAGCCCCGAATATCAGGTATTGGATAACGAGAATCACCCCGACGCCAAACTGGGCGTGGACGGCAACCGCAAGTCGGCGTCGCTCTACGACATGATCCCCGCCGTTCCGCAGAACCAGAATCCCTTCGGCGAGTGGAACAAGGCCAAGATCATGGTTTACAAAGGCACGGTCGTACACGGCCAGAACGACAAGAACGTCGTGGAGTACCACCTGTGGACTCCCCAGTGGACCGAGATGCTGGAGAACAGCAAGTTCAGCTCCGAGAAGTGGCCTCTGGCGTTCGAGCTGCTGAACAACTGCGGCGGTGAGAACCACGAAGGCTACATCGGCCTTCAGGACCACGGCGACGACGTCTGGTTCCGCAATATCCGTGTCAAGATTCTCGATTAAGGGCTTCTTACGATGAGAAACAGGCTATTCGCAGTCATCTGCGTCCTCCTCGCTCTGGCGATGCTCCCCGGCGGAGCATCCGCCAAAGCGAAGAAAGCCCCGAAGAAGGACATCGGTATCCAGCTCTATTCGGTGCGCAGCCTGATCGGGGTTTTCGGCAAGAGCCAGGGCGATTACAAACCCGTCCTGAAACAGCTCGCCGACATGGGCTACACTTCGGTCGAGGCCGCCAGCTACAAGGACGGAATGCTCTACGGGCAGACTCCCGAGCAATTCCGCAAGGATGTCGAGGATGCCGGTATGCGGGTGATTTCCACGCACTGCACGCTCAACCTCTCCGACGAGGAGCTGGCGAGCGGCGATTTCTCGAAGGCCCTCGCTTGGTGGGACGAGTGCATCGCGGTGCACAAGGCCGCCGGTGCGGAATATATCGTGGTCCCCTCGATGCGTAAGATTTCGACGCTCAAGGATTTGCAGACCTACTGCCGCTATTTCAACGAGGTGGGTGCGCGCTGTGCGGCCGCCGGCATGAAGTTCGGCTACCACAACCACTCGCGCGAGTTCGAGAAGATCGAGGATAAGGTTATGCTGGACTACATGCTCGAAAACACCGATCCCGACAAGGTGCTGTTCGAAATGGACGTCTACTGGACCGTGATGGGCAAGGCCAGCCCGGTGGACTACTTCAAGAAGTATCCGGGTCGTTTCCGGCTCCTGCACATCAAGGACCGTCGTGAGATCGGCCAGAGCGGCATGGTGGGCTTCGACGCCATCTTCGCCAACGCGCGGGAAGCCGGCGTGGAGAACATCATCGTCGAGATCGAAGGTTCGAGCTACAACGACATCGTGCGCAGCGTCCGCGAATGCGCCGATTACCTGCTCGAAGCGCCTTTCGTCACGGCTTTTTTCCGGGACAAATAACGCCTTCCGGCAGCGTTGCGCATATCCGGCCGTCCCTTGCGGACGGCCGGATATTTCGTTTTGTCGTTTTTGGCTGCCGCCGTGGTTTTTCCGCTGAATTATCGCTAATGTTGCGGGTGGAGGCCGGCACGGATGCTTTTGTGCCGTTTGTGCCGGGTGCGGCCGATAGGACCGGAAACATACACTGAAAAACGGGACCATCGAAAGATGATCCCGTTTTTATGGTGGAGAATACGAGATTCGAACTCGTGACCTCTTGCATGCCATGCAAGCGCTCTAGCCAGCTGAGCTAATCCCCCTTGTTGTGGATGCAAAGATAATCGGATTTTTTTATTTCCACAATTTTCGGCCCGAAAAATCGGCTCCGGAATTGAACTTTTTTCGAAAAAACATCCCGAAGCTCTTCGGAACGCTTCCGGAAGCCCGTCGCTGAAGGGTTTCTCCGACATCTGGGCCTCGGCCGAGAACATCAGCCATTGGGACATCGGGCTGGCTGGCGGGGTGCTGATTGCCAAACCCGGGAACCGGGCGATGATCTATGCCGCCACGACGCTCGACAACGGCCGCAGATGAAGCGGCTGGGTGCGGCATACGGCATGGCTGGCAGTCCGGTGATCGCCAATATGCAGCGCCTGCTGGAGAATATCGTCCGCAAATCGGCCAATGTCTATTGATTCCCGGTTGCGGGGAGGGTTTCCTCCACCTGCCGCAACCCCTCTCTCCTGCCGCAACCCCTCTCTCCTGCCGAACCCCCTCCCTCCTGTCGAAACGAACGGCGGACCCTTTCCCGGGGTCCGCCGTTTCGTTGTCCGGATGCCGGCTTCCCGGCTGCGGGGCTATTCCACCTCCCAGGTGGCTCCCGAGCGGAGCAGGTCGTCCACGCAGTGAATTTTGCTCGCGGCTTTGACCTCCTCGACCTGCTTCTCCACGGCGCGGTCGTAGACCGAGTCGTCCTCGACCGAGCGGATTACGCCCAGCGCTACCGGGTAGTCGGGGTATTTCATCGCCGCCAGCATCGAGTGCAGCGTGGTGTCGCGCTCGTGGGCGTCGTGCGTCAGCACATCGTCCAGCGTGTAGCCGTCCTGGCCCACGGTCACCACCTTGAGTTTCATGTTCTCGAACACGATGCCCTTTTCGTTGTTGGCGCCGAAGAGCATTTTCTCTCCGTGGCGCAACGTCACCGTGCGTTCGGCGCGCGTGGCCTTGTCGGCTGCGAAGTCGGCGTGGGTCTTATCGTTGAAAATCACGCAGTTCTGCAACGCTTCGATCACCGACATGCCCGTATGTCTGGCCGCGGCGATCATGCACTCCTTCGAGAGGGCGACCTCCATGTCGATCGTGCGGGCGAAGAACGTGCCCTTGGCGCCGATGACCAGTTCGCCGGGGTTGAACGGCTTCTCGACCGTTCCGTAGGGCGAGGTCTTGGTGATCTTGCCCAGCTTCGAAGTGGGGGAGTACTGGCCCTTCGTGAGGCCGTAAATCTCGTTGTTGAACAGGATGACGTTGAGGTCCACGTTGCGGCGGATGGCGTGGATGAAGTGGTTGCCGCCGATGGCCAGCGAGTCGCCGTCGCCGGTGGTGACCCACACCGAGAGGCGCGGGTTGGCCGTCTTGACGCCCGTCGCCACGGCGTTGGCGCGCCCGTGCACGGAGTGGAACCCGTAGGTCTTCATGTAGTAGATGAACCGCGACGAGCATCCGATGCCCGACACGAACGTGAACAGGTTGTGGGGCGTGTCGAGCGCGTCGGCGATTTCGGGCAGCGCGCGCTGCACGGCGCTCAAAATCGCGTGGTCGCCGCATCCGGGACACCAGCGTACCTCCTGGTCGCTCTTGAAATCCGCAGGGGTGTATTTGTAGTCTGCCATGGTTACTTCAGTAAGGATTCGAATTTCTGTTTAAGTTCTGCGACCGTGAAGGGCAGTCCCTCGCACTTGTTGTACTGTTCGTAGGGGAACTCCTGGAAGTTCTGGCGCAGATAGGCCGCGAACTGTCCTTCGTTCAGCTCGCAGACGACGATCCTGCGGAACTTCGCGAAGATGTCGCGCACCCCCTTCGGCAGCGGGTTGATGTAGTTGAAATGGCACAGCGAGACCTTTTTGCCCTCGCGGCGCATTTCGTCCACGGCGTTTTGCAGGTGGCCGCGCGTGCCGCCCCAGCCTACGACCAGCAGGTCGCCTTCCGCATCGCCCCAGACGGCCTGTGCGGGAATGTCGTCGGCGACTTTGGCCACCTTCGCCGCGCGGGTGTCGGTCATCTTCTGGTGGTTGGCCGGGTCGTGCGAGATGCAGCCCTTCACGCAGTCCTTCTCCAGTCCGCCCACGCGGTGCTCCAGACCCACTTTGCCGGGGAACGCCCAGCCGCGGGCCAGTTTTTCGTTGCGCACATAGGGCATGAACCCTCCTTCGGGAGCCTTGTCCACGATCGGGGGCTGAATGGCGGGGTAGTCCTTCATCTCGGGAATCCGCCACGGCTCGGAGCCGTTGGCGATGAATCCGTCGGTCAGCAGGATCACGGGCGTCATGTGCTCCATGGCCAGGCGTCCGGCTTCGAAGGCGTAGTGGAAGCAGTCGCTGGGCGACGATGCCGCCACGACGATCACCGGGCACTCGCCGTTACGGCCGTAAAGCGCCTGCTGGAGGTCGCTCTGCTCGGTTTTCGTCGGCAGGCCCGTCGAGGGTCCTCCGCGCTGTACGTCCACCACGACCAGCGGCAGTTCGGTCATCACCGCCAGTCCCAGCGCCTCGCTCTTGAGCGACAGTCCGGGTCCCGAGGTGGTCGTCACGGCGAAATTGCCCGCGAAGGCCGCGCCGATGGCCGTGCAGATGCCGGCTATCTCGTCCTCGGCCTGCACGGTCTTCACCCCGAGGTCCTTGCGTTTGGCCAGTTCTTCGAGGATCACCGTGGCCGGGGTGATCGGGTACGAACCGCAGAAGAGCGGCAGGCCCGCCTTCTCGGCCGCGGCGCAGAGTCCCCACGCCGTGGCGACGTTGCCGTTGATCGACCGGTAGGTGCCCTTTTCGCGGGGAGCCGGAGCCACGGTGTAGTTGTTGGCGAACTGGTGGGTGTTTGCGGCGTAGTTATAGCCTGCCGCTATGGCCAGCTTGTTGGCCTGGGCCACGGCGGGATTTTTCTTGGCGAATTTCCCGTCGAGGTATTTGAGTGCGTAATCCTCCGGACGGTCGAACAGCCAGAAGCAGATGCCCAGTGCGAACATGTTCTTGCACTTGACGACGGCCTTGTTGTCGAGTCCGGTCTCTTTCAGCGCCTCGCGCGTCATGGAGGTGATGTCGGGAACGACGACGTTGTATTCGTCGAGCTTGAGTTCTGCCAGCGGATCGAGGGTTGCGAATCCCGCCTTCTTGAGATGTTCTTCGGTGATCGAATCGCCGTCGAGGATGACCGTCGCGCCCGGCTTGAGCCACTTTCGGTTGGCCTTGAGCGCCGCGGGGTTCATCGCCACCAGCACATCGCAGTAGTCACCGGGATTCAGCTCGCGGTGGTCGCCGAAATGGACCTGGAAGCCCGAAACGCCCGCAACGGTTCCCTGCGGGGCGCGGATTTCGGCGGGGTAGTCGGGGAAGGTCGAGATGCCGTTTCCCAACAGCGCCGAAGTGTCGGAAAAGAGCGTGCCCGTGAGCTGCATGCCGTCGCCCGAATCGCCCGAAAAGCGGATCACGACGTCCTGCAACTCCCGCACTTTTGATTGTTCCATGATTTTGGTTTCAGATTATGGGTTAACAACGATTTCGCAAATATACAGTGACTGATTGGGGCAAAACGGCGAATTTGTTCGCAGCCCATGCCGAACCGATCCTGTCCGTTATGCAAATATATTAAATAAATTGTCATATCGGACTTTTTCGGGCGATTTTTTAGCTTTCCGTTCCGTGTCTGTCGGTTTTTTGCGTCCCGGATCGCTAATTCGCTGTAATTCAAAAGATAACTTTTTGTTGCGATCGTCGCTGAAAAACCTTTTCGGACTCCGTTCTTTCGGATGCGCTCCGCATGCCGCCGGGATTTCGGGCCGAAAAGCGGCGATCCGGCCGATTTTTTTCATTCCGGTGCGGTTTCCTCGTTCTTTTGGGCTACTTTTGCAGTTTCAAATTCAGATTTTAAGGATGATTACAGTTTCGAATTTAGAGGTGCAATACGGAAAACGGGTTCTTTTCAAGGATATCAATCTCAAATTCACCCCGGGCAACTGCTACGGTGTGATCGGGGCCAACGGGGCGGGGAAGTCCACGTTCCTCAAAGTGCTCAGCGGCGAGGTGACCCCGTCGCGGGGCAACGTGGCCTTCGGCCCGGGCGAACGCCTGTCGGTGCTCAAGCAGGACCACTTCGCCTATGACGGGTTTACGGTCCTCGACACGGTTCTGATGGGGCATCAGCCGCTGTGGGAGACGATGAAGGAGAAGGAGGCGTTGTACGCCAAGCCCGACTTTTCGGAGGAGGACGGTCTCCGGGCCGGGGAGCTGGAGGAGCGGTTCGCGGAGATGCAGGGCTGGAACGCCGAGAGCGACGCCGCCAACCTGTTGAGCAGCCTCGGGGTCCGGGAAGCCCTGCACGGCCAGCTGATGCGCGATTTGAGCGCCAAGGAGAAGGTGCGCGTGCTGCTGGCGCAGGCCCTGTTCGGCAAACCCGACAACCTGCTGCTCGACGAGCCGACCAACGACCTCGACCGGACGACGATCGCGTGGCTGGAGAACTACCTGTCGAATTACGAAAACACGGTGCTGGTCGTCTCGCACGACCGCCACTTCCTCGATTCGGTGTGCACGCATACGGTCGATATTGATTACAGCGACATCAACCTTTTCTCGGGCAATTACAGCTTCTGGTACGAATCGAGCCAGCTCGCCCTGCGCCAGCAGCAGAACCAGAACAAGAAGGCCGAGGAGAAGAAAAAGGAATTGCTGGAATTCATCCAGCGGTTCAGCGCCAACGTCGCCAAGTCGAAGCAGACGACTTCGCGCCGGAAGATGCTCGAACGGCTCAACATCGAGGAGATCAAGCCCTCGATGCGCAAATACCCGGGCATCATCTTCCAGCCCGAACGCGAGGCGGGCACGAAGATCCTCGAGGTCGACGAGTTGAGCAAGACGGTGAACGGCGAACGGCTTTTCAGCGACGTCAGCTTCACGGTCGAGAAGGGCGACAAGATCGCCTTCCTGGCGCGCGATCCGCGTGCCGTGTCGGCGCTGTTCGACATTCTGGTCGGCGACGACAAGGCCGATTCGGGCGTCGTCGAGTGGGGCACGACGATCAATTACGCCTACCTTCCGCTCAACAACGCCCCCTGGTTCGAGAGCCAGCTCTCGATCGTCGACTGGCTGGCGCAGTTCTCGTCCGACACCTCGGAACTCTATTTGAGGGGGTATCTGGGCAAGATGCTCTTCAGCGGCGAGGAGATTTACAAGAAGGTCAGCGTCCTCTCCGGCGGCGAGAAGGTGCGCTGCATGGTGGCGAAGATGATGATCCAGCAGCCCAATACGCTCGTGCTGGACTCTCCGACCAACCACCTCGACCTCGAATCCATCCAGGCGTTCAACAACTCGCTGATCAATTTCAAGGGCAACGTGCTGATGAGTTCGCACGACCACGAATTCGTCAATACGGTCGCCAACCGCATCATCGAACTCACGCCCAACGGCATGGTCGACCGTTATATGGAGTACGACGACTACATCACCGACGAGGTCGTCGCCCGGCGTCTGGAGGCCCTCTGGGCCTGAAACGCGCGGCATGCCGGCCCTGAAAACGAAAACAGCCCCCGCTAACCGAAGCGGGGGCTGTTTCATGCGGAGGTGTGCGGAACCTACTGCGGCTGCTTGCCGATGTAGGCCAGAATGCCGCCGTCGACGTAGAGGATGTGTCCGTTGACGAAATCCGAAGCGTCCGATGCGAGGAACACGGCGGGTCCCATCAGGTCTTCGGGCGTGCCCCAGCGTGCCGCGGGGGTCTTGGCCACGATGAACGAATCGAACGGGTGGCGCGATCCGTCGGCCTGACGCTCGCGCAGCGGTGCGGTCTGGGGCGTCGCGATGTAACCCGGGCCGATGCCGTTGCACTGGATGTTGTATTCGCCGTACTCCGAGGCGATGTTGCGGGTCAGCATCTTCAGTCCGCCTTTGGCTGCGGCGTAGGCCGAGACGGTCTCGCGGCCCAGCTCCGACATCATCGAGCAGATGTTGATGATCTTGCCTTTGCCCTTCTTGATCATCGAGGGGATGACGGCCTTCGAGACGATGAACGGGCCGTTGAGGTCGATGTCGATCACCTGGCGGAACTCCGCGGCGGTCATCTCGACCATCGGGATGCGCTTGATGATGCCGGCGTTGTTGACGAGGATGTCCACGATGCCGACCTCTTTTTCGATCTGCGCCACCATGGCGTTCACCTGCTCCTCGCTGGTCACGTCGCAGACGTAGCCTTTGGCCTCGATGCCCTCGGCCTTGTAGGCGGCCAGGCCTTTGTCCACCAGCTCCTGTTTGATGTCGTTGAAGACGATTTTTGCGCCCTGACGTGCGAAAGCCGTTGCCAGTGCGAATCCGATGCCGTAAGAGGCGCCCGTCACGAGCGCGACCTTACCTTCCAGTGAAAAGTTTACCATAATTTTGAATTATGAATTTTGAATTATGAATTATTTCAGATCGGTTATTTTCGAAAAATCCTGGTCGCCGTAGTCGAGGTTCTCGCCGCCCATGCCCCAGATGAAGGTGTAGTTGTGCGTGGCTGCGGCGCTGTGGATCGACCATTCGGGCGAGAGCACGGCCTGATCGCCCTTCATCCAGATGTGGCGCGTCTCGTCGACTTCGCCCATGAAGTGGCACACGGCCTGGTCCTCGGGCACTTCGAAATAGAAATAGGCCTCCATGCGGCGCGAGTGCACGTGTGCGGGCATCGTGTTCCACACGCTTCCGGGCAGCAGCTCGGTCATGCCCATCTGCAACTGGCAGGTCGGCAGCACCTGGTTCACGAGCATCTTGTTGATGTTGCGGTCGTTCGACCCTTCGAGCGAACCCATGTGGGCCACCACGGCGTCGGCTTTGGTGACCTTCTTGTCGGGGTAGTTGCGGTGTGCGGTCAGCGAGTTGAAATAGAATTTGGCGGGATTCCCGGCGTCCTCGCTCGCGAAGGTCACCTCGCGGTCGCCCGAACCGAGGTAGAGGGCCTCCTTGTAGCCGAGTTCGAACACGGCGTCGCCGGCCTTCACCACGCCGGGGCCTCCGACGTTGTAGATGCCCATTTCGCGGCGCGTGAGGAAGAACGGAGCCTTCAGCGGGTCGATGGCTTCGAGGCGGAGCGTCTCGGCGACAGGCATGGCGCCTCCGACGACCATGCGGTCGTACATCGAGTAGACCATGTTGACCTCGTCGGCCGTGAATACCTTTTCGATCAGGAAATCGCGGCGCAGACGCGCCGTGTCGTAGCTTTTCGCATCCTCGGGATGCGCCGCATAGCGGATTTCGTAATTGGTTTTCATAGTTATAATTGTTGCATTCGTTGTATTCCGGAACGGCGGGCCGCAGCCCGGAGTTTGACATGGTCGAAATTGGCAAACCAATTCGATCTTTGCAAAGATAATAAAAAATCCGGAATTGGTTACCCAAAACCGGATTTTATTTGCGCAGCTTTGTCCGATTGCGTTTTTTCGCCCCTTCGGTCTGCCTCCGCTGTTTCTGCTAACGGATCGAGTTCATCCTGATGCTCGCCTTCACGAGCGCGATGGCGCGGATGCGCGAGATCTCCACGTCCTTGTCGGCGTGGTGCTGGTTCTGGCTCACGAGCTTCACGTAGCCTGCGCGGTCTGATTTCTGAATGTACTTCACCGTCACGTACTCCTCGCCGTCGATGTCGATCGACAGCAGGTACATGTCGCCCCAGAAGATGTCGTTTATGTCGCGCAGCTGCTTGTACAGCACGATGTCGCCGCTCTTGAGCAGCGGGTACATCGAGTCGCCGACGATATAGATCGCCCCGTCGCATTTCGGGAGGTTGGGAATGTGGATGAAGTTGACGGGCTTGCTCTGCGCCTGGTCGGTGAACAGCGGGACCAGGCCCGCCGTGCCCTCGATCGAGTAGAGGGGGACGCTTTGCAGCGGCAGCGAGTTGTCCGTGCGGTGCATGTAGGCCGTCAGATCGGGTTCGGCGTTGAACATGTTGCCCTTGCCGGTTTCGAGCCAGTCGGGATTGACGTTCAATTCCTGAACCAATATGTTGCGGTTGCGCGCCGAAAGCCCCGCCTTGCCGGTTTCGATCATCGACAGCGCCGCTTTGCCGATTCCAAGTCGTTGTGCCAGTTGCTCTTGTGTCATGCCGAGCTGCTTGCGTATCAGTTTTACCCGTTCGTTCATCGCTTTGTTATCGGAATTATTTATATAAAATATTTGAACTTTATTGCAGAAAATTCAAATTTTGAACTTATCTTTGTTCTGCAAAGTTAAACAATTTATTCTCTTCTGCAAACTCTTTTGCGAAAAAACGATTAATTATCAATGATGTATTCGGTTTCATCGGAACTTTACCTTGAAGTGGCCGCGCGTCTTGCGGAGGCCATCGGCGGGGGAAGTTACTTTTCAGGCTCGCTCACGTTTCCTTTCGGCGATATGGAGTGCCGGCTCACGGCCTCGGTGATCGTCTACCGGCGGCGCGAGCGGCTCCCCGAGGGCGACCGGGACGCGATTGCGGACCTGGTTCCCGTCTGGTGGGAGTTTCACACCGTCGGCAGCGACGGCGAAGCGCTGAACGACTTCTCGTTTTCCGAGGTGCGCGCGCTCCTCTGACCTGCCGCCGCGCTCCGGCCCTCCTTCCCCGGCACGGCGCTGCCGCCGGAGCGCACCCCGACAAAAAACCTGCCCGCCGCGGCGCCGCGCATGGGTTTTTCAAAAAAATTCAGTAAAATGCTCAAACCAACCGAACCGACCTCTGCGGAGCGCTCCTCCGCAGAGGTTTTCGTAACCGGCGGGAACGCCTCTCCGGATGCTCCCGCGTGCGAAGCCGTATTTGCGGGCTTTCCGCTGTTTTCCGGCGGCTCGCCGTTTCCCGAGGGGCTGGTGCTTCCGGACGACGCGCAGACGGCCGCGCCCCCGTCCTTCGCCGATTTCGCCCTCGGGGTCTATCCCTTTCTCGAGCTCGAACCCTTCCACCGGGCCTATTACCGGGTGCTGGAGGCCTTTGCCGCGGGGCGCGTCCGGCGGCTGATCGTCACCATGCCGCCCCAGCACGGCAAGAGCGTCGGGGCCACGACCCTGCTCCCGGCCTACGTGCTGGGACTCGACCCCGACTGCCGGGTGGCGATCGCCTCCTACTCGGGGACGCTGGCCTCGAAGTTCAACCGCCGCGTGCAGCGCATCCTCGAATCGCAGGAATACGCGGCCTTTTTTCCGGACACCTCCATCAAGCGGGGGGCGAAACCGCCCGGCTACATCCGCACGGCCGACGAGGTCGAGATCATCGGCCGCCGGGGCGGGCTGCTCTCCGTCGGCCGCGAAGGGTCGCTGACGGGTAACCGCGTGGATTGCTTTGTTTTGGACGATTTATATAAAGACGCGCTTGAGGCCAATTCGCCGCTTGTCCGGGCCAACTGCTGGGAGTGGTACACTTCGGTGGTGCGGACCCGCATGCACAACGCCTCGCGCGAACTGGTGGTCTTCACCCGCTGGCACGAGGAGGACCTGATCGGCGCCCTCGCGGCCCGCGAGCCGGTCGAGGAGCTGCGCGCGTGGTCGCAGCTCGACACGCTGCCTGCCGACCGGTGGCTGCACCTCAATTTCGAGGCTCTGAAAACCGCGCCGCCCACGGAGGTCGACCCCCGCCAGCCGGGCGAGGCGTTGTGGGAGCGGCAGCACGGCGCTGCGCTGCTGGAGGCCAAGCGGCGGCTGGACCCGCTGCAATTCGAGGCGATGTATCAGGGGCGTCCGTCGGCCCGCGAGGGGCTGTTGTACGGGCTGAATTTCGCCGAGTACGACTGTCTGCCGCACGAGATCGTCCGCCGCGCCAACTACACCGACACCGCCGACACGGGCGACGACTACCTCTGTTCACTCTCCTATGCGGTCGATGCCGACGGGGTGATTTACATTACCGACGCGGTCTACTCGCGCGAGCCGATGGAGGCGACCGAGCCGCTGGTGGGGGAGATGCTCGTGCGCTCGGACACGCGGCAGGCCGCCATCGAGAGCAACAACGGCGGCCGCGGTTTCGCCCGGGCCGTGCAGGCGCATGCGCCGGGCGTGCGCGTCGAGTGGTTCCACCAGAGCGGCAACAAGGAGGCGCGCATCCTCTCCAATTCGGCCACGGCGCTCCACCTCGTGCGTTTTCCCCGCGGCTGGAACCTCCGCTGGCCCGAACTCTACGCCCATCTGACGACCTACCGCCGGAAGTTTCGCGCCAACCGATGGCACGACGCGGCGGATGTCGTGACGGGCATCGTCGAGCGCGAGGCCGCCGGCCGGGGGCAGAAACGGGTCCGCGGCATCCGGTTTTTGTGAGCGGACAATGTGAAGTCTGCGTTAAATATGTTCCCGCGCGGAACCAAACGCTCCGATTTTCCGTACCTTGTACCCCGTCACGTCACTTATTCTTTTAAGTAAATAGCATGAAATCATTGAAAATCGGAAATTTATGCGCCTCCATGCCCATCGTTCAGGGCGGTATGGGCGTAGGCGTCTCCCTTGCGGGCCTGGCATCGGCCGTGGCCAATCAGGGCGGTGTCGGCGTCATCTCGTCGGCCGGTCTCGGGGCGATCTATAACAACTATTCGAAGGACTATCGCGCCGCCTCGATCTGGGGGCTGAAGGAGGAGCTTCGCAAGGCCCGCGAAGCGACGAAGGGCATCATCGGCGTCAACGTCATGGTCGCCATGTCCAACTTCGCCGACATGGTGAAGACCGCCATCGCCGAGAAGGCCGACATCATCTTCTCGGGTGCGGGGCTTCCGTTGAACCTGCCGTCGTTCCTCACGGAAGACGCCAAGACCAAACTGGCTCCGATCGTTTCGTCGGCGCGCGCCGCGAAGGTCCTGTGCCAGAAATGGTTCTCGGAATATAAGTACATCCCCGACGCCATCGTGGTCGAGGGTCCCAAGGCGGGCGGCCACCTGGGTTACAAGGCCGACCAGATCGCCGACGAGCACTATTCGCTCGAAGCCATCGTTCCGCAGATCGTGGCCGAGGTCCGTGCCTTCGAGGCCGAGCACAACTGCCGCATTCCGGTGATCGCCGGCGGCGGCATCTATACGGGCGAGGACATCTACCGCATCATGGCGCTGGGCGCCGACGGCGTGCAGATGGGGACGCGCTTCGTCACCACCGACGAGTGCGACGCCGATCCGGCTTTCAAGCAGAGCTACATCGAGGCGCACGAGGAGGACATCGAGATCATCCAAAGCCCTGTCGGCATGCCGGGCCGGGCCATCCGCAACTCGTTCCTCGATCGCGTGAAGGAGGGCCTGAAGGTCCCCAAGGCGTGCCCGTTCGACTGCATCAAGACGTGCGACGTGACGCACAGCCCCTACTGCATCATGCTGGCCCTCTACAACGCTTTCAAGGGCAAGCTCCGCAACGGCTACGCCTTCTGCGGCTCGAACGCCTGGCGTGCCGAGAAGATTCAGTCGGTCCGGGAGCTGATGACATCGCTCCGCACCGAGTACGACAGCTTCGCCGCGAAATGCGAAGGCTTCTCGCTCCGGGAAAAACTCTTCGGCGCGAAGTGATCCGCCGCCTCCCAATAAAGACAAACCCCTCCCGGCCATTTGGCCGGGAGGGGTTTGTCTTTGCCGGATGTCGTGCGTCATTTCGCCGCGGCGTAGACGAGTTTGAGTTTGGCGAGCTGCGCGTTTTTCTTGTTGGTGATCTCGATGCGGTAACGCAGGTTCTCCCGGGCGTCGATCAGTGTGTAGGACCATGTGCCGTCGTCGCCGTAATCGAGCGTATACTGCGGTTCCGAATCGTCGGCGCCGAACAGGTCGAGGCTGACGTCGTTCTGCTGGCTCGTGGGCAGGTAGTGAACCTCCGAAAGAACTTTGCCGGCGATGGCCGGGAATTCGACGTATGCGCCTAATTTGCTGAAAAACAGTCCTTGGGCCGGATCCGGAATGGAGGGGCTGAACTGCTTGTTGTCGAGCCAGTAGAATTTGCCGCCCTCGTCCGGATCGACGAAAATGGCAAATGTGTAGCCGCCGATCGTGTACTCATGGCGCCCGGTCGTGAAGTTATCCGTCGAATAGGGCGGCAGCTCGGGGGTGGCGACCGAAGCTCCCAGCGTAAAATCGGCCACCAGGGTTACCTCGGACGGCAGCACCGGGGTGATTTCGTCCTGGCTGACGCTGACGGTTTTCACTCCGTCGACGCTCGTGGCCGCGATCTCGATGCTGCCCAGCTGCTTCACATAGCCGTCCCAGTTGCCCGCGGCGGCGGTTACGCGGACGGTAGCGTCACCCGTGCCCTCGGTCTTGTCGAGCGTGAAGCCTTCGCCCGAGGGGACGGCCTTCCACGCGGCGGTCGTAGTGATGGTGAAGGTTTCGGACTCCCCGGCCTCGCCGCCCAGTACGAGGGCGTCTGTGCTGACGGTCAGCGTCGCGGTGTTCTTGTCGTTGTCGTCGTTGCAGGCGGTTGGGCCGGTGACGGCGAAAACTGACAGCAGCAGCCCCGAAAGGACCCGCATGAATCTGGATGTTTGCATAAATTATTTTTTTGTGAGTGAGTAGCTTACAACTCCTCGAGCCGCGCCACGGGCGAGACGTCGAGCGACGAGAAGTCGCCCCGCAGGTAGCGGTAGTAGCCCGCCATGGCGATCATCGCCGCGTTGTCGGTCGTGAACTTGAACTCCGGAAGGAACGTTCGCCAGCCGCGCCGGCGGCCCGCTTCGGCGATGCCGTCGCGCAGGCCCGAGTTGGCCGAGACGCCGCCCGCGATGGCGATGTCGCGGATGCCCGTCTCCTTCGAGGCGCGGATGAGTTTGTCGAGCAGAATCTCGACGATGGTCCCTTGCAGCGAGGCGCAGAGGTCGGCCTTGTGCGTCTCGATGAAGTCGGGGTCTGCGGCCACGGCGTCGCGCAGCGTGTAGAGGAACGAGGTTTTCAGGCCCGAGAACGAATAGTCGTAGCCCTCGACGCGGGGATGCGCGAAGCGGAATGCCTTCGGATCGCCCTCCTTGGCCAGACGGTCGATCACCGGACCGCCCGGGTAGGGCAGCCCCATCACCTTGGCGCACTTGTCGAAGGCCTCGCCTGCGGCATCGTCGATCGTCGTGCCGATGATCTCCATTTCGAGCGGGGAGTCCACGCGCACGATCTGCGTGTGGCCGCCGCTCACCAGAAGACACAGGAACGGAAAGTCCGGATGGGGCAGCGTGCGGTCCCGAAGGTCGATGAAGTGCGAGAGGATGTGCCCCTGAAGGTGGTTGACCTCGACCATCGGGATGTTGCGGGCGATCGAAAGCCCCTTGGTGAACGACACGCCCACGAGCAGCGATCCGACCAGCCCCGGGCCGCGCGTGAAGGCGATGGCGTCGATCCGGTCGGCGGCGACGCCCGCCTCCTTGAGCGCCGTGTCCACGACGGGGATGATGTTCTGCTGGTGGGCCCGCGAGGCCAGTTCGGGGATCACGCCGCCGTATTTGACGTGAACCGCCTGCGAGGCGATGACGTTCGACAGCAGGACGTTGTTGCGGAGCACGGCGGCAGAGGTGTCGTCACACGAGGATTCGATGCCGAGAATTGTAATATCCATCCGGAATTATAATTGTTTTTTAACTATTTTCGCTAAATTTGCAGGTTATATAGGAGTCCTGATGCGCAAAGGTATAAAAATATTGGGAAAGGTGTTCTCGGCGGCGGTTTTGTTGCTGATAATTGTTCCCGTGGCGCTCTCGCTGCTGCTCGACATTCCCGCCGTGCAGAACTACGCGGTGCACAGGGCCGCGTGCTTCGTCTCGCGCAAGCTGGAGACCACCGTGTCGATCGACCGCGTGGACATCGGCATCTTCTCGAAGGTCAGGGTCAAGGGCTTCTATGTCGAGGACTACCAGCGCGACACGCTGCTTTACGTCGGGAAGCTCGACGCCTTCATCACGAGTTTCGGCATCTTCGGCGGCGGGCTGGAGCTGAGCCGCGGCGAGATCGCCGACGCGAGGCTTTACCTGCGGCAGACGCCCGGCGGGGAGATGAACATCAAACAGATCGTCGACCGCATTTCCGACCCCGACAAACCCAAGAAGGGCAATTTCCACCTCTCGCTGAAGAAGGCCTCGATCGAGAACATGGACCTCTGCCTCGAACGGCTCGACCATCGCGATCCGGAGCACGGCATCGACTTCTCGCACATGCACCTCTACGGCATCACGGCCCGCGTGGACGATTTCACGATCGACGGGCAGGCCATTTACACCTCCATTGCGGCCTTTTCGGCCCGCGAACGCAGCGGCTTCGTGCTGAACCACCTGGCCGGGAGGTTCTACATGACGCAGGGCTGTCTGGGCTTCGAGAACGCCTCGATCATCACGCCGCGTTCGAACGTCAACTTTCCGTTCGTCTCGCTGGCGGGCGACTCGTGGGCGCAGTACAAGGATTTCATCGGCGAGGTGCGCATCGACGCCTCGATGCGCAATACGACCGTTTCGACCGACGACATCGCCTTTTTCGCCCCGAAGCTGCGCGACTGGCATGTGGATTTCACCGACGTAAACGTCGAGGTCGCCGGCGTGGTGTCCGATTTCACGGGCCGGATCAGGAGCATGCAGATCGGCGAGGGGATGACGCTCGTGGCCGACGCCTCGGTGAAGGGGCTTCCCGACATCCGGAAGACCCGTTTCGACCTGTCGGTTCCCCGCCTGCGCTCCACGGCCCGGGCCGTGGACGAGCTGGCCCTCGGCATCGCGGGCCGCAAACTCTCGGACAAGCTGGTCGGCGTGCTGGGCAATTCCGGGCAGATCGACCTCAATGCCCGTTTCCGGGGACTGCTCTCGTCGTTCGACATGCAGCTGGGCGCCGCGACGGGCGTGGGCAACGTCTCCTGCAACCTGAAAATGGCCCCGGTCAAAGGGGGGCTGAGCAGCGTGCGGGGCGATGTCGAGACGCGCAACCTGCGTCTGGGCGAGCTGCTCGACCGCCGCGATCTGCTGGGCAACGCCACCCTCACGGCCTATGTCGACGGCGTGATCGGCAGGGGCGTGGCCGACGCCAACGTCGTGGGCAACGTCACGCAGCTGGGATTCAACGGCTATGTCTACGACTCGCTGCGGCTCGACGGCCGCCTGCGCAACCGCGAGTTCGACGGACGCATCACGGCCCGCGATCCCAACCTCGACTTCGACTTCTTCGGCACGGTCGACCTGAACGACTCCGTGCCGCGCTACGACTTCACGATGGACCTGCGGCACGCCGATCTGGCCCGGCTGCACGTCAACCGCCGCGACTCGGTGTCGCAGCTCTCGGGCCGCATCGTCGCTGCCGCCGGAGGGCGTTCGCTCGACGATCTGAACGGCCGCATTCAGGTGACCGACGCCCGCTACCGCTACAACGACAAGGAGATCGCGGCCGCCAGCATGACCGTCACGGGCGAGAACTCCGAGCGGAGCAAGTTCGTGGAACTGCGCTCGGACTTCGCCGACGTCACGTTCCGGTCGAAAACCAGCTACCGCACCGTCTTCGAATACCTGCGCCGGAGCGCGTGGAAATACCTGCCGATGCTGGGCGGCGAAAAGTGGGAGGAGACGCCTTCGGAACGCAAGGCCGCCGTGGCCAACGACTTCTCGCTGCTGTCGGTCAACATCCGCAATTTCAACCCCGTGGCCGACGCCGTGTCGACGGGACTTCAGATCGCCGACGGCTCGTCGCTGCAACTGTTGTTCAATCCGGCCAGCGACCAGTTGTCGCTCAAGGCAGCGTCGGAGTACATCGAGCGCCGGCGCATGCTCGCCACGCGCCTTTCGGTCAACGCCTCGAACCGCGGCGACTCGCTGGCGGTCTACGCCTCGGCCGAGGATCTCTATGCAGGGGTGCTGCACCTTCCGCGCCTCTCGCTGACGGGCGGCGCGCGGCAGAACCGCGTGCAGCTCTCGGCAGGCTTCGACGACACCCTGCGCCGCGTCTCGGGGCTCGTCGGGTTCCGCGCCGCGGTGGCCGACGAGCACGGACCCAACGGCCGCGTCGTCGATTTGCGGATTCTTCCCTCGCACATCACCCGCGGCGACAAGACGTGGCAGATTTTCGCCCGCAAAATCCTGCTCGACACCGCGCAGGTCGTGATCGACAAGTTCTACGTGATGAACCGCGAGCAGGAGTTGCTGCTCGACGGCGTCGCCTCGCGCAGCCGCGAGGATTCGGTGACGCTCTCGCTGCACAATTTCGACCTGGCGCCCTTCGCGCAGGTCGCCGAGCGCATGGGCTATTACATCGAGGGGCGCACGAACGGTTCGGCGGCGATGAAATCGGTGCTGCGCGGCGGCGAGATCACGGCCGACATCCTGCTCGACAGCGTGGAGGTCAACGACATTCCCGCGCCGCCGATGCGCCTCGCCTCGCGCTGGGACTTCGCCCGCAGCCGCGCCGGAGTGACGGTCTCCGACCGTATCAGGCGCGACACGCTGATCCGCGGTTTCTACGCCCCCGACCGCAACCGCTATTTCGCCCGGCTGGACGTCGACAGTCTCGACATGGCGCTGCTGGACCCGATCCTCGCGGGTGTCGTCTCCTCGACCGAGGGCATGGCCTCGGCCGGCCTCACGTTGCAGGGCCAGGGCCGCAAGGCCGATCTCGAAGGCGAAATCCGGGTCGCGGGGCTGAAAACCACGGTCGATTTCACGCAGGTGACCTATTCGATGCCCGAGGCCGTGCTGAACGTGAAGAACAACCGGTTCAGGGCTTCGAACGTCCCGATTTTCGACCCCCGGGGCAACCGGGGGCGGTTCGATTTCGACATGAGCCTCCAGCACCTTTCGAATATCTCCTACGACGTGCGCGTGGCCCCGCAGCAGATGCTGGTGCTCGACACCGACTCCGACGACAACGACATGTTCTACGGCAGGGTCTTCGCCACGGGCACGGCCCGCATCTCGGGCGACAAGGGGGCGGTGAACATGGATATAACGGCCTCGACCGACGGCAACTCCTCGTTCGTGATGCCGCTGTCGAGCAAGTCGAACATTTCGAACGCCGATTTCGTGGTCTTCGAGCAGCCCGAGCAGGCCGATACGCTCGACGACGTGGCGCGCAAGAAACTCTCCTTCGAGCGCAAGCACCGCCAGAAATCCGACGCCGGGAGCCAGATGAAGATCACCCTCGCGCTCGACGTGCGGCCCGACGCCGAAGTCGAACTCGAAGTGGCGGGCAACACGGTCAAGGGGCGCGGCGCGGGCGCGCTGAACCTCCAGATCAATCCCAAGGCCAATATTTTCGAGATCTACGGCGACTATACGATCGCGGAGGGCAGTTTCATGCTGTCGCTCCAGCAGATCATCAACAAACGCTTCACCATCGAGAGCGGTTCGTCGATCCAGTGGACCGGGTCGCCGATGAACGCGATGCTCGACATCGACGCCGTGTACAAGGTCAAGGCGTCGCTGCAACCCCTCCTGCAGGGCACGGCCGACCTCGGGGGCGACCGTTCGGTTCCCGTGGAGTGCGTCATTCACCTCGGCGAGCGGCTTTCGAACCCCACGATCACCTTCGACGTGCGGGTTCCCGGCTCCGATCCCGAGACGCAGAGCCTGATCGCCAATGCTCTCTCGACCCCCGAGACGGTCGACACGCAGTTCCTCTACCTGCTGCTGTTCAACAGCTTCATGTCCGAGAACTCGTCGCAGGCCTCGTCGAACATCGGCAGCTCGGTGTCGGCGGCCACGGGACTGGAGTTCGTGTCGAACATGGTCAGCAACTGGCTTTCGTCGTCCGACTACAACGTGGTGATCCGCTACCGGCCCAAGTCGGAACTGACGAGCGACGAGGTCGATTTCGGGCTGTCGAAGAGCCTGATCAACAACCGGCTGTTCGTCGAGGTCGAGGGCAACTACCTGATCGACAACAAGCAGGCCGTGAACAGTTCGATGTCCAACTTCATGGGCGAGGCCTACATCACCTACCTGATCGACCGGGCCGGGACGCTCAAGCTGAAAGCCTTCACGCAGACCATCGACCGCTTCGACGAGAACCAGGGTTTGCAGGAGACCGGCATCGGCGTCTACTTCAAGGAGGATTTCGACAACCTGCGCGACCTGCGGCAGCGGATCAAGGAGCGTTTTACGAACAAGAAGCGCAAGGCGCGGCGCATCGCCCGCCGTACGGCCCGCGCGGCCGAAAAGGCGGCCGAAGATGCGGAACGGAACCGTCTGCGCGAACCGGCGGATACGCTTTCGCCGTTCGGATACGTTAAAGAGGAAGAGGATGAATAGAAGGTGAACTTTGCGGTTAAGCGAGAGCAGAGACTGCTTGAAAAGTGAAAGGTGTCCCTGCGGTGATTGAATCCGACTTGATGCCGGAGCCGTGAGACAACGACCCGACTAAAAGCGCGGGCGGAGGGGCCGGGGCGCGTGCGCCCCCGCGGGCGCAGACTGCAAAACCGGCGCTCGAAAACGAAATTGGAAGGATAAAATTTGTAAACTTAAATATTTCTAAACCATTATGACAACATTTTTGCAGGCTGCCGAGGCGGTGGCCGTAAGTGAGGAGACCCGTATGGGCTTGTGGACCCTGTTTACCAAAGGCGGCTGGCTGATGTGGCCGCTGCTGGCGCTGGGGGGCGTGACGATCTTTATCTTCGTGGAGCGTTTCATGGCCATCCGCAAGGCTTCGGTGCTGGACATGAACTTTATGAACCGCATCCGCGACTACATCTCCGACGGCAAGATCTCGACGGCCGTGAACCTCTGCAAGAAGACCGACACGCCCATCGCACGCATGATCGAGAAGGGCATCGAGCGCATCGGACGCCCGATGAGCGACGTGCAGACCGCCATCGAGAACGTCGCCAACCTCGAAGTCTCGAAACTCGAAAACGGCCTTCCGTTCCTGGCCACGATCGCCGGCGGCGCGCCGATGATCGGTTTCCTCGGCACGGTGTTAGGTATGGTGCAGACCTTCATGGACATGTCCGCTGCGGGCGGCACGGTCGACCTGGGGCTGCTGTCGAGCGGCATGTACGTGGCGATGGTGACCACCGTGATGGGTCTGATCGTCGGCATCCCGGCCTACTTCGGCTACAACTACCTCGTGGCGCGCATCGAGAAGCTGGTGTTCCAGATGGAGGCCAACTCGATCGCGTTTATGGACATTCTGAATCAACCCGTTCAAAAATAGCGCGTTATGGCAATCAAACACGGATCGAAAGTCGATAAATCGTTCTCGGCCTCGTCGATGACCGACCTGATGTTCCTGCTGCTGCTGTTCCTCTTGATCGCCACGACGCTGATCAACCCCAACGCCCTGAAACTGATGCTCCCGAAGAGTTCGAACCAGTTGAAGGACAAGGCGATGACCACGGTGTCGGTTCAGGATGCGGGCCACGGCAAGTATCGTTACTATGTCGAATTGCAGGACGTGGGTTCGATCGGCGGCGTGGAGCGGGCGCTCAAGGCGCGGCTCGACGGGCAGAAGGACGCTACCGTCTCGCTCCACTGCGACAAGACCGTTGCGGTGGACGAGGTGGTGAAGGTTATGAATATCGCCAAGGACAATAATTATAAACTTATTTTGGCGACTTCGCCGAAATAAGTTCAATGAAAAATGAAAAATTAAGAATTAAAAATGAAATCCGTGCCACCCTGGCGCAGGGGCAATTTTTAATTTTTCATTCTTAATTTTTAATTGGGAAACCAATGTATTACTACGATCCCGATAATAAATCCCCGCGACGGTGGGCGATGATCGCGACGGCAGTCTACGGCGTGCTGCTGGCCGGCTCGTTCGCGCTGGTGTCGTTCGATTTCTCGCCGGTGACGGACAAGCCGGGCGACACGATTCTCGTCGACTTCACCGAGCCGCCCGTTCCCGAGCCGCCCAGACCGCCCGTGAAGGTGGCCAACGAGCCGCGCGTGCACGATGTCGCGGCACCCGTGGAGCAGACGGCGCAGGTTGCGGGCAAGGACCCTGTGACGCAGACGCCCAACCCCAAGGCGCTGTTCAAGATGAACAAGGGCGGGGCCGACGAACCCGACAATGCGGGCAATCCCCGCGCTCCCGAGGGCGAGGACAAGGCCAGCGGCACGGGTCCGGGACTGAACCCCGACGGACTGGACCAGCTGGATCAGGGGCTGAAAGGGCGCGGACTGGTGGGCGACCTGCCCAAGCCGTCGTATCCCGGCGAGAAGGGCGGCAAGGTCGTGATCCGCGTGACGGTCGACGCTTCGGGCAAGGTCACGGGGGCTTCGTTCGAACCCAAAGGCTCGACGACGGACGCTGCCGAGCTGATCGAGGCGGCGAAAGCGGCGGCCCGCAAGGCGCGATTCACAGAGAGCCGCGCCGCGGTGCAGGGCGGCACGATCACCTATATTTTCCGCATGGAGTAACGGGTGTGTTTGAGAAACCCGCGTCGGGTCGGCCGGGTCGGCGCCCGTTTTTTACCCGGTTTCCCGCCGCCCGCTGGTATGATATTGGATAAATACAAATTTTGGCTATGCGACATATCCTGTTAACCCTCTCGGCCTGCCTGGCGTTCGCTGCGGGCTATGCCGAAAAACCCGTAAAGGGGGCGCACCTCCGGCTGGAGAACGCGACCTATAATTTCGGCGACGTGTCCCGTAAGGGCGGCGACCTGGTCCGCGAATTCCGGTTCGTCAACGACGGTACGGCCCCGCTGGTGCTGGTGCGGGTCATCACTTCGTGTTCGTGCCTCAAGGCGTCGTTCTCGAAGCGTCCCGTGGAGCCGGCCGATTCGGGGGTGATCCGCATCATCTACGAACCCCACAAGAGCGAGCCGGGAGCCTTCAACAAGGTGATCCAGGTCTATTCCAATTCGGTCGACGGCCGCGACGTGATCACCGTGCAGGGCAACTCGATCGAGGGGCAGCCCCGCGGAAAGGTCAAGACCGAAAAGGTGAAAGTGAAGTATAAGTAAGAATATGAACGAGTCATCGGCATCCCGCAGTGCTGTCGACTGCCGCTTTCGCCGCCTTTGGCGTCGTTGGCAAGTCTGACCCACCCCCAAACCCCCGCCTCGGCGGGGGCTTATGGCAGGGCGCTGCCCGGGACCGAATGACATAATGAACCGAAATATGGCAATTCTTTTTTCAAACGCGATGGTGCTGCCGATGACGGCCGCCGGGAACGCCCCCCGCACCTTTGCGGGCTGGGTGGGCGTCGACGGCAACCGCATCGCGCTGGTCACGGAGTCGGAAACGGCCGCCGCGGGGTTTCGCGCGGCGCACCCCGGGCTTCGGGAGTTCGACTGCCGGGGCAAACTCGTGATGCCGGGGCTGGTGAACACCCACTGCCATGCGGCCATGACCCTGCAACGCAGCCTTGCCGACGACATCGCCCTGATGGAGTGGCTCCACGACTATATCTGGCCCTTCGAGGCGCGTCAGACGGCCGACGATGTGGCGCTGGGCATGACGCTCGGCGTGGTCGAGATGCTGCTGGGCGGCGTGACGTCGTTCGTCGACATGTACTATTTCGAAAACCGCTGCGTGGAGACGGTCGAACGGCTGGGCATCCGCGCCATGCTGGGCTGCAACTACTTCGATTCGAATGTCGACGAGGTGATGCCCCAGGTGGAGGAGGCCGTGCGGCTGGCCGCCGGATGCGACCGGGTGCAGATCGCCCTGGCGCCCCATTCGCCCTATACCGTGTCGCCCGAGAACCTCCTGCGCGGCAAGCGGCTGGCGGATAAATACGGCCTGCATCTGATGACCCATATCTCGGAGACGCAGGACGAGGTGCGCATCGTGCGCGAAAAGTACGGGAAAACCTCGGTCGAACACCTCGACGGGTTGGGACTGCTGGGGCCGAAGACCATCGGCGCGCACTGCATCCACGTGACCGACAGCGACATCGAGACACTCGCCGCGCGGGGCGTCGCCGTGTCGCACAACCCGCAGAGCAACATGAAAATATCGAGCGGCGTGGCGCCCGTCGAGCGGATGCGCGCCGCGGGTGCGCTGGTGACGGTCGGCACGGACGGAACCTGCTCGAACAACGATCTCGACATGTTCGAGGAGTTGCGCACGGCGGCCTTCCTGCAAAAATCCGCGACGGGCGATCCCGTGGCCCTTCCGGCCTGGGAGGCGCTGCGGCTGGCGACGGCGAACGGCGCGCGGGCGATGGGCTATGCCGACGGCGAACTGGGCGTCGTCCGCGAGGGCGCGCTGGCCGACCTGATCGTCGTGGACCTTCAGAAACCCCATTTGCAGCCCGTCAACGACGTGGTGTCGAATCTGGTCTACTGCGGCAAGGCCTCGGATGTCGATACGGTGGTCGTCGACGGACGGATCGTCGTCGAGAACCGCTGCGTGGCGGGCGTCGACCTGCCGGCGCTCTATGCCGGGGTTGCGGCGGCCGTCGCGCGAATCAAAGCCGGCCGATGACCGGATGCGGAGGGGCGCGGTGCGGCGTCCCGTCCCGCAAATCCGGCTCGCAGCCGGGTGGCATCGGAATTGCGTTGAACCACCTGATTATAAAAACTATCGAATTATGGATCACAAGGTAACTTTCGGCGGCAAGCCCGTGACGCTTGTCGGCAATCGCTGCAAAGTGGGGGAGACGGCCCCCGTATTTACGGTCACCGATGCGGGGCTGCAACCCGTGTCGTCGGACGTTTTCCACGGCAAGGTGCGCATTTACAGCGTCTTTCCGTCGGTCGACACTCCGGTCTGCTCGTTGCAGAACATCCGCTTCAACCGCGAGGCGTCGAAACTGGGCGACGACGTGGTCGTCGTGTCGCTGTCGGTCGACCTGCCCTTTGCGCAGAAACGCTTCTGCGCCGCCGAGGGCATCGACCGCGTGCATGTCTTCTCGGATTACAGGGAGCTGGATTTCGGCATGAAGTACGGCTTCGTGATCGACTCCCTGCGCCTGCTGGCGCGCGGCGTGGTGGTCGTGGACCGCGACGACGTGGTGCGCTACGTGGAGTACGTGCCCGAGGTCACCCACGAGCCCGACTACGAAAAGGCGCTGGCCGTGGCGCGCGAACTGGCGAAGTAAGCCGCCGGGACGGCCGAAAAAAAGCGGACCCCGAAAGAACCCCCGTGCAGTATGCCGCCGCAGGCTATTTCAACGGCGAATCCGGCTCGCGGGACATCACCAGATAGAACATCCGGTCGAGGAACGCCGGGGCGAACTTCTTGACGAAGTGCGTGGCGCGCCCCTCGCTCTCCATCAGGCAGAGACGTTTGCGCCGGAGGATGCCCTTCGCCACGATGCGGGCCACCTCCTCGGGGGTCATCATCTTCGACTCGTTGCGCGGCGTGGCGCCCTGCTGCTTCCCGTCGGCCGTGAGGGCCGAGAAGCGGACGTTCGAAGCGGTGAAACCCGGACAGGCGATCATCACGTGCAATCCCTTTTTGAGGTTCTCAATACGCAGCGTTTCGAGGAATCCCGTCATGGCGTATTTCGAAGCCGAATAACCCGTGCGGCCCGGCAGTCCGTGCAGCCCGGCGACGGAGGAAATGCCCACGACGGAGCCTTTCGACGCCTGAAGATACGGCAATGCGAACTTGCAGCAGTTGACCGTACCCCAGAAGTTGACGTCCATCAGCCGGTGCAGCACCCCGAGGTCCACGTCGTCGAAAATGGCGCGCATCGAAATACCCGCATTGCAGATCAGCACGTCTATGCCGCCGAACTCCCGCACGGCGGTTTCGATCAGCTCCCGGCACTCCTCGGGCTTCGTCACGTCCACCCCGCAGTAGGCCGCCTGCCCGCCCCGGGCGCGAATGTCGCCCGCAAGAAACTGCAATTTCTGCACGTTGCGCGCTCCGAGCACCACTTTTGCGCCCTGCGCGGCGTATACCTTCGCCATCGCCTCGCCGATACCCGACGATGCGCCCGTAATGACGATTACCTTATTTGCCAATGTCTTCATATCTTTTTTATTCATGTTTTGCATCTCCGCCCGCCGTTTTCGCGGCGTTCCGCCGCATCTACAAGTCCGGCCCCGCCCCCGCCTTGACGGAAGCTTACAGCATGCGGCCGGAATGCGAGCCTAAATTTCCACCTCCAACCCGTCGTAAGCCAGGTGCACGCCCGGCGGAAGCGTCGCCTCCGTCTCGGCATGCAGGCCTATTTCGTGGGACATATGCGTGATATAGGCCTCGCGCGGCCCGACGCGGCGGATCAGCGCCAGCGCCTCCGCGAGGTTGAAATGCGACGGATGCGGGGCGAAACGCAGCGCATTGACCGCCAGCACCTCCGTACCGCGCAGTTTTTCGGCCTCGGCGTCCTCGATGGTCTTGAAGTCCGTCAGGTAGGCCAGCGGCCCGATGCGGAAGCCCGTGACCTCGAAGCGTTCGGAATGGTGGCCCGACACGGGCACGATCTCCACATCGCCGACACGGAACGGCTTTGCGGTGTCGATTTCGTGCAGTTCGATCTCCGGCACGCCGCGGTATTTGTCCTGCGCGAAGGCATAGTCGAAATCCTTGCGCACGCACTCCAGCGCCCGCGGGGCGGCCCAGATATGGACCTTGTGGACGGTCGGCGGGTAATCGACGAAATTGAAAGCCCGCACGTCGTCCAGACCGCCGATATGGTCCTTGTGCTCGTGAGTCAGCAGAATGGCGTCGAGATGCCGCACGCCCGTGCGGAGCATCTGGTAGCGGAAATCGGGTCCGGCGTCGATGACGATGCGCACGCCCCGCGTCTCGACCATCGCCGAGGTGCGCAGACGGTTGTCGCGCCGGTCCGCCGACGTGCATACCTTGCAGCGGCAGCCGATGACGGGTACGCCCTGCGAAGTACCGGTTCCCAGAAAGGTGAGTTTCATGGATGCAAATGTAGAAAAAATAGCGCAATTCCCGGCACTTTGTGATGCATTGCTTCATTTTTCGCACCGCATTGCCGCATACGTTTCAAATACGGCTTCCGGTCTCCGAATATCGCGGAACCGACGAAACCGGGATTCCGGTCCGTGCGGGGCAGATGCCGGGCGTCGTGAAAAACGGGGCGAACGGATCGTACCCGAGTACGATCCGTCCGCCCCGCCGGAAGGATGTGCGGCAGGTGCGCCGCAAGCAGCGGAATCAGAATCCGCTTTCGATATTCCAGACAAACGCCCGGGCCCCCTGCATCCTGGTCGCAGCGTCCATTTCGCGGAAGGCGTCCATCAGCGGAGCCACCTTCTCGTCGTCGACGATGGCCAGGATCGAGGCGTTCATCGAAGGCCACGCATGCGTGCCGTAGTGGGGTTCGCCGTCGACCGAGCCGCGGCCCTCGGTCAAGGCCCATTTGGTGAAGCCGCGGATACCCTGCTCGTCGAGGATGGCGTTCACCCGGTCGGTCAGCGCCTGGTTGTATGACAAAAATACTGCTTTCATAGTACCGATCAATTTTAATTCAGCTTTTCACTTTCAATGCTTGCTTGCCTGGTGTTCGGCCGAGAGGCGCGCCAGTTTCTCACGCTCCTTGCGCTGCGAACGGTTCACGAGGATCGAGTAGAGCACCGGAACGATGAACAGCGTGAGAATGGTCGAGAACGTCAGACCGCCGATCACGGCAATGCCCATCGGCTGCCACGTCTCCGAACCCGCTCCCGTGCCGATCGCCAGCGGCAGCATGCCCAGAATGGTCGTGAACGAGGTCATCAGCACCGGACGCAGACGGCTCTTGCCGCCGGCGATCACCGCGTCGAAGACACCCGAGCCGCGCTCGATCAGAAGGTTCATGTAGTCGACCATCACGATACCGTTCTTCGTCACGATGCCCACCAGCATGATGGCGCCGATCAGGGCGATCAGCGACAGCGGCGTGGAGGTCATCCACAGTGCGAGGAACACGCCCGTGAAGGCGAACGGAATGGTGAACATGATGATGAACGGGAATTTGAGCGACTCGAACTGCGTGGCCATCACGATATACACCAGAATGACGATCAGGATGAGCAGCGTTCCCAGGTCGCCGAAGGCGTCGCCCTGATCCTCGACCGTACCGCCCACTTCGAGGTCCACGCCGTCGGGCGCGGGATAGTCGGCGAGGAGCTTTTCGACCTCGGCCACCACGTCGCCCAGCGCGACGCCGGCCCCGAGGGTCGACTGGACCGAAATGACGCGCTGGCGGTTCTCGCGCTCGATCATCGGCGCGGCGTACTCCTCCTCGACGGTTCCCACCTCCTTGAGCTTCACGGGGCGGCCCTGCGCGTTGTAGAGCGTGATGTTCTCGACATCCTCGATGCGGTTGCGGAACGGCTCGGCATAACGCACGATGATGTCGTACTCGTCGCCGTCCTCGCGGTATTTCGAGGCCACGAGGCCGTCGATGCGGTTGCGCACGGCCTGCGACGCCGTGGCGCTGCTGATGCCGTAGTACGACAGCCGGTCGCGGTCGAAGACCACGTTGTACTCGGGACGCAGGTCGTCGCGCGAAAGTTTCACGTCGCGAACGCCCTCCAGACGGCGCATCTTCTCCTTCAGGTCGTTGGCAACGGCGTTCGTCACGTCCATGTCATAACCGAAGACCTTGACGTTGACCGTCGCCGAACCGCTCATGCTGCCCGACTGTCCGCCGGGAGTGACCGTGTACTGGCGGATCTCGGGAATCTGGTCGAGATCACCGCGCAGCAGGTCGGAGATGACGTAGATCGACCGATCGCGCTCCTCCACGCCGGTCAGGCGCACGTTGTAGTTGATGATGTGCGAACCGGTGGTCTGCATCGCCGCGAAGGCGTTGTCCGACGAGTTGGCGCCGGCCGACGCCGAGACGAGCACGATCTCGGGGTATTTCGCATAGATGATGCTGTCGATCTGCCGGGCGATGCGCGCCGTGTAGTCGACGCCGACGTTCTGCTCCAGCTCGACCATGGCCGAAATGCGGCCGTTGTCCGAGGGCGGGAAGAACTCGGTGGGAACCCGCGTCAGCAGCCCCAGCGACACGACGAAGACCGACATCATCGAGAAGAAGGTGATCCGGCGGTGGCGTACGACCCAGTCGAGCGAACGGGCGTAGGCGTCATCGAGCCATTCGAGCGCCCGGTCGATCGGCTTGTAGATCACGCCGAGGCCCTTGTAGTCGTGCTGGCCGCCTTCGAGTTTCAAGAGGTAAGCCGACATCATCGGGGTCAGCGAAATGGCCGCCGTAGTCGAAACGCAGACCACGATCGTCACGATCCAGCCCAGCTCGCGGAACAGGATGCCCGCCATGCCCGGGACCATCGTCAGCGGCAGGAACACCGCGACGACCACCAATGTCGTGGCGATGACCGACAGCCACACCTCGTTGGTGGCGTAGATGGCGGCCTCCTTCGGGTTCGAGCCGCGCTCGATATGCGTCGTAATGTTCTCCAGAACCACGATGGCGTCGTCGACCACCATACCGATGGCGATGGAGAGCGACGAGAGCGAGATGATGTTCAGCGTGGAGCCGGTGGCGAAGAGGTAGATGAACGAACAGATCAGCGACACGGGGATCGTCATACAGATGATCAGCGTCGCGCGCCAGCGTCCGAGGAAGGCCATCACCACCAGCACGACGAAGATGAAGGCGTAGAGAATGGTTTCCGAGAGCGACCCGATGGCGTCGGTGATCTCCTGCGAGCCTTCGAAAATCAGCTCCATCTTGACATCCTTCGGGAGGGTTTTCTGAATCTCCGGCAGGCGCGACTGGATTTCGTGGACGATATTCACGGTGTTGGCGCCCGACTGTTTCTGGAACATCACGCGCACGCCCCGCTGGCCGTTGACGCGCTCGTCCATCGTGGCTTTTTCGAGCGTATCGCGGATCTGGGCCACGTCCGAAAGTCTCACCGTGCGGCCCCCGGCGTTCGACACCACGACCTTGCGCATCTCGTCCGAGAGTTTGAACTCGCCGTCGGCCTTGATGTTGAAGGTGTTGTTGCCCACGTCGATCGTGCCGCTGGGGATGTTGACGTTCTCGGCGGCGATGATCTGCCCCAGCTGCTCGACCGTGAGGTTGTAGGCCTCCAGTTTGGCGGGGTCGACGTTGACCTGCACCTCGCGTTCGGGTGCGCCGATGATCGACACGGCGCCCACGCCGTCGACGCGGTTGAGCACGTTGACCAGCTTGTCGTCGAGAATCTTGTTCAGCGCCGGATAGCTCTCCTCGGCCGTGACGGCAAGCATCATCACGGGGATCATCGAGGTCGAGAACTTGAAGATCGTCGGATAGTCGATGTCGTCGGGCAGCTGCGACTGCACGCGCGACACCACGTCGCGGATTTCGTTGGCCCCTTCGTTCAGGTCGGAGCCGTATTCGAACTCGACGGTGATCATCGAGACGTTGTCCTGCGACTTGGAGGTCAGTTTCTTGAGGTTGCTCACCGTGTTGAGGTTGTCCTCCAGCACACGGGTGATGTTGGTCTCGATGTCGGCGGCGTTGGCGCCCGGATACATCGTGATCACCGAGATCTGGGGTATCTCGATCTCGGGATACTGGTCTACGGCCAGGTTCATCAGCGAGAAGAGTCCGAAGACCATCACGCCGACGAACAGCAGGATCGTTGAGATCGGTTTGCGGACCGCGCTTTCGTAAATTTTCATTGGAAAGGGGCTGTTTTAGTCTTTTTTAATATCCACTTTGGCCCCGTCGAAAAGTTTCGACAACGCCGTGACGGCCACCGGCTCGCCCGCTTCGATCCCCGAGAGGATGTCCACGCGGTCGCCGACCTGGCGTCCCACCTTGACCGAGCGGCGCTCGGCAACCGAGTCGCCGACGATGACGTAGAGGTAACGCTCGGCCGAGCCGACCTGCTTCTGCACGGCCACGTCGGGAACCATCACGCCCTCCTTGCTGCCCATGTCGAAGGTCGTGCGGGCGTACATGCCCGGGCGCAGCGTGCGTTTGGCGTTGGGGACCTTGACCTCGACCTTGAAGGTGCGGGTCGTGGGGTCGAGCGCCGGATAGATCAGCGACACCGTGCCCGTGAACTCCTCGTCGGGGAAGATGTCGACGGCCAGCTTCACCGGCATGCCCACCTTCACGTTGGGGAAGTACTGCTCCGAAATGTTGGCGATGACCTTCAGCGGGTCGATCTGCATGATGTGCAGGATCGGCTGCTGGGCGAACAGGTCGCCGGACTCGTAGTTGCGAGCCGTGACGACGCCCGAAATGGGCGAACGCACCTCGATGTTCTTCTTGAGGTTGGCGACCACCTCGCGCTGCACGTCCAGCTGGGCCTTGGCCTGCTCGATCTGCTGGGTCGAAATGCCTCCGGCCTCGTAGACCGGCAGCAGGCGGTTGTAGTCGTCCTCGACGGTCTTCAGCTGCACCAGCTGCTGGGTGTACTGCGTGGGATCGAGCGTCACGACGAGCTGCCCCTCGCGCACCGGATCGCCCACCTCGACGTAAATCCTGTCGATGTGCACGCCCGAAGCCGCCGGAGTGATGTCGTTCTCCTTGTAAGGCTCGATCTCGGAAGTGAAGACCTCCGTAAGCTGCACCGAAGCCTCTTCGGCAACGGCGCTTTTGGTCAGCACGCCTTTGTCTTCCGCAACGGCGGTCACGCCTTTCTTACCCGTGCAGCCGGCGAAAGAGACGGCGGCGATGCACAAAATCACGATTTTTTTCATACGTTCTTTATCCTGTTTTCTAAGTACATGACAAAAAATCAAACACATTGATTTTACTTGGTCTGAAAGGATTGAGGAGAGCGTCAGCGATGAAGTTCAGACCGTACTTGACAAGACTGATTGCACGCCTCCCGTTGTTGAGAACCCTGACAGCCTTGACTTTGATGTTGGCGGCAATGCCAACACAGTAGGCCCAGGTATAGGCAATAATAACAACCCCGAAGAGTTGCTCGATACGATTGATATGAACCATATGCGTGTCCTCGATATTGAATCCGCTGGATTTCAGGACCTTAAACATGGTCTCGATAGTCCATCTTTCCTTATATGCCGGGAGGGCTTCCTCCGGGCGGCAGAAGGAAACGAGGATCTGCGGTTCGGGCTTTCCGGTCTTGTCCTTGATAACGGCACCGGACAGATAGCAGAGTTCTCCACAGATACGATAGATACGATACAGGACGCGTTCCTCTCCATGTTTGAGATTGGCGAAGATGTGCTGGGCCCGTATATTTCTGTTGGTTCTTGGGTCTTCCACCCAGAAGTTGTCGCGGATGCGGATATGGTACTGGATAGCGTTGTCGTTGAGCCATTTGAACCACTCATTACCGACAAACTCACGGTCCGCTACCAGGCATTTGATACTGTCACGACCGAACAGGCGGATGAACCGCTGCATGATATTGATTCGTTCCTTGCAATTGGAGTTTCCCCGCTTGGGCAGCAGTCTGAACAGGATGGGGAACGACATATGATCGTAAGCTATGCCCAGAACTAACGCATTGATATTCACCTCTCCGAACTTCCAGTTCGTGCGGTCCATCGTGAGCGTGTATGGGCCATCGGACGGGATGCGCGACTTGAGATACCCCGCAACGGCATCCAGGTCCAGGACCATCTGCGACATGAAGCGTTGGATGCGGCGGAAGCAGGATTCCCGTGAAGCCTTGCTGTCAAATGCCCCTGCCAGTTTGGAAAGGCATACCGTCTGCACGGCGCAGAGTGCTCCGAGCAGCATGGACAGGCATTTGATGTGGGCAAGATTCATGGATACTTTGAATATCGGTAGGATTACCGAGAAAATTTCACTACTTTTGTGCGGGACCTTGAGGTTTCGTAACATGGTAATAATGTGGAAGTTATATACCTTAAAGTTACGAGATTTTGAGGTCTTTTGCAAATATAATTAATTGATAATCAATAATTCACGACAGGATTTTTCAATTTTTGTCATGTACTAAATCCTGTTTTTTATTTATTTCCGTGTTCGCGGCCGACGATGCGGTCGTACTCGGCCTTGGCCGAAAGGTAATCGTAGATCGCCTGCGAGAAGTTCAGCTGCGCCTGCGTCTGCGAGAGCTGCGCGCTGTTGAGTTCGAGGATCGTCCCCGCGCCCGCCCGGTAACGGGTGTCGGAGATCTTGTAGGCCTTGCGGGCCTGCTCGACGGTCAGCTCCTGGGCGTACATCGTCTCGCGGGCGGTCAGCAGGTCGTTCAGCGCCGAGCGCACCTGCACGTCGATCTGCTGCCGGGCGTAGCTGCGCTGGAGCGACAGCTGCGAAATCTGGTTTTTCAGCTCGCGCGACCTGTTCATCTTCGTCAGGCCCGAAAAGATGGGGACCGACAGTTGCAGGCCGACCGAAATCGGATGGGTCCAGAAATACCGGGAATCGTCCGTCGCGGCGGCGCCGCCGAAATTGAAAGGCTCCATGTCGTTACCCGTATAGGAGGCCGACCCGAAGGCTGCGAGCGTCGGCATGCGTCCCGCATTGGCCGCCTTGAGCGAACGCCGGAGAACCTCCTCCTGCAATTCGAGCGAACGCAGGTCGGAGTTGTCCGTCACGTCGGTGGTCAGCCCGTCCGTCCCGGCCAGCACGTCGTCGCGCAGGGCGTCCAGCTCGCCCTCCACCTCGATCTCCACGTCCTCGGGAATCGAGAGGTACATCTTGAGCATCAGCTTGGCCAGCTTGATCGAATTCTCGGTCTGGAGGATCGTGGGCTTGAGGTTGCTCAACTGCACCTGCGCGGTCAGCAGGTCGTATTCCGAGGCCAGTCCGTGCTTGTACTGCACCTGCGTATCGTCGACCGTGCGCTGCACCGTGGCCTCCGACTCGCGGAGCACCGCGAGCGACTGCTCGGCGAGCAGGATGTTGTAAAAGGCCTTCTTCACCTCGGCCGTCAGGTCGATGCGCGAGGCGCGTGCGGCCTCCACGGCCGTGGCCATCTGCGCGTCGTTCATCTTCAGCGTGCGGTAGACCGACGGCGCGAAGAGCGGCAGCGACAGGTCGCCCTGCACGGCGAAGGTGTTATCGGCTCCGAACGAAATGCCGCCGCGCATCTCGGACTTCACGATCGAACGGGTGTAGCTGCCCGACGCCGAAATCTGCGGCAGCAGGTTGCCCCACGTCTGGCGCTTCACGTAGTCGTAACGCTGCACCTCCATCTCCGCGACCTTGACGGTCGGGTTTTCGCTCAAGGCGAGATCCAGCGCCTGGGGAAGCGTCAGCCGCATCTGCGCCGAAGCGCCGGCGACGCCCGCCGCCCAAAAGGCGATGATCAAAAAAAGTCGTTTCATCATTATTCGGTAAAATTATGTTGTCATTATCATTTATGCGGACGAACGGAACGGACGGATATTTCAGTCCCCGCCCCTTCGCGCCGGCTATTGCATCCGGTGAACGGTTTTGGCAGGCTCGTAGCGTTTTAGGTAGTCGTCGACGAGCAGCAGCCCCTTGGTCGTGGAGATGCCGCGGAAAAAATTGCGACTTATTAGTCAAAACGGGTGCTGAAACGCCTCAAAAACAGGAAAACGCCACGC
>ERZ773138.734-NODE-734-length-36399-cov-5.817852_pt1 | contig 36399 bp, 20 predicted proteins | sample MGYA00511114_ERZ773138 | MGnify/ENA primary metagenome ERZ773138 (study PRJEB29015, sample SAMEA2737805) | human gut metagenome | biome: human gut; feature: human-associated habitat; material: faeces | place: China | collected 2012 ...
CCTTTGTTAACCTTAAATCTAATACTATGAAAAACACATTGCAAAGATACGGACTCTTGGGAAATTAGCAAATTATCCAAGAAAAATAGCATGTTTTATAACACGTTTTAATAGTTTTCTCCTACTTATTAAGAAATAAACTCTCCTTTTTTCAAGGTATGTAACATTAATTTTGAAAATTGAATCGGAGCATACCGTTGATTCTCTGCCGAAAAACCGCTATCTTTGCAAGGATAATTCATTATATACTCAACAAAAAAGAAAAGGAGAGAACCGTGAACGAAGAAGAAATCGTCCTCACCCCGATGATGAAACAGTTTCTGGATTTGAAGGCAAAACATCCGGATGCAGTGATGCTGTTTCGTTGCGGTGACTTTTATGAAACATATTCTACGGATGCCATCGTTGCAGCCGAAATTTTAGGAATCACACTGACAAAACGTGCCAATGGGAAAGGAAAAACTATCGAGATGGCAGGTTTTCCTCATCATGCCCTTGATACATATCTTCCGAAACTGGTTCGCGCCGGAAAACGTGTCGCTATCTGTGACCAGCTGGAAGACCCGAAAATGACGAAGAAGTTGGTGAAGCGTGGCATTACCGAATTGGTTACTCCCGGTGTTTCTATCAATGATAATGTACTGAACTATAAAGAGAATAACTTTCTGGCTGCCGTTCATTTCGGAAAGGCTTCCTGTGGAGTTGCCTTTCTCGATATTTCTACCGGTGAATTCCTTACTGCAGAAGGACCTTTTGATTATATAGACAAGTTGTTGAATAACTTTGCCCCTAAAGAGATTCTTTTTGAACGTGGCAAACGCCTGATGTTTGAAGGTAATTTCGGTAATAAGTTCTTCACGTTCGAGCTGGACGACTGGGTATTTACAGAAACGACTGCCCGTGAGAAGCTGCTGAAACACTTTGAAACGAAGAATCTGAAAGGTTTCGGAGTGGAGCATTTGAAGAATGGCATCATTGCTTCCGGTGCTATTTTGCAGTATTTGACAATGACGCAGCATACGCAAATTGGTCACATCACTTCATTGGCGCGTATTGAAGAAGATAAATACGTCCGTCTGGATAAGTTTACGGTGCGTAGCCTTGAGTTGATTGGTAATATGAATGATGGCGGAAGTAGCCTGCTCAATGTGATCGACAGAACAATCAGCCCAATGGGAGCTCGTCTGTTGAAACGCTGGATGGTTTTTCCCTTAAAGGATGAGAAACCGATCAATGAACGCTTGAATGTAGTGGAATATTTCTTCCGCCAACCTGATTTTAAGGAACTGATTGAAGAACAGTTGCATTTAATAGGAGATTTGGAACGTATTATTTCCAAAGTGGCTGTAGGACGTGTGTCGCCTCGTGAAGTCGTTCAGTTGAAAGTTGCCTTGCAAGCAATTGAGCCGATAAAACAGGCATGTATGGAAGCTGATAATGCGAGCTTGAATCGCATTGGCGAACAGTTGAATCTTTGTATTTCTATTCGTGACCGGATTGCCAAAGAGATTAAAAATGATCCTCCTTTACTGATAAATAAAGGTGGAGTGATTCAGGACGGTGTGAACGCAGACTTGGATGAATTGCGGCAAATCTCCTATTCAGGAAAAGATTATCTGCTAAAGATACAGCAGCGGGAGAGCGAAGAGACGGGTATTCCGAGTTTGAAAGTAGCTTATAATAATGTATTCGGTTATTATATCGAAGTCCGTAATGTGCATAAGGATAAGGTTCCACCCGAATGGATTCGCAAACAGACGTTGGTCAACGCAGAGCGTTATATCACGCAGGAACTGAAAGAATACGAAGAGAAGATTTTGGGAGCGGAGGATAAGATTCTGGTTCTGGAAACGCAGCTATATACGGACTTAGTACAGGCATTGATGGAATTTATTCCACAGATACAGATTAATGCGAATCAGATTGCACGTCTGGACTGCTTGTTGTCATTTGCCAATGTGGCCCGTGAGAATCGTTATATCCGTCCGATTATTGAGGATAATGACGTACTGGATATTCGCCAGGGACGTCACCCGGTGATTGAAAAGCAACTTCCGATAGGCGAGAAGTATATTGCCAATGATGTAATGTTGGACAGCAACACGCAACAGATTATTATTATTACAGGTCCGAACATGGCCGGTAAGTCTGCACTTTTGCGTCAGACGGCGTTGATTACGCTATTGGCTCAAATCGGCTCGTTTGTTCCTGCGGAGAGTGCACACATCGGTTTGGTAGATAAGATATTTACCCGTGTTGGAGCGAGTGATAATATATCAGTCGGCGAATCTACATTCATGGTAGAGATGAATGAAGCGGCAGATATCCTGAATAATGTTTCTTCCCGGAGTCTGGTATTATTTGACGAATTGGGTCGTGGTACTTCTACTTATGATGGTATTTCCATTGCTTGGGCAATTGTAGAGTATATCCATGAACATCCCAAAGCAAAAGCACGTACATTATTTGCTACGCATTATCATGAATTGAATGAGATGGAGAAATCTTTCAAGCGTATCAAGAATTATAATGTATCGGTGAAAGAAGTTGATAACAAAGTAATCTTCCTTCGTAAACTGGAACGTGGCGGTAGTGAACACTCTTTCGGTATTCATGTAGCAAAGATGGCCGGTATGCCGAAAAGCATTGTGAAACGTGCAAATGAGATATTGAAACAGCTTGAATCTGATAATCGCCAACAGGGCATAGCAGGTAAACCGTTGGCAGAAGTGAGCGAGAATCGTGGAGGTATGCAGTTAAGCTTCTTCCAGTTGGACGATCCGATTCTCTGTCAGATTCGCGATGAGATATTGAATCTTGATGTGAATAATCTTACTCCTATTGAAGCGCTGAATAAACTGAATGATATTAAGAAGATAGTCAGGGGGAAATAAGCTGAAAATGTATATAATGTCTTAGGATATGTTTTCGATTATTGTCCTGACATTAGGGAAATGGCATTTGTTTTATTGATAAAAAAAAGGGATTAGCGATGTTTGAACCGCTAATCCCTCTTTTTTTGATTTAGGCTATTTTCTTTTTTTTCTTGTCATAAAAGAACATGAAATAGACGCCTATTATGATAAACGGAACGCTTAACCATTGTCCCATATTGAACATCATGCTGTTTTCAAAATCTTCCTGATTTTCTTTTAGGAATTCGATGAAAAAGCGGAAGGTGAAGATATAAGTCAGACAAAGGCCGAAGAAGAAGCCGCGATGCAGTTTCTTGCTGTAATTCTTATATAAGTAAAGCATGATGAAGAACAGGATAAGATAAGCAATGGCTTCGTAGAGCTGTCCCGGATGACGGGGTTGCATATCTACACGCTCGAAAACGAATGCCCAAGGTACATCAGACGGTTTGCCTATGATTTCGGAGTTCATCAGGTTGGCAAGGCGGATGAAGCAGGCGGTGATTGGAGTAGCTACGGCAATCATATCCAGCACGTCCATATAATGGAGTTTCGTCTTGCGGCAATATAGCCAAAGGGCGATTATCAATCCTAATGTACCGCCGTGGCTGGCAAGTCCTTCATATCCGGTAAATTTCCAGTTTCCGTCCGGCATGAATTTGATAGGAAGAATCATTTCCCAAAAATGAGACAAGTAGTATCCCGGATCATAGAACAGACAGTGTCCTAGGCGGGCACCAATCAGAATACCAAAGAAACAATAAAAGAAAAGAGGGTCAAACTTCTTTTCCTCTATCTTTTTATCCCGGTACTGGTAGTGAACAACCACATAAGCAAAGAATATTCCTACTGCCCACAGTAATCCGTAATAACGGATAGAAATGCCGAACAGGTTGAATAGTTCGGGATTCGGGTTCCAGTTGATGGATAATAGCATGGTATTCATTCTATATTGGATTAATGTTAATGATTAGATTCTTTGAATTTCTCCGCAACCATCCGGTAGGTCGGTATATCTATTCCCTGTTCTTCGGCTGCTGCAATCATGTCGAAGAGCAATCCTTGTATTTCCGAGTCGTGTCCGCGTGCCAGGTCTTTTTGCATAGAAGCGGTACTTTCGGGGTCGAGCTTGTCAATCACTTTTAGGTTGTAGCTGACTGGGTCTTCGGGAAATTCGACGCCCAGTTTCTTTCCTAAGGCAGCGCTTTCCGTAGAAAGTCCGATAAATGTATCCCGTATCTTTCCCGGTTTCTGCACTTCTCCCATCGGAACGTCGTAGTAAGCACCCGTCACAGCCATTGCGGAGATAAACGACCATTTGATAAACGTATCCCGGTTGATGTCCGGTGAGAGGTCTACCTTTATGCCTGCTTCCTGCAAGTCTTGTTGGATAGCTTCCAGTAATCCGGGTTTTACAACTGTGCCACGATGAGCGCCGTATACCAACCGGAATATCTTTCCCATTTGGGTGATTTCTCCGGTGCCGGAAACGAAGCCTACGATATAGATGCAGCCGTCGAGAACAGTGACTTCCGGTACCAACTTTTGTATGCGTGGCCCTGTGCCGTACACATTCAGGATAGGGATGACAACCGTGTCTTTGTGCGCTGCTCTTTTAATCAGTTCTACGATAGAATCGACCGAATAACCTTTTACGCATACAAATATCACATCTGCTTTTCTATTGAATTCTTCAGCGGTAGTAGCCGGAATCCGGAGCGTATGTTCGCCCTTCAAATCCGACTTCAGTTTCAAACCGTTCGTTTGAATCGACTGTAAATGAGCTCCACGGGCAATACAAGTTACATCTTTGCCTGCCAGCGACAAGAATCCTGCGATACTGCCGCCTACACCTCCCGTTCCTGCAATGAGATATTTCATATTGTTAGCGAATTAGTAATTAATAAGTCGTCGGTAGTTACCGATAATCACACGTTGAAACGGAAATGCATGATGTCGCCATCCTGCACCACATATTCTTTTCCTTCCACACCCAGTTTTCCGGCTTCTTTCACAGCTGCTTCCGAGCCGTACTGGATATAATCATCGTATTTGATAACTTCCGCGCGGATAAAGCCTTTCTCAAAATCGGTGTGGATAACACCAGCGCATTGCGGAGCTTTCCAACCTTTTTCGTATGTCCAGGCACGTACTTCTTGTACACCGGCAGTGAAATATGTTTCAAGATTCAGGAGTTTGTAAGCAGATTTGATAAGACGTGCTACGCCCGATTCTTCCAAGCCTACTTCGGCAAGGAACATCTGACGGTCTTCATACGTTTCCAGTTCGGCAATGTCCGCTTCTGTTTTGGCTGCGACAATCAGGATTTGAGCATTCTCGTCTTTTACGGCTTCGCGTACCATATCTACGTATTTATTTCCGTTTACTGCGCTTGCTTCATCAACATTGCAGACATACATTACCGGTTTGCTGGTCAATAAGAACAGTTCATGAGCAATCTTTTGTTCGTCTTTTGTTTCAAAAGTCACTGTACGTGCAGATTTTCCCTGTTCCAATGCGTCTTTATATTGAACGAGTACATCGTAAGCTAACTTTGCAGCTTTGTCTCCGCCCGTCTGTGCTTGTTTCTGTACTTTCTGGATACGGCTTTCGATGGTTTCCAGGTCTTTCAACTGAAGTTCGTAGTCGATGATTTCTTTGTCGCGGACGGGATTTACGCTTCCGTCTACGTGTGTCACGTTCTCGTCATCGAAGCAACGGAGTACGTGGATAATTGCATCTGTCTCACGGATATTGGCAAGGAACTTGTTTCCCAATCCTTCACCTTTGCTTGCGCCTTTCACCAGTCCGGCGATATCTACGATTTCTACGGTTGTAGGGACAATTCGTTGGGGATGCACCAATTCTGCCAGTGCATTCAGCCGTTCGTCGGGAACGGTAATTACACCTACATTGGGTTCAATTGTACAGAAAGGGAAATTTGCCGCTTGTGCTTTCGCATTCGACAAACAGTTGAAAAGTGTCGACTTACCCACGTTCGGTAGTCCTACAATACCACATTGCAATGCCATATTAATCTATTATTTCTTTTATTATCAATGATTTATACAAATGAACAACGATTTGGCAACAATGTCCGGATAAATAAAGAGTATTTGTTGCCGGGCTGCTCATTGTAGTTTGCAAAGATAATACTTACTAATCGAAATTACCCCAATTTCGTAGAACAAAATAAGTTTGTCCATTAAAAATCAATTTTTAAGCTAATGAAGAAAACGTGGTGTGCTTTCTGTATTAAAAAAACAGATAAAAACGATATCAATGTCTCTTCCAATGTAGACTTCATCTGTTTTTTTAGTAATGAGCCAGCTAAATGTTGTTTTAAAAAGATGCAAAGGCTCATTTGTTTTGTCTTTATCATTTACTTATGATATTTATTCTCTTTATATAATTAATTATATTAGAAAAAGCGCGTAATTGAGGTGGTCCCCCTCCACCTCAATTACACGCTTTTTTCATATAAAAAGAATATTCTTTCGCGTCTGCGCACGTGTACACTATTAAAAAGAAAACTCACAGCCAGTTTATCTTCCTATGCTATGTATAGCACAGAATCCCACTATAGCTGCTTTTATTTTCATTATAGCTAATCTCAATTTCATTATAGCTAATCCCGATTTCATTATAGCTAATTTTATTTTCATTATAGCTAATCAGCACTTGCTATCAAGAGACTCATGGCTCATTGAGATGCTTATCGTATCCCAAATATACGATAAATCGTCCGGTGCATAAGTAAAATCATTCTAGATGAAAGTAAATATATTTTAGATGAAAGTAAGACAAAGTAAGCTAATCTGGGACAAAGTACGTCATTTCAATCCCTTGTGATATAATACCTTTGCGGTATCGAAAGAAAAAGAAATAGGGCTGGTTCATTTCTTCCGATATCTATTGCGTCAGCTGTTTTGCTTTGTTATAAGCCGACTGAAAATAAATTTATATTAGGGTGATTCTTTTATGCGATAAAGAATCAAATGCCCGCTTTCGATTTTTGGGCTTAGTGAAAAGTTTTAATCGTTTTCAATTATATCATCTTCTGTAATTCTGGCCTGGTATTTCTTATAGAAAATCAGGAATAAAGTAAATCCAATTAGGGCGAATGGTACACCCGCCAGGGACGGATAACGGTATCCACCACTAACAGCCAGTCCGCCTGCATAAGCACCGATGGCATTTCCGAGATTGAATGCAACCTGCACGCAGGCTGCTCCCAGCATTTCTCCTCCTTTTGATACGCGGATAATTAATATCTGCTCCGGACTGGATACAGCGAACAGTCCTGCCGTACAAAGGCACATCAACAGGGCTGCTGCCCATTTATAGGGAGAAAGGAAGAAAATGAGCAATAACATAATACAGATAAGTGCTTGAGCGGCAGTCCCTATTTTTCCGGGGGTGTAGCGGTCGGAGAGACGTCCGCTAATCAGGTTTCCCACTACCATACCGAAGCCGGCAAGGATCATTAAAGGCGTAATGCTTTCCGCGGAGAAGCCGGACACATTGGTAAGCATCGGATTGATGTAGCTATACCAGCAGAATACACCGCCATTACCTAGTGCCGTAGCACCGAGAATCAGCCACGGAGCCGGAGTTCTAAGAAAGCGGAATTGTCCTTTAAAGCCGGTATCCTTTAAGCCTTCTACATGCGGAACCCATCGCCAGATATAATATAGGATAACAATTCCCCAGATACCGACCAGCAAGAAAGTGGCACGCCAGGAAAGCATGGTACTTAGGGAAGTGCCCAAAGGTACACCAAACAGGTTGGCAATGGTCATTCCTGCAATCATGATGGAGACAGCTTCCGAACCTTTACCCTTGTCGGCTAGTTTCTCTGCAACAATAGAGCCTACTCCGAAGTATGCACCATGAGGCAAGCCGGAGATAAAACGGGCAACGAGCAACACCCAGTAATTGGGAGCCATAGCTGCACAGATATTACCTATCATAATTAAGGTAACTAATACTAACAGAATATGTTTTAGCGGATATTTGCGAGCCAATGTTAATACAGGTGCACCGACACAGACGCCTAATGCATAAGCAGAAATGAAATGCCCTGCGGTAGGAATACTAATACCTAAATCTTTTGCCACATCGGGCAAAATTCCCATCATTACAAATTCGGCAATACCTAATCCCAGTGTGCCGAACGCCAATGCAATAAGACTCTTCTTCATACAAAACTTTACCTTAATACCTGTTACCTTTTTACCTTACTATTATTTGCCGTTTATTTGTTTTGGCTGCAAAGGTAAAACAAAATCTTTCAGGGTGAGTTCGATGAGATAGATTTTGATTTAAATCAAATTAGACAATGTTGGTGTAAGCTGATGACGGGAGATTTATGTAGTATATGTAAATTGTAGCCATTTACTTTCTTTCCAATTCTTGCAAATTCTTCAAATATTTGCAAGAATTGGAAAGATTATGTGATAGACTTAACTGTTTTATCAAAAAGTTCTCCTTTTACATATCCTTTCTTTACTTTATTAAGTGATATTTCATCAACCAGTTTTCTTTCCACAAGACCGTCAATATCATTTTTGGCGGTAGTATGAGTAATAGAAAACCTGTTTTGTAGCTCTTTCACGGTGAATAATATTTTAGGATTATCATTAATAAGCCTAAGAATATCTGCTTGGCGTTCGTTGATATTATCTAATTTATAGAATACAGAAGCCTGATGTTTTTGATCTAATTTACGTTTGATATAAGTTTGTAGTTCTTTAAAAGCAAGCTCTAGCACTCTTAGGTTGTAAGCTATAAAGTATCCCATGTCTTTTTCATCAGCTTCTGTGTATAAATAAGCATTTTCATAGGACTTTTTTGATTTGGCGATTACCCTTGAGATAGATAAATATTCAGTTAACCAATAACCACTTTTTAGCATATACCAATAGAATAAAGCTCTTGCTGTACGTCCGTTCCCATCTACAAACGGATGCATATAAGCAATCATAAAATGGATGATAATGCCTCTGATTATTGGGTGAATAAATACTTTAGAATCACTTTCATTGAAGAATATGCATAAATCTTCAATAAATGAAGGGATGTCTTTGTATGAGGGGGGAGTATGTACTACCTCATGCGTAATAGCATCTTCCACTACTACTTCGTCATTCGTTCTGTATGCTCCTGCATCTGCTGGATTTTCTAACGTTTTTTCAGTCATTAAGACATGAATCTGCTGTAATAGTTCGGATGATAGTGGGGTATGTATATTTTGGGTTATAAAACGTATTGTTTGATAATTATTGAATATCATTTGTTGAGACTTGTCCTGTGGAGAAAGGCTTTTTCTTAGCATCTCCTTAGCTACTTTTCTAGTAGTTGCCGCTCCCTCCATTTGGCTGGAGGATATTGCTTCTTCCATTAATGAGCTAATTAGATACTGTTCTTTGTTTTCTGCCGGAATGATTGAATTACTTCCCCAAGAGCCACCAAAGTTCATATCAAACTCGTGACACATCCGCTGCATGGCGTTGGTTATACTGATGGATATGCCATATTTTTTCCATACAATGATTCGTTTAGCTCTCCGTGATGCTTTTATGTAGCACCATAATTCTTTACTCGATATGCCTTCAGGAGCCTTTTGGTATTTTACATCAGACCAATAACTATATTTATCATTGTTTTTTTCTATGATTGCCTTGAGTTTTTCAAGCGGATCAGTGAGAAGAACTTTTAAATATTCTTTCTGACTTATTTGAGGAGGGAATTCAATCATAATACCATCTGTTTATATTATATTTGGTCTACAAATATAATTCTTTTCTTTCCAATTCTTGCAAATATTTGAAGAATTTGCAAGAATTAGCAAGAAAAGAATGTGATATTGAGAAATGTGTACTTGCTAAGTAATATCATTAATAGACTTATTGTTTCCTTATCCATTCAATGATATCTTTCAAGACTTCCGGATTGATTGTTTCTTCCAACTGCCCGTATTCAGCCAATGTTCCTTTTTCGCAAGTCTGAAACAGATGATTTAAGTTCGGATAGGCTTTGACTGTTACATTTTTGTTTCCATTTCCGGTGATTCTTTCCTGAATGGCAGCAAGATTCATGGCGGCATCCACTTGAATATCCTTTTCTCCGTTCAGAGCCAGAACCGGACATTTTAGTTTCTTCAAATCCTGGGCCGGGTCATATCTCATAAAATGAAGATACCACGGAGAAGTCATCGAACTGATTTGTGCGGATAGTTGCTGGATGGTATTCAGGTCTTTCAATTGTTCGGGAGACATTGTTTTTGTAACGTCTGCATACAGTTCTTTCTGCAACTCTTCGGGAGTTTTGTCTGTTTGTTGCAGTATGGCATATCTGTTCCGTATCGAAGGCTTCATCCCTTGCCAGACGGCATCCGGCATTCCCTGGGATTTAGAGATTAACTCTACCTGCTTCAGCATCAGACTGTCGCCTCTCACGCCGGCTCCTGCCAATGAAACGACAAATGCAATGGATGGGTCCTTTTTGGCAACGATGAATGCAATGATTCCGCCTGCGCTATGTCCGATAATTCCGATTTTCTTTGCATTTATTTCTTTTCTGCTGCGCAGATAATTCACCATTGCTTCCGTATCTGTGGCAAAATCCTCATTGGTAGCTGTTGCGTGAGTACCTTGTGAAGCAGCAGTGCCCCTGTCATCACATCTAAGCACAGCAATTCCGTTCCGGGTCAGATAATCGGCGATGACAAAGAAAGGTTTGTGTCCCATGATTTCTTCATCCCGGTTCTGCGCACCGCTTCCCGTCACCATTACCACTGCCGGAAATTTAGTTCCTTTTTCGGGAAGAGTCAATGTTCCGGCAAGGTTAATACCATCGCGTTCATTCCTCACGGTGACTTCTTCACTTCTGTAAGGGAAAGGCGGTTGAGGCTCCTGCGGACGTTTGGGGCGGCTGGCTTCTCCCTTTTTCAAATTCAACGGAAGGGGCATCCCTTGCGTAAATGTTCCGTTGATTGTGTTATCACTGTTCAGCTTTCCTTTGTACGAAGCATGAATCACAGGTATCTGGATAATTAAAGTAGAATCATTGAAAGAAGTGGTCTGTGTCTTGATACCGTTGGCTCCCTGGTCGGGACTGTCCAGTGTGGTCACATAAGCGCCTTGTTCCGTTTGACTGATGTGGAATACAATAGTCAGCGAACCGGTGGGAATGGAAAGTTTTCCGTGCCAGGTTCCCGAAATATCTTGGGCGGAAACAGAGGATGAGAAGAACACTCCGGCTAATAGTCCGGTAATGAATAATATAACGATGTAGGTAGCCTTAACTATTTTCATAAGCGAAAAATTAGGTTTAATCTTAATTGTGAATATAAGATATATACAAAGGTAACAATTTTCCTCATTATAAAAATAAGACATTACCTAATCTTGTCAGAATCCGGTAATATCTTATTTGGCTGTTCCTGTATACTATTACAGTTTTTATTGTTAAGCACAACCTCTATTCCAAACTATATAGCCTCCCTTAAAAAACGATGATTCTTAAAAAAGGAATATTTAATCATCGGAGAAGGACATAAATCGCAGTTTGGTAAAGAAAAGCCGGAAAATGCCATGCATTTGTAATTACGTGATTCTCTATTTTCGCTGTTTTGAGAATATACTAATCGAATTGCGATAGATTCTTGATTCTTTTTGTTATTTGGAGAGTAGATACCTGAATAACCAATCATTTTATTATTTTCTCCTTTCCAATATATTATGATAAACTAGGGAGAAAATATTTCTTAATAGTCCATTTTTATCTTCTTCACCGGAGAACGATAGCTTCCTCGGTGAGGAACAAGTCGATGCACACCGAGGAACACTTCGTTGGTTTTAAGGCAATGAACGGTTCCCGAATAGAGAAAGATGTATATCTTGTTTGGCTTTATGCAATATTAGACTGTTTTTTGTATGCTCATGCGTTTATTTATACAGTTTATTTTCTAGTTTGCTACTTTCTAACTGGCTATTTTCCTGTAGAATATTAAAAGTAGAACATTGACAGGCCTATGCTATCATTTCGAGTTAATTCATCACACGCATTTTCATACCTTATTTCTCTGGAATAGTTGCAGGATGGACATTTCTCCCCATTATTAAACATTTGTTCTACATAAATAAATAAGTGGTGGCTAAATTTGCATCGTTATTAACTACATAATATTATGAAAAAGATAATCTATCTAGTTCCTACGTTGTCTTTAGTAGGTTGTACCTCACAGCACGTAGAAGAAAAGCCGAATGTGATTGTGATTCTTGCCGATGATCTGGGATTTGGTGATGTCAGCGCTTACGGCTCTACTACGATTCATACTCCGAATATCGACAGTCTGGCTCATGGCGGAGTTTGTTTCATGAACGGATATGCCACTTCGGCAACTTCCACTCCCAGCCGTTACGCTTTGATGACCGGAATGTATCCGTGGAAAAATAAGGATGCAAAAATCCTGCCGGGAGATGCTCCTCTTATCATTAATGAAAATCAGTTTACTTTGCCGAAGATGATGCAGCAATGCGGTTATGTGACCGGAGCTATCGGAAAGTGGCATTTGGGGATGGGAGACGGCAATGTCAACTGGAACGAAACCGTCAAACCGGGTGCCAAAGAAATCGGTTTCGACTACTCTTGCCTGATTGCAGCAACCAACGATCGTGTCCCGACAGTTTATGTGGAAAACGGCGATGTAGTAGGACTCGATCCGGCCGATCCCATCGAAGTGAGTTACGAGCATAATTTTGAAGGCGAACCGACTGCCATTTCTCATCCGGAGATGTTGAAAATGCAGTGGGCACACGGACACAATAACTCTATAGTAAACGGAATTCCCCGTATCGGATATATGAAAGGCGGTCAGAAAGCCCGTTGGAAAGACGAGGATATGGCCGACTATTTTGTAGATAAGGTAAAGAACTTTGTGACTGAACACAAAAATACTCCTTTCTTCTTGTATTATGGCTTGCACGAACCTCACGTACCTCGTGCTCCCCACCAGCGCTTTGTGGGCAAAACAACGATGGGGCCTCGTGGCGATGCCATCGTTGAGGCAGACTGGTGTGTCGGCGAACTGCTTGCCCACTTGAAGAAAGAAGGATTGTTGGAAAAGACACTGATTATCTTCTCCAGTGATAACGGGCCGGTTCTGAATGACGGTTACAAAGACGGTGCTCCCGAATTGGCAGGCGATCATCTTCCTGCAGGAGGTCTGCGCGGAGGTAAATATAGTTTGTTCGACGGTGGTACGCATATTCCTTTGTTTGTTTATTGGAAAGGAAAGATTCAGCCGGTTGTGTCCGATGCACTGGTTTGCCAGGTAGATATTCTTGCTTCTCTGGGGTCGATGATACATGCCGATTTGCCGGAAGGTTTGGATAGTCGGAACTATCTGGATGCTTTCTTCGGAAAAGAGCAGACTGCCCGCAAGGATGTAGTGTTGGAAGCGCAGGGACGTATGGCTTATCGTTCAGGCGACTGGATTATGATGCCTCCTTATAAAGGTTCCGAACGAAACCTGACCGGAAATGAATTAGGCAACTTGGGTGAATACGGTTTATTCAATGTAAAAGCCGACCGAACTCAATACCAGAATATGGCGGCACAACAGCCCGAACTTCTGGACTCCCTGAAGCAGAATTTCTTTGCTGAAGTGGATGGTTATTATCGCAGCGAAGTAGAAGAAGAACCATTAAAATAAGGTCAAATGTTTATTCTGAACATAAATCCCGTTGATAAAACAATCGTTCTATTCTACCGGAGTTTATTTCTCTACCTTTGTTCTGTTCGATGTCGGACAATTAACCTTGAAGTATGTATATGAAAATGAAAGCTTTTTTAATGTTTGTATTGCTGTTCTTATGTTCGATGGGAACAAAGGCGCAGGATTTGGGGGCGAACTATAATGAAAATATAGATTACCCGATTACGGAAATAGAGATGTTGAAACAGTCGAAAGTGAGTTGGGTGAGAGGATTTATCAATATCCCCAATCTGTTTCTTCAGAATGAAAACGGGAAGATTGTTGGTGTGAAAGAAAATGCCATCAGGACACATATTCCTACATTGAAATTTATTCAGGCCAAGAAAGCGTTGGGCGACCGTGTGAAATTCATCTTGAGTCTGAAAATACCTTTTGAATTATATACCGATACGGTTCCCAAAGTAGGAACTAAGGAGATGGAGTACATATTTCAGGCAACGGAAATATTACTGAAAACCTATGATATGGCGAAGAATATTGAAATACTTGTCATGGGTAACGAGCCGGAATGGGAGAATGCATTGGATACCGATCTCTGTCATGCGGATGGTGAAGATTATCGGGCATTTCTGAATGAGTTTGCCAATCGGCTGACTACTTGGAAACAGACTAATGGCTGGACATTTGATATTTATGCCGGAGCATTGAACCGTGTTTCCGAGTTGCCGAAGAGCGAAACGGTACCTGCAGTAGTCTCTGTGGTTAATAACAATCCTAATGTTGTAGGGCTCGACTTGCACGTTCACGCATTGAAAATCAACCAGGCGGAAGATGATTTCCGTATTATCCGCGATAAATATGGTGTAACAAAGAAACTGATTTGCACGGAATTCTCTATGGTGCGTGCTTTAAATCCTCATGTGGCGGATGCACTGGGAGAATGGGGAACCAAGCATGGTTATACGGCCGGGATGAAAATTTACGAATACCTTAATCTGATAGCCGAAAAAGCTAACGCCGGTACACCGGTGAGTGCAACCGAGTTCAAGAGCCTTTTTGAGAGTTATTCCTGGTATCCGAAGAATTGGTATAAGACTTTTTATGAAGTATTCAAGAAATATGATACGTATGCCATTACCGGACGTTTTAGTGTGGTTCCCGGTGGAGCGAGAGCTGTTTACGATGCGAAGACTGAAATGTGGGAACTTGGAGGAATTTATTTTTCCCGTTATTTAGGACTGGATGCAGACGGATTCTACAATCCCAATCCATTGTTATATCCTGATTTTATTGCTGCCCGGGATGGATTGACAGTTTCCAGCCTTGTCGGAGGACAACGGGAATTGTTCATAAGTTGGGGTAATGGAGCCGATAAAACAGGTATATTGTCAGTAACAGATGAGGAGGGAACAGAGGTGGTGCGTCGATCGCTTGATTCGGAGAATGACTATACATTGGTTGAAAATCTTGCTCCCGGAACGACTTATCATGTAGCATTGCTGAAATCGGATGATGCCGTGTTGTGGAAGGATGATGTTAAGACCAAGTCTGTAACAGGAAAGTTTCCTTTGTTGAAATATCAACAAGTGGATGGATATATGTTGGTACAACTATTAAATTTGCCGGATGATGTCTCATCTTATAAAGTAAAGCTGGATGGACAGGAAATCAATATAGTGAATAAGAACCTGAACGGACAAATACTTACCGCCGAAGTGACTTATAAGGATGGATCGGTAGAAATATTGTCGACAACTATTAGAAAGTAATTATCTTAAATTTATTCGCTTATGAAAGTAATATATGTAGTGTTGGTATGTTTGTTGGCTTTCACCTCTTGTGCGGAGACGGAATATGCCGAAAACGGGGTTGATAAGAAGAATATAACAGGATATACCGAAGTTGGGTTTTATAGTTTGGATGGAATTTGTACTTTTACAGAGCAGGAACAACTTCAGGCTGCAATTAATCCTAAACGGTTGACTTATCGCCTGCAAAATTCGGATCAAAGCAAATACATTCATGTGAAGTTTGACGGGAAGCCCACGGCTGTCGGTCAAAAGATAAAGGCTGAATTCTCATTCCAAGGAGTTTCTTTCCTCAAAGAAGGGATGGAGATGGAGGTAGTTCGTATAGACGGAGATAAAGTTTGGTTGTCAGGAGATAACGTCGGTATGGTAATCCCTGTTTTTAATAATTAAAAGAAAGATATTATGAAAAGATACATTCCTGTTGTAGCGTCATTAATGGCGTTTTCGTTGATAGCATGTGGTGAAGTCATGGATCTGACACAGCCGGAAAAGGCTGAAGTTACCTATTCCAATATTACCTTGTCGCTTTATCAGACAGGCAAATATGATTTATATCTGGATGAGCCGGAATACCAATATAACATTATGGTGGAGAAAAGCCATTGCGAAAAAGAAGCAAAGGCGGAATTGGCTGTTGTCGATGCCAAAGAGTTTGGTGAAGAATATCACCTCTTACCTGTGGAATATTATGATCTGGATGGAAGTAATTTTAATTTTAAGGGGGACGATGTCCTGCGTATGGTAAATTTGCGCTTCCATGATTTAGGTACGCTTGACGGATCAAAGAAATACGTTCTCGGTTTGAAACTGGTTTCCGACGATCTTGCAGTCAATCAAGAGAAAAGTACAATGACTTTCTTCCTGCAACAGAAACAGGGAGAAATCGACAACCCTTATACCGTGGCGACAACGAGCGACTTGATAACTCTCGGAGAGAAACTCAAAGATGGTAAGACGATCTATGCCAAGATAGAGAATGATATTGATTTGCAAGGTGTAGACTGGCAACCGATAGAGACCTCGGTTTCCAAACAACTTGTATTGGATGGAGGCGGCCATACGATTCGTAATCTGAAAGTAAATACTTCCTCTTCTGTTAATCAGGGATTCTTTGGATTGTTGGTTGGTAAGTGTTCCAATATAAACTTTGAAAATGCGCAGATTACAGCCAATACAAAGATGGCAGGCATCCTTGCCGGACAGGTGGGAGCTGCTACTTCTCCGGGTATCGTGGAGAATGTTCGGGTATCCGGTACGATTTCTTTAACTTCGGGAACGGGAGCGGCTGCCTGGGATAACGGTCAGGCTGGTGGTATCTGTGCAAGACTTCATGGTGCAGATAGTAAAATTCATCAGTGTACATCGGCAACGGATATTACTGCCGTATGGTGCGCCGGCGGTATTTGTGGGGAAACGAGAGGCGGAGCAACGATCTCTCAATGCTCTTCCACTGGGGATATTGTGACTGAATCATGTGTAGGAGGCATCGTTGGACGTATGTTATATTCTATCGTTACGCAGTGTTATTCTTCAGGTCTCGCACAAGCTTTCCCGATGAAAGTGGCGAATCCTGCGGGTGGTATTGCCGGATTTGTAGATCCTAGTCCGACAGCTGTGATCTCTTATTGTTATTCCGATTGCGAGGTTTCCGCTCAAAACCAGGTAGGCGGTATTATGGGATTTGCTAACAAGGCGACAGGAATCACCGTAACACATTGTGTGGCTTGGAACCAGAAATTATTCTCTAACGGTGCACCCAAGTCGGGAAGAATTTGCGGACGCTTTAACAAGAATGAGGCTAATAATTGCTATGCGAATCCAAATATGGAATGTCGTTTCTCTGCCAATACGCCCGCTATCGTAGACGAAGAAATACCCGATTACGGAGCACAAACATTTGGTGCCGACCGTTACAATGGTCTTTCTACGATGAGTACCCCGATAGATGCTGCCAAGGCTCTTTCTTGGGATGAAGCAATATGGAATCTCGCAGGGGAGAAACCCGGTTTGGTTTGGATGTTAGATTGAAATTTTGTAGATGAGATAAAGATCAGATATAGAATAAAATAGGTATGAAAAAATATAAAATGACAAAAAGACTTATTCTCGCATTAGGAATCATTGGTTTGTCTGTCACTGGGGTACGGGCTGATTCGGTTAATGAGAAGGAGATCACTTATGCCGATCCTACAATTTATGTGGAAAACGGCAAGTATTACCTCACCGGCACACGCAATCAGGAACCGCAGGGCTTTGCTATCCTCGAATCGACCGATCTGGAGCATTGGACGGTGCCTGATGGCACTTCTCTACAACTGATTCTGCGGAAAGGAGATCGAACGTATGGTGAAAAAGGCTTCTGGGCACCTCAATACTTTAAGGATAAAAGAACTTATTATTTCACTTATACTGCTAATGAGCAAACAGTAATTGCTTCCTCAAAATCGGTATTCGGACCTTTCCGGCAGAAGGAAGTCAAACCGATAGACGCTTCCGCTAAGAATATAGACTCTTTCCTATTTAAGGATGATGATGGAAAATACTACCTGTATCATGTCCGCTTTAATAAAGGCAATTATCTTTGGGTAGCCGAGTTTGACATAAAGAAGGGAAGTATCAAACCGGAAACATTGAAACAATGTATGGACTGTACGGAGCCTTGGGAAAAGACTCCGAACTATAAGTCTGCACCGGTGATGGAAGGACCGACTGTTATGAAGTGGGACGGGGTATATTACCTCTTCTATTCTGCCAATCATTTTATGAATATCGACTATTCGGTAGGTTATGCCACTGCTTCTTCCCCTTTCGGTCCGTGGAAAAAGCATCCGAACAGTCCGATCATTCATCGCAGTCTCGTAGGAGAAAACGGATCAGGACATGGAGATGTATTTAAAGGTCTGGATGGAAAATATTACTATGTTTACCACGTTCATCGTTCAGATTCCACCGTGTCCCCTCGTAAAACACGTATTGTTCCGCTCATCCTGAAGAAAGGAAATGACGGCGTATACAACATCACTGTAGACAAAGAGCATGTCATAAAGCCAATGTGGAAGTGATTTGTTCAGAAATGTAGTAGAGAAATCTATTTTGCACATTTGTACGGGTTTTAAGGAGATTCTTCCCTTTCATTTGAAGATTTTCCCGCTTAATTTGTGCTATGAGATAAAGAATTTGTTAACAGTTAAAAATAATGTTTATGAAAAGGAACAGACTTTATTTTTCTTTCTTCTGTCTTTGTTGCTTTTTGCTTTGTGCGCTGGACGTGCAGGCACAACAAATCTATTGGAAGGGACAAGTGAAGGATGCAGTATCCGGTGAACCGATGATTGGAGTCAGTGTTCGCGTGAAAGGTACGGGAAGCGGTACGATTACTGATTTTGACGGTAATTTTACTGTGAAGGCATCGAAAGGAGACATACTTGTCATTTCTTATGTGGGTTATAAAACTCTGGAACTGGATTTAAAGAATAAAACGACTTTAGGAGTAATCTCTTTAGGAGAAGATACGGAGACACTGGAAGAAGTGGTAGTGGTTGGATACGGTGTACAGAAAAAGGTATCCAGTGTCGGTTCCATTGCTACTGCAAAAGGAGATGATTTATTAAAGATAGGTAGCGTGAACTCCGTTTCCGAAGCCTTGCAAGGTCAGATGCCGGGTGTGGTTGCCATCAATTCCACTTCAAAGCCGGGAGCCGATAAGGCTTCTTTATTGATTCGTGGTAAGTCTACCTGGGGAGAAGCGGAGCCACTGGTATTAGTGGATGGTATCGAACGTGACTTCAACGATGTCGATGTGAACGAAATCGAATCTATTTCTGTACTGAAAGACGCTTCGGCAACTGCGGTTTACGGTGTGAAAGGTGCGAACGGCGTTATCTTGTTGACAACCAAACGCGGACTCGAACAGAAACCGGAAATCTCATTCACAGCTAACTTCGGTTTTAAACAACCTTCTGCTGCTCCTGAATGGTCTGACTATGTGACCTCTATGAAACAGTATAACAGGGCACAGGCTAATGATGGTAACTGGGGAGCAATGGTTCCCGAATCTACCATTACCGCATGGGAAAATGCGTATGCTACCGGAAATTATGGTCCGTATAACGATGTCTTTCCCGAAGTGGACTGGTGGAAAGAACTGGTAAAGAATGTAGGTTATGAACAGGCTTATAATCTTAATGTACGTGGTGGTACGAAGAAAATGAGTTATTTCGTATCTTTGGGTTATTTGCATGACGGAGATATTTTTAATACTACCAAACAAGAGGATTTCGATCCTTCTTTCTCCTACCGTCGTTATAACTGGCGTAGTAATTTCGACTTCAATATAACAAGTACCACCAAACTGTCGTTCAATGTGGCCGGTAAGATGGGGTATCAGAACCAACCGTCTTATTATGAGAATGTTGATTCTCCGGATGAGCGCTTTTTTAAAACGTTTTTCACGGCTCCAAGTAATGAATTTCCGATTAAATATAGCAATGGAATATGGGGGGACGGGTTAAGTTCCGATCAGAATATAGCCTGTCTGATGAACGAAGGAGGTAGTCGTAATATCAAACAGCATCAAGGTTTCTACGATGTAATCTTGAATCAGAAACTAGACTTTATTACAAAGGGGCTATCATTGAAAGCATCGTTGTCTTATACTACTTCTTCATCATGGACCACCCAGTTGATGCCGGGTAAGGTTTTGGGTAAAGACGATTTGGTTGCCCAGCGTACGCATATTCGTATTAATCGTGTGTATGATTACACGAATCCTATTTATAATGCTGACGGAACAATTACTTATAATTATACCGAGAAACGCTATCCGGATGAAAATGCTCCCGGAGATTTGCCTGTTGGTGGTGTTTATGACGGTTTCAAGGCTTACGGACGTAAACTTTATTACGAATTAGCATTGAATTATAGTCGTCAATTTGGCGATCACGATGTAAGTGCCTTATTTGTGTTTAACCGTAAGATGAACGAATCGACCAATACTGCTAATTCGGGTGTGATGAACTTCCCGGCTTACGAAGAAGACTGGGTAGGCCGTGTCACTTACAACTTCAAAGAGCGTTATCTTGCTGAATTTAACGGTGCCTACACTGGTTCGGAAAAATTTGCTCCGGGACGCCGTTTCGGTTTCTTCCCGTCCGCTTCTATCGGTTGGCGTATCAGTGAAGAACCATGGGTGAAGAAATTGACCAAAGGTGTACTGACCAACCTGAAAGTGCGTTATTCGTATGGAGTAGTTGGTAATGATAAAGGTGCTACACGTTTTAACTATATTCAGAAGTTTGAGCAACTATCTGCCAATGCACAGTTTGGTAAATATCAGACCAGTAACTGGGGACCTTTGTACAAAGAAGGAAAACTGGCCGACCCCGACGCTACTTGGGAAGAATCTATCAAGCAGAATATCGGTATCGAAATAGGTTTGTGGGGTAAACTAAACTTTACTGTGGACTTGTTCGATGAAAAGCGTAATAACATTTTAATGACACGTAATACGATTCCGTCATGGGCCGATAGTGGTATTGCTTTTCCGCAGGTGAATCTGGGTAAGACTAAAAATCACGGTCTTGAACTGGATATTGCTTGGAACGACCGTATCGGAAAGTTTAATTATTACGCGAAGTTTAATTTTGCAACCAGTGAGAACCGTGTTGTCTTTATTGATGACCCGAAGAATCAGAGCGAATATTTGAAAAAAGCCGGAAAGTCAATCGGATATGTGAATAAATACCTGGCAACAGGAAACTTCCAGTCATTGGATGATATTTATAACTCGGCGCAGTCCACTATTGCCAATGGTACACATAATACATTGATTCCGGGAGACTTGTATTACATCGATTATAATGGTGACGGCATGATTGATGCTAAGGATATGGTTCCGATGAAAAACCTGAACTATCCGACTACTACCCTCGGATTTACATTGGGAGGTTCTTACAAAGGAATCGGATTCAATATGTTGTGGTACAGTGCTATGGACGTTTATAAAGAAGCGATTCCTTCCTATTTATGGGATTTCCCGGAAGGTAATATCAAGGCTCAACCAAATACGTTGAATACATGGACAGCCGATGCTCCGATTCAAGGCGGTCCGATTCGCCCCAGTATTCATGTTCAGAGAAGTTATAATTCGGTGGCCAGTACATACACATATACCAACCATGCTTATCTTCGCTTGAAGAACCTGGAAGTGAATTATCAGATTCCGAAGCGTTGGTTGCAGCCTTTACGTCTGACAAAACTGCAAGTATATGTCAACGGTACCAATCTGTTGACGTTCTCAAAAGGTGATTCCCGCCGTGACCCCGAACATTCGGGACAGAATGTTTATCCGGTGGTGAGACGTTATAACATTGGTTTTAGATTAGGATTATGAGACACTTTAAATTTACTGATATGAGAAGACATAAGTTGAATTGGATATGGATCATTCTATTGGGGCTGTTTGTAGGAAGCTGTGAGGACTATCTGGACCGCTCTCCTGATGACGGACTTTCCGAAGATGATGTTTATAAAGATTATAGCAGTTTGTTAGGGTTCATGGACCGCATCTTTCAAAATGATGATATATTAATCTTTACACATGGTATCAACTCTTATTCGAATACATACGTAACGGTAGGTAATTTATCGGATGAATATGCATCCGTTCGCGATAATGATCCGTCGAAGTTTGTCAATGCAGGTAACTGGCTGGAGAATGCCGGTACACGTTTCGAAATAGGAAGTAAAAGTGATGGGAAGAATTTCAAAAGTGCTATTTCTCGTGCTTATACCGGACTTCGTATCGTGAACCGTGTGATTAGCGGAGTAGATCAAGTGAAATCCATTACAGACGACCAAAGGAGAAAACTGCTGGGACAGGCTCATTTCCTGCGTGCCTACTTCTATTTTGAGATTATCAAACGATATGGCGGAATGCCCATCTTTGACCAGCTTTGGGGAGCATCGGACGACTTTGACTTTCCCCGTAAAACTTATCAGGAATCCAATGCTTGGATGCAGACAGACTTGGATAAAGCCATTGAATATTTACCTATAAGCTGGCCTGACGAGGAACATGGACGGCCTGACAGAGTAAGCGCCATGGCATTAAAAGCGATGACACAGCTTTATGCTGCCAGCCCTTTGATGCAGAACGACTTGAATTCTATTGAAAACAAAGGATATGGAAAAGAGATGGCTGCCGAAGCTGCCCGTAGTGCGCAAAAGGCAATCAACGCTATTGAAAGCCACGAATATTATCGCTTGATGAATCACGACGAATATCGTAGTATTCAATTAATGCCTAATTCCAATCAATTCGCACAGCCGGAATACTTATGGTTCCTGCGTTGGCATCATGGCAACTGGTCTGCTTTCGTCAGAGCGCAATGGCTGACACAACCATACGATAATAAAACCGGTGCCGAAGGTACTCCTTATAATGCTCCGACACAAAATGCGGTAGATATGTACGAACGTAAGGGAGCTGACGGCAACTACTATCCGATCACTGATCCGCGTTCCGGTTATGATGCGGTAAAGACTACCAATCCTTACTCGGATAGAGACCCTCGCTTCACTAATAATATCCTCGTGCCCGGTGAGCAATGGGGAAAGAATTTACAGGGTGTTCCTTATTATCTGACTACTTATTCGGGCGGTTACTCCGAGAACTTCATTTCTACCAATCAGTTTACGAGAGGCTCTCAACAGACCGGATATATGTGTAAGAAGTTCATTTGGCCGGAAGCAAGTGTGTCTTTGTTTGGCGAAGCTGGTTTCCAATTATATCGTTTGGTGGCTGTGTACATTCGTGTTTCGCAAGTTTATCTGGATATGGCAGAGGCTTCATACGAGGCGACAGGTGATCCGGATGCAGTCGTTACGGGTTGTACGATGTCGGCCCGTCAGGCTTTGAATAAAATCCGTGTAAGAGCCGGAATCGGCGAACTACCGGATGGAGTGGATTTTAGAGAAGCTTATCGTCGGGAACGTGGTGTGGAATTGATGTTCGAAGGACACCGCTGGTATGATATCCGCCGTTGGATGATTGCTGAAGACCTGTTTAAGGGTGAATATCCGATCATGGGTGTCAAAGCAACCCCGATCAATCATTCTTATACGGCCGACCAGTTGAAAGTGGAAAAAGCCTGCACTTATAAGTTGACCGACTTTACTTACGAGTATGTTCCGGTGAGGACAGCCGTGCGGACGTTTAACAAGCGTAATTATTGGTATCCGCTACCGATGGATGAAGTGGCGGCTTTGGATAATCTTCAACAGAACCCCGGATGGTGATACCTAAAATAAAGAAAAGTATATGAGAAACAAGATTAGATATATAAGACTGATAGGGCTCATATTTGTCCTTATCGTTGGCTCTAGCCTGACTTTCGCACAGAATAAATCAAAGAGAAAGTCGGCGAAGAAGCCTTTGGTGGAAGTAGTTTCTATTGTTACCGACGAGAAAGGTAGCCCGTTGAAGAATGTTTCTATCATTTGTGGAGAAGGCGCAGTCGTTCTATATACAGATGCAAAGGGACGTTTTCAGACGAAGGTCGAGAATGACGCAACCGTCATGGTGGAGGCTTTGGGATATGAAGATAAAGTGTATAAGCTGACAGGCAGCAATATCGTTCCTGAAAAGATTGTCCTGAAGAAAGAGCCTCTGTTCCTGACCGAAGAATCGTTGGTGAATAGAGCCGATGGTGGCAAGACGTATAAAGGGAATGAAGTAGGCGCAACGAGCGTACTGGAGAACGGACAGTTCGGAACGTTCCCTGATTTGACGCTGACTAATATGCTGCAAGGTAAAATGTTAGGTCTGCAAGTTCGCTCCACAGTCAGCGGATTGGGTAATAATACGCCTGATTTATTTATCCGTGGCCAGCATGGCATGTCGGAGAATACAGCTATTGTTATCATCGATGGTGTGGAACGTCCGGCAGCGGATTTGATTCCTGAAGAAATCGAACGTATCGAGTTGCTGAAAGATGCCACTGCCAAGATTCTTTATGGGGCGCGTGCTGCGAATGGCGTACTTTGGGTGACTACCCGCAGAGGAAAGGCCAACCGCCGCATTTATAACGCAACCGCCGAAGCAGGTGTGGTACAGATGACGCGTACTCCTGATTTTCTGAATTCTTATCAGTATGCTAATCTGTACAATGAAGCGCGTGCAAATGACGGATTGACTCCTTACTATAATCAGAAACAACTGGAAGGATATAAAAACTCCAAAGGAGCCAATGACCTATTGTATCCGAACGTCGATCTGTACGATCAGTTGTTGAACAAAAATGCCAATTATCGGAAAGTATCGTTCGATATGACGGGTGGTACCGACAGAGTGCGTTATGCCCTGATTGCCGGATATGTAGGAGGTAGCGGATTTGAAGACGTCACCTATACTCCGCAATTGCACCGCCTGACTCTTCGCGGAAACCTCGACTTCAATGTAACGGATTTCCTGACTATATCCGCAGACGTTGCCGGACGTATGGAAATGCGTAAATGGGGGCAATTGGACTGTGGTCAGGTATTTACGGCCCTGTCTACGCATCGTCCGAATGAATACCCGCTGACTATGTCACCGGAAGAAACCGGACTAGCCAGCTCGGACGGGATTCCCTTGTTTGGCGCAAGTCTGTTGCGTCCGATGAATGCATACGCGGAAACGATGTACGGAGGATATACGGATGAGCGTTATACACGCAGCCAGACCAATATCGGTTTGAAATTTGATCTTGATATGCTGACAAAAGGATTGAAAGCCGGTGCTTTCCTTTCTTTCGACAACTATGATTACCTGCAACTCTCTTTGAGCAAAGTCTATCCGACGTATGCCATCAAGACATATCGTGACTTTGCCGGTGAGGAACAAATTATGTACACCCAGATGAAGAAAACAGATGTAGCCACTTCACAAAGCCGGAAGTCGACTACCTTGCAGCAGACATTGGGTTGGAATGCCTTTGCCGCATACGAGAATACATTCAACCAAAAGCATGATGTATCGGCACGGCTGACTTACATGTACTCGAAAACAACGAATCAGGGAGTGACCCAAGACATCATCAATGCAAACTACGCATTGCGTCTGAACTATATGTATGACCACCGCTATGCTGTGGAAGCCGACATGGCATTGATGGGAAGCAACCGTTTCAAATCGGGAGATAAATACTTCTTCTCGGCAGCAGGCGGCCTAGCCTGGATTCTAAGCAATGAAGATTTCCTGAAAGACAATGAATACGTGAACTTCCTGAAACTGAAAACCAGCGCCGGTATATTGGGCTATGACAGAAGCACGGAACATTTATTGTATGAACGCGCCTGGTCGCAAGACGGCAGCTTCCGGTTCGGAACAACGAACAACGGTGCTACGGCTTACTATTCCACTTTTGTCCGTGCAGGCAATCCGAACCTGAAATGGGAAAAGGCAGCAGAATGGAACATTGGTGTGGAAGGCCTGTTCCTGAATAACCGCTTATATACCGAAATAAACTATTTCCGTGAGAAACATACGGACATCATTGGTTCTGTTGATGCCTCTTACGGGGATTATACTGGTAACTTTACCTACCAGGACAACATGGGCTCTGTCTTGAATCACGGTATAGAAGGAATGTTCACTTGGAGCGACCGTATCAACGACTGGGCTTATTCGGTAGGAGCCAATTTCGTATGGTCTAAGAATAAAGTATTGAAATGGAACCAGGTGAAGCATGGTGAAGAATACCGTTACACAGTGGGGCGTTCTACCGATGCTATGATGGGACTGGTTGCCGAAGGATTATTTGGCAAAGATGTAGCCATCAACGGACATGCCCCCCAGACGTTTGCCGATTATCAGGAAGGCGACATCGCCTACAAAGACCTGAACGGCGATAAGATCATTGACGGTCGTGACGTAAAGGAACTCGGAAACTCATTCCCACGTACTACATTGGGCATTGACTTCAATGTAAGTTACAAAGGCTGGGGATTGTATCTTCAGGGATATTCCGAACTGGGCGTTCACACTTGGGCAACGAATGCTTATTACTGGAATAATGGAGAAGGTAAATACTCCAAACTGGCATTAGACCGTTATCATCCGGCAAACAATCCGACCGGAAGTTATCCGCGCCTGACAACCACTGCCGGTGAGAACAACTTCCGCAATTCTTCTTTCTGGTTGAAGAATACAAGCTTCTTCCGTATGAAGAATGTTGAATTGAGCTACACGTTTAATCAGTTCTCCCCAAGTTCGGTCGTGAAGAAGATGAAGGTTTTCGCTCGTGGTGCAAACTTATTTGTCCTTTCTTCCGTGAAAGATTTGGATCCTGAATTGCTGAATGCCGGTGTGACAAACTATCCGGTGACACGTACTTTTACAGGCGGAGTCTCTTTTGTATTTTAATTTTGAACAATTAATAGATGGCAATATGAAACATATATTAGGAAGTTGCGTTTTAGCAGGTCTGTTTCTCTTTTGTGCTTGTGACGACACATTGGATACAAAGGTGACATGGCAGATCGGAGACTCTGATACCTGGAGAGTTCCGGAACTTGCTCAAGGCGTACTATATAAAGCTTATAATGGCATAGCCAACCGTCCAGATTGTTTTGACAATAACTTTCTGGATTGTGCTACCGATAATGCAGTGACTAATCTGCGCAGCTCTTCTGTCTATAAATTAAATATGGGTGGGATGACGGCGTTTAACAACCCGATCGGAAACTGGAGTAATGCGTACAACATGTTGAACTATGTAAACTCCTTCCTCGAAAACGGCCTGACCGACCAGGTGCAGTACAACCGCACCGATCCGGAAGTGGACAAGCAAATCAAGCTGCGTCTGGAAGGTGAATCGTATTTCTTGCGTGCATGGTGGCATTTTGAGCTATTGAAGATGTATGGCGGAAAGGCGAAGAATGGAAAAGCGTTGGGTATTCCGTTGGCAGATCATTTTATTTCGCAGGATGAGGCCGCGCAGAACGGTGAATTTCTTCGTCCTACTTATCAGGCAACAGTCGATTTTATCGTCAACGATTTGAATAATGCCATCGAGTTATTGCCGAATGTGTATCAGGGAGATGACCTGGAGTTTGGTAATACACAAATCGGCCGTGCCACGAAAGCGGCGGCAGCTGTTCTGAAAAGTCGTGCGCTTTTATATAGCGCAAGTCCTGCCATGCAGGATGATGACGTGACGAAGGTCACCGGCATGGGACAATTCGAAATTCTGAACCCTACGGTTTACCAGGCAAAATGGGAAGCGGTAGCCAAAGAGATCAATAAGATTCTGGGCATGGAAGGTTTCGGAACTTATGTTCCTGTTACGGCTTCCTCCATTGCCGATGTGCAGACCGAAAGTTCCGATTATGCTTTCCGCAAATATTTTAATAGTAATCTACTGGAAGGCCTTCATTTCCCGCCATTCTATTATGGAAGTGCCCGTGCCACTCCTTCTCATAATCTGGTAAAGGCTTTTTATGCGAAGAATGGTTATCCGGCAACCGATGTCCGTTCCGGTGTCGATCTGTCTGATCCTGATTTCGATCTGACGCAGCTTTATGCCGTACTGGATAATCGCTTTGCGCTGAATGTCTACTATCATAGTGCTACATTTGGCGATTCCGGTCAGCCGTTGGATATGTCCGAGGGTGGAAAAGATTCTCCTTCGTTTAGTGAGAATGCTACACGTACGGGTTATTATCTGGCTAAATTCGTTTCCAAGAAATCGGCTATGCTGAATCCGATTCAGACCTTAAACTCGGTTCATTACAATCCTTTGTTACGAAAATCGGAAGTTCTTCTTAACTTTGCCGAAGCTGCTAATGAGGCTTGGGGCAACCCGACGGTGAAAGCCGAAGGATGCCTGTATTCTGCATACGAAATATTGAAAACAATCCGTTCGCAAGCCGGGGGTATCAATTTTGATCTTTATCTGGATGAAATGGCTCAAAGTAAAGACTCGTTCAGAAAGTTGATTCAGAACGAACGCCGCTTGGAATTTACTTTCGAGAATCATCGTTATTTTGATATGCGTCGTTGGGTATTACCGTTGAACGAAGAGGTGGAGGGCGTTGCCGTTACCCGCAAGGAAGATGGTACATTCAGCTTCAAAGTACAGAAAGTGGAACAACGGAAATATGAAGTGAAAAACTATTTCATGCCGCTACCGTATGCAGAGCTGGAAAAGAATAAGAATCTAATGAATAATCAGGGTTGGGAATAACGTGCTGTTGATATAAATACTTATTTACAATGAAAAGACTAAATATATTATGGATAGGGCTGATAAGCGTTCTGATGACTGCTTGTTATGACGATTATGAAAAGGACTACGATAAGAGTTCTGTGTACTTTGCTTCGCAAAAACCTCTGCGGACACTGATAGCCGATACAGATATGTCGATAAAGGTGGGAGTGGCTATTGGCGGTAAAAGAGAGGTGCATACCGATGATTGGGCTACATTCGAGATCGATCCGTCTTTATTGGATGGTACGGGCTTGACACTAATGCCGGAAAACTATTATCAGTTGGCTAATCCGAACAAGATGACGATCAGCAACCCGAACCTGGCAATCGCAGATGTGAAAGTGACTTTCTCCGATGCTTTCTATGAAGACAATGCTGCTTTGAACAAGCACTATGCAATCCCTTTCCGGTTGGTCGATCATAATCAGGATGAAATAAGTACTGATGTGAATGGCAATTTGAAGGATTACAGTATTGTAGTTGTCAAATTTGTCAGCCAGTATCATGGTACCTACTTTGTGAAAGGAAAAGTTACCAATTTGTCCACCCAGCAGGTTACTGAATACAGTAACAAGGATTTGAGTCAGAATATGACCCGCGACTTTGTTTCGTTAGGTAGAAACAAAGTACGCAGACCGGGTTTCGGAAACACATTGGAAAACAATGAATCGGTGAATCTGACAGTCAATCCGGATGGAAGCGTCAATATTGAAGCCGGAGGAAGTGTCGCTATCACAGATGCATCCGCTACATTAGATCCTGCTGCCGAATCATTGGAATTTGTAGGGAAACAGCCTAAGTTTACCCTTTCTTATAAGTACACGAAAGGTGGCGTCACTTATCAGGTTGACGAGGAACTGATTCGTCGTCAGAATCCGGAAGCCGATTTACGCTTCCAGGAGTGGTAGAATAGGTATGAGTTGATTATAGATTTCTATTGCTCGCCGGTAATTAGCTGCATCAGTGAATGTTGTAGATTAATTACCGGCGATATCTTTTTCTGTTGGGCGTAGTTGATTTACAAGATATACCTACTTGACCTGTTGACTATTAATAGATAACTTCCTTTTGCTATAGACCAAACTATCTTTCTCCGGTTAGATAACTTTCTCTTCCTTCGTTCCAAACTATAAATGCAAGCTTTGTTTTTATAATTGCAAGTTCCGTTTATAAAAACAAAGCTTGCAATTATATAAACGGAACTTGCGTTTATAGTTTGAAATAGGGCAAAGACAACTTTACTATGAAGGGAAGAGATCTTTGCAAAGGGAGCAAAAGAACTTTTCTATTAATAGTTGACACGTTGTCTAAGGGTAGGTTGAATTTCTGAAGCAGTTGCTTTTGCTTTCTATTTCAACTGCTTGAGAAACTCTGTCGGAGTGATATTAAATTCTTTCTTGAAACACTTTGTAAAGTAGTTCGGATCTGATATACCGACGGCAAATGATGCTTCGGAGACATTCATACCATTCAGTAAATGAGTTTTAGCCTCTTTCATTTTGATGGTCCGTATGAATTGAGTGATGGAGCATCCGGTGAGTGATTTCAGCTTCATGTGCAACAGGCTGCGGCTGATGCGGAGATGGGCTGTGATTTCCGTTACTCCGAAGTCTTCCTTGGTGAGGTTCGCCATAATCAGTTCCATCAGTTCTTTCATGAATATTTCATCCCGCGGGTTGTTGGTTATTTGCTTGATGTTCAGTTCTTCTGCCTGTTTGAAGTGTTCAATACTCTGTTTCCGGCTCTTTTGGATATTCTGTACCAGCAGTTCCAGATTCTTGGCGTTGAAAGGTTTAGTGATATACGCATCGGCTCCCCGCAGATAACCTTCCGTATGGTCGTTCTCATCGGTCTTTGCAGTCAGGAGGATAACGGGGATATGGCTGGTCGTTACGTCCTGTTTGACACGTTCCGTGAATTCCAGGCCGTCCATCACCGGCATCATTAAATCCGATATAATGAGGTTGGGCAGCTGTTTGGCTATCTTCTTGCAGGCTTCCGCACCGTTATACGCCCGTATAATATCATATTTCTCGCTGAATATGCTGGCAAGATAATCATTCATTTCTTTATTGTCCTCTACAATCATAATAGATTCCCGGGCAGGATCTTTTTCTTTGTTGGTCAGCTTTTCAGGAATGAGTTCGATGGTTTCCTTGATTCGCTGGTTATATTTCTGTATTTCTTCGGTCGTGATGTTCTCGGACGAGCGTTCATCGGGACCATAAGCATCCTCCGATACATTCAGGGTAACGATAAAGTCCGAACCCTCATTGACTTCGCTTTCTACCCGGATTTCTCCTTTGTGCATGTGTATGAGCGAACGCGTAAGCGATAATCCCAGTCCGAATCCCTCGCGATGGTCTCGCTTCTCAACCTGGTAATAACTTTCAAATATTTGTTCCTGAGCTTCTTTAGGAATCCCCCTGCCATTGTCTTTGACGGAGATTTGCACAAATGTTTCTTTCTCTTCTTTTATTAGTTTGGCACTCAACTTGACGTATCCGCCGGGCTGGGTATATTTAAATGCGTTTGAGAGCAAGTTATAAAGAATCCGTTCCAGCTTGGAAGGCGAGAACCAGACTTCCTCTTCGGTGTCTTCCAGATTGACGATGAAGTCAATTTCCCGTTCTCCGGCTACAATGTCAAAGATGTGCGACAGTTCTTCCAGAAAGTGCATGATGTCTCCCTTCCGGACGCTGATACGCATCTGTTTCATCTCGATTTTACTGAACGTCAATAGTTCATTAATCAGATAATTCATCCGGTTGGCGTTTCGGTAGATGACTTCCAGTTTCTCTTTATCGTTGTTGCTGATTTGTGGCTGCTGGATCAATCGTTGCAGAGGCGATAGAATCAGGGTCAGCGGTGTTTTCAGGTCATGGGAGATGTAAGTGAAGAAATTGATCTTCTGTTGATTCATATTCTCTATGTTGACGCGTTGTTCATGCTCCGTTTTCAGTCGCATGAGCAGGATGATACGCGTTTTGGTATATCTGTATGCGGCGTAAATGATTAATAGGAAGAGTAGTGCATAAACTAAATATGCTCCCGGTGAGAGCCACCAAGGAGGAAGGACTCTGATGGCAAGGTCCTTTTGGCCCGTTTCGTCCCAGTGGATACCATCTTTGCTGGCTTTGATCTTTAAGATATATCTTCCTGAAGGCAGATTGGAGAAGCGTACCTGATGCTGGTTGCCTACAAACTGCCAGTCCTTGTCGATACCTTCCATTTTCATCGCATATTGAGTGTTGTCGGTATATTGATAATTCAGGCCGGAATATTCGAGACGCAGGGATTGGGCTTGTTCGTGCGTCAGGGTGATCTCTGTCAGTTCGGAGATAGAGGAAGGGATGAATGCTTTCTCATTGTTGGGCGACATATATTCGCTGTTGCTCCAAATGGCAGTCAGTGCAATGTTGAAACGGGGATTGACGGAGCGTACCTGTTCCGGGTAGAAAGAAATCATACCGTTGATAGTTCCGAAATACAATTCTCCGTCAGGCTTCTTACAGGCGGAGGAGTAGTTGAACTGGTTGATGGGCAATCCGTCGGCCGTGGTATATCGGTCAATGCTTCCTGTTTGGGAATTGATACAACAAAGTCCGTTTCCGGTACCTACCCAAACATTACTCATCTCATCTTCAATGATACCTTTGATGGCGTTGGATCCCAACTGTTCTTTACTGTAAAAGGCGATAATGCTACCGTTGCGGTCCGATACATAAAGCCCGTTGTTGTCTGTACCTATCCATATCCGTTGATGTGAATCGGGGTAGATATAGGTGATGTAGAGATCGGTATGTGGCAGGATAGGGAGCGAGGTTACTTTCAGTGTATGGGTATTGATCTGAAATATACTGCCTTTTCGGGTTCCTGCCCAAAGTATACTGTCATTAAACTGTACCAGGTTAAAGACACGGAGAGATGAAATTTTTTCCGGGCGGGAGTTCGCTTTTTTCTTGTCGATCAGGAATAAGCCGGAAGGGCCTCCGTACCAGATATGATCATTCTTGTCTTCGATGATGCAGAAGCCGGAAGAAACCTCATCCGACAGTAGATTATAGTCCACCGTGCGGTTTAGATGCGGTATATAGTGAAGAGCTCCTTTCAGGAACAGTCCGAGCCACAGGCTGTTATCTTTGTCGAGCCATAAAGAATGTATGTTCTTGGCGTAGATTTGCATTTGCTTGTGAAGCCGTTCGGCGCGGGTGATTTCTTTCTTATTGTCCAGGTAGTTCAATCCGCCATCTTCGGTGGCGATGTACAGACCGTTGTCCGGAGCATTGATAATCTGGCGGACAGCCTTTCCGCTCAAATGATTGAAACTGGCTCCGTACGGATATATCTGGAACTGGTCGGAACCGAATATATAATAATTGACTCCTCCGAAATAGGTTCCCACCCACATATTATGAGCCTTGTCCTGATAAAGGCTGTAAATGGGAGAATCGTTCAGCGCACTTAAATCCCGTTCCGATTGTTCGTAATGTGCAATCAGTTGATAGAGTTTGTTGAAGACAAAGATGCCATACTCCGTGCCTACCCATATATTCCCCGTATGGTCGGTTGCCGCACACCGGAAGTCTTTCACTTCAAGGTCTTTCGAGAGATTACACAGCGTATTGCTCTGTATATGATAGACGAAAAAATCGTTGTTAGTATTAAATAACAGCTGGTTGGACGAGATCAGGACGGCATTGTTGCATTGCTGTGTAAAAGGCTGGATGAGAGTCGGGAGGGAAACGAACTGTTTCTTTTCCAGACTGTATCGCATCAGTCCTTTGTTGGTGTCTATCCATAAGGTTTTGTCTCCGTCCTCCGCAAGGTATCTCACATGAGGTTTTTCTTCATTGAGAAGAAAAGGAACGAACAGACTGTCTTGTTCATTGTAGCGATAGAGTCCGTTGCTACAAGCGGCCAGAAGCATACCATCGCTGGTGTTCAGGAAACAAACATCATCCTTAGTGTTCCCTTTAATCTGGTAACGACTGAAATCTTCTGTCTCGTAGTTATAGCTGCAGATGCCCTGATCGGTAGAGATCCATAGAATGTTACGGAGCGAATCGTTATATAAGCGTGTGATGAAATTGTGGCGGAGTGAGGTGCTGTCGGCTTCATTATGTGCGAACAGGTTGATATTATAACCGTCATATCGGCACAATCCGTTGCGTGTACCAAACCAGATGAACCCGTGGTTGTCCTGGGTGATTGCATTGATCGTATTATGCGGGAGTCCTTCAGCTATACTTAGCTGTTTGAAGCGTATGTTATTATATTGAATCTGTCCCGTCGACAAGCTTGTATTTAAGAGCACGAGACTAAATAAGAGTACGAATTTAAGTAAGGTGGTTCTCATGGCTTTTCTGATTGATTTTCACGACCTAAAGATACGTCTTTTTTTGTTTTGAACAGTCGTAGAATTGTTCAAACGGGCAGCACTCATGTTCAGTTTGCCGCTTCGCTACAGATTTTTATACATGATTGCAGGTATTAAGCATTATTTTTCTGTTTTTCTTGGATAGAAAAGACCACATTTGCAATGTGAAACTCTAAAAACAAATGCTATGAATCATTCGACAGTCAAATCCTTTACGTTTGGTATCGGTCTGTTTTTCACATTACCTCTGGTATATGGGAATAGTTCCTCTCCGTCTTCCTCCGATGGAACGTTGTATATCAATAAATCGAAAACCCACAAAGTGGCTCCCGTAAAGTACGGTTTTCATTATGAGGAAATAGGAATGATGGGCGAGGGTGCCCTGCACGCCGAACTGATACGTAACCGTTCGTTTGAAGAAGCTACACCGCCTGCCGGATTATCTGTGAAGAACGGTCTTTATGAAAATGTTCCGGCTCCCCGCGTTAAAGAGAAAAAAGTGTTTCAGGCCGATCCGCTGATTGGATGGACGACTTATCCGTTATCATATACTCCTGTATTTATCAGTCGCACGGATGAAAATCCGATGAGCGAAGAAAATAAGTATTCGATGCTGGTTAATGTCACGGAAGATATTGCGAACCATTCGGATGCACTGATTCTCAACCGTGGATATTATGGAATGAACCTGAAGACAGATACGTCTTACCGCCTTTCCTTGTTTCTGAAGAACAGGAATTATTCCGCTCCGTTACGTGTATTTCTAGTTGACGAATGGGGACAGCGGGTGAGCAATGTGATCGAAGTGAATGTAGGGAATCGGGAATGGACAAAATATACCGGTGAACTGAAACCGGAAAAGAACGCCCGGCGTGGAATGTTTGCCATACAACCGATGTCGAAAGGACAATTTCAGATAGATGTTGTTTCCCTGTTTCCGTCCGATACCTGGAACGATGGGAGATCCGTATTCCGTAAAGACATTGTTCAGAATCTGAAAGAGTTTTCTCCCAGCTTTATCCGTTTTCCGGGCGGATGCATCGTGCACGGAGTCAATGAAGAAACGATGTATCACTGGAAAAAGACGCTCGGACCGATTGAAAATCGTCCGGGACAGTGGAGCAAATGGGCGCCTTATTACCGTACCGACGGAATCGGCTATCATGAGTTTTATGAATTGTGCGAATATGTGGGAGCTGATGCGATGTATGTGATGCCTACGGGTATGATTTGCAGTGGTTGGGTGAAGCAAAGTCCACAGTGGAATTTCAGACACATTGATGTCGATCTGGACGCTTATATCCAGGATGCGTTGGATGCCATCGAGTATGCCATTGGTGATACAACTATGAAATGGGGAGCCGAACGGGCAAAGAACGGTCATCCTGCTCCTTTCCCGCTAAAATATATCGAGATTGGAAATGAAGATTTCGGACCTGTGTATTGGGAACGTTATGAAAAAATCTATCAGGCATTGTCCGCCAAATATCCTGACTTGGTTTATATAGCCAATAGTGTTATCCGTGTAGTCGGAAGAGAGAATGACGACAAACGGAAGGATATTCCTAATTTTGTCAACCCGAAGAATGTAAAAGTGTTCGATGAGCATTATTATAACTCAATCGAATGGGCTTGCGAACAGCATTATCGCTTTGATAACTACAAACGGGGTGTTGCCGATCTATTTATCGGCGAATTGGGAATCAACGGAAAATATCCTTATAACCTGCTGGCTACCGGAGCCATCCGTATGTCAATAGAACGCAACGGCGATCTGAACCCCTTGTTTGCCGAACGTCCGGTGATGAGGCATTGGGACTTTCTGGAACACCGTATCTTCCTGCCGATGTTGATTAATGGAGTAGACAGTAGCGTAAAGACTTCCTTCTTCTATCTGGCAAAGATGTTCAGGGATAACACGTTTGACGTGTGTCTGGATGCAGCGATCAAGGATATAGAAGGTTTGCAGAACATCTTTGTTACGATGGGATATGATACGGCCAGCAAACAATATATCCTGAAACTGATAAACCTGCAGGATAAAAAAGTCACTCTACAACCGGAAGTTTCCGGCTTCAAACGTCCCGTCAAGGCACATAAAACAAGCCTGGTACTGGTTCCGGGAAAAGAAAACACCCCGTTTACCCCGAATGAAGTCCAACCGGTAGAGACGGAAGTCGGACTAGACCTGAATCAGCCGTTCGAATTGGAAGCCGCTTCCATGGTTGTATACCGTTTTAAATTGAAATGATAAATGGGAATTTAGCAGTTAGGCTGAAAGCCTTACAATTATATATTTATTGGGGTGCCCTGAAAGGGC
>ERZ773138.743-NODE-743-length-36082-cov-6.334999_pt1 | contig 36082 bp, 33 predicted proteins | sample MGYA00511114_ERZ773138 | MGnify/ENA primary metagenome ERZ773138 (study PRJEB29015, sample SAMEA2737805) | human gut metagenome | biome: human gut; feature: human-associated habitat; material: faeces | place: China | collected 2012 ...
CAATGTTTTTTCAAAAACGTCCAATGTTTTTTTCAAAACAACGGTATGTTTTATATTGCCACCATGAATAAAATGGAGAAGATTAGGAATGAGGCAGTTATAACTTTTGCAAATAGATTAATAACCAAGGTCGAATCTTAAAAGCAACGAATTTCCATAATAGGCATAAAAAAAGAGTTACTTGAAAAAGCAACTCTTCCTTTTGTGGTGCCACCAGGAATCGAGATTTATTCCCAAGTGGTTGAATATCATTCTTTTCCAAAAGCTACTCAACTGTAATCTCCTCCAATTGCTCCACCAATGACTTGCTGCGTTTTGCGCAAGGTTGCGAGAAGGTTTCCATAGGCAAATGGTAGTGAATTAGTTTGAACTATTATCATTCTTGTTCTTTAATCTTTTGATTTCTCTATCAAAATCGCTTTCAAGCAGTTCCATTTCTCGCTTGCGATAGATTTCAAACTCCTTTTCTGCTTTTTCAATCGCTTGCTTATGCGAAACGTTTCCCTTGCCAATTAAAACCTTCCGCTTGTGGGCAATAATCTGGTTATCCAGTGCTTCTATCCAATCTTTCATTGTCATCGGATTCATTTCCAACGCTTGAAACTCTGCAAAATCCAAGAAGCCGGAAACAAGCAGATTCAAACGTTGTAGTTCAATCTCGGACAAATAGTTTTTGGCAATCTTCACGTCATCCTTAGTTACATAGTTGCCTTTGAAGTTCGTCATACCCACAAACGGCTTCTCGTTGTCCACACGATTGTATATCACTTCTGCTGCAGTATTTTCATGAACAGCATAATGCAGTTTGTTCTGTACGGTTGCGAAGAACATCTTTGTCATCTCATCCCGTGGGTCATAATCCGTAGCTGTAGCATAAATATCTGTGACTTGCTGGTAGAAATTGCGCTCACTACTACGAATATCCCTGATGCGTTGCAACAACTCACGGAAATAACGATTACCTCCTTGTTTCAACCGCTCATCATCCATCGCAAACCCTTTCTGGATATACTCATGAAGTCTCTGTGTCGCCCAACGGCGAAAACGAGTTGCCACTTGCGACTGCACACGATAACCCAAGGCGATAATCATGTCAAGATTATAGTGCTCCACTTCTCGCTCAACCTTACGAGAACCTTCTATTTGAACTGTTCGGTATTTCCGAACAGTTGCCTCCTTTACTAGCTCTCCATCTTCAAAAATATGCTTAATATGTTCACTTACATTCGATTTGCTTGTTTGGTATATCTCAACTAATTGCCCTTGAGTCAGCCACAAGTCTTCATTCGCAAAGCGCACAGACACACGAGTTATCTCGTTATCGTCCTGATAAAGTATTATTTTGTTTTCTTCGTTCATGATTACGTTTTCTAATTCAATCCTTAATGTAAATGATTTAGAGCTTTAACTAAACAAATCTATTGCCAAATCCACAAGCAGGGAAATTCCGTACGTTTGACTTTTTTCGTCATCTGTCCGAGCTTGTCTTAGCACCTCTTTTGTGATGAAATCATTGGCATAATGAAGCATTTTTGTTGTCGGGATGATGATTTTCTGTCCAGACAAAGAGTCGTTAATTGCTTTGCACACAATCAATGTATCAGCAGCTTGCTCATACAAAGGATTACTTGGGGAGTAGATTTGTGCAATCTTAATCGAATAGCCAATGGCTTTCAGTAGGTCGTCTCGAGAGATTTGTTTGCCAGAATGTGTGCTATAGTTGTTGCAAAGGTTTCTGTTTGGTGCATAGAAAAGTTGACTGATAGCAGTGTTAGAGAAGGTTCGTGGGTACTTCTCTCTCAGTTTATTTTCTGTCAGGTTCAGATATAGTGCATTTCGATGATTTGTGAATTCCGTTATAGGATTATGTATTGTATTGGCAAGTGTATAGTTTACCTGATGTTGAATATCTGGAAATAACGAGTTGATGGTATCGATGCAAATATTTACAATTGCTTCATTACCTTCCACCATGGCTTGCAATAGTTTGTTCTGCCATTCTTCTAAGTATATGTAGTTGATTTCTTGCATTGTTTTATTTGATTGTCATTTATAGAGTTAACCAGCAAGTGCAAATTTACGAATAAACCTTGAAGAAATCTTTTTTCCATGTTGATAAATTGAGTTTCCCCATGGTCTTTTATTGATTTTAGCATGGAAGTGAAATTATTATGCCTCCGCTATATACGTTTATAAATGCCATATCGATATCTATAAATGTGATTTTTGGAGTTTTTCTTCAATAATTGAGATTATAATTTGTTTTATTGGTTTTATGCTGTATCTTTGCAGTGATATAATTTGGTAAATTCAATAGTTATGATAGCAGAGTTCAGTATTGAGAATTTTTTCTCCATTAAGTCGGTTCAGAAAATCAGTTTTGAGCCTTCATCAGATACTTTTATGTCTGACGAATATTTATATGAAGTTAAGGGTGGGGTAAGATTGTTGAAATTGGGCATCATTTATGGTGCCAATGCCTCAGGAAAAACCAATATATTGAATGCTGTTGAATTTTTCAGAATGCTTGTTCTTAGGATGCCCAAAGACCGAAATGAGAAAACCGGGGTCGTTCCTTTTATGCTGGATGATACATCAAGGAATGAAAGAACGAAGATGTCTATGATATTCTATATTAATAAGTCGAAGTATATCCTTTCTTTTGAATTAGATGCAAAATATATCTATTCTGAAACATTGATTGTTTATGAGTCTATTCGTCCTACCAAATTGTATAGCCGAAGTTATGATGCTAATACAGACTCAACAATCATTGAATTTGGGGCAAATCTAAAAATGACAAAAAAGAACCAAGATGTCATTTCTGGTAATACTATAAATAATTGTAGTGTGCTTGCTGCATTTGGTAAAAGTAATGTAGAACGAACTAAACTGAATGACGTATATGACTATTTCGCCAAACAAGTAAAGGATGTATTGGCTCCGGGAATGTTGTTGTCGGGATATGTGAAAGCACGATTGGATAAAGATGAAACAGGCGATTTGAAGAAGTTTGTATTAGACTTTCTGAAAGCTTCTGACTTTAACATAGAAGATGTCGTATTGCATGAAGAGGAAGAATTGATTACCCCTGAATTGGCGCAATTGATTCAAAATGCCCCTATTGATAATGAGGCAAAGGAAGAAATGCTCCGAAAAGGTAAAATCACAAATACAGAACTGACTTTCAAGCACAAGGCAGGAGAATGTTTGTATGACTTGTCCGAAGAGTACGAGTCCAATGGTACAATGAGATTTTTGGGAATGGCTGTGATTCTGAATTTCTTGTTGAAGACCAACCGGTTTGTGCTTATTGATGAAGTAGAGACAAGCATCCACTATGAACTACTGGCTTATTTTATAAAAGTTTTTTTAGCGAATAGTGAAGGAACATCCCAGATGTTGTTGACAACACACGACATCAATCTTTTGGATGAGGATTTCATTCGACGTGATACGATATGGTTTACCGACAAAGACGAATATGGCGAGACTAAAATAGTTCGTCTTTCTTCTTTAGGCCTGCACAAGAATCTTTCCCCGTATAATGCTTACAAACAGGGTAAATTAGTTAAGCTTCCGTTCCTTGGCAGTCAATACATTAACCTAAACGACTAATGATATGAGGCGAACAGTGACGAAAAGTATCGCCATCATAGGCGAGGGAGAAACCGAATGGTTTTATTTCGATTCTTTGAGGGTAGCGTGTCGTTATCCCTTTAAGGTTGCGCCTGATTTTCCGCAGTATAGTGACATTAGTTATTTAATCAGAAGATTAATTTACAAATTCTTCTTTGATTCAAACAAATAGAGTTATTAACAAAAAATAATGATATGGAAATTATTTCAAATGGTGCTCATTTCTTAAAAGCCGATTTACATATACATAGTTATGGCGATGGAGGTTCTTATGATGTTGATGATTATCAAATGAATCCTCAAAATATTGTTGACACTGCCATAAGTAAGGGACTATCTGTTATTAGTATAACAGATCATAACGAAGTGACCAATTCTTGTACAGCTGTTCAGTATGCACAAGAGAAGAAAATATTGGTAATACCAGGAGTTGAATTATCCACGACTCAAGGACATCTATTGCTGTATTTTGAAACGCCTCAGAGCCTTCGTTCTTTTATTAGCCAAGTAACCATCTCTGCAGACAGGAAAACTTGTCAAACTGGAATTGTGGAATGCCTTACTAAAGCACAGCAATATAAAGGCTTTGGCATACTTGCTCATATTGATATTGATGCAGGTTTCGAGAAAACAATAGGAGCCTTTAATCCTCAGATGGACGAAATATTGAAGCATGAGAATTTGTACGGTCTTGAAATTTCAAACAAGGCAAATGCAAAGTGGTACACAGAGGAAGATGATTCAGATAAAGCTGCTGATAGAAAGCGTTTAGTAAATTTAAGATCGGTAACACTTGATAAAGACAATACTGATAGTTTACCAAAGCTAATGTCATCAGATGCTCATACTATCGCAAAACTTGGTAAGAATATTGATGATGAGGCAAAACTCACAAGACTAAAAATGGACAACCTAACATTTGATTCATTTCGAATAGCTTTATTAAGTGGCAGCTCAAGGGTGAGGATAGAAAATGTTTTGCCCGATATTGTTCCTTGTTTTGATACGCTTACAATAGAAGGTGGTTTGTTGGATAAACAATGCATCAAGTTTAGTAAAAACCTTACTTGTATTATTGGAGGAAGAGGAACAGGAAAATCTACTCTTCTAGAGTGTGTAAGGGCAGGTGCAAATGTTCATACTGAAGCTTCCGTTATCAACACAGAAGTTTGGCCTGATGTACTCTCTTTATCATATATCGATGAACAAGGAACTAAGCATTCTTTCCGGCGTGAAAAGAATATGGAAACCATGAATTTAGTTCCTAATGATATTGATTATTGTCCTTTAGAATGGTATGGCCAAGGAGAAACTGCGACGGCCATCAAGAAAAGTGAAGAAAATCCTGTTCATTTGCTGAATTTCCTGAATAATTTTGTGGATTTGTCCGCTTTGAATATGCGAGATGAAGAACTTCGTGAACATTTAAGAGATAATCAATCTGAGTTAACCCGATTGAGATTAGATATCAAACAGAAAGAAGATGTAAAAAAGATAAAAAATAATTTTGATGCACAATTAAAGCATCTTCAGCAAGATAAGGTTAAGGATTTGGTTAACTTTAATCTTTCCCTTGCAAAGGAAAGAGAGATACGTAATAGTGTTATTAAGGAACTTAACGAACTTGTAAAAAAATATGGAGCTATCTTATCAGATAAGAGCTTCTTTGAATGGTTCACCAGTTTAGATACGAAGGATATCATTATCGGTTCTGAATACATAGAGCAAGTAAAGAACATAGTAGACCAATTTGCAAAGATTGTTGAAACTAAACATTCTGAATTAATAGATGAACTTAAATCGAAAATAAGTGATCTCAAGTTGTCTATTGAAAACTGGAAGGCAAAAGATGCAGAATACCAGCAAAAAATTGATGCAAAGAGAGAAGAACTAGAAACAAAGGGTATTCCTTTTGATCTTGGCAAAATAAATAAAATTATAAACGACAGCATGGTTTATGCCAAGAAACTTAAGGAAATAGAGGATAAAGAAAAAATTCTGACAGAGAAATTGAAAGAAAGAAGAGAATTAGTTAAAGAAAGAGTTTCGATATCGTCTAAACGTAAAATTACTCATGACATATTTGCCACAGCTATTAGTAACAGTCTTAAAAATAATGTTGATGGTTTTTTCATTATCAGAAACGACTTTTCTGTAAATACCATTAAGTTCTGTATAGGCAGTGAATGAACCAATCTTGCCAAAAGAATAATTAGCGTCACGATAGCACACGGCAACACCTCCCTTTATGTCAACATTAGGAAAAACGTCTGTACTTTTTGCTTTATACCATATTACCTTAAAATGCTCATCATTAAGTATTTTAAGATTCCATTCATGAGGGGTCTTTCCTGCATTAAATAGATAACGTGCAGGAGTAATAAGAGTAACTTTGTCTGAAATTCTAAAAGAGACATCCATAAAATAATTGTAAACCGGAGTGTCACTTGTTCTTTCCGTTGTGACTTGATACGGAGGATTCCCTACTATTGCATTGAATTTCATATTCTTTATTCCTGTTCTTTCTGAAACGAATTTATCAACTTGCTTGATAAAGTGTTCAGGCTTGTTTTTGATTTGATTGATTTAATCCTCAAAGTATCTAGTGTTTACTTTCGCTCTGCGGAAACCTATTAAGGTGCGCTTGGTGATACTCTTTGCCATAGGAGTTTTGCATATAACAAAGATGTTTTCTGCGACCACCTTGTCCCATATCCGTTGTTCGTCTTCGATACTTGACACCGAAAACAAAGAGTTCTTGATCCTTGTACGGTAAATGCTGTATGCCATATAGAGAGGATACAATCCCGACTTTGAGTTGATTTCAAGAATATGGGAATCCTCTGCGAACACATTGCTGGTCACTTCGCCCTTGTCAATGAAACGAGGTTCGGAAAAGGTAGTTTCATAGCCCTTTTCAAAGAAGTTGTATCCACCCAAACAGTCGCCAAGGTGCATATTTACCACACGCCAAGGAGTAAGCACCGTTTCCTTATCCGGATTGCGGAATGTGCTGAAAATATCCGTTATGCGCTCGATGCGTTCCTCCACACTGAGTTTGTCGGCAGCACGAGCCATAGCACGGATACGCTTTCCGGCGGCACAGAATATCTCCGGGTCATAGTATTTCTTGATGCTGTTGAATTTCTGTTTGGTAACACCTTTGGGCATAAACTCTTCCCACGATTGAGGGTCGATGAGCGAAGCGAAGTTGTCAATCGTGATCTCCTGATTTTCATCGCTAAGCTCTGCGCCATAAATCAGCAAAGGCATACGGATAGAAATACCTCGAAGAATGGAGATAGCAGCTTCCCGATTGTTCTTTTTCTTTTTCAGTTCTTCAAGTCGTTGCTTCTCTTCCTCTGTCAAAGGCTGTTTGTCCTTGCCTTTCTTCTTGGATCTCTTTTCAAGGCTTTCAAGTTCCTCGTATTGCTCATCGGTCAGCCCCTGATTGTTAATGTCCACTTGATTCGTCTTGGGCATGGCTTTTGTCTGACCGATAATCTTTTTGAGGTCATCGAACTCCTGCAATTCCAAATCACCCAGTTTCATCAACTCATCATTATACAGACTTTTGTCCTCAAAACCATTGCGCACAACTCGTTCCACATAAACCTTTTTGAGCTGTTCCAACATCTTCGGCACATCGAACTGGTTCATCTTGGAACCCTCGATGGAGATAATCGGGCAGAAGTTCAGGAACTCACCCATAATCTTACGGTCGTTGCCGCTGGTCTTTCCTGCCTTGGATGAAATCTTAGCCGTTTCTGCTATCACTTTCAATGTTCTGTCCGGTGCAAAATCAAAGACATAGCACTGTTCTTTTACTCTTCCGTTGATAGTGGCAGGAGTCTGCACACGGAAAATGGTCTGCATATAACTGGAGGCAGCCGTGTTGTACGAGCCGGACAGCATAAACACGGCAGTCCAAGCCTTCACACTAACACCCGTTGTCAGTCTGCCACAAGACAAGGTTATGGTACGAGTGGCATCAGGGTCTTTGCCTATGGCCTCTTCTACCGCCACGAGTGCATCCTTGCTTTCTTCATCCTCATCTCCATCACCGGCAACATTCACCACCTTGAAATGTTGGAATACCGGATGTGTCTGCAACATGGCACTCATTGCCCGTGCCTCTTTCACTCCCGGCAGCATCCACAAGGTATGACGGAAGATGTTGCAGTATTCTTCATTGGCAAACGGATAACAACTCTCCTTGTCCTCTTTGGTTATAAGATTCAAGAAAGCACTTACATCCTTGTCATGAACAAAAGTTCCACTGTCATTTACACGGAAGAACTCACGGAAGTTGAATGCTACATCTTCGTCCACGAACTCATTGAGCAATCGTCCGAGGTCATAGGTGTAAATGTTCATGGTAGGCAGTGAAGCGTATGGATTCGGGTCGCCAAAGTGCAGTTCATCCCAAGACGCTTTGGCACGCTGTTCCATCACGTAGTCCCAAGTGTATATCTCATCTTCCTTGAAATCGTCCAACAAATTAAATGGAGTGCCGGAAAGACGCAATATTTTGGTCTTATCTTTCGTGAGTTCCTGCATCACAGCCTTACCCAATTCTGTCTGTGTACCTTCATGCGCCTCGTCCACGATAATACAATCCCAAGCAGTGGCAAACACCTCATTGTTTTTATCAAAGTTACCGCCTACAAGTTCAGAACCACGCAAGTCTTGTATGGAAGCAAAGTAAACGTATTTGCATTGTCCTTGTTTTGCTCTTGTTTCAAGCGAAGTGTGACTGTCACCGTTATTCTTTGAACCGTATGCAAAATCCCGGCTGTCATAGAATATCTTGCCAAAGTCCTCAAACCAACCGCTATCAACCACCGGACGGTGGGTAAGAATCAAAGTCCGGCTGAAATCCATATCCTTCACCACTTGTAATGCGGACAGCGTTTTACCGAAACGCATCTTGGCGTTCCACAGCATTTGGTTTCCCTTCTTGAACTGCTTCTTTGTCTTCTCTATGGCTTCACGCTGTTCCGGTCGGAATACGATAGGATTTCTGTCTTGGGATATTTCTGCGGATGAAAGCGACTCTCTTCCTGCTTTTACTGCGGATATCGCCTGTTTGACTGTTTCAAGGTCGGTGATAAACCACTCGTTGGCTTTGTTCTCAGCATCAAATATCTTTTTCTTAATACCGGAACGCTCCAGCACGCTATGCACTTCCTTGTCGTTGAAAGAACACAAACCATGCTTACTGTTATAAATTGTCAGTTCGGTATATAATAGGTCGTATGCGATACCTGCTGTTTGCGTATATTGGTTGATACGTTTCTTGGCGGACTCGTTGAGGGCTTTGCTGTTGGGAGCAAGGCCGAAAACATTGTCATTATCGCAAGTGGCTTCGCCCACTTTCAGACATCCCTTGTGTACAGCATCGTTGATGCGGAACACATATATCAATTTCAGTTTTAGTGAAGATGTGAATTTCATGCCGCACTATTTTATAAGGTCTATAAATCGGATTCGTTTCCCCTTTTTGCCTGTTTCCTTGTCGGTAGCATGCCAGTCCTTGATTTGGCAATAGACACCATTGTGCCTACGGATGTCGTCTTTCAGACATCCTTCACATTGGGTAACCACTTCTGTAGTCCCGAACAGGTCGGCTACAACCTCCTTGCGTTCTCCGCAACTGTTTGGAATGACACCTTTCAATCCGTCCATCTGCCATACGTTCCACGAAATGATATAAGCGATGTAGTTGATGGATTTCAACAAGGGGCGTTTGCCAAATTTCTGTTGGTAATACTCCACAAAGGAGACGAGCAAAGATTCTCGGGCAATGAGTAGATTGTCTCCCTGCCACTCGTAACCGTAGATACTTTTGTAGGCTTCTTGTGCCCACTCAAGCCATTCACCCGAAGTGGATGTGTTCTCGCTTACCACCCTAAGTTTGCGGTCAAGCAAACCGATACGCTGTTCTATGGGTATAGTTTCTCCGGTCGTGGTGTCATAACGACTTATCAAATATGGAGCTTCCCCACAAGTGATTTCCAATCGGATATCGCATACATAATCCTTCCAAGTTTTACCCTCCGGGAATATGATGCTGCCTTCCGTTGATTTCCATTTATGGTGTCCCTGTTCGTCTGCATATTCAGTATTGAAAACATCCTTTCGTCCAAACCATGCTTCATCAATCAGGTTGTTTTGGGCGTTACATATCCAAGACGGCGTGAACACCTCAGCCATATCACGGGAACGGGTTGATTGGGTATCACGGCTTTTGAGGACACGAGGCATAATGATATGTCCGTTATCTCCTGTTATGAGATGGGGGAGAATCGGAGAACTGTATTGATATTCTTTGCCAAAATGTTCATAATCTGAAGTAGCCCAAAATATATTGCGTTGAATATCAGCCTCACTCGTGGTGTGGTCTTTGAGCAGGGTGTTTAGCAATTCTGGTGAAAGCTGGAATATGCTATCTTCCAATATATCAACTTCGACAGGCATTTTATATCAAGTTTACGCCCGTCTCTTATGGAAATAAGAAGAAATGATACCTCTCTTGCCAAGAGACGGATATTATACTGCAAAGTTACGCAAAATAATGATATTAAGACATAAAACACTGAAAATCTTGTACGTTCCCTTCTATTGTTTTACAAGAATAGCTGGGCGTTTTGTGAGGGCAGTTCATGTGAAAGCCAAACACAACTCTGTATCAATAAGATAAGAAAGCTCGTCCGTCTCTTGGTAAGCGTTGGACAGATTTGCTAAACATCTACTGTTTCACAGCAAATCCAATATTTTCTTATTGGCTTTATCCACCACAGTAGTATCCAGCGATGCAAGATATATCTCTCAGAATAGAGGAGTCAAGTACACGAGCGTAGTGCTGTGTCATTTTGATATTCTGCCGCTTTTGCATTCCGCCGGAAAACAAAAAATCCCGATTTCGTTTGGGAAATCAGGATTCTACGATCTTTTGCTTTTCTTCTAAGTGGTGCCACCAGGAATCGAACCGGGGACACAAGGATTTTCAGTCCTTTGCTCTACCAACTGAGCTATGGCACCTCCGACAGTGCATCATTTCTTAAATGCAGTGCAAAGGTAAAGATATTTTTTAAATGCACAAGGTTTTTTGCACTTTTTTTCTTCTAAATCTCTCTTCTCTACTTTTCAACCACAAACACATAGTCTCTCTTTCTGACAAAACGAGAGAAGAGAGTCAAATATGCCACATACAAATTATTCGCAAAGTCTATAATCATAAAGTTATACCACTTTATTTGTTGTGACAGCAGTCGAGCCCTGCGAACAAACACCATTGTCTTTACCCCATAATAAAAGAGCATAAGCAAACAGGCAAGCAGGAGAAGCAAATAGTTAGAGACTATTCCTATTCCCAACAAAGCCAATTCTGCTGCAATAAAAAGCAGATAAAGGAATGTCTCTATCTTAAACAGATAATAATATTTGTTCTTAGACAATCCGCAGATAGCCATTTTTGCCCCTCTTTCTCGAGTCCATTCTTTCATGGAGCGAACCTCATCCCGTTTCACCAGAGCTTTGGCATCATAACAAACGGCGGAATTGTCCGCTGTCGCCGCCTCGTCGATAAACAAAGAATCATCTCCCACTTTCAGATGCAACTGGTGATAGAATCCTTTATACTGGAAAAAGAGGGATTTCGTATAAGAAAGGTTTTTGCCTGTTCCATCAAAAGGATGATGATGAATAGCGGCGGTGAGGAATTGCAATGTATGTCGCAAGTTGTCCAACCCTATCAATTTGTTTCTCCATCCACGAATATAAGGATAAGAAGAGACACCAATGACCATTTGTGTCTGCTTCTGATAACTGTCAACCATTTCATTCAGCCAATCCTTGCCAACCGGCTCCACATCCAAGTCTGAGAAAAGCAATAAATCATGGTGCGCTGCCTTAATGCCCAAAGTCAATGCCAGTTTCTTCCGGCAAATAAACTTCACCTTGTTCGGGACAAATGAGATACGCAAACGTTCATATTGTCCTTTCATCAAGCTTAAGGCATTTGCACACTCTTCTCCTGCCTCATCTGCCACCACAATCACCTCAAAGTCGGGATAATCTTGGTTCATAAATGCAGGCAAATGCTCTTCAACCCGCTTGGCATCATCCTGGGAATATAAAATGACAGACACCGGCGGGAGCTTGTCATATTTCCGCTTCATCACTCCTTCTTGTTTGTTCCGCCGGAAAGGCGAACTATAAAAGAAGAGGCAATAAAACAGGAGGATAATGAACAGCATCGCCGTTGTCCCCATCAATATCCATTCTATTTGGCTGAATTCCAACAAATGCATTTCTGTTTAAATTTGATCAGAATAATATGCTTTCGGTAATTTCCGGCAATTATACTGCGATGCCATGATTTCTCCATAAGCACCTGCGGAGCGGAGAGCGATAAAGTCACCACGGTGCGCTTTATTCAATTCCACATCTTTGCCAAACACATCGGAAGATTCACAAATCGGACCAACCACGTCATAATAATCCACCTCTTCATCACTTGATATATTCTCTATGCGGTGATAAGCATCATACATGGCCGGACGAATCAAATCCGTGAAGCCGGCATCCAAAATGGCAAATTTCTTCACTTCTCCCTCTTTGACATAAAGGACTCGCGATATCAATGTCCCGCATTGAGCAACAACAGAACGTCCCGGCTCGAAATGGACTTGCTGCCCTTCACGAAGTCTCAACAAAGAAGAGAAAACGGCAAAATAATTATCAAATGACGGGATTGGCAAATGGTTGGGATGATAATAATCTATGCCCAATCCTCCGCCCATATTCAAATTCTCAATATGAAAGCCGCGCTTGTCCAATTCGTCTTGTATATCATTGATGCGGATTGCCAAATTACGGAAAGCAGACATATCTGTGATTTGCGAACCAATATGGCAATGGATGCCTATCAAACGCACATGAGGCAAGTTCTCCAATTCATCCAGCACACTATTCAGCATACTCCAATTAATGCCAAATTTATTCTCTTTCAATCCAGTCGTTATCTTTGCATGCGTATGAGCGTCCACATCCGGATTAATACGCAAAGCAATCCGGGCTATCTTGCCTTTCAAACCTGCCAACTCATTGATGACACGCAGCTCTGCCAATGATTCAACGTTAAAGCAGAATATCTCGTTATCCAAGCCTAAATTGATTTCCCAATCAGCTTTGCCCACTCCTGCAAAAACAATTTTATCAGCAGGAAAGCCTGCATCCAATGCTGCTTGTATTTCTCCTCCGCTTACACAGTCCGCTCCCAAACCATTCGAGGCAATCAGAGACAAAATCCGAGGATTCGCATTGGCTTTGACTGCATAATGCACATGGAAGCAGCCATATTTGCCCGTCTCCGCCTTGATTGTATCCAAAGTCTTTTGCAAAAGCTCCATGTCATAATAATAGAATGGAGTTTCCAATGGCTTAAATTTACCGATAGGAAATGTTCCCTTTAACATAATTCAAGTATTAATGAATTTCTACACATAAAAAAGGTTATGCTTTCGGGTGCACAATACACCCTTGCATAACCCTTTCGGATAATTATTTATTATTAAACAAGTGGTCGCTCAAAGCTTGCAATGCACGCTGCTTGTCCGATGCTTTAATCAGCAAGGAGACATTATAATTGCTACCGCCATAAGAAATCATTCGGACAGGAACATCTTTCATCGCTTGGACGATTTGTGCTTCAAAGCCCACATTGTCCCATTCCAAATCACCAACAACGCAAACAATGACCATATCTTCATCCACTGTCACCGTTCCATATTTCTTCAAGTCATTCACAATATCATCCAATCGCTTGCAGTTGTCGATAGTGACTGACACACCAACTTCGGAAGTAGTAATCATGTCAATTGGAGTCTGATAGACTTCAAATATTTCAAACACCTTGCGCAAGAAACCCGTAGCAAGGAGCATTCTTCCACTCTTTATCTTAATGGCAGTAATATTGTCTTTTGCAGCGACTGCTTTGATTCGGTCTTTGACCAGTTCATTAGAAATCAATGTTCCGAAAGCTTCCGGTTGCATAGTATTTAACAAACGAACAGGAATATTGTTCACCTTTGCGGGCAAAATACAAGTAGGATGCAGGATTTTCGCACCGAAATAAGCCAACTCTGCTGCCTCCTCAAAATGAAGGTGGCGAACCGGGGAAGTGCCCTTCACGATACGAGGGTCATTATTGTGCATTCCGTCAATATCTGTCCAAATCTGGATTTCAGAAGCGTTGATGGCCGCACCAATCAAAGAAGCACTATAATCACTTCCTCCCCTCTGCAAATTGTCCACTTCTCCATAAGCATTCCGGCAAATATATCCTTGTGTGATATATAAATCAGCATCCGGGTTTTCTTGCAGCAATTTAAGCAAACGTTCCTTGATATAAACAGGATCCGGCTCTGCGTTTTTGTCGGTGCGCATATATTCAAGGGCTGGCAGCAATACAGAATTGACTCCTTGTTCATTCAGATACAAGTTCATCATGCCTGTGGAAATCAATTCGCCTTGGGACAATATCTCTTTTTCCTCAAACAGCGTAAACAAGTCTTTTGTAAAAGAACGGATATGGTCAAAATGGGAAGTGACCAGCTCACGCGCTTTAACCTTATATTCGTCTGTATTATACAGCTCTTCGATATGGTTAAAATATTTACGGGCCAACTGGTTTATCAGCTCATTCGCTCCATCCGGATTCTTTTTATACAAATAATCGGAAATCTCCACCAATGAATTGGTTGTTCCGGACATGGCTGACAATACGATGATATTCTTCTCGCCAACAATCAGCTTCGCAACATTCTTCATTCTCTGAGCTGATCCTACGGAAGTACCGCCAAACTTTAATACTTTCATTTTTTATTCCTAATAATTAATTTATTCTCGTTCTCTAAACAAAGATGTGGCTGCAAAGTTATAAATAATTTATTTATCCACATCGTAAAGACAAGCATTCTCACATTTAACAATTCGTGCCGGATAATTATGCACCAATGTATAATTGTGGGTTGTCATGATAACTGCCGTTCCTTTCTTGCATATATCGTGCAACAATTGGACAATTTGTCCGCTTGTCTCCGGATCCAAATTCCCTGTCGGCTCGTCCGCCAAGATAATATCCGGCGTGTTCAGCAAGGCACGCGCGATAACGACTCGTTGTTGTTCGCCACCCGACAATTCATGAGGCATTTTATAGCCTTTGTTTTGCATCCCGACTTGGCTAAGGACTTCATCAATGCGCCTTTCAATATCAGCCTTGTTCCTCCAACCAGTAGCTTTCAATACAAATTCCAAGTTCTTGATGACAGAACGATCCGTCAACAGTTGGAAGTCTTGAAACACGATTCCCAATTTGCGGCGCAAATAAGGGATATCTTTCCTTTTTATCCGTGTTAGGTCATAGCCCAATAAACGGCCTTCGCCACTCTGCAATGGAATTTCACAATAAAGAGCCTTCAACAAACTACTTTTTCCGGATCCGACCTTGCCGATTACATAAACAAATTCACCGGGGTCTAACGCAAATGAGGCATCTTGCAAGACGACATTCTCGTTCCGGCAAATCCCCACATGTTCCAATTGTAGCAAAATGTTGTTCCCCATTATCTATGACGCTTTTTTAATTCCTTTGCCAAATCTTCTATCCGCAAACCTTTGCTTGTCAACAAGACAATCAGATGATAGAGCAAGTCTGATCCTTCATAAACTAAACGCTCTTCCGAACCGTTTGTCGCCTCTATGATGGTTTCCACAGCCTCTTCGCCCACTTTCTGAGCCATGCGGTTTATGCCCTTTTGGAATAAAGAGGTCGTATAAGAACCTTCCGGCATTTCCATTCGGCGTCGTTCGATGAAGTTTTGCAGGTATTTCAAGAACATGATATCCTCTTCATTCTTTTCGCCAAAACAAGTTCCCGAACCCGTGTGGCAAACCGGACCTGCCGGAATAGCTTTGATAAGCAACGTGTCATTGTCGCAATCGGGAGTGATGGAAACTACTTGCAAAGTGTTTCCACTTGTCTCGCCTTTCATCCACAAACGTTGCTTGGTGCGGCTATAAAAGACCACCTTGTTCATTTCCAATGTCTTTTGATAAGCCTCTTCGTTCATAAAGCCCAACATCAAGACCTTATTTGTCATATTATCTTGAATAATAGCTGGAATCAAACCACCCATTTTGTCAAAATCCAAATTCATCGTATTCTATCTTTTAATATTATAATCTCACATTAATTCCTTCATGTTGCAAATATAGCTTTAATTCCCCTATATTTATCTCTCCAAAATGAAATACACTTGCTGCCAAGGCCGCATCGGCTTTTCCTTCGACGAAAGCATCTCTGAAATGTTCCATCTTGCCGGCTCCTCCGGAAGCAATCACAGGAATAGTAAGCTCTTCCGACAATCGAGCCAAAGCTTCATTGGCATATCCTTCTTTCACCCCGTCATGCGTCATGCTGGTGAAAAGGATTTCTCCTGCCCCACGCTCTTCAGCCTCCTTTGCCCAATCAAACAGCTTCTTTTCAGTCGGAATCCTGCCTCCGTTCAAATAGCATCGCCAATCGTTCCCTTCTTGCTTGGCATCGATTGCCACCACACAAACTTGGTTTCCGAAATGGGAAGCAATCTCTGAAATCAATCCTGGATTGCGCAGCGCAGCAGAATTGATGGAGACTTTGTCTGCTCCGGCACCCAACAATCGTTCAACATCTTGCAGTTCGTTGATTCCTCCACCTACAGTAAAGGGAATGTTGATATTTGCTGCCACTTTGCAAACCAATTCCGTAAATGTCTTGCGTCCTTCATGCGAAGCTGTGATATCCAAATAGGTCAATTCATCTGCTCCGGCACGACTGTATGCCGCTCCCAACGCAACCGGATCTCCCGCATCACGGAAGTTCACGAAGTTGACGCCCTTTACTGTTTTCCCGTCTTTGATATCCAAACAGGGGATTATTCTTTTTGCTAACATAAATTCTATTCCTTTCGCACTATAAATGTTTCTATCTCTTTTAGGCTGATTCGCCCTTCATAGATAGCTTTTCCAAAGATAACAGCCGGAATATTTGCCTCCTCCAAGCGTTCGATATCTCCCATAGAAGAGACACCTCCGCTGGCTATGACATAAAGTCCCGGCATTTCCTGCTGCATCTCCTGATATAATTTCACAGCCGGACCTTGCAACATCCCGTCCCGTGCAATGTCCGTGCATATCACCTTTGAGATTCCTTTTGATTGATAATCCTTGATGAACGGAATCAAATCGATTGCTGTTCCCTCTTTCCAACCGCTTATCGCTATTTTCTTCTCCTTGGCATCAGCACCCAATATAATCCGTTCGCTGCCATAACGGGTAATCCAGCTTAAAAACAAATCCGGATTTTTGACGGCAATACTTCCTCCTGTCACCATTTGTGCTCCGCAGTCAAAGGCAATGTGCAAATCATCGTCGCTTTTCAATCCTCCTCCGAAATCGATTGACAAATCTGTATGCGAAGCCACTTTTTCCAACATTCGATAATTGACAATATGTCCTGCTTTGGCACCGTCCAAATCAACCATGTGCAAACGGGTGACGCCCGCATCTTGGAATTGCTTTGCCACTTCAAGCGGAGATTCGTTATATATTTTCTGTGTGTCATAATCTCCTTGCGTCAAACGGACACACTTCCCTTCTATCATGTCTATTGCCGGAACTAATTCTATCATATCTTTACAGATTAATAAAATTACGCAATATCAATTCTCCCACGGAACCGCTTTTCTCCGGATGGAACTGGGTGGCATAAAAGTTGTCTTTATGCAGAGAAGCACTGAAAGGCAATATATAATCAGTCGTTGCTGCGGTGTCAGCATTCAATGGGACATAATAACTATGCACGAAATAGACAAACTTATCCTCTAATTCGGGAGTAAACAGTCCGCCTCTCAAATCAGATATCGTGTTCCATCCCATGTGGGGAACTTTCTCTTCATGTTGGTTGGAAATGAATCTTTTCACATCCACGTCAAAAATGCCCAAGCAATCGGCATTGCCCTCTTCGGAATGGCGGCACATCAACTGCATACCCAAACAAACGCCCAAGACCGGTTGTTTCAAGTTGCGAATCAGTTCTGTCATTTTGTGCTCTTTCAAATATTCCATTGTTGTATAGGCTTCTCCAACTCCTGGGAATATCACTTTGTCTGCTTTCTGAATCAGCTCTTTATCGGCTGTAATGACCGGATTGATTCCCAATCTCTTCAAAGCAAAAGCTACCGAATAAATATTTCCGGCATTGTATTTTATGATTGCGATATCCATCTGTTCTTATTATTCTATTATCTTGCGTGCAAAAATAACAAATTAATATAATAATCGCCATCTTTATATAGAAAAGTTATTCAAAACTTCCTGCTATTATGATATTTTGCAGCTAATTCTTTGTTTTACCTCACTTTCTATCCAATCAAGATTATCTTTAAAGCCAATTACAGGGAATCCGACGGGATGTTTATTGTTTCTTCAGCTTTTTGACCGCATTTTCCAACGATTCGGTCGGTTCAATGATATTATAATCTTTCCAAAAGTCCTCATTCCAATATTCTTTCACCACGTCATAAAAGACCTGATTTATGCCAAAAGCATCGCGCTTCGCTATGACATGGCTCGGATTTTCATCTTGTTCCACAACGACCATCTCCGAACGAGTGGTGTAAGTGGAGGAAAAGAGTCTCTTTTTCCAATCGCATTTGAAACGGATTTCATTGCTGATATAATTCAGATACGTCAAACCGTCTCGTTCTCGATAAGTCACGAGGAAACTCACCTCTTGCGGGCGGAAACGCAACCCCATCGGTTTCTTGCGGAGAATAGCGGATGTAGCCTTTTCCTTATCCGACATATCAAGCGAGAACTCAGCCCTGGTGATGGATAATTTCTCTTGGTCAATGAACAGCTTGCCGGTAAACAACGCATAGTCCAATATGACACAAGGCTCGAAGCGAATGACATATTGCAAACGGTCGTCCAACAAAGCAGAAGGTTCCAAAACAAATGTATAATAATTCATAGATTGCTGGTCCAACAGCGCATCACTGTTCTTCACAATGTCCAAAACAATGGAGAGATTGGGACCACCGACCATTTTAATCGCCAACGTGTCACTCTGCTTTTGGCTCACCAAATGCCGGGCTTTGACTATTTGCACCTTGTCACGATTAATCCTCCGGTTGGTGTAAGCCGTTTTATAAACATTTGCCATCGCTTCGGAAATTCCTATATAACGATGCCTCTTTTGAATGGTTTCCCGATAAAAAGTGCTCAACAAACTTTCGTGTGCCGGATAATTGGAAGCGACCTTTTTCAAAGCCTCCTCCACGATGTGGCTGGCATCTCCGCCATAAACCACCATTTCTTTCAGTTGTTGCGAAACGGGTGACATCCAAACAATCGTTTGCTTGCCCGTGGAATAGACCACAGAAATGCGGGTGTTCTGATAGCCTAAATGGGAAAATTCAAGTTGGGGAGCCGAAATATACCGTGGAATCTTTAATGAGAAAGTGCCCTCAGCATTGGTAACAGTCCCAATCGAAGAGCCTACAAGGGAGACCGTGACGTTTTCCAGCTTGTTCTTGTTTGCTTGGTCACGCACCGTGCCTGTAACAACAAGCTCGACAGCCAAACTATCGACACCTTTCTTTTGTGAAGTTTGAATAACTTCCCTTTGCGCTTGTGCGTTTGTTGTCCCCGTCCAGCATAATAGGGACATAAGCAATATCACCAAATTCGTTTTCATATTCATATCCTTACCTATTTTAATCATGCTTATACCCAATAAGCACAAAGATATGAAAAATAGGGAAAAACACTTACTAAAAGTACATAAAAAACGAAATTTATTGCAGACAGGAAGAAATACCAAGCCTAAATAAACTCATTAGGACAAATATCCTTGTATTCGGGAAAACAGGATAAGAAGTGTTGAGAAGAAAGGCATAAAATAATAAAAAAGGCTGTGCCGCTTTATCGCAACACAGCCTTTTATCTCTTTGCCAATCTATTTATTTAGCCTCTTCTTGGTTGTCTGGAGTTTGTGCACCCGCATTATCTTGAGAAGATTGCGCATCCTGCGCAGTTCCGAAGTTCGGAGACAAGCTGTTCGGGTCGATTGTCACAGCATTTTCCACCTGCTGTTTGATTTCAGATTGAACGCCTGAACGATTAGCATGAGGTATGAATGCAGTAATCACAATACTTAACACAACAACAGTTCCTGCCAAAGTCCATGTAGCCTTTTCCAAGAAATCAGTAGTCTTGCGAACGCCCATGATTTGGTTTGAAGAAGAGAATCCTGAAGCCAAGCCACCTCCTTTAGAATTCTGGATCAGCACAATCAGAATCAACAAGATGGATGCGATCAAGATTAAGATAGAAATAAATACGTACATTTTTGTTTTATTTTTTAGTGTTAATAATCAACTTTTCCAAAAATCTCATTTGGTCTGCAAAGTAAACATTTTTTTCTGGATATTTCAAGCTTAAGTTTTTAATTATTTGCAAAGCTTTATCATATCTTTTCTGTTTGACATAAATTCTTGCCAAAGTTTCCGTAAAATAGGACTTATCCAATGGCTTGACAGCTATTTCATTATCTGCTTCAAGAATAGATCCTTCCGCCTCTTTTGCGCCTTCTTCATTTTGCGGCAATTCTATTTTCGCCTCCGCCGGATTATTTTCCAAGAAAGAATCAATCAAATCCTGATGTTTCAACTTGGAAGAATTGGAAGAATCCATCTCTTCAGGCGATTGTCCTTGCAGATAATCTTCCGAAGCGGCAGGAACATCATAATGCAATAGCTCTCCGACGCTTTTCCCGTCATCGTGCCATTCCGGTTCTTTCGATTCACCCAAGAAAGCATTTATCAAATCGAATGAATCCCGGTTGTCCCGCACGTCAGCAGTTGGATCCGATAACACTTCATCTCCTTTAAGCAGTACATATAATAATCTCCTGTCAGGGACGGAAATGGCAACACGCTCTAATTCCTTTGCGAAATCCGCACTTTCCGTCTTCCATAATACCTTGAGATATAAAAGTAATGCAGCTTGGAAAAATGGATATGACCTGACAATCTCCTTCAACTCCCCAACCGCTTCGGCTGGGATTGCCTCCGGATCCTGAACATATCTATCAAATTCAACTGCATTCATAATTCTTGGTAAATTTACCAGTTGGCAACTGTCGCATTATAAATCTGGTCTGCCAGCTCCTCCACAATTTCCGTACACAACTCGTCTTGCACATCCTGCAACATCCGACTGCTGTCAAATTCCCTATAAGCGGAGAAAGATTGTTCAAAATCCTCGTCGGCATTCGTACGGTTGGAATATCGCACCTTCACCGTAATCGTCAGTTTCGTGCGGGAAGACAACGCATCCTCCTTCACGGCAAGGGCTGCAAGTTCATAGCCGGTGATTTCACCTTCCAATTCCAAATCACCATTGTCATTCACCATCGAAAGTCTTGTCTGGCGCACATAGATATCCTTCAAACCTTCCGTAAACTGCTGTGCCAACGGCGGATAAACCATAGGGGCATGATTAGGGAAGTCTTTGATTGTGATGGTCTTCACTTTCGAATAGTCAATGGAGGCACCATTGAACTTATAAGAAATAGAACAAGCTGCCAACACAAACACCAATGAAGACAAAACAGCAAAGCACCAACTTTTATATTTCATGAATTTATTCCAAGTTATATTCTTTAATTTTCCTATACAAAGTGCGTTCTGATATTTTCAAATCCGCAGCCGCATCTTTTCGTTTGCCTTTATGCCTTTCCAAAGCTTTCCGGATCATCTCTTTCTCAACCTCTTCCAATGAAAGATTTTCCGCCTCGACAGTTTCTGCTTCCTGAACCAAAGGAGCATGGACTGTTGTGACAGGCTGGATTCTTGTCGGATAAAGATTATCCTTGTTGATATCGACCGGCATATTTCCCCCGATGATATCATGGACAAGTTTCTTCAAGTCATTCACATCCTTGCGCATGTCAAACAATATCTGATATAGAATCTCACGTTCATTTGCAAAGCTTTTCTGGTCATTCTCTTGGCTTACCAAAACCGGATATTTAGCAACATTCACATTAGGGAAATATAAACGAAGCGTTTCCGCCGTGATTTCCCTTTTCTCTTCCAATATGGAGATACGTTCTGTCACATTTTTCAATTCACGGATATTTCCCGGCCATCGATAGGAAAGCAACAACTGGCGTGCCTCATCATCCAAATGGACAGGAGGCATCCGATATTTTTCCGCACAATCCGAAGCAAATTTCCTAAACAGCAACACGATGTCTTCGGAACGCTCCCTCAATGGCGGGATTTGGATAGGGACGGTATTCAAGCGATAATACAAATCTTCACGGAACTTGCCCTCTCCCACCGCTTTGACCAAGTTCACATTCGTAGCTGCCACGATGCGGACATTTGTCTTTTGCACTTTGGAAGAACCTACTTTTATAAATTCCCCGCTTTCCAACACACGGAGCAGGCGGGCTTGAGTGGGCAACGGCAATTCTCCCGCTTCATCCAAAAAGATAGTGCCACCGTCCGCCACTTCAAAATATCCTTTCCTATCTGCCAAAGCACCCGTGAAAGAACCTTTCTCATGTCCGAAAAGTTCGGAGTCGATTGTCCCTTCCGGAATGGCTCCGCAATTGACGGCTATGTATTGCCCATGTTTACGGCTGCTGTTCTGATGGATGATTTGAGGGAACACCTCTTTTCCAACACCGCTTTCTCCTGTGATTAAAACGGACAAATCGGTTGGTGCGACTTGCAAAGCCACATCAATAGCACGGTTCAATGCCGCATTATTGCCAATGATTCCGAAACGCTGTTTTATTTGCTGAATATCTATTTTCATTGTTATCTCTTGATTTGCCAATTCAAAGGTACAAAGAATCACTCGTTTCCACAAGCGTATGTCGATTCATAAAGGAAATTTCCCAATTCTTCATCACTTTTAAACGAGCAGATTTTATCGGCAGGAATCGGTTTGCCTACATAAACATCGACGGTGCGGCCACGTTTGTTGAACACTTCCGGAATAATCCTGAAGGTGCGCAACCTCCAATCCACGTTTCCCAACCAATAGAAGAATTTGGAGTTTTGGAAACCAAAATAGATAGGATAAACCGTCACATTGGATTTGTGGATAAGCCGGATTACACTGCGGGTCCAAGGCAAATCATACACTCCTTTCTTCTCCTTATTATAAAAGGACATGGCTCCGGCAGGGAAAAAGCCCATCGGATGTCCTTCTTGAATCTGTTTCATGCAAAGACGGACACCGCCCATGTTGGCCAAGTTTCCTCCTTGGCGTTTGGTGTCTGGCTGCACAGAAATAAAATTGTCCTTCATTGCCCCGACTTTGGTTAATACTCCGTTGACCATCACTTTAAAGTCCGGACGCCTCGATGCAATGATATCAATCAACATGATTCCATCCAAAGAGCCTATCGGATGATTGGAAACCGTTATGAACGCACCTTCCGGCAAATTATCCAATCTCTCCGCATGATGCAATTTGTATTGGAGGTCAATCTCCGGGTCTTTCAACAAGGCAGAGGTGAAAGCTGCGCCACGCAAATGGCAACTATTGCGATGAACGCGGTTGACCCTCGCCACTCCGGACAGTTTGATGGCGATTTTCCCTATCCACTTGCCGAATGTTGTCCGGAAGAATGGGGAAATCTCCTTCAAATCGTCTATGTCTATCACACTTTCTTTCATCGATTACCTATTTAAAAAGGATTTACAGATGGACTCATGGCGTCTCATGCAGATGAACAACACTGTGTTCAGCACAATAATCTCATAAAGATAGTACATCCACACATGACCCGTGAGGACAATAGCAAACATGACCAAAGTCCTTCCGTTGAAAGTCATCAAGTCTATTCCTTTCATCAGTTGCTTACTCTGCTTACGGAAGTCTACACGGACGCTTTCCGGGAAATCGTCGCCATACTTCTGGTGCAAGTTCCTTAACATCTGCTGCAAAACAGGAGTCGCTTTTACCTGAATCAAAGTGTACCAACGATAAAGAAAATAGAAGAATTTGGTGATTCCGTATTTTGTCTCTTTATGTTGCGCCACAACCTGTTCCAGGCTTTGGAATTCCGCTCCTTTCTCTTTGCTGATAAAATAGAGGTGGAGCGTCTTATAATAGTCTGTTATATTGGCTTGGAGCAGATGGGACATTCCGGAGAGGACAGCCAAAACGAAAAACCAATAAGTCCCTGTTTCATTGGCAAGCCTCAACGCCAACCCAATATAAATGCATGCGAACCATATATCTCCGGCAAAACCATCCAATATTCGTCCGATTTTAGATTTTATCCCTGTCAATCGAGCCAACTGCCCGTCCACACAATCCAATATATTGGCGAAAACCAAACAAAGAATGCCATAAATATTATATTTCAAATCGCTGTGGTAAAATAAAAAGCCGGTCGCAGCTCCTACGAATATGGAAACAACTGTCACCATGTTCGGAGTGATCCCGGTATTCCGCAAAGACCTCGCTATTTGAAAGCCTATCGGCCTGTAAAAAATCCTGTCTACTATGTTTTCCGTCTCTATGGATTTAAGAGATGCTTCATACTCTTTGTTCAATTCACCCATATCTTTATTATTTATAGGAATAACCGCCGTCCACGACGACTATTTCCCCATTAAAATATTTGTTTTCCAATAACATCTTATACACTTCCGCCACCTCTTCCGGTTCACAGAAACGTCCCAATGAGACTTTCCGTTCTATGTTGTGCCGGATTTCCGCTGGTTTGTTCTTTTGCCATTCCGTATCCACGAAACCAGGAGCTACGCCATTCACCCTTATTTGGTAAGGGACCAAGAACTTTACCAAATTCTTCACCAAACTGTGCACTGCGCTCTTGGTGACTCCATAAGCCAATGAAACAGAATGGGGTTCGATAGCCATCAACGAGCCAGTAAAGACGACGCATCCTCCCGGACGGATATGATTGATTATCCTTTGAAGCAAGAAGACGGGGAAATGGACATTGACCGTGAAGACACGTTGCCAATCTTCCATTTGCAGTTTTTCAAACGAATCACGGCAAGTGCTTCCCGCATTCAAGACAAGGGCGTCCAAAAGAATGTCTCCTTTTTCCAAAAAGGAATTAATCACCTCTATTTGTCCCATGTCTGACGCATCCGCTTGAAGTATCTTTACATTTATTTTATACTTGCCCTGCAAATCAGATTGAACCCGCTTGGCCCTCTCCGTGTCAGAAGCGTATGTCAATAACAAATCATACCCGCTTTTGGCAAGGCATTCCGCCACTGCGTTTCCTATTCCTTTTGTTCCTCCTGTAATTAAAGCCTGCTTTCCCATCCGGATTTTATTTTTCTGTGAAACCTTTTACTGAATTAGGTTTCGCTTGACGTTGCGAACGAAGGTTTGCCTCGTAGCTGTCGTGGATTGTCTTCTTTAAATTGGTAGAAGATACTCCCGTTCCATACGGGAAATAGAAAACTTGGACACCTAATTCTTTCAAGTAGTCATATTTTCCGTACCAATCATCACCAACGACAAACGCATCGATATTCAGTTTCTTTACAATCTCCGTATGATCCAACGAATGCTGAGGGATAACTATGTCCGGGGTCTTCAACGCCTCAATGATTTGCAAACGTTCATTGAAAGGGATGATGGGTTTCGGCTTGTAAGAAGAAACCAACTCGTCCGTGCTTACTCCGACTATCAAAATGTCTGCCAAACTTCTTGCATAATTAATCATACGCAAGTGGTTATAATGGAACATGTCAAACGTTCCGGAAGTATATACAATTGTCTTATCTTTAAACATGACGCATATTCTTTTTTATTTCATCACGCAAACTTACATAAACTTTCGAAAATATGAAAAGATATGTTTACCCAATCTGCGGGATTGTCTGTTCTGCATGGGCCATGCACTGTTCAATGTCCTCTTTTGTCCCGGAGAAAGGTCCCATTTTCTCTATTTTCAAGGTGGAGATGGCAGCAGCCACTCGTCCTGCCTCGTCGATACGCATGTTCTTCGCACGGCAATAAAGATACCCTGTCATATAAGTATCGCCGCAGCCAGTGGCATCAACCACTTCCACAGGCTTGTAAGCCGGAATCAAATGGAACTCTTTCCCGTCATAGATAACAGATCCGTTGCTTCCCAAAGTCAACAGAATTTCTTTAACGCCCCAGCTGTGCAACATTTTGGCAGCTTCCTTCACGTCCTCCGTCCCAGTCAAGGAGAGCGTTTCTTGTTCGTTCGCTTTCAGGAAATAGACATATTGCAAGAAATCCCGCTTATCTGTCCAATCCACTGGATATACATGGGTGTCGCGCACCTCACGCAAATAGCCTTGTGAGTCGATGGAGATGCGTCCTTTTTGGGATAAATAGCGGACAACCTCCAAAGAGAAATCATCTGCCAGCAGACTACCCAAATGGAAAATATTGGCTTCTGCGTTACGAAGGAAGTCAACAGTGAACGGATCTGCCTTTGCCAGCACACGTTGAGTTCGGTTATCTTGATTTTCCCCGTATATATTTTCAAAGTAGACAGAATGTTTGCTCGGCATCACCTCGACAGAGATTCCCAAACCCCTCAAATCATCCACCACTTTCATGTCTTCATTGCCCAAAGCTGTGATAAGGTTGAAGTCAATATCCTTAAATGCCCTGATTGCATGGGAGAAATAATAGGATGTGCCACCAGGCATGTGGGCAGTGCGTTTAGGCGTGACGATTTTATCGTGAGTAATATGTCCGATACAGCAAAGTTCGTGTTTAACCATATTTATATTTTTATTAATGCCGACAAAAGTAAGAAAAGAATTACTGAGAAACAAGAAAAGGGACTCGTTTCTCAACGAATCCCTTCCTTTTCCCAAACAAAAAATAATAATAAAGACTACTGCTTGTAGCAATAATTAACGAATGAATAATAATTCTCTATATTTTGGCAGAGTCCATATTTGGTCATCCACCGTCAACTCAAGTTTATCGATATGATAACGAATAGCTTCCATCAACGGCACGATTGAATCATGGTAAGCAATCGCTTTTTCCCTTTCGGAAGTAATTATGTTTGCCACCTTACGTTTTTCCACCATTTCATCCACTTTTTCTTTGATGAAAATAGTATGGTTGGCTATCTCCTCTATGATTTCCATATTCTTGGATGAAAGATATGCAGCTTTATCAGCAGGGAACAAATCTTTCATTTTGTAAACATTGTCAATCAACGAGGATTGGTATTTAAGAGCCATCGGGATAATGTGGTTCATTGCCAAATCACCCAATACGCGAGCTTCTATTTGTATCTTTTTTGTGTACATTTCCCATTTGACCTCGTTGCGGGCTTTCAACTCCAAACGAGTCATCACTCCGGTCGATTCAAACATCTTCACGCTTGAATCGGCAAGATAGGCATCAAAGATAAGAGGAACACTGGTTTCGCAATCCAATCCTCGGCGTTCAGCCTCTTCTTTCCATTCCTCACTATAACCATTCCCGTCGAAATGGATGGCTTTGCAAGATTTCACCTCCTCGCGCAGTTCATCTATAATGGCAGAGAATTTATCACTGCCTGCTGCAATCTTCGCATCGATAGCCGCCTTGAATTGTTTCAACTGGTCGGCAACGGCAGCATTCAAAGCCAACATGGCAGAAGCGCAGTTGGCGGAAGAACCGACAGCACGGAACTCGAAACGATTACCAGTAAAGGCAAATGGAGAGGTTCGGTTACGGTCTGTGTTATCAATCATCAGTTCGGGAATGCGGGGAATGTCCAATTTCATTCCCTGTTTGCCCACTAAGACAAAATCTTCCGTTTCACTCTTCTCCAAATGTTCAAGCACAGCCGACAACTGTGAACCCAAGAAACAGGAGATGATTGCTGGAGGAGCTTCATTCGCACCCAAACGATGTGCGTTCGTGGCAGAAGAGATGCTGGCTTTCAACAACGCATTATGAGTATGGACAGCCTTCAAGACATTGACAATAAAAGTGACGAAACGCAAGTTTTCCTCAGATGTTTTGCCAGGAGCCATCAGCAAAGTCCCCGCATCTGTCCCCAATGACCAGTTGTTATGTTTGCCTGAGCCGTTGATTCCTTTGAATGGCTTTTCATGCAGCAATACACGGAAACCGTGATTGCGGGCAATATTCCGCATCAGAGCCATCACCAACAAGTTGTGGTCATTCGCCAAGTTGCATTCTTCAAAGATGGGAGCCAATTCAAACTGGTTTGGAGCGACCTCGTTGTGGCGTGTCTTGACTGGGATTCCCAACTTCAACGACTCGATTTCCAACTCTTTCATGAATTCCAACACACGGGGAGGAATCGCTCCAAAATAGTGGTCTTCCAGCTGCTGGTTCTTGGAACTTTCATGCCCCATCAATGTCCGGCCGGTCATCAACAAGTCCGGACGTGCCGCATACAACCCTTCATCCACCAAAAAGTATTCCTGCTCCCAGCCCAAATAGGCATAAACCTTCTTCACTGCCGGGTCGAAATAGTGGCAAACATCGACCGCTGCCTTGTTGACAGCTTCCAAAGCCCTCAAGAGCGGAGCTTTATAGTCCAACGATTCTCCCGTATAAGCAATAAAGATTGTTGGAATACAGAGAGTATCTCCTATGATGAATGCCGGGGAAGAAGGATCCCAAGCAGTATAGCCACGTGCTTCGAAAGTATTGCGGATACCGCCATTCGGGAAACTGGACGCATCCGGTTCTTGCTGGATAAGCAATTTACCGTCAAATTTCTCAATCACGCCACCTTTTCCGTCATGTTCAATAAAGGCATCATGCTTCTCTGCCGTTCCTTCGGTCAAAGGATGGAACCAATGAGTATAATGGGTCGCTCCCATTTCCAAAGCCCATTTTCTCATTCCGGCAGCCACAGCATTAGCTGTCTCTCGATCTAAAGGAGTATTATTGTCGATACAATCGACCAGTTTTTCGTATACTTTTTCAGGCAAGTACTTAAACATTTTCGCCCGGTTGAAAACATGTGAGCCATAATACTCAGAGACTCGTTTCTCCGGAATCGGCGCATCTTCCACTTTCTTTTCAAAAGCGGATTCAACTACTTTAAATCTTAACTTAGACATAATACCTTTGTTTATACATTAATAACTTCTTTTATATTTCCCATGCGTCATCTCATCCATCTTTTGATTCGCCCGATGGCTTCTATCGTTTCGTCACGGTCGCCAAATGCGGTCAATCGCAAATATCCCTCTCCGCTCGGACCGAAACCGACTCCCGGAGTGCTGACTATATAGACTTCGTACAATAGTTTCTCAAAGAACTTCCAAGACGTGAGTCCGTCAGGAGCCTTCACCCAGAGATATGGTGCATTGGTTCCGCCATAAACTTTGAGTCCGCATTGCTCTAATCCCTCTTTCATGATGGAAGCGTTCTTCATATAATAATCTATCGTGGCACGGATTTGCGCCTTTCCTTCCGGTGAATACACCGCTTCGGCTCCCCGTTGCGTGATATAACTCGTTCCATTGAACTTGGTCGATTGGCGACGCAGCCAGAGTTTGTTCAAAGAGACCGGATCGCCACTCAATGTGTAGGCTTTCAACTCTTTCGGGACAACAGTGTAACCACAACGCACGCCGGTGAAACCAGCCGTCTTGGAAAAGCTACGGAATTCGATGGCTACTTTCTTTGCTCCTTTGATTTCGTAGATGGAATGGGGAATATTCGCATCCTTGATATATGCTTCATAAGCAGAGTCATACATGATAATTGCATCATTATCAAGGGCATAATTCACCCATTTCTTCAACTGGTCTTTCGTCAAGGTCGTTCCTGTCGGGTTATTGGGATAACAAAGATAGATGATGTCAACCCTTCGTGATGGCAACTGCGGGACAAATTGGTTTTCCGCCGTGCACGGGATATAAACCACGTCCGTCCATTTCCCGTCCATGCAAATACCAGTCCGTCCTGCCATCACATTGGAATCGATATAAACCGGATAAACCGGATCTGTCACACCTATGCTATTGTCATGCCGGAGCATATCACCGATATTGCCGCAATCGCTCTTGGCTCCATCGCTGATGAACACTTCTCCCGGTTCAATAAAAATGCCAAGGCTCTCGTAATCGTTCTTGATAATCGCATCAATCAAGAAAGGATATCCTTGTTCGGGTCCATATCCATGGAAAGTCTCTTTATGAGCCATTTCATCCACGGCCTTATGCATCGCCTCTATGACAGCCGGAGCCAACGGTTGCGTCACATCCCCGATTCCCATTCTGATAATTTTAGACTTCGGGTGCGTCACCTTAAAGCTATTTACCTTCTTTGCAATGTCTGAAAAGAGATAACTGCTTTGCAATTTCAAGAAATGTTCATTTACCAATGCCATAACTATTCGTCCTTTATTATTATTGTTTGTTCTATGATTATATATCTATGGAGCCTTCATACACTATCTCAGCTCCTCCTGTCATATAAATATGATTATCTTTGCTGTTCCAACGTATCTTTAATATTCCTCCGTCCATGACAATGGGGATTTCCTCATCTTGCTTTGCATCGCCTTGGGATATGAAAGCGACCACAGTCGCACAAGCTCCCGTCCCACAAGCCTGAGTTATGCCGGAACCTCTTTCCCATACTCGCATCCGCACGCTGCCATCGTCCAATGTTTGGGCAAACTCGACATTTGTACGATTGGGGAAATGGGAATGGTTCTCCAACAATGGCCCCACTTTTGATAGTTCTATTTTGCTGATATCATCTACTTTTATCACATAATGCGGGTTGCCCATCGACACGGCCGTTCCTTTAAACGAATCTGTTCCCGCTTCCAGCACCAAACTTGGCTCTAACACCAACGGTTCTCCCATGTCCACCGTCACGCTTTCCACTTTGTTCGCTCTGTCAAGGTGCAACTGGAGATATTTTATTCCGGACAATGTCTCCAAAGAGACCACTTCCTTATTGGTCAACCCCTTTTCATATACATATTTGCCAATGCAACGAGACGCATTTCCACACATCATCGCTTCAGACCCGTCAGCGTTAAAAATGCGCATCTTAAAATCGGCTTTCTCGGAAGGTTCAATCAGGACGATTCCGTCCGAACCAATTCCTGTATGATAGGAACTCCAAAGCTTCGACTTCTCATCTGGATTGACAACCGGGAAGCGGGATGTATTTACATATATATAATCGTTTCCTGCCCCTTGCATCTTCGTAAACTGAATTGTCATTTTGTATATTATTTAGTTTTATGAGTTATATTCTGTTTTATTTCGATGCAAATATATATCATATTGTCTTATCTTATCCTATATATTACTATTTATCACAAATAAAAAGTTATAAAATTTCAGATTAAAACAAATATATGGTGTTTGGTTATAAATCATAAGCAACACAAGTCTGTTTAGTTTATATCTGTTATATATACAATTATAGCAAAAAGAAAAAATGCAAAAATCCGCACAAAACTATTTACATATTGATTACAGTATACTATATTTGCCAAGCATTTTGATAGAAATATGGATATATATAAAATAATAAGTAATAACAAATACTATTATATAATCCTTTAGACATTAGATGCGACTTATATGAACAAACAAAAATAACCGATGCTGGCGGCTTTTGTTGCTGGCAACTTTTAACAAACAAGGAGATAATATTATGTGTGGTATTACTGCTATTTTCAACATTCACGAAGGTGAAGCATCCATGCGCAAACAAGCGTTAATCATGAGTAAAAGGATTCGTCACCGCGGCCCGGACTGGAGTGGGATTTACCAAGGCAAATCAGCCATTTTAGCGCATGAACGCCTTTCCATCGTTGACCCTTTGTCGGGAGGGCAGCCTTTGAAAAGCAAAGACGGCCGATTGATTCTTACGGTAAACGGAGAAATATACAACCACAAAGAGATACGCGAACAGCTGAAAGGCGAATATGAATTCCAAACGGGTTCGGATTGCGAAGTAATCTTGGCTTTGTACCGGAAGAAAGGGATTCATTTCTTGGAGGATTTGAACGGGATTTTCGCCTTTGCCTTATACGATGCCGAGAAAGATGTCTATTTGATTGCCCGTGACCCAATCGGAGTTATTCCTTTGTATATCGGCCATGACGACGAAGGGCATTTGATGGTATCTTCCGAATTGAAGGGTTTGGAAGGTTATGCCACGCACTACGAACAATTCTTGCCCGGACATTATTATTATAGCGAAGAGGGAAAGCTGACTCGTTGGTACACAAGGGACTGGATGTCGTATGATGCAGTCAAAGACAATCCTGCTTCTGTCCAGGAGCTGCACGATGCTTTGGAAGCTGCCGTCAAACGCCAATTGATGTGCGATGTTCCATACGGCGTGTTGCTTTCCGGTGGTTTGGATTCGTCCATCACTTCCGCCATTGCCAAAAAGTATTCTTCCAAACGTATCGAAACTGAAAGCCAAGCCGATGCTTGGTGGCCCCAGCTTCACTCCTTCGCCGTTGGCTTGAAAGGCGCACCGGATTTGGCAGCAGCCAAGAAGGTGGCAGATGCCATTGGAACAGTCCATCACGAAATCAATTACACCATCGACGAAGGTTTGGATGCCATCCGGGATGTCATCTATTATATAGAGACTTATGACGTGACAACTGTCCGCGCTTCCACACCTATGTATCTGCTTTCCCGTGTCATCAAGAGCATGGGCATTAAAATGGTGTTGAGCGGAGAAGGAGCGGACGAGGTTTTCGGTGGTTATCTTTATTTCCACAAAGCACCAAACGCAAAGGCTTTCCACGAAGAGACCGTCCGCAAATTGAGCAAGTTGTACCTTTATGACTGCCTGCGTGCCAACAAAAGTTTGTGCGCTTGGGGAGTGGAAGGACGTGTCCCGTTCCTCGATAAAGAGTTCTTGGATGTTGCCATGCGCCTTAACCCGGAAGCTAAAATGTGTCCCGGCAAAACCATCGAGAAGAAAATATTGCGGGAAGCGTTCAGTGACATGTTGCCTGCCGAAATCGCATGGAGGCAAAAGGAGCAATTCTCGGACGGGGTCGGTTATAGCTGGATTGACACACTGAAAAAGCTCACTTCCGATGCGGTCTCGGACGAAGAGATGGCTCACGCAGCAGAACGTTTCCCCATCAACACACCGATGAACAAAGAGGAATAAACCTCCTTTGTAATCAGTGCCAGAATGATTGCAACCAGCGGAGGCACCAAAGACCATGCGGTTGCATACATTTTACTTGTGTGCTCCGCCGCTTCTGCATCGCCCGCAAAAACGGTTACGGACATGGCTGCCGCTACCAGAACAACCACAAAGAGCGTTCCCAGCCATGTTTTTTTGATGTTGCTTTTTGTTTTCATAACCCTTCTCCTTTCAGAAAATCTTAAATGATAAAAACAGTAATAAAGGAATAAATAAGATGATATCGGTTGTCCCCAAATTTCGGAAACAAAAAAGCCCTGCGCAAAGCGCACGGCATCAGAAACATAAAAATATGCTGAAATTCCGATAGCGCTCCACATCCGTGACAGTACATTACATTTTTTGCAATGTCCCAGCAGCTTCTTCCCTTGGGCAGAAAAAGCCACTTCGGCAACGCCGCCTTTCCCCCCTCCTGCCGCCCACGGCTCTATTGGGAGAGGATACTCATCGTCATTGCACCTCTATCTTCCTTATTTGTTGTCTGACGTTTCCGTCGGACTATTCTTCATTCATAACATACCGAAGCACTAAAGTCAAGCCTTTCTGTAAAAAAGAACAGGTTTTACGGTTTTTTGTTGACTTTTGTGCGAAAACAAGCGCAAACGGTTTTTCTGCGGATACATTCCTTCTTTTGCATCGACAATGCACGCCACCCCTGTTTTTTATTCACACATTCGCGCGAATATTGCATAAATTATGTATACAATACACATATACACAGCTTCTATCGGAATTATCAAAGCATTTTTTTGCAGAACAGCAGCAAATTCTATATAGTTTTCGCAGATTTTCTCTCTGATTTTTATCTATTTTATCTCTCGTATTTTTATTTCTCTCCGTTCTCGCTCTGCAATTCGCTAAAATTGAATAATTATACATATATTTATTGACTTCACCCATAAGGAGTATATAATAAGAATAAATCATCATTACCATGGGGTAATCATTTATTTCGGAAGAAAAAGAAAGGAAGGAACAGCCTGATGAAGCATAAGGTATACATCGACGGGCAGGCAGGCACAACAGGTCTGCAGCTGCGTCAGAAGCTGCAAAATCACAAAGATGTGGAAATCCTCTTAATCAGCGAGGAGCTGCGAAAGGATGAGGCAGAGCGAAAAAGACTGATGAACGAGGCAGAGGTTGTTTTTCTCTGTCTGCCGGATGATGCGGCAAGAGAGGCGGTTAAGCTGGTGGAAAACCCGAACACCTGCATTATTGACGCAAGCACAGCCCACCGCACAGATCCCGATTGGGTATATGGCTTTCCTGAGCTTTCCCCTCTGCATAAGGAAAAAATCAGGCATGCAAAGCGCATTGCCAACCCCGGCTGCCATGCCACAGGCTTTATTGCGGCGGTTTATCCCCTCATTCGGCTTGGTATCATCGGGACGGATTATCCCTTGACAGCGCACAGTCTGACAGGCTACAGCGGCGGTGGCAAGGCAATGATTGCCGAATATGAAGCGGAGAACCGCTCTCCCCTGTTCGACAGCCCCAGACAGTACGGCTTGGGACAGCAGCATAAGCATCTGCCCGAAATGCAGTATGTGACAGGGATTGACACACCGCCTGTGTTCTGCCCCATCGTTGTGGATTATTACAGCGGCATGGCAACCTGCATCCCTCTGATTGCCTCTTTATTCAAAAAGAAGGTGACAAAGGACGAGCTATTGGCACTGCTGACAGAATATTATAAGGATGCAAAGCTTATCAGTGTCGGCACAGAGGAAACGCACTTCTTGGCATCCAATCCCCTGAGTGATACGAATGAGCTCAAGCTCTATGTTGAAGGGAATGATGAGAGAATGACGCTCATCAGCGTATTCGACAATCTGGGCAAGGGCGCATCCGGCGCAGCAGTAGAAAACATGAATCTTGTATTAGGTCTGGATGAAACGACCGGTTTACTATAAGGAGGAAATACTATGCAAAAGATAAACAGCGGTGTCACAGCACCCAAGGGCTTTCTTGCCGGCGGGGTGCATTGTGGCGTAAAAACAAACAATACCGCAAAAAAGGATATTGCTATCATTTACAGCGAAAAGCCCTGCACAGCAGCAGCGGTTTATACACAGAATAAGGTTTTCGGCGCACCCATCACCGTAACCAGACGAAACATTGCGGACGGCATGGCACAGGCAGTTGTCTGCAACAGCGGCAATGCGAACACCTGCAATGCAGACGGCGTGGAAAAGGCGGAGAAAATGTGTATTCTGGCAGCAGAAGCACTGCATCTGAAGCCGGAGGATATCATTGTAGCCTCTACCGGTGTCATCGGGCAGGTGCTTCCCATCGAGCCCATCGAAAAGGGCATTGCGGCACTGGCTCCCATCATTTCCAGAGAAGGCAATCTGGATGCCGTGCAGGCCATCATGACCACAGACACCAAGCCCAAGGAAGAGGCTTATGAAATCGAGATTGGCGGAAAAACAGTCAAAATCGGCGCAATGGCAAAGGGCAGCGGCATGATTCACCCCAACATGGCGACCATGCTTGGCTTCCTGACCACAGATGCGGCAATCACAACGCCAATGCTGCAAAAGGCACTGAAATTGGCAGTCGATGATACCTTCAATATGGTCAGCGTAGACGGTGACACCTCCACAAATGATATGGTTTCCATCATGGCAAACGGCATGGCAGAAAACCCCGTCATCGACAAGGAAGGCGCAAATTTTGATTTATTCGTTGCAGTTGTCAAGGAAATCTGCACCTCTATGGCGAAGAAGATTGCCGGTGACGGCGAGGGTGCAACAAAATTAGTGGAATGTACCGTTACAGGTGCACCAACCATTCCTCTGGCAAAGGCGATTGCGAAATCCGTAATCACCTCCAGCCTGACAAAGGCGGCAATGTTCGGCGCGGATGCCAACTGGGGGCGTATTCTCTGTGCGATTGGGTATACAGAGGGTGATTTTGCCGTAGATACCATTCAGGTGGATATTTCCTCGCCCAAGGGCAGTATTCTGGTCTGCGAAAACGGTGCAGGCGTTGCCTTTGATGAGGATAAGGCGAAGGAAATCCTTCTGGAGGATGCGATACATATTGAGATTGCAATGAAGCAGGGCGATGCGAGCGCAACCGCTTGGGGCTGCGACCTGACATACGATTATGTGAAGATCAACGGGGATTATCGCACTTGATA
>ERZ773138.749-NODE-749-length-35905-cov-5.322762_pt1 | contig 35905 bp, 30 predicted proteins | sample MGYA00511114_ERZ773138 | MGnify/ENA primary metagenome ERZ773138 (study PRJEB29015, sample SAMEA2737805) | human gut metagenome | biome: human gut; feature: human-associated habitat; material: faeces | place: China | collected 2012 ...
GTTTGTGAAGTGATTCACATCCGCCGTGTCGATGGAGGCGCATTATAGGGAGTTCTCCGCTGGCCGCAACCGCTAAATGACAGAAAAATGACTGACTGCTGCATTCCACAGCAAAACCCCGCCTTATACCTTTTTACACACAGACTTATCCACAATGATACGAAAAAGTGAAAATGTGCGAGCGTTGCGCAAACGTTTTCGTTAAAATGCTCGCGCTTCACAAGGATGCATCGTCAGGTGTGTTAGATGAGTTTTTCACAGGAAAATTCATCTAACGCTCTCTGTAATCGTGAAATCCAGGGGATTTACCATGCAACAACGTCGTCCAGTCCGCCGCGCTCTGCTCAGTGTTTCTGATAAAGCCGGTATCGTCGAATTCGCCCAGGCACTTTCCGCACGCGGTGTGGAGCTGCTTTCTACAGGTGGCACCGCGCGCCTGTTAGCAGAGAAAGGTCTGCCGGTAACCGAAGTGTCCGATTACACCGGTTTCCCGGAAATGATGGATGGACGCGTCAAAACCCTGCATCCGAAAGTGCACGGCGGTATTCTGGGTCGTCGCGGTCAGGACGACGGTATTATGGAGCAACACAATATTGCCCCCATCGACATGGTTGTCGTTAACCTCTACCCGTTCGCCCAGACCGTCGCCCGCGAAGGCTGCTCTCTGGAAGATGCGGTTGAAAATATTGATATCGGCGGCCCAACCATGGTGCGCTCCGCGGCCAAGAACCATAAAGATGTCGCCATCGTGGTGAAGAGCAGCGACTACAACGCCATTATTAATGAGATGGATGCCAACGAAGGGTCCCTGACACTTGAAACGCGTTTCGATCTCGCCATCAAAGCCTTCGAGCATACCGCCGCCTACGACAGCATGATCGCCAACTACTTCGGTAGCCTGGTACCGGCTTACCATGGTGAAAGCAAAGATCCCTCTGGCCGCTTCCCGCGCACCCTGAACCTGAACTTCATTAAGAAGCAGGATATGCGTTACGGTGAGAACAGCCACCAGCAGGCGGCCTTCTATATAGAAGAAGAGGTAAAGGAAGCCTCTGTTGCGACCGCCCAGCAGGTTCAGGGCAAAGCCCTTTCCTATAACAACATTGCCGACACCGACGCCGCGCTGGAATGCGTGAAAGAATTCAGCGAGCCGGCCTGCGTTATCGTCAAGCACGCCAACCCATGCGGCGTTGCGGTAAGCACTTCTATTCTGGATGCCTACGATCGCGCCTACAAAACCGACCCGACCTCCGCGTTCGGCGGCATTATCGCCTTTAACCGCGAGCTGGATGCGGAAACCGCGCAGGCCATCATCTCCCGCCAGTTTGTCGAAGTGATCATCGCGCCGTCCGCATCAGAAGAAGCGCTGAAAATCACTGCGGCAAAACAGAATGTGCGCGTGCTGGTTTGTGGTCAGTGGGCGGAACGCGTGCCGGGCCTGGACTTCAAGCGCGTGAACGGCGGTCTGCTGGTTCAGGACCGCGATCTGGGTATGGTGACAGAAGCCGACCTGCGCGTGGTGACCAAACGTCAGCCGACCGAACAGGAACTGCGTGACGCGCTGTTCTGCTGGAAAGTGGCGAAGTTCGTGAAGTCTAACGCAATTGTTTACGCCAAAGAGAACATGACCATCGGGATAGGCGCAGGCCAGATGAGCCGCGTTTACTCTGCAAAAATTGCCGGTATCAAAGCAGGCGACGAAGGCCTGGAAGTGAAAGGCTCCGCCATGGCCTCTGACGCCTTCTTCCCGTTCCGCGACGGTATCGACGCTGCGGCTGCGGTGGGCATCACCTGTGTGATCCAGCCTGGCGGTTCAATCCGTGATGACGAAGTGATTGCCGCTGCCGACGAGCATGGCATCGCAATGATCTTCACCGACATGCGCCACTTCCGCCATTAATTCCCGGAGCAGAAAATGAAAGTATTAGTGATTGGTAACGGCGGGCGCGAGCACGCCCTGGCGTGGAAAGCAGCGCAGTCTCCGCAGGTTGAAACCGTCTTTGTGGCACCGGGTAATGCCGGTACGGCGCTGGAACCCGCGCTGCAAAACGTCGCCATCGGCGTGACCGATATTCCGGCACTGCTGAGCTTTGCCCAGACCGAGAACATCGATCTGACCATCGTTGGCCCGGAAGCGCCGCTGGTGATTGGCGTCGTAGACGCCTTCCGCGCAGCTGGCCTGAAAATCTTTGGCCCAACGGAGGGTGCCGCACAGCTGGAAGGCTCAAAAGCCTTCACCAAAGATTTCCTCGCGCGTCATAACATCCCGACGGCGGAATATCAGAATTTCACTGAAGTGGAGCCTGCTCTGGCCTGGTTACGTGAGAAGGGCGCGCCGATTGTTATCAAGGCCGACGGTCTGGCCGCGGGTAAAGGCGTGATCGTCGCGATGACCCTCGAAGAAGCCGAAGCCGCGGTTCAGGATATGCTGGCAGGTAACGCCTTTGGCGATGCGGGCCACCGCATCGTGATTGAAGAGTTCCTCGACGGCGAAGAGGCGAGCTTTATCGTGATGGTCGATGGCGAGCACGTTCTGCCGATGGCCACCAGCCAGGATCACAAGCGTGTGGGCAATGGCGATACCGGCCCCAACACTGGGGGAATGGGCGCTTACTCTCCTGCTCCCGTTGTTACCGATGAGGTGCATCAGCGCACCATGGACCGCATCATCTGGCCAACCGTGAAAGGGATGGCGGCGGAAGGCAATACCTACACCGGTTTCCTTTATGCAGGCCTGATGATCGACAAGCAGGGTAACCCGAAGGTGATCGAATTCAACTGCCGCTTTGGCGATCCGGAAACCCAGCCGATCATGCTGCGCATGAAATCCGACCTGGTGGATCTGTGTCTGGCGGCGTGCGAAGGCAAGCTGAATGAGAAAACTTCCGAGTGGGACGAGCGTGCCTCTTTAGGTGTGGTGATTGCTGCGGGTGGGTATCCGGGTAGCTACAACACTGGAGATGAGATCCACGGCCTGCCGCTGGAAGAGATTGACGGCGCGAAGGTGTTCCACGCCGGTACGAAGCTGGCTGACGATGACCGCGTGCTCACCAACGGCGGCCGCGTGCTGTGTGCGACCGCGCTGGGCCAGACCGTGGCAGAAGCGCAGAAACGCGCCTATGCGCTGATGGCGGATATTCACTGGAACGGCAGCTTCAGCCGTCAGGATATCGGTTATCGTGCTATTGCGCGGGAGCAGGGAGAGTAATTTCCCCTCACCCTAACCCTCTCCCTCAAGGGAGAGGGGACTTAAATCAAAAACTCTTTTCTGTCGGCTGCCAGGTGCAGAAATCTTCATTCGCCACCAGCAACAGCTGAGAGCCTTCCGGCGCTTCCAGCCATGCCACACTCACCTCCACAGATGAATGCCGCTGACGACGCTGAATGTGTTCGGTTGCCCAGGATTCAAGCTCAGGCTTCACCGTCTGCCCTTCGCAGGTGGTCACCGTGCCGTCGGCATGCCAGCGCCCCTGACGCAGCACCACGCGGCCCTGACGCAGTGCATCGCTGGTCTGGCGAAGTTGTTCAGCACGGTAGCGGTAGAGGGCGACCTGATCGCTGGAAAGCTGCTGTTTCAGTCCACTGACCTCATGCTGCATAAAGCTCAGCTCGCCGTGGTCGTCGAAACGCACCTTCACGTGTTCGGGAGTCTTACTGTAGATATTCAGTTCAATGAGCGACAGGGCATCGCCCTGCCAGCGGTATTCTGCGGTCGAGGTATTGCCGTTATGCCATGGGCTGAACGCGGTGAGCATATGGACTTCATCGCTGGAATCTTTGCGCCAGATCCTGACCGCACCCTGGTTGTCAGCGTAGCCGCTGGCGGTAAACGGGGGGAGTGAGGAATCATGGCTACAGGCAGAGAGCAACAGTACGCCTGCCAGCGCGAGCGGTCCACGCCAGAATGACAAAAGGGGCGTTGCCGCCCCTTCGTTAAAACTGTTCACTGCCACGCGTCTTACTTAACTGCGTCTTTCAGTGCTTTACCAGAAACAAATGCCGGCACGTTAGCTGCGGCGATTTTGATTTCTTTACCGGTCTGCGGGTTGCGGCCAGTACGCTCAGCGCGGTGGTTCACTTTGAAGGTACCGAAACCAACCAGTTGTACAGCATCGCCTTCTTTCAGAGACTCAGTAATAGCAGCCAGGGTAGATTCCAGAGCAGCTTTAGCCTGCACTTTAGACAGATCAGCCTTGTCCGCAATTACATCAATCAGTTGAGTCTTGTTCATAAGTTATCCTTTCAATGTGTTTATCGCTTGCTAAGCATCGAGTGCGACGAAAATGCCAAAAAAGCACTCTCCTGCATACACGCACCGATAGCCACTTTTTTTCGCCCCCCAAATGTAGACCAGACGGGGGGCGAAAGGGAAGAGTCGAGGAGCGACAAAACAGGCGTTAAATCACGTTTTGTTGTCTCATTGGTTAAAAATTATACCAATATTGCTCTCGCCGGCCTCGCGCAGGTCCGCGCGCAGCCCTTTGATCAGCTCAATATCACGCTCTTCACACTCTGCCAGCAGGCGGAAAATCTCCCACTGAATGTCCCATTCCTGTTCTACCGCCGGGTTAGCACGCAGCTCTTCGTCGGTCATTTCACGGCCTTCCTGGGTCATTTCCAGCATCGCAACGGTGGTAATGGATGCCTTACTGACTTCAATGGCGTGTTCCAGGGTTTCACCGCTCAGACGGGAGTGGATCAGCTCGCTCAACGCCACACAGGCATCAATGGCCGGGTAGACGCCATACAGGTCGAAATCATCCGCAGCCGGAATAGCCTCTTCCAGCTTTTCGAGCTGAGAGTCAAAATTCACCTTCGCGTCTTTGACCGTCAGCGTCTCCCAGATTAAATCCAGGATACGACGATAAATCTGGCCTTCGCCAAACGCTGTCTGCTTGCAGAACGCGGCATAGTTGGGATACATGCGCTCGCACAGGCAAGCCATAAACGTCACGTGCTGCCAGCTTTCCAGCTTTTCAAGGCGCAGATGAATCGGGTTTTGTAACATGATGATGTCTCGAATCGAAAATTAGCCGCAGTTTACCTGAATCACGGCTGAATTTCCTGCCAACGAATGAATGCCGGACGTGAAGAGGCCACGGCGTCAGCCCAGCGGGTTGGCTCCGGTAAACGGTAGCCCTTCATACAGCGTTGCACCCACGCCAGGGCGCTGTCCATGCTCACCCGATGCCCGGTTGCGATAAACAGCGGGTTGCAGCGCGCTTTACTGCGCCAGACCCACGCCAGCTGCTCGCCTTTATGAATAAGCGGCGCCAGCGCGCCCGGTTCGGCAGAGAGCGGCTCAAACGCGCCGCACAGGCGTTTTTTCGCCACGCCGATGGTTGGCACGTCCACCAGCAGACCAAAGTGGCTGGCAACGCCTAAGCGACGCGGATGGGAGATACCATGCCCATCAACAAACAGCAGGTCAGGTTTTTGCGAGAGTTGTTCCCACGCGGCCAGCAGCGCGGGATATTCGCGGAAGGAGAGAAAGCCGGGGATATAGGGCATGGTGGTGGCGATACGCGCCACCTTGTACTCCACCAGCTCCAGCGACGGGTATTTCAGCACCACCATCGCCGCTCGCGTCACTTCACCGCCCTGCTCAAACCCGACGTCCGCCCCGCCAATGTACCGCGGAGGGTCCGTATCCAGACGATCCTCGCGGATCACCGATGAAGCCAGTTCGATTTGCTGAGCGCGTAGCGACGCGAGATCCATAACCACTCCTTACTTATGATACTGGGCAGAAAGCCGATGCACCGCCTCCACAAATACGCCTGCGTGTTCAGGCGGCACATCCTGATGAATGCCGTGGCCGAGGTTAAAGACGTGGCCTTCACCCTGGCCGAAACCAGACAGTATAGTCGACACTTCCTCTTCGATACGGGCAGGCTGCGCATAGAGCATGGACGGGTCCATGTTGCCCTGAAGCGCCACTTTGTCCCCCACGCGACGGCGCGCATCGGCAATATCGGTGGTCCAGTCGAGGCCCAGCGCGTCGCAGCCGGTGGCCGCCATCGCTTCCAGCCACTGGCCGCCGCCTTTGGTAAACAGCGTCACCGGCACGCGACGGCCTTCGTTTTCACGCAGCAGGCCATCGACAATTTTGTGCATGTAGTACAGGGAGAACTGCTGATAATCACGTCCGGTCAGCACGCCGCCCCAGGTGTCGAAAATCATCACCGACTGCGCACCTGCTTTAATCTGCGCGTTGAGGTAGAGCGTGACGCTCTTCGCGAGCTTGTCGAGCAGCGCATGCAGGGCCAGCGGCTCGGCGTACATCATCTTTTTGATGACGGTAAAGGCTTTGCTGCTGCCGCCTTCCACCATGTAGGTGGCCAGCGTCCACGGACTACCGGAGAAGCCAATCAGCGGCACATCGCCTTTGAGCTCGCGGCGAATGGTGCGCACGGCGTTCATCACATAGCCCAGCTCGCCTTCCGGATCGGGGATCGGCAACTTATCAACGTCGGCTTTGCTTTTGATCGGTGAGGTAAAACGCGGGCCCTCGCCGGTTTCGAAATAGAGCCCAAGGCCCATCGCATCCGGAATGGTGAGAATGTCCGAAAAAAGAATGGCGGCATCGAGCGGGAAGCGGCGCAACGGCTGGAGCGTCACCTCACAGGCCAGCTCGGCGTTTTTGCACAGCGACATAAAATCGCCCGCCTGCGCGCGCGTGGCTTTGTACTCTGGCAGATAGCGTCCCGCCTGGCGCATCATCCACACCGGGGTGACATCAACGGGCTGGCGCAGCAGCGCACGCAGATAACGATCGTTCTTCAGTTCGGTCATTTTGCAGTTCCTTATTGCGTCAGTCCGTCAGTGTAACACTACTCATACTCGGCCCGACACATTGCCACGGTATCTTCTATCAGGCGACGCGCCACCGTTCCCGGCGGGGGCAGCAGCGGTAAATCGTCGTAGCGATACCAGTTCGCCTCCAGCAGCTCTTTCTTATCGATAACAATCTCGCCGCTGTCGTATTCCGCCATAAACGCGGTCATCAGGGACATCGGGAACGGCCACGGCTGCGACGTCACATAGCGCAGGTTTTTCACCTTAATGCCGCTCTCCTCCATCACCTCACGCGCCACCGCCTGTTCCAGCGTTTCGCCGACTTCCACGAACCCGGCGAGGACAGTATGAATGCCGTTGCGATGACGGGTATGCTGCGCCAGCAGGATGGAATCATCACGGCGGATGGCGACAATGATGCACGGTGCGATTTGCGGATAGTAGCGTTCACGGCAGTGGCCGCAAAGCATTGCCCACTCGGTTTTGCTCGGGTGCATGGTGTGGCCGCAGTAGCCGCAGTATTTGTGCGAGCGGTAAAACTCCGCCAGCTGCACGCCGCGCCCCGCCAGCTGGAACAGGCCGACATCCCGATCCAACACCTGACGAACGGATCCCATATCCTGACGACGAGCCTGTAGGATCAACCATACCGGATCGCCCTGCCACTCGCCGATCCGCAGCGCAGGTTGGCCGACGAGATCGAAGATTTCTGCCGCACCGTAGGGTATCTCCCCACCGGGCAACCACAACTTTTGCTCGTGACTGACGATCCACCAACCCAGATCTGATTTTTCAATAATACGATCCATATCTATTGCACTACCTTCGCTTCACTGACATGTTGTTAGCATTGTGGTTACATTTTGGATAAGCAGATCCCATTCTAAACCTTATGGAGTCGACCATGTTAAACCAGCTGGAAAGCCTGACTGAGCGCGTTGGAGGAAGTAACACCCTGGTGGATCGCTGGCTACATGTGCGCAAGCATCTCCTTGTGGCGTATTACAATCTGGTCGGTCTTAAGCCTGGCAAAGAATCCTTTATGCGGCTGAACGAAAAAGCGCTGGATGATTTTTGTCAGAGCCTTGTCGACTACCTCTCCGACGGCCATTTCAACCTTTATGAACGCATTATCCGCAAAATGGAAGGGACAACGCCGTATTTAGCGGCCAGTAAACTCTGTCCGCTGCTGGAAGCCAACACCCAGCGGATCATGGACTACTACGATTCCGCGCTGGAGAACGCTATCGATCACGATAACTATCTTGAGTTTCAGCAGGCGCTTTCCGACCTTGGCGAAGCGCTGGAAGAGCGATTCACGCTGGAAGACAAGCTCATCGCCCTCGTGCTGGACAACAACCTGAATATCAGCACCAGCGATAACGTTGCGCGCCCTGCTTGAGTTCTTAATCGTTAACGAGTAATTTACAACCATTCGCCCCTCTGCGGAGGGGGATTTTTCTTGTCGGAGTGCCCAGTGTGAAAGCACGGGCTGAGACCGTTAATTCGGGATCCGCGGAACCTGATCAGGTTAATACCTGCGAAGGGAACAAGAGTCACACTGCTGTTGTATCGCCCCTGAGGCGATCTTCTCTTGCTTCATCCGTCGTCTGACAAGCCATGTCCTTCACTTTTGGAATGAGCTATGTCTACTGCAAAACTGACCCGCCGCGAACAGCGCGAACACGCACAACGCTTCATCGACACCCTGGAAGGCACCGCTTTCCCGAACTCGAAACGCATCTACATTTCCGGCTCACAGGCTGATATCCGCGTCCCGATGCGCGAAATCCAGCTCAGCCCGACGCTTATCGGCGGCAGCAAAGACAACCCGCAGTTTGAAGACAACGAAGCCGTGCCGGTGTATGACACCTCGGGCCCGTACGGCGATCCTGATGTTGCTATCAACGTCCAGCAGGGTCTGGCAAAGCTGCGCCAGCCGTGGATAGAGGCGCGTAACGACTGCGAAGAACTGAGCGTGCGCAGCTCTGCGTACACCAAAGAACGCCTGGCCGACGACGGTCTGGACGCGCTGCGCTTTACCGGCCTGCTGACGCCGAAACGCGCTAAAGCGGGCAAATGCGTAACCCAGCTGCACTACGCGCGCCAGGGTATCGTCACGCCGGAGATGGAGTTCATCGCCATCCGCGAAAACATGGGCCGCGAGCGCATCCGCAGCGAAGTGCTGCGCCACCAGCATCCGGGTGAAGGGTTTGGCGCTCGCCTGCCGGAGAACATCACGCCGGAATTTGTGCGTGATGAAGTGGCCGCCGGGCGCGCCATTATCCCCGCCAACATCAACCACCCGGAATCCGAGCCGATGATTATCGGCCGCAACTTCCTGGTGAAGGTCAACGCCAACATCGGCAACTCAGCGGTGACGTCATCCATCGAAGAAGAGGTGGAAAAGCTGGTCTGGTCGACGCGCTGGGGCGCGGATACGGTGATGGACCTTTCCACCGGCCGCTATATTCACGAAACCCGCGAATGGATCCTGCGTAACAGCCCGGTGCCGATTGGCACCGTCCCGATTTATCAGGCGCTGGAGAAGGTCAACGGCATCGCCGAAAACCTCACCTGGGAAGCGTTCCGCGACACGCTGCTGGAGCAGGCGGAACAGGGCGTGGACTACTTCACCATCCACGCGGGCGTGCTGCTGCGCTACGTGCCGATGACGGCGAAACGTCTGACCGGTATCGTCTCACGCGGCGGTTCGATTATGGCGAAATGGTGCCTTTCCCATCATCAGGAAAACTTCCTCTACGAACACTTCCGCGAAATCTGCGAAATTTGCGCCGCGTACGACGTCTCCCTGTCGCTGGGCGACGGCCTGCGTCCTGGCTCCATCCGCGATGCTAACGACGAGGCGCAGTTTGCCGAGCTGCACACGCTGGGCGAGCTGACCAAAATCGCCTGGGAGTACGACGTGCAGGTGATGATTGAAGGCCCGGGCCATGTGCCGATGCAGATGATCCGTCGCAACATGACCGAAGAGCTGGAGCACTGCCACGAAGCACCGTTCTACACGCTGGGGCCACTGACAACTGACATCGCGCCGGGCTATGACCACTTCACGTCAGGCATTGGGGCGGCGATGATCGGCTGGTTCGGCTGCGCCATGCTCTGCTACGTGACACCGAAAGAGCACCTCGGCCTGCCAAACAAAGAGGACGTGAAGCAGGGACTGATTACCTACAAGATTGCCGCCCACGCGGCGGATCTGGCGAAAGGCCATCCGGGCGCGCAAATTCGCGACAACGCCATGTCCAAAGCGCGCTTTGAATTCCGCTGGGAAGACCAGTTTAACCTGGCCCTCGATCCGTTCACCGCCCGCGCCTACCACGACGAAACCCTGCCGCAGGAATCGGGCAAAGTCGCGCACTTCTGCTCCATGTGCGGACCAAAATTCTGCTCGATGAAAATCAGCCAGGAAGTACGCGATTACGCCGCCGCGCAGACCATTGAAGTCGGCATGGCGGACATGTCGGAAACCTTCCGCGCGAAAGGCGGCGAAATCTACCTCAAAAAAGAGGAGGCATAATGTACCAGCCTGATTTCCCCCCTGTCCCCTTCCGCTTAGGGCTTTACCCGGTGGTGGACAGCGTGGCGTGGATCGCTCGCCTGCTGGAGGCAGGCGTTCGCACGATCCAGCTACGCATTAAGGATAAACGCGATGAAGAGGTGGAGGCCGACGTGATCGCCGCTATCGCGCTGGGACGTCGCTACCACGCCCGCCTGTTTATCAACGACTACTGGCGGCTGGCGGTTAAACACCAGGCGTACGGCGTGCATCTGGGACAGGAAGATCTGGAAACGACCGATCTCAACGCGATCCGTGACGTCGGTCTGCGGCTGGGCGTTTCTACCCATGATGATATGGAGATCGACGTGGCGCTGGCGGCCCGCCCCTCTTACATCGCGCTCGGTCACGTTTTCCCGACGCAAACCAAACAGATGCCGTCCGCTCCACAGGGCTTGACGCAGCTGGCGGCCCACGTTAAGCGCCTTGCCGATTACCCCACCGTTGCCATCGGCGGGATCAGCCTTGAACGTGCGCCCGCGGTGCTGGAGACCGGCGTCGGCAGTATCGCCGTCGTCAGCGCTATCACCCAGGCCGCAGACTGGCAGGCCGCCACCGCACGGCTTTTACAACTGGCAGGAGCAGGCGATGAAAGATCGTGATTTTATGCGCTACAGCCGCCAGATCCTGCTGGAGGATATCGCCATTGACGGGCAGCAAAAGCTGCTCGCCAGCCGGGTACTGATTGTCGGTCTGGGTGGATTAGGCGCCCCCGCCGCGCTGTATCTGGCTGGCGCGGGCGTGGGCACGCTGGTGCTGGCCGATGACGATGAGGTACATCTCAGCAATCTGCAACGGCAAATCCTCTTCACGACAGAAGATATCAACCAGCCTAAAGCGCACGTTACGCGCCAGCGGCTGAACCAGCTTAACCCCGATATCGAACTGGTCGCGCTCCAGACGCGGCTGAGCGGGGAAGATCTGCAACGCGAAGTGGCCCTTGCCGACGTGGTGCTGGACTGTACGGACAATATGGCGACGCGTCAGGCCATCAACGCGGTCTGTGTTGCGCAGAACACGCCGCTGATCACCGCCAGCGCGGTCGGTTTCGGCGGGCAAATAATGGTGCTTACGCCGCCGTGGGCACAGGGCTGCTACCGCTGCCTGTGGCCGGACGAGGCTGAACCGGAGCGTAACTGCCGCACGGCAGGCATTCTGGGCCCGGTGGTGGGCGTGATGGGTACTCTTCAGGCGCTGGAGGCCATCAAGTTGCTCAGCGGCATAGAGACAGAACGCAACACGCTGCGGCTGTTCGACGCCCGCTCCAGCGGATGGCGTCATCTGGTGTTAAACCGCGCCAGCCACTGCCCGGTATGCGGAGGCCGCAATGCGCATTCTGTTTAACGATGAGCCGATGACGTGCGACGACGATCTTACCGTTGCCGCCCTGCTCGACACGCTGCGCCAGCTGAAGCCGGGAACGGCGCTGGCGCTCAATCAACAGATCCTGCCGCGCGAGCGGTGGGAACATCAGCAGGTCAATGAAGGCGACCAGATCCTGCTGTTTCAGGTTATCGCAGGGGGCTGAGATGTTACGTATTGCCGACAAAGTCTTTGATTCACATCTGTTTACCGGAACCGGAAAATTCGCCTCTCCGCAGCTGATGGTGGATGCCATTCGTGAGAGCGGCAGCCAGCTGGTGACACTGGCGATGAAGCGCGTGGATTTGCGTCAGCACAACGATGCCATACTTGCGCCGTTACTGGAGGCAGGCGTGACGCTCTTACCGAATACCTCCGGTGCGAAAACGGCCGAGGAAGCAATTTTCGCTGCGCAACTGGCGCGGGAAGCGCTCGGCACCCGCTGGCTGAAGCTGGAAATTCATCCGGACGCCCGCTGGCTGTTGCCCGATCCGATCGAAACCCTGAAAGCGGCAGAGAAGCTGGTGCAGCAGGGATTTACCGTCCTGCCCTACTGCGGTGCCGACCCCGTGCTGTGCAAGCGTCTGGAAGAGGTCGGCTGCGCGGCCGTAATGCCATTAGGGGCACCCATTGGCTCCAACCAGGGACTGGAGACCCGCGCGATGCTGGAGATCATCATCGAGCAGGCGACCGTGCCCGTGGTGGTGGATGCGGGCATCGGCGTACCCAGTCACGCCGCGCAGGCGCTGGAGATAGGGGCCGATGCGGTGCTGGTCAATACCGCGATTGCGGTGGCCGACGACCCGGTGATGATGGCGCGTGCGTTCCGCCTTGCCGTGGAGTCCGGTCTGCTGGCACGCCAGTCCGGCCCCGGCTCGCGCTGCGTTCAGGCGCAGGCCACCAGCCCGCTGACCGATTTTCTGGAGGCGCTCTGATGGCTACCTTTACCGATCGCTGGCGTCAGCTGAACTGGGACGATATTGCCTTACGCATCAACAGTAAAACCTCTGCGGACGTAGAGCGGGCATTAACAGCCAAACATTTGACCCGCGAGGATTTGATGGCCCTGCTTTCTCCGGCAGCCAGCGCGTACCTTGAACCGATGGCGCAGCGCGCGCAACGCCTCACCCGCCAGCGTTTTGGCAACACGGTGAGCTTTTACGTGCCGCTCTATCTTTCTAACCTGTGCGCCAACGACTGCACCTACTGTGGTTTTTCCATGAGCAACCGTATTAAGCGTAAAACGCTGGATGAGCATGAGATCGCCCGCGAGTGTGCGGCTATTCGTGAGATGGGTTTTGAACATCTCCTGCTGGTGACGGGTGAACATCAGGGCAAAGTGGGGATGGACTATTTTCGCAAGCATCTTCCGGCCATCCGCCGCGAATTTGCCTCGTTGCAAATGGAAGTGCAGCCTCTGTCGCAGGAGGAATATGCGGAGCTGAAAACGCTCGGGCTGGACGGCGTCATGGTCTATCAGGAAACCTACCACGAGGCGACCTATGCCCGGCATCACCTGAAAGGGAAGAAGCAGGATTTCATCTTCCGGCTGGAAACGCCGGACAGGCTGGGGCGCGCCGGTATCGATAAAATTGGGCTGGGCGCGCTTATCGGTCTGTCCGACAGCTGGCGGGTGGACTGCTATATGGTGGCGGAGCATCTGCTGTGGCTACAGCAGCGCTACTGGCAAAGCCGCTATTCCATCTCTTTCCCGCGGCTGCGTCCGTGTACGGGAGGCGTTGAACCCGCTTCGCTGATGGATGAGCGCCAGCTGGTGCAAACCCTGTGTGCATTTCGCCTGTTCGCGCCGGAAGTGGAATTGTCGCTCTCCACGCGTGAATCACCCGCGTTTCGCGACCGCGCGATCCCGCTGGCGATCAATAACGTTAGCGCCTTTTCCAAAACGCAGCCGGGCGGTTACGCGGACGATCACCCGGAACTGGAACAGTTTGCACCGCACGACGGACGACGGCCCGAAGCGGTGGCGGAAGCCCTGACTGCCCAGGGGCTACAGCCCGTGTGGAAAGACTGGGATAGCTGGCTGGGAAGAGCCTCGCATTAGCGCTGAAACCGACTGCAAAAACGCGAAAAGGTTACGAGGCGGCTCGTAAGATCAAAACCGGGCGATTGAGGCGATCTGCCTGGTTTTCTTATGCTTTACCACGTCAGCAACGGACGCTGACCAGGGTGAAAATGCTTCTTCCTCGTTTCGCCCTGCCCTCCGCCTCTTAAACAAAATTTTAATCGATACAATAAATACGTCGTTTCTTATCTACGCTTAAGATAAATCATCTCGTCGGTAATCGCCTTCTGTATAATTTACTACCAGCAACCGGACAGCGACTATGCTGAGGGTATCGACAGACGCAACGCGTCTACCATCTGGATTGATGTACAACTCATGGCACTCCACAGTAAAAAGCTCTCTTTTACGCGGCCAATTATGGTCAGCTTCGCGGGGATCCTGCTCAGTTTTGCGCTGATCGCCATCCTGGTTATCCTTTCACAGAGAAAGGATTTTCTTGAGGATTATCATAAGATTAATGGTAACTTCACCCATAATCTGGCGGTAAACTATACCGAATCCATCCTGCGAGAAAATGACTATATTCTTGGTCGTGCTGCGATGTACTTCGCCCGTAACGACAGAGTAAATCAGACAATTAATATCGACCCGACACACGGTTTGCAGATGTTGATGCATTTGCAGAACCTGATGCCGACGGTGTCGTCTATCTCTCTGGCGGACACAGTAGGGCACCATCTGCGCGCGCCGGAAGTGCTGCCAACGGAGAAGGGTAAGTCGTTCGACGCCCGGACCCGTCCATGGTTTATCGGACAAGCGGAAGCCAGCAACTTTCCTCACTACACCCGCCCCTATCTGGACTATTTTACCCAACATCCTACGGTCACTCTCTATAAGCCGGTCATTTCACCGGAAGGCCGCCTGAAGGGCACGCTCGCTTTCCATCTTGATTTAACGTCCATGGGGTATACCCTGCGCCAGATGGTGGCGCCGGTTCAGGGTGAGTTTTTTGTTGTGGAGCGTGACGGCGCTGTTGTGCTGCATCCGGACACGGGGGCGCTCTTTAAGCAGTACGTAAGCGAAGCGCTGATGGACAAAATGACCAGCGGCGAGGGCCATCTTTTCGACCCCAAAAGTAAAACCTGGTATTACTACTACTCTTTCACCAATCCGGACTGGTTTGTGATTTATCGGGTCTCCGATGCCACGCTTACCGTCATCACCCGGCATGAAACCACCGTCGTCGGCTGGGGATTTGCGCTGGCGGCAATCATCATCATTCTGTTCGGGCTTTATCTTCGTCATGCCTCGCGTTCTGTGCTGATGAACATTATCAACGCCATCAAAACCGGAGACGTCAATCAGGCGCCACGTCTTGAGGCGATGCTCAGCCATACCATTCGAACCAATAAAGAACGCGAGCTGGCCTATGTCCGACAGGCCACCCATGATGCGCTGACAGGCTGCAAGAACCGCCGTGCGTTCGACAACGATGTGGATGAGCTGCTGACCGCTCATCAACCCTTCGTTCTGGCGCTGGTCGATATCGATAACTTCAAATCTATTAACGACACCTGGGGCCACCTGAGCGGGGATATTGTGCTGCGCAACGTGGCACGCGAAGGTATTCAGATCATGCAGCCGCACCACGTTTCCGTTTACCGCTACGGTGGAGAAGAGTTCGGCGTGATCTTCCCGGCCGAGCTGATGAACTCCGCGCACGCGCTACTGGAAGCCTGGCGCACCGCCGTTGAAAAGCGGACCTGGCGGGAAGAGAACCTGCGAGTGACCTTCAGCGCCGGGACGGGAGAGTGGCACTTCGAACCGCTGGAACAATTTATCGGTAGCGTAGATGAAGCGCTGTATACCGCTAAACAACAGGGTAAAAACCGCATCGTAAGCACGGCCAGCCGATAATACCCTTCCTCAAATTCTGCCCGATCTGACGGGCAGAATGCTCTCCGCGGTAAAATTGTAACCGGTTTCAGAAAAATGCCGATTTCTTTGTGATGCCTGACACACAATCGTGGTAAAGCGGTTGTTGAAGCAGTCTGCACGGGATAATTATCAATAAACACTTGTAGATCGAGGCTGACTATGAAGAACATCGTTTTATGCTGTGCAGCGGGAATGTCAACCAGCATGCTGGTTCAACGTATGAAAGATGCCGCGCAGAAAAAAGGAGTCGAAGTAACCATTAAAGCCGTTCCGGTCGCGGAGTTCAAAGATAACATCGCGACGGCTGATATCGTATTACTGGGGCCACAGGTCAAATACGAACAGGCAAAACTCCAGGCGCAGGCCGATCCGCTCGGAAAAAAGGTCGCGGTCATCGACATGATGGATTACGGCATGATGAAAGGTGATGCCGTACTGGAAAAAGCGCTCAAACTTCTGGAGTCATAATGGAAGACTTAGAAACCACGATCATGGAACTGCTGGTCAACGCAGGCGCGGCGCGCAGCGCGGCTCTGACGGCGTTGCAGATGGCGCGAAAAGGCGACTTTGACGAAGCCGAGAAAGCGATGGAAGAGTCGCGTGAATATGTGAAACATGCGCATACGATCCAGACGCAGCTTATCGGTCTTGACGAAGGGACAGGAAAACTGCCGGTTAACCTGATCACCGTTCACTCTCAGGACCACCTGATGAACGCGATGGTTATTCAGGATCTGGCGGGCGACATGATTGAGCTTTATCGACGCATCCCGCTGGTAAACTGAAAATGCAGAAATAAAAAAACCCGCCGAGGCGGGTTTTTTATTTACGGCATCAACGATTACTCGTTGTCGGAACCGCCCAGACCTGCGTTCAGCAGTTCTGCCAGGCTCGCGGATGCATCTTCGGCAGTCACCTGCGGTGCAGCTGGCAGTTCGCCCGCTGCGCGACGACGCATACGATCCTGGTGGTACGCATAACCGGTACCGGCCGGGATCAGACGACCCACGATAACGTTCTCTTTCAGACCGCGCAGTTCATCACGTTTACCTGCAACAGCCGCTTCGGTCAGGACACGCGTGGTTTCCTGGAACGATGCAGCAGAGATGAAGGACTCGGTTGCCAGAGACGCTTTGGTGATACCCAGCAGATCGCGCGAGAAGGTCGCGCCAATTTTGCCGTTCGCTTCCAGATCGCGGTTAGCGATCTTAACGCGTGAGTATTCAACCTGCTCGCCTTCCAGGAAGTCGGAGCTGCCCGCGTTTTCGATGGTCGCTTTACGCAGCATCTGACGAACGATAACTTCAATGTGTTTATCGTTAATCTTAACGCCTTGCAGACGGTATACATCCTGTACTTCGTTAACGATGTAACGGGTAACAGCATGCACACCACGCAGACGCAGGATGTCGTGCGGCGCTTCTGGACCGTCGGAAACCACGTCACCACGTTCTACGCGTTCACCTTCGAACACGTTGAGCTGACGCCACTTAGGAATCATCTCTTCGTACGGCTCGCTGCCATCTACAGGCGTAATAACCAGACGGCGCTTACCTTTGGTCTCTTTACCGAAGGAGATGATACCGCTGATTTCAGCCAGGATTGCAGGCTCTTTCGGACGACGTGCTTCGAACAGGTCCGCAACGCGTGGCAGACCACCGGTGATGTCCTTGGTACCGCCGGATTCCTGAGGAATACGCGCCAGGGTATCACCAGAGCTGATCTGTACGCCATCTTCCAGCTGTACAATCGCTTTACCCGGCAGGAAGTACTGCGCAGGCATATCGGTACCAGGAATCAGAACGTCGTTACCCTGCGCATCAACGATTTTCAGTGCAGGACGCAGATCTTTACCACCGGTAGTACGTTCAGCAGAATCCAGAACCACCAGAGAAGACAGACCGGTCAGCTCGTCGGTCTGACGAGTAATGGTCTGGCCGTCGATCATGTCAGTAAAGCGGATGAAACCACTTACTTCGGTGATTACCGGCATGGTGTGTGGATCCCAGTTAGCAACGGTTTCACCGCCGGCAACCTGCTCGCCATCACCTTTCGCCATAACCGCACCGTAAGGCACTTTATAGCTCTCTTTGGTACGACCGAATTCGTCGATCAGCTTCAGCTCGGTGTTACGGGAAGTGATAACCAGTTTACCGCTGGAGTTCACAACCGACTTCGCGTTGCTGAGCTTGATGCTACCTTTGTTTTTCACCTGGATGCTGGATTCAGCAGCCGCACGAGATGCCGCACCACCGATGTGGAACGTACGCATCGTCAGCTGTGTACCCGGCTCACCGATGGACTGTGCCGCGATAACGCCGATAGCCTCACCTTTGTTGATGATGTGGCCACGCGCCAGGTCACGACCGTAGCAGTGCGCACACACACCAAAGTCGGTGTCACAGGATACAACGGAACGCACTTTCACGGAGTCAACAGAGTTCGCTTCCAGCAGGTCACACCACTGTTCGTGCAGCAGGGTGTTGCGTGGAACCAGAATGTCTGCGGTGCCCGGCTTCAGAATGTCTTCCGCAGTCACACGACCCAGTACGCGATCGCGCAGCGGCTCTTTAACATCACCACCCTCGATAACCGGGGTCATGGTGATACCTTCGAGGGTGCCACAATCGTCTTCGGTGACGACCAGATCCTGCGCAACGTCAACCAGACGACGCGTCAGATAACCGGAGTTCGCCGTTTTAAGTGCGGTATCCGCCAGACCTTTACGCGCACCGTGCGTGGAGATGAAGTACTGGAGTACGTTCAGACCTTCACGGAAGTTCGCGGTGATTGGCGTTTCGATGATGGAGCCATCTGGCTTCGCCATCAGACCACGCATACCTGCCAGCTGACGAATCTGTGCCGCAGAACCACGCGCACCGGAGTCGGCCATCATGTAGATGCTGTTGAAGGAGACCTGCTGCTCTTCTACGCCGTCACGGTTAATCACGGTTTCGGTTTGCAGGTTGTCCATCATCGCTTTGGATACACGATCGTTCGCCGCTGCCCAGATATCGATAACTTTGTTATAGCGTTCGCCTGCGGTTACCAGACCAGACTGGAACTGCTCCTGGATCTCAGCAACTTCAGCTTCCGCTTCAGAGATGATCTCGTGTTTCTTCTCTGGGATGACCATGTCATCGATACCAACAGATGCACCTGAACGCGCTGCATAAGCAAAGCCGGTGTACATTGTCTGGTCAGCGAAGATAACGGTCGGCTTCAGACCCAGAATGCGGTAACAGGTGTTCAGCATTTTGGAGATCGCTTTCTTGCCCAGCGCCTGGTTGACGATGGAGAAAGGCAGACCTTTCGGTACGATCATCCACAGAATGGCACGGCCAACGGTCGTGTCTTTCAGGCTGGTGTGCGCAACGAATTCGCCGTTTTCATCTTTTTCGTATTCGGTGATACGCACTTTAACGCGCGCATGCAGAGAGGCCAGGCCAGCGCGATAAATACGCTCAGCTTCTTTAGGGCCAGTCAGCACCATGCCTTCGCCTTTGGCGTTAACACAGTCACGGGTCATGTAGTACAGACCCAGTACAACGTCCTGAGAAGGAACGATGATAGGTTCACCGTTCGCTGGAGACAGGATGTTGTTGGTAGACATCATCAGCGCACGCGCTTCGAGCTGGGCTTCCAGCGTCAGCGGTACGTGAACAGCCATCTGGTCACCATCGAAGTCGGCGTTATAGGCCGCACAAACCAGCGGGTGCAGCTGGATAGCTTTACCTTCGATCAGTACCGGCTCAAAGGCCTGGATACCCAGACGGTGCAGAGTTGGTGCACGGTTCAGCAGTACCGGGTGTTCGCGGATAACTTCGTCCAGGATATCCCAAACGACAGCTTCTTCACGCTCAACCATTTTCTTCGCGGCTTTGATGGTGGTGGCCAGGCCACGCAGTTCCAGCTTGCCGTAGATGAACGGTTTGAACAGCTCCAGTGCCATTTTCTTCGGCAGACCGCACTGATGCAGACGCAGGTATGGACCTACGGTGATTACAGAACGACCGGAGTAGTCAACACGCTTACCGAGCAGGTTCTGACGGAAACGACCCTGTTTACCTTTGATCATGTCGGCCAAAGATTTCAGAGGACGTTTGTTAGAACCGGTGATCGCACGACCGCGACGACCGTTATCCAGCAGGGCATCTACCGCTTCCTGAAGCATACGTTTTTCGTTGCGTACGATGATGTCCGGCGCAGCCAGATCCAGCAGACGTTTCAGACGGTTGTTACGGTTGATCACGCGACGATACAGATCGTTCAGATCGGACGTTGCGAAACGACCACCATCCAGCGGAACCAGCGGACGCAGATCTGGCGGCAGAACCGGCAGAACGGTCAGAATCATCCACTCTGGTTTGTTACCAGACTGAACGAACGCTTCCAGCAGTTTGATACGCTTGGTCAGCTTTTTACGCTTGGTCTCGGAGTTGGTTTCGTTCAGCTCTTCGCGCAGAGTTTCACACTCTTGCTCCAGATCCATGCTCTTCAGCAGGGCCTGGATAGCTTCCGCACCCATCTTCGCGTCGAATTCGTCACCGAACTCTTCCAGCGCGTCCAGATACTGTTCTTCGGTCAGGATCTGGTTACGTTCCAGATTGGTCATCCCGCCTTCGATAACCACATAAGATTCGAAGTACAGAACACGTTCGATATCGCGCAGCGGCATATCCAGCAGCAGGCCGATACGGGACGGCAGAGATTTCAGGAACCAGATGTGAGCGGTTGGAGACGCCAGCTCGATGTGGCCCATACGCTCACGGCGTACTTTGGTCTGGGTCACTTCAACGCCACACTTCTCACAGATCACACCACGGTGTTTCAGGCGCTTGTACTTACCGCACAGGCACTCGTAATCTTTTACTGGCCCGAAAATACGCGCACAGAAAAGGCCGTCACGCTCAGGTTTGAACGTACGGTAGTTAATGGTTTCCGGCTTTTTAACTTCACCGAAAGACCATGAACGGATCATGTCTGGCGAAGCCAGAGCAATTTTGATCGCATCAAACTCTTCGGTTTTAGTTTGCGCTTTCAGAAACTTTAATAAGTCTTTCACGGATTTGCTCCCGTCGGAGTTAGCACACTCTGCTGTCGGGCGTTAACCCGACAGCAGTGACCTGTTTGAGCGAGAATTACTCGTCTTCCAGTTCGATGTTGATACCCAGCGAACGAATCTCTTTCAACAGTACGTTGAAGGATTCTGGCATGCCCGGCTCCATCTGATGGTTGCCGTCTACGATGTTTTTATACATCTTAGTACGACCGTTCACGTCATCAGACTTAACGGTGAGCATTTCCTGCAAGGTGTATGCTGCGCCGTATGCTTCCAGCGCCCACACTTCCATCTCCCCGAAGCGCTGACCACCGAACTGAGCCTTACCACCCAGCGGCTGCTGAGTAACCAGGCTGTAAGAACCGGTAGAACGAGCGTGCATCTTGTCGTCGACCAGGTGGTTCAGTTTCAGCATGTACATGTAACCTACGGTTACCGGACGCTCGAACTGTTCACCGGTACGGCCGTCAAACAGCGTAATCTGACCAGACGTTGGCAGACCACCCAGTTGCAGCAGCTCTTTGATTTCAGCTTCTTTTGCACCGTCGAATACCGGCGTTGCAATTGGCATACCTTTGCGCAGGTTCTCTGCCAGACGCAGCACTTCTTCATCGCTGAAGGTGTTCAGGTCGACTTTCTGACGAACGTCGGTACCCAGATCATAGGCACGCTGGATGAACTCGCGCAGTTTCGCGACTTCCTGCTGCTGTTTCAGCATGGCGTTGATCTTATCGCCGATACCTTTCGCAGCCATACCCAGGTGGGTTTCCAGAATCTGACCGATGTTCATACGAGACGGTACGCCCAGTGGGTTCAGTACGATATCTACCGGCGTACCGTTAGCATCGTGCGGCATATCTTCGATCGGGTTGATCTTAGAGATAACACCCTTGTTACCGTGACGACCTGCCATCTTATCACCAGGCTGGATCTGACGTTTAACAGCCAGATACACCTTAACAATCTTCAGCACGCCTGGTGCCAGATCGTCGCCCTGAGTGATTTTACGGCGTTTCGCTTCGAGTTTTTTCTCGAACTCGTGTTTCAGTTCGTCATACTGCTCAGCCAGTTGTTCCAGCTGATTCTGTTTCTCTTCGTCGGTCAGGCCCAGTTCCAGCCAGCGATCGCGTGGCAGTTTGTCGAGCTTCTCAGCTTCAACGCCACCGGCAACCAGCACCGCATAGATACGGCTGAACAGACCTGCTTCGAGGATTTGCAGTTCTTCAGACAGGTCTTTCTTAGCCTGTTTGAGCTGCATCTCTTCGATTTCCAGCGCACGCTTATCTTTCTCAACGCCATCACGAGTGAAGACCTGAACGTCGATAACCGTACCGGAAACACCGTTTGGTACGCGCAGAGAAGAGTCTTTAACGTCAGACGCTTTCTCACCGAAGATAGCACGCAGCAGTTTCTCTTCTGGCGTCAGCTGGGTTTCACCTTTCGGCGTCACCTTACCTACCAGAATATCACCGCCGGTGACTTCCGCACCGATGTAAACAATACCGGATTCATCCAGTTTGGAGAGCGCAGCTTCACCCACGTTAGGGATGTCGGCAGTGATCTCTTCTGGCCCCAGCTTGGTGTCACGGGACACACATGCCAGTTCCTGAATGTGGATGGTGGTGAAACGATCTTCCTGAACCACACGCTCTGAGACGAGGATGGAGTCTTCGAAGTTGTAACCGTTCCACGGCATGAACGCTACGCGCATGTTCTGACCGAGCGCCAGTTCACCGAGGTCGGTGGACGGACCATCTGCCAGCACGTCGCCGCGCTCAACTGGCTCACCCAGAGACACACATGGCATCTGGTTGATACAGGTGTTCTGGTTAGAGCGGGTGTATTTGGTCAGGTTGTAGATGTCGATACCCGCTTCGCCCGGATACATCTCGTCTTCGTTAACTTTGATAACGATACGGGATGCGTCAACGTACTGAACGGTACCGCCACGCTTAGCAACTGCTGTAACACCGGAGTCAACGGCAACAGCACGTTCCATACCGGTACCAACCAGCGGCTTGTCAGCACGCAGAGTTGGAACGGCCTGACGTTGCATGTTCGCACCCATCAATGCACGGTTGGCGTCATCGTGTTCCAGGAACGGGATCAGGGACGCACCGACGGATACCACCTGCTGAGTGGATACGTCCATGTAGTCAACCTGGTCGCGGCTGAACAAGCTGGATTCGCCTTTGCTACGGCAGGTAACCAGATCTTCTACAAAGTGGCCTTCGTCATCCAGGTTGGAGTTCGCCTGAGCGATAACGTAGTTGCCTTCTTCGATAGCAGACAGGTAATGAATTTCGTCAGTAACAACACCGTCGGTCACTTTACGATACGGGGTCTCGAGGAAACCGTATTCGTTCGTCTGTGCGTACACGGACAGGGAGTTGATCAAACCGATGTTTGGACCTTCAGGCGTTTCGATTGGACATACGCGACCGTAGTGAGTCGGGTGTACGTCTCGAACTTCAAAGCCTGCGCGTTCACGGGTCAGACCGCCTGGGCCGAGTGCGGAGATACGACGTTTGTGCGTGATCTCAGACAGCGGGTTGTTCTGGTCCATGAACTGAGACAGCTGGCTGGAACCGAAGAACTCTTTCACTGCCGCAGAAATCGGCTTGGCGTTGATCATATCCTGAGGCATCAGGGTATCCAGATCGCCCAGAGACAGACGCTCTTTCACCGCACGCTCTACACGTACCAGGCCAACGCGGAACTGGTTTTCCGCCATTTCGCCTACGGAACGGATACGACGGTTGCCGAGGTGGTCGATATCGTCCACTTCGCCTTTACCGTTACGGATATCGATGAGCTTCTTCATCACTTCAATGATGTCGTCTTTGCTCAGGATACCGGAACCTTCGATTTCGTCGCGCAGCAGAGAACGGTTGAACTTCATACGACCAACCGCGGACAGATCGTAGCGGTCTTCGGAGAAGAACAGGTTCTCGAACAGGCTTTCAGCCGCTTCGCGAGTTGGTGGCTCACCAGGACGCATCATGCGGTAGATTTCGACCAGCGCGCTCAGACGATCGTTGGTTGGGTCGACGCGTACAGTCTCAGAGATGTACGGACCGTGGTCCAGATCGTTGGTGAACAGCGTTTCGATACGTTTGTGGCCAGCCTGGCTCAGCTTAGCCAGCAGATCCAGGCTCAGCTCCATGTTCGCCGGGCAGATCAGCTCGCCAGTTGATTCATCAACGTAATCTTTCGCGGCTACTTTTCCTGCAATGTATTCAACCGGAACTTCGATGTGTTTGATATCATCTTTTTCCAGCTGGCGGATGTGGCGCGCGGTGATACGGCGACCTTTTTCCACATACACTTTGCCGTCGGCTTCGATGTCGAACGACGCGGTCTCACCACGCAGACGTTCCGGCACCAACTCCATCTGCAACTTGTTGTCGCGGATTTCAAAGATCACTTTCTCAAAGAACAGGTCCAGGATCTGCTCAGTGGTATAGTTCAGTGCACGCAGAATGATGGTTGCAGGCAGCTTACGACGACGGTCGATACGGACAAACAGGTTGTCTTTTGGATCGAATTCGAAGTCCAGCCATGAACCACGGTAAGGAATGATGCGTGCGTTATACAGTACTTTACCGGAAGAGTGCGTTTTACCTTTATCGCTGTCGAAGAAGACGCCCGGGCTACGGTGCAGCTGGGAAACGATAACACGCTCAGTACCGTTGATAACGAAAGTACCGTTGTCCGTCATGAGTGGAATTTCACCCATGTAGACTTCTTGTTCTTTAATATCTTTTACGGTGCCTTCCGGCGCTTCGCGCTCGTAGATCACCAGACGCAGTTTTACGCGCAGCGGTGCGGAATAGGTCACGCCACGGATCTGACATTCCTGAACGTCAAACACCGGTTCGCCAAGGCGGTAGCTGACGTACTGCAGCTCGGAATTACCGCTGTAGCTCTGAATCGGGAACACGGAACGGAAGGCTGCTTCCAGGCCGTACTGCCCTTCAGGATCTTGCTCGATAAACTTCTGGAACGAGTCAAGCTGGATAGAAAGGAGATATGGAATGTCCAGAACTTGTGGACGTTTACCAAAATCCTTACGAATACGTTTTTTCTCGGTATAGGAGTAAACCATAGGGTTCCTCAGCTCGCTGACAAGTCGACCCATCTGTCCGACGAAGGGACAGTTTGTGCAACACCATTTTGTGGACCGGAAAATTGAATACTTTCCGCAATACCTGTTGCTATCACGCTTAAACCATTTCATTGCGATTTACACAGAGCGAGCACCCTGTCGCAGTATATTAAGTCGTCGATAGAAACAAGCATTGTCAGGACAACCAGCAGTCAAACAGTGTGAAATGCTGCTGATGCCTTACAGCGCAAAAAGGCTGGTGACTAAAAAGTCACCAGCCATCAGCCTAATTGCTTAGGCTGCAACCAGAAAAGTTGGCTTATTTAACTTCAACTTCAGCGCCAGCTTCTTCCAGAGATTTTTTCAGTGCTTCTGCGTCGTCTTTGCTCACGCCTTCTTTCAGCGCAGCTGGAGCAGATTCTACCAGGTCTTTAGCTTCTTTCAGACCCAGGCCAGTTGCGCCACGTACTGCTTTGATTACAGCAACTTTGTTCGCGCCAGCAGCTTTCAGAATTACGTCGAATTCAGTTTTTTCTTCAGCAGCTTCAGCCGGGCCCGCAGCTACAGCTACAGCAGCAGCAGCAGAAACACCGAATTTTTCTTCCATTGCAGAAACCAGCTCTACAACGTCCATTACGGACATAGCTGCTACTGCTTCAATGATTTGATCTTTAGTGATAGACATTTAAATTGTTCCTGAAAATCAGAATAAGTTTATACGTAAGCAAATGCTTTATAAAGATAACTGCGATTAAGCAGCTTCTTTCGCATCGCGTACAGCAGCCAGAGTGCGAACCAGTTTGCCAGCCGCAGCTTCTTTCATGGTTGCCATCAGGCGTGCAATTGCTTCTTCGTAGGTCGGCAGGGTTGCCAGGCGATCGATTTGCGATGCCGGGATCAACTCACCTTCAAAGGCTGCAGCTTTGACCTCAAATTTTGCATTCGCTTTCGCGAACTCTTTGAACAGACGAGCAGCAGCGCCCGGGTGTTCCATAGAGTATGCAATCAGGGTCGGACCAACAAACGTGTCTTTCAGGCACTCGAACTGAGTACCTTCAACTACGCGACGCAGCAGGGTGTTACGAACAACACGCATGTATACGCCAGCTTCACGACCTGCTTTACGCAGTTCAGTCATTTTGTCTACAGTAACGCCACGGGAATCCGCAACTACTGCAGACAGCGCGCCTTTGGCTACTTCGCTGACTTCAGCAACAATCGCTTGTTTGTCTTGAAGATTTAAAGCCATTAGCTTTGCTCCTGGATGTTTGCCGGAACTCATGTTCCGGAACTCACTTCACTCGACCCAACGGGAAGAGCGTCTTAATACGGTGAGCAGAAACAAGCCAGAGTATTTAAAATAATCTTAGCGTTCTGTCACCGTCTACGCAGGGGATTAAGTTTCTTGCGAAACACCTGCGGTCTTCGACGGAGGCCTGGATAGGCCAGGCTCCAACGAACAATTCTTTTAGCCGCTAACTTTTGTTAGCAAACGTGGGGGTAAGATTGTAGACAAAATCACCGCCCACGTAAAGGCATTAGTTTGCAGCAGCGCTCAGGCCAGCCTGGTCAACTGCAACACCTGCACCCATGGTGGTGGAGATGCTAACTTTCTTGATGTACACGCCTTTCGCCTGAGTTGGTTTTGCTTTTTTCAGCGCAACCAGCAGAGCTTCCAGGTTTTCTTTCAGTTTGTCAGCGTCAAAGTCCACTTTACCGATGGTGGTGTGGATGATGCCGTTTTTGTCGTTACGATAACGAACCTGACCTGCTTTAGCGTTCTTAACCGCTTCAGCAACGTTAGGGGTTACAGTACCCACTTTCGGGTTTGGCATCAGGCCGCGTGGACCCAGAACCTGGCCCAGCTGGCCAACAACGCGCATTGCATCTGGAGAAGCAATAACAACGTCAAAGTTCATTTCGCCTTTCTTGATCTGATCAGCCAGATCTTCCATACCTACCAGTTCAGCGCCGGCAGCTTTAGCAGCTTCAGCGTTTGCACCCTGAGCAAATACAGCTACGCGTACGGAACGGCCAGTACCGTGTGGCAGTACAGTTGCGCCACGAACGTTCTGATCGGATTTACGAGCGTCGATGCCCAGGTTAACGGCAACGTCAACGCTTTCAACGAACTTAGCGGTAGCCAGTTCTTTCAGCAGAGCGATAGCTTCGTTGATGTCGTACTGTTTGGTCGCATCAACTTTGTCACGGATCACGGACATGCGCTTGGTCAGTTTAGCCATTTCTTAGTCCTCCACTACCAGGCCCATGGAACGTGCAGTACCTTCGATGGAGCGAGTCATCGCTTCAATGTCGGAACCAGTCATGTCGGCAGCTTTGGTCTGCGCGATTTCCTGCAACTGAGCGCGGGAAATTTTACCCACTTTGTCTTTGTTCGGCTTACCGGAACCAGACTTGATGCCCGCTGCTTTCTTCAGCAGAACTGCTGCTGGAGGGGTTTTGGTAACGAAAGTGAAAGAACGGTCAGCGTAAACAGTGATTACAACTGGGATTGGCAGACCTTTCTCCATGGATTCAGTTTTGGCGTTGAACGCTTTACAGAATTCCATGATGTTCACACCCTGCTGACCCAGAGCTGGACCAACTGGTGGACTTGGGTTCGCCATACCTGCTGCAACCTGCAGCTTGACGTAGGCTTGTACTTTCTTAGCCATTCTAAAATCCTCTGATTGGGTAATAACGCCTCGGAGAGGCTCCCCGTGAATAAAATTCGTTTTACGGGTCGGGACCCATAAAAACAAAAGGCGCGAAATTGTATTCCAATCTCGCGCCCTGTGCAACGATTAAATCGTCGCTTTTTTGATCGCTGCTTAGGCTTTTTCTACCTGAGCAAAGTCCAGCTCTACCGGGGTCGCACGACCAAAGATAGAAACGGAAACTTTCAGGCGGGACTTCTCGTAGTCCACTTCTTCGACGACGCCATTAAAGTCAGCAAACGGACCGTCGTTAACACGAACCATCTCACCCGGTTCAAACAGCGTTTTCGGACGCGGTTTATCACCCACCTGCTGGAGGCGGTTCATAATCGCATCAACTTCTTTGTCGCTGATTGGCGCCGGACGGTCAGATGTGCCGCCGATAAAGCCCATCACGCGTGGTACGCTGCGCACCAGGTGCCAGCTCGCGTCGTTCATCACCATCTGAACCAGCACGTAACCCGGGAAGAATTTACGTTCGCTTTTGCGACGTTGGCCGCCACGGATCTCAACCACTTCTTCGGTCGGAACCATAACTTCGCCAAATAACTCTTCCATATTGTGTAATTTGATATGCTCACGCAGCGACGTAGCTACGCGGCCTTCAAAACCGGAAAACGCCTGAACGACGTACCAGCGCTTTTTAGGGGCTTCAGACATCTCAGAACCTCAGGCCAGTGATAAAGGATACCAGGCGAACCAGAATACCATCCAGTCCCCACAGGATCAGTGACATTACAGCGGTTACCGCCGCTACAATCAGCGTGGTGTGCAATGTTTCCTGGCGAGTCGGCCAAATGACCTTGCGGACTTCGGTACGCGCTTCGCGGGCAAACGCAACGGTCGCTTTGCCTTTCGTCGTCAACAGCGCGACACCACCCGCCGCAGCAATCAGAATTACCACTGCAAGCGCGCGTAGCGGCAGCATCATGTCACGATAAAGATAGTTGCCGACAATCGCCACAATCAGCAGCACGGCTACAACTACCCATTTCATCGCTTCCAGGCCGCGCCCGCTCCCTTGAGCTTCGGTATTCGCACTCATAAACCAACCTGTCAGAAGTATTCTACAAACATTTTCACCCCGCGAGTGCGAGGCAAACCAATCGAAATGCTATTCGCTTTTCGTATTATACGCTCTCCGCAGAGCCTGTCTCAGCAATGATTATGACAAAATTAATCACTGATGAGCCAGGTTCTGATGTGAAAGCGTGCAAAAAGGGCATCAAATGATGCCCTTTTATTGCGCATTGCGTCAAATGTTATCAGCGATTAGCCGAGAACTTTAGCAACAACGCCCGCGCCAACGGTACGGCCGCCTTCACGGATTGCGAAACGCAGACCGTCGTCCATCGCGATTGGGTGGATCAGAGTCACAACCATCTTGATGTTGTCGCCTGGCATTACCATCTCTACGCCTTCTGGCAGTTCGATGGTACCGGTCACGTCAGTTGTACGGAAGTAGAACTGTGGACGGTAGCCTTTGAAGAACGGAGTATGACGGCCGCCTTCGTCTTTGGACAGAATGTACACTTCAGATTCGAACTTGGTGTGTGGCTTGATTGAGCCTGGCTTCGCCAGAACCTGACCACGTTCGATTTCTTCACGTTTGATACCACGCAGCAGAACACCAACGTTCTCACCAGCACGGCCTTCATCCAGCAGTTTGCGGAACATTTCAACGCCAGTACAGGTAGACTTCGCAGTCTCTTTGATACCAACGATTTCAACTTCTTCACCAACTTTGATGATACCGCGCTCTACACGACCGGTAACAACGGTACCACGACCGGAGATGGAGAATACGTCTTCGATTGGCAGCAGGAATGGCTTGTCAATCGCACGCTCTGGTTCTGGGATGTAAGAATCCAGGTAGCCAGCCAGTTCGATGATTTTCTCTTCCCACTCTGCTTCGCCTTCCAGCGCTTTCAGCGCGGAACCACGAACGATTGGAGTGTCGTCGCCTGGGAAATCGTACTGAGACAGCAGTTCACGAACTTCCATCTCTACCAGTTCCAGCAGCTCTTCGTCATCAACCATGTCGCACTTGTTCAGGAACACGATGATGTAAGGAACGCCTACCTGACGACCCAGCAGGATGTGCTCACGAGTCTGAGGCATAGGGCCATCAGTCGCAGCAACAACCAGGATCGCGCCGTCCATCTGCGCAGCACCGGTGATCATGTTTTTAACATAGTCGGCGTGGCCTGGGCAGTCTACGTGTGCGTAGTGGCGAGTCGGGGTGTCATACTCAACGTGAGAGGTGTTGATGGTGATACCACGAGCTTTTTCTTCTGGTGCGTTATCGATCTGGTCGAAAGCACGAGCAGCACCGCCGTAGGTTTTAGCCAGTACGGTAGTGATTGCAGCGGTCAGCGTTGTTTTACCATGGTCAACGTGGCCGATAGTACCGACGTTAACGTGCGGTTTTGTACGTTCAAACTTTTCTTTAGACATCGATTGTCCCTCTAAGACACGGATAAATCGGTGATATCACCACATCAACCAGGCGAAAATGCCTGAACTGTTGAATACATTTACATTGAAACAGAGAGAAAGGGAGGGAGAAGTGAAGTGGTGCTGATACCCAGAGTCGAACTGGGGACCTCACCCTTACCAAGGGTGCGCTCTACCAACTGAGCCATATCAGCACGTATTGGAGCGGGCAGCGGGAATCGAACCCGCATCATCAGCTTGGAAGGCTGAGGTAATAGCCATTATACGATGCCCGCATCCTGAAACTCGGCTACCCAGTTCTTTCTGTAACAAAAAAAGAGATTTCTCTCTTTTCTGTTCGAGCTGGTCAATTTTTCCAACCAGCTCCGGCGGCGTTGACGCTGCCAGAAAGTGGTGGTGGGGGAAGGATTCGAACCTTCGAAGTCTGTGACGGCAGATTTACAGTCTGCTCCCTTTGGCCGCTCGGGAACCCCACCGGACTTGATGGTGCCGACTACCGGAATCGAACTGGTGACCTACTGATTACAAGTCAGTTGCTCTACCTACTGAGCTAAGTCGGCATCAAGTAGCGCGCATTCTATGGAGACCTGCGCAGTCATGCAACTAAAAAATTGCATAAAACGTTCTTTCGCTCACATTTTATTCGAAACCAGGGCTAACCGCTGTAAATTCATCCGCTCACGGTTAAAAATTCAACATGAACGCCTGATTTCGGCACGCTATAGCCCCACGTGATACCTGCCCGGTTAAGCATCGCTTTCCCATATTTTTTCTTATTATTCCTCTCATCTGGTGTTAACCTCCTGCCCATTGTCCAAAATTAACTATGTGATGAGCCCGCACCCGCCGTTTCGTGATGGTTCACAGAAGCATGCTTATGAGCAAAAAAGAGCAAACGTTAATGACGCCCTATCTTCAGTTTAACCGTAGCCAGTGGGCAGCCCTGCGTGACTCCGTCCCTATGACACTGACGGAAGGTGAAATCGCACGGCTAAAAGGGATAAACGAAGATCTCTCCCTGGAAGAGGTGGCAGAAATCTATCTCCCCCTCTCTCGCTTGCTTAACTTCTATATCAGCTCCAATTTGCGTCGTCAGGCCGTCCTGGAACAGTTCCTCGGCACGAACGGTCAACGTATTCCTTATATCATCAGTATTGCGGGCAGCGTGGCAGTGGGTAAAAGTACCACCGCGCGCGTGCTTCAGGCGCTGCTGAGCCGCTGGCCGGAACACCGCAGCGTGGAGCTGATCACCACCGACGGCTTCCTGCATCCCAACGAGGTGTTGAAAGAACGCGGCCTGATGAAAAAGAAGGGCTTCCCGCTCTCTTATGATATGCACCGCCTGGTAAAGTTTGTTTCAGATCTAAAATCGGGCGTACCTCACGTTACCGCGCCGGTTTACTCACATCTGATCTACGACCGCATCCCGGATGGCGACAAAACGGTTGTGCAGCCCGACATCCTGATTCTGGAAGGCTTAAACGTCCTGCAAAGCGGGATGGATTACCCTCACGATCCGCATCATGTGTTTGTCTCTGACTTTGTCGATTTCTCAATCTATGTCGATGCGCCGGAAGATTTGCTGCAACGCTGGTATATCAACCGCTTCCTGAAGTTCCGCGAAGGGGCGTTCACCGACCCGGATTCCTACTTCCACAACTACGCCCAGCTCTCTGAAGAAGAGGCTATCAGCGTGGCGACCGGGCTGTGGAATGAGATCAACTACGTCAACCTCAAAGAGAACATCCTGCCGACGCGCGAACGCGCAAGCCTGATCCTCACCAAGAGTGAGAAACACGCCGTCGACCAGATTCGTTTACGGAAGTAGACCTCAGACGTAAAAAAACCGGCTTATCGCCGGTTTTTTTATTTATGCATGCGGCTTTTCGCCGTTTTCATCCTGATCGACCGCGAAGCAGGCCACCAGCTGTCCACCATAATCCTTTAGCTGTGGCTGCAACTGCGTACACGGACCGAAGCGGCGACGGCAGCGGGCGTTAAACGCACATCCCGGCGGCGGGTTAAGCGGGCTTGGCAACTCACCGGTCAGCTTAATGCGCTCCCGGCGGTCATCCGGGTTCAGCCGCGGCGTCGCAGACAGCAGTGCCTGGGTATACGGATGACGCGGGTTAGTAAAGATCTGATCTTTCGTCCCCTTCTCCACGCAGCGTCCCAAATACATCACCATCACCTCATCGGCAATGTGCTCGACCACGGACAGGTCATGGGAGATGAAGACGTACGACAGTCCCAGATCCTGCTGTAAATCCATCATCAGGTTAAGCACCTGCGCGCGAACGGACACGTCAAGCGCTGAGACCGGCTCATCGGCAATCACCACGTCCGGGTCAAGCATCAGCCCACGAGCGATGGCAATACGCTGACGCTGACCACCAGAGAACATATGCGGGTAGCGATCGTAATGCTCGGTTTTAAGCCCCACCTTCGCCATCATCGCCAGCGCTTTTTCACGACGCTGCTCTTTGCTCAGATTGCTGTTAATCAGCAGCGGTTCTTCCAGAATCTGTCCCACTTTTTTACGCGGGTTTAAAGAACCGTACGGGTTCTGGAACACAATCTGGATTTTCTGGCGACGCAGCTTCTGTGCCTGCGGATCGTGCTTGAGCAGATCCTGGCCCTGATAGTAAAGCTCGCCGCCGGTTGGCGTTTCAATCATCGTCAGCAGACGGCCCAGCGTGGATTTCCCACAGCCCGACTCCCCGACGACCGCCAGCGTTTTACCGCGTTCAAGGCTGAAGGAGACGCCGTCCAGCGCTTTTACCAGGCGCTCAGGGGCAAAAATCCCCTTCTTCACCGGGTAATGTTTTTTCAGGTCGATAGCCTGCAACAGCGGCTGTTGCGTGGTGGCCTCGTGCGTACTCATAGTGTTGGCCTCCCGGCATCATCGAGTGGGTAGTGGCATTTTGACTGCCGACCATCGGCCAGCAGATTCAGCTCTGGCTCCTCGGCGCGGCATTTATCCGTCGCATACGGGCAGCGCGGATTCAGCAGGCAGCCCTGCGGACGGTCATATTTACCCGGAACCACACCCGGCAGTGACGCCAGACGCGCTTTGTCCTGGGCAAACTCCGGCAGCGCACGCAGCAACGCCTGCGTATACGGATGACGCGGCGCGCGGAAGATATCGTGCGAACTTCCGGTCTCCACCACCTGACCCGCGTACATCACGATGATTTTGTGCGCCGCTTCCGCCACCAGCGCCAGATCGTGCGTAATCAGCACCAGCGCCATGTTCTCTTTCTGCTGCAGCTCCAGCAGCAGCTCGATGATCTGTGCCTGGATGGTCACGTCAAGCGCCGTCGTCGGTTCATCCGCAATCAGCAGCTTTGGCCGACAGGCAATCGCCATGGCGATCATCACGCGCTGGCTCATCCCGCCTGAAAGCTGGTGCGGGTAAACGTCCAGACGCGATGCTGGGTCAGGTATCCCCACCTGGTTCAGCAGATCGATAGCACGCTGGCGACGGGTTTTCTTATTCCCACCCTGATGCACCTTAATCGCTTCCATAATCTGGAAACCCACGGTGTAGCATGGGTTCAGGCTGGTCATGGGGTCCTGGAAGATCATCGCCACTTCCGCGCCCACCAGCTGGCGGCGCTGTTTTTCGGAAATACGCTTCAGATCCTGACCGTTGAACTCCAGATTTTCCGCCATCACGCGGCCGGGGTAGTCAATCAGCCCCATAATCGCCAGCGAACTCACTGACTTACCGGAGCCCGACTCTCCTACAATCCCGACCACTTCGCCCTGATTAACGCTGTAGCTGATACGGTCCACGGCGCGAAACGGTGTGCCTTCGTCGCCAAAGTGCACGGATAATTTATTTACATTTAATAACGCCATCTCGTGCCTCTTACTGCTTCAGTTTGGGATCAAGTGCATCACGCAGACCATCACCCATCAGGTTAAATGCCAGCACCGTCAGCAGAATCGCCAGACCCGGGAAGGTGACGACCCACCAGGCGCTTTGCGCGAACTGCAACACGTCGGAGAGCATGGTGCCCCACTCCGGTGTTGGCGGCTGCGCACCCATGCCAAGGAAGCCAAGAGCGGCCATATCAAGAATGGCGTTAGAGAAACCGAGCGACGCCTGAACAATCAGCGGCGCAAGGCAGTTTGGGAAGATATTGATAAACATCTGACGCATCGCACCGGCACCCGCCACGCGAGAGGCGGTAACGTAGTCGCGGTTCACTTCCACCAGCACCGCCGCACGGGTCAGACGCACATAGTGCGGTAGCGCAACAAACGTCAGCGCAAGCGCGGCGTTACCAATCGACGGACCGAAGATCGCCACCAGCACCAGCGCCAGCAGCAGGCTTGGCAATGCCAGCATAATGTCGACGACGCGCATGATGATGTTATCAACAATGCCGCCGAAGTAGCCTGCCACCAGGCCGAGTACGATCCCCATGATCAGCGACAGTACGACAACGAGGCAGCCAACCAGCAGCGACAGGCGTGCGCCGTACATCAGGCGCGAAAGCACATCGCGACCCACGTCGTCGGTGCCCAGCAGGTGCGCCAGGCTTCCGCCGTCCTGCCATGCAGGAGGTGCCAGCAGCGCATCGCGGAACTGATCAGCCGGGTTATACGGCGCAAGGACGTTCGCAAACACCGCAATCAGGATCATGATGGAAACATACACCAGCCCGACGACCGCGCCTTTGTTGCGCTTGAAGTAGTGCCAGAATTCCTGCATCGGCGTCATTGGCACCGGTGCGGTGACCACTTTATTTTGAGTAACTTGTGACATGATGGCCCCTTACTTCTTATGACGAATACGCGGGTTCACCACGCCGTACAGCAAATCGACCAGCAGGTTGACGAGAATAATCATCGTCGCGACCAGCAGTACACCGCCCTGCACAACCGGATAGTCACGGCGTTGCAGCGCATCAATCAGCCAGCGTCCAAGACCCGGCCAGGAGAAGATGGTTTCGGTCAGGATCGCCCCCGCCAGCAGCGTACCGACCTGCAAACCGATAACGGTTACCACCGGCAGCATAGCGTTTCGCAGGGCATGAATGATGATGACGCGCATACGGGTCAGGCCTTTAGCGCGGGCAGTACGAATATAATCCTCGCCCAGCACTTCCAGCATGGAGGAACGGGTCATACGCACGATCACCGCCAGAGGGATGGTGCCCAACACCATTGCAGGCAGGATCATGTGCGCAACCGCATCAATGAAGTTGCCCTCTTCGCCCCAGATCGCTGTATCAATCAGCATAAAGCCGGTTAACGGATTGGTGTCGTCAAGGAAAACCATATCGCTGACGCGTCCGGAGACCGGCGTCAGGTTCCACTGCACCGAGACCAGCATGATCAGCATCATGCCCCACCAGAAGATAGGCATGGAGTAGCCGGTCAGTGCCAGGCCAACAGCGGTGTGGTCAAAAATAGAGCCACGTTTAACGGCAGCCAGTACGCCGACGGGGATCCCTACCGCGGTCGCGAAGATCATGGCGCAGATACCGAGTTCCAGCGTCGCTTTAAAGCGAGGTACGAACTCGTCCCACACCGGAAGACGGCTTTTCAGTGAAATCCCTAAATCGCCGTGCAACACGCCCCAGATATAGTGGAGATACTGCTGCCACATCGGCTTATCAAGGCCGAGTTCAGCCAGCAGTTGCGCATGACGTTCAGGGGAGATACCACGCTCGCCCGCCATAATCATCACCGGATCACCCGGGATCATATGGACGAAGGCAAAAGTGAGAAGGGTGATACCGATAAACGTCGGGATAACCAGTCCCAGACGTCGGAGGATGAACTGCAACATAACCCGGATTCTCTCTGATGACGCACACTCAGTGGCGTGACGTCTGTATTG
>ERZ773138.759-NODE-759-length-35500-cov-11.584568_pt1 | contig 35500 bp, 29 predicted proteins | sample MGYA00511114_ERZ773138 | MGnify/ENA primary metagenome ERZ773138 (study PRJEB29015, sample SAMEA2737805) | human gut metagenome | biome: human gut; feature: human-associated habitat; material: faeces | place: China | collected 2012 ...
CTAATGGGATATCGATCGGAACCGGAATCTTAAAGTCTGCTTTTTTCAGCGGCAGGCGCTGTGCAACCTGTGCTTCCTCCTGCATTGCATTTACCATGGTTGTATATATAATGTAAAGTTCATCAAGTTGATTTTCATGGTAAAGCTTTAATAAATCCTCGGCAATTCTTCTGGCACGGCTTAAAGATGGATCCTGAACAACGAAATGGAACTGTTTATCAATATTAATTCCTTTCTGTTCAAAATAATGCCGTCCTAATTCACCGAGAACAAACAGTTTATAATCATCTCTTTTTTCAAGTTCTTCTTCTGCAAGTTTTAAAATATTATGATTATAAGAACCAGCCAGTCCCTTATCTGCTGTAATGACAATATAGCCGGCTTTTCTCTTTCTTTCCGGAATTTCTGCATTTGTCTTAAAATAAATGCTGTTCATATCTGGAAGATGTCTTAAAATTCGGCTCATTTCAGACTGAAGGGTATAGAAATACGGCTCTGTGTCCGCTAACATTTTTTTTGATTTTTTCAGTTTGGAGGAAGAAATCATATACATTGCATTTGTAATTTTCAATGTATCATTAATACTACTCATTCTTTCCTGAATTTCTTTTGCATTTGCCATCGTAACACCTGCTTACTGTTCTGCTGCGAACTCTGCTGCAGCATCTTTGATTTTCTGTCTCAGTTCATCGGATAAAGCTTTTGTCTGCTCAATTTCTTTTCCGATCTCCGGATGTTTCAGATCCATGAAATCCAGAATATCTTTCTGATACTGTTTTACCTGTCTGGTAGGTATCTTATCGAATACACCGTCCGTTGCCATGCACAGTGTTAATACCTGCTCATGCATGGAAAGCGGATGACTCAGCGGCTGCTTCAACAGCTCCATCAGAGCTTTTCCGTGCTGCAGCTGTGCTTTTGTTGCATCATCCAGATCAGAAGCAAACTGTGTGAACACTTCCATCTCACGGTACTGTGCCAGATCGATACGGATACTACCGGAGGCTTTCTTCATTGCCTTTGTCTGGGCTGCACCACCGACTCGGGATACGGAAAGTCCTACGTTTACGGCTGGTCTCATACCTGCGTTGAACAGGTTGCTCTCGAGGAAGATCTGACCATCGGTAATGGAAATAACGTTGGTAGGAATATATGCGGAAACATCACCGGCCTGTGTTTCAATAATCGGCAGTGCGGTGATGGAACCGCCACCTAACTTGTCACTCAGATGACTGGAACGCTCAAGCAGTCTGGAGTGTAAGTAGAATACATCACCAGGATAAGCCTCACGTCCCGGGGAACGCTCAAGCAGAAGGGAAATTGCACGGTATGCAACCGCATGCTTGGACAGATCATCATATACAATGAGAACATCCTTGCCCTTGTGCATAAAATATTCTGCCATGGCAGTTCCTGCATATGGAGCTATGTACTGTAAAGATGCCGGATCACTGGCTGTAGAAGATACTACGATGGAATAATCCATGGCATCATGTTTCTTTAATGTATTTACAATCTTTGCAACGGTAGATGCCTTCTGACCAATGGCAACGTAAATACAGATTACATCTTTGCCTCTCTGGTTGATAATGGTATCTGTTGCAATGGATGTCTTACCTGTCTGACGGTCACCAATGATCAACTCACGCTGTCCACGTCCGATTGGGAACATGGAATCAATGGAAAGAATACCGGTCTCCATTGGTGTGTCTACGCTTTGTCTGTCGATGATACCAGGAGCTTCCTGCTCGATCGGACGATAATCATCCTCTTTTACATCACCGTTTCCGTCAATCGGCTCACCGAGTGCATTGATTACTCTTCCTACAAACGCATCACCGACCGGAATACCGGCTTTTTTCTTGGTACGAACCACTTTGGTTCCTTCTTTGATTCCGGTATCACGACCAAAAAGAATAATACCGATTTCATTCTGTCTGACATCCTGAACCATTCCTTTGACTCCGTTTTCAAAGGCTACGATCTCGCCATACATTGCATGATCAATTCCGTATACGGTAACAATTCCATCACCGACCCAGATGACCTCACCTGTCTCACGGCTTTGTTCATCCCAGTTGATATTTTCGATCTCACCCTGAATAATGGAGATAATATCTGTTGCACTAATAGCGCCCAAAGGGGTCACCTCCCTGTAAGTTTTCTTTGTAACTGACGCAGACGTCCTTCATAGCTGTGGTCATATTCTTTATATCCCACCTTAACAACATAGCCACCGATCAGCGACTCATCCACACTCTGCGTCAGGGTAATCTCACTATCCGGATAGTTTTTATCCAGAATTTTTTTCGCTTCGGCCTCCTCTTCTTTGCTCGGAGTCTCGGCATAAATCAGGTCCGCACGAACTACATGATGCATCTGATCCCAGTATTTATAATAATATTGGAAAATATCCTGCATCTCGGTCATGTTACCAATCCTGCACATGATCTTCATGTACCGGACCAGCACATCTTCTGTCGTTTCCAGTGCAAATACCTGATCGATAATTTCATACTTTTTTGCTGCCGGTACGACCGGGCTCGTCAGAACTTTCTGCAGTTGCGGTGTCATAAAGAAAAGTTTTTCCGCTTTCTCGACATCCTCTCTGCTGACAGACAGCCGGTATAGTACCTTGGCACTATTTACTGCTGCCTGCGTCATGTGCTTCACCCGTCTTCATAATCTTCTTAGCAGCCAGCAAAGCAAGCTCTGCGATCTTTGCCTGAGCATCTCTTGTTGCCTTTTCCTGCTCATTTGCAATATCACTCTTTGCTTTCTCAAGCATATGATCTGCTTCGGCTCTGGTTGCTTCCATTTTATTGTTATATTCTTCCTGTGCACGCGTCTTCGCATCGAGAATGATCTGATCTGCCTTTTCTCTGGCACCCTTTAACTGGTTCTCATACTCACTCTTCATCTGCGCTGCATCGTCCTGCTGTTTTTGGGCATCCTCGAACTGTTTGTTGATCATGTCCTCTCTCTCATGAATGATATTCATGACCGGCTGAAACAAAAACTTACGAAAGATTGCATATAAAACAAGCAGATTTACGATCGTCCACAAGATATCCCATGGATTTAAACTCAGCATAGTTTACTGCTCCTTTCTTAATGTAATAATTACGCAGGTAATCATTATTTTAAGAAAAGAATGATAAGTAATGCAATAACGAAACCGTAAATAGCGGTTGCCTCGGCAAGTGCACAACCAAGAAGTAATGCTTTGGAAATCTTACCTTCTGCTTCCGGCTGTCTTGCGATAGCGTCTACTGCGGAACCTGTTGCCTTACCGATTCCAAGACCTGCTCCGATACCTGTTAATACTGCTACTCCTGCTCCGATTGCTACAAATAATGATGCTGACATAATGTTTTCTCCTTTTCTTTTCTCAGTTAATTAGTGTGTTACTCCGTTGCTTCCTTGATGAACAAGCCTGTAAGGAATACAAATACGTATGCCTGAATCAGTCCGTCAAAAATATCAAAGTAACAACTGAATATTGCTGGAAGTACGGGTGGAACCACCATCTTCAGTAACTCCATAATAACGAAGGAACCAAGTACATTTCCAAACAATCGCATACAAAGTGATAATGGTTTGATGAATATCTCAAGAATGTTAATTGGAAGAACTACAGGCATTGGTTCCGCAAAACTCTTTAACCAGCCTTTGGTACCTTTCTTTCTCACTCCTGCTGCTTCAATTAAGATGATACTCATCAATGCAAGCGCTACCGTGACATTCATGTCTTTTGTCGGCGGCTTGAAGCCTAATAGGCCGATGAGGTTGGCAATTCCTATGTAGATGGCAACTGCTGCCAGGTACGGAATGTACGCTTTACCGTTTTCTCCTATCGTGTCCTCAAAGAATCCATACAGTTTTGAAACAGCAAGTTCAAGTACTACCTGCTTACGGCTTGGATTCTCAACTCTAAGTCCTCTGACAAGGATCAGACACAAAAGAAGAATGACCGCCATGATGATCCATGTAACAACAACCGATTCATAGATCGGAATGCCACCAAACAGCGGGATTGTAAAGACGGTATCGCAATTCAGCTCCTCCATCAGATTCTTTACCAACGCATCCAACAGTCTCACTTCCTTTCTTAACTTTTGAATCAAAAGCTATTATATTTGTCATATTGTAAAAAGTAAAACGTTTTTTTTATATAAACTATATGTCATATTTGTATATTTCTCATATGGTCATACACTTTATATATAAAAAGAGGCGTCGTACATACATTACGACGCCTTTGCTCTACCCACTGTGGTATTCTACCCCTTTCTTCCAAAAAATGCAAGCACAAAAAAACTAATTTTCGGCAAAGAACTCCGAAAGAACTTCTTTCAGCGTATTTGCAGACTCATGCAGTTTGGAAACTTCCTCCTGATCCAGATCAATTGGAACCTTGGTTTCATAGCCATCGCGGCCAACGATACACGGCAGACTTAACACCACGTCTGAGATTCCATACTCTCCGTGCAGCATGGTCGAAATCGGCAGAATGGATTTTTCATCTCTTATGATTGCTTCGCAGATGCGCTTAACTGACATGGCAATTCCATAATATGTGGCTCCTTTTTTGGAAATAATCTCATAGGCACTCTGTTTTACCTCCGCGGCGATACGTTCCGTTGCTTCCATATGATTATAGTGCCCCCGCATCTCACAGAAATTGTCCAGCGGTATTCCGGATATATTCGCACTGCTCCATGCCGCAATCTCACTGTCCCCGTGTTCTCCCACGATAAAAGCATGTACACTTCTGCTGTCCACTCCCAGATGCTGTCCCAGATGATACTTCAGTCTGGCAGAATCCAGCACAGTTCCGGAACCAATTACCCTGTTTTCCGGATAACCGGACAGTTTCTGCGCCGTGTAAGTCAGAATATCTACCGGATTTGCAACAATCAGAAGAATTCCTTCAAAATCTCTTTTTGTAATTTCCGGAATAATCGACTGGAAAATTGCAATGTTTTTGTTTACCAGATCCAGCCGCGTTTCGTCCGGCTTCTGATTTGCACCTGCTGTAATTACAATAATGGCTGCATCCGCAATATCATCATAATCTCCGGCATAAATCTGCATCGGTCTTCCAAACGGAATTCCGTGTACGATATCTTCGGCTTCCCCCTCTGCTTTCTGATGGTTTGCATCCAAAAGCACCATCTCGGTAAATAATCCGCTCTGCATCAGGGCGAATGCAGATGCAGAACCGACAAATCCACATCCGATAATTGCTACTTTTCCTGGTTTTAATTTACTCATATGGTTACCTCCTTCCAGGCACAAAAATTCTCTACAATATAGTCTGCCTCTTTTCCGTCATCATTTTTCGGGGAAATATTGGAATTTACATAAAACACCGGCATTCCGACACCTTTTGCACCACCGACATCACAACGGCTGTCATTCCCGATATACAGGGAATGTGACACATCCAGCTTATGCCGCTCCAACAATATATGAAAGAAACGTTTGTCCGGTTTTTTCGTGTGATAATCCGAAGAAATCAAAATATCATCAAAATATTTTGTAATGCCTAAAACATTCATTTCATATGCGGTAAAAATGCGCTGGGCATTCGATAACAGATACACTTTTTTGTCCATTTTTTTCAGACTAGCAAGCATCTGCTGTGTCCCCGGATACAAACGGACATAATCGGTAGACAGCGCACGGAAAAACTGTCCGGTATGTATGGCAAGGGTCTTATCGGCCACGATCCCTTTTTCCTGATACAGTTTTTCAAACACTTCCCCGATCTCAATCTCCGGAGATGCCTCATGCGTATAATGCCTGTCCTCTTCCAGCGTCTTTTTCAACGCACGCTCACAGTCGCTGACAAGTGCCGCATAGCGCTTCTGCAATTCCTTCGGTTCATAAATGGCCCCGTAATATCCAAAAAACAATGCCAGTTTCTCCCACAGTTTTGGAAAATCTTCCTCTGTGTGGATATCCACCAGTGTCCCGTACAGATCAAACACATAATTGTCGTACTGCACCGGCAACACGGCTTCCTGCAAATATTCTCCCATGTTAATTTCTCCCTTTTGTGATCTTTTACGTGCAAATTATACCAGATTTTCCCTGTACCTGTAAGTGGTAGCTACAACATTTTTCTGCGAAGTTTTTCCAGTATCTTCCGCTCACTGCGCGATACGGATACCTGATTTTTCCCCATGCGCTTTGCTGTTTCTGCCTGGGAAAGATTGTCCATATAGCGAAATTTTATCAGCTGTGCTTCTTCCTCCGGCAGCTGGTCGATCGCCTGTTTCAATGCAATATGATTCAGAAGCGGAGTTTCAAACCGGTGATTATCCTCCAGCTTTTCTTCCAAAGTCAGCACTTTTCCGTCATTTTCCGTCACCGGTCGCGAAAAAGAATCTACCTCTCTTCCTGCTTCCATTGCCACCACCAGATCTTCAATGGCAATTCCTGTCTTTTCCGCCAGTTCCTGCAATGTCGGCTCCTTATTTTGTGTCTTTTTCATTTGTTCTCTGACAATTGCTATTTTTCTTGCATGTTCTTTCATCTGGCGACTCGTATGAATCATACCGTCATCCCGTAAAAATCTCCGGATTTCCCCCATAATAAGCGGAACCGCATAGGTAGAAAAAGAGTAGGATAGCGAAGTGTCAAACCGGTCGATCGCCTTGATCAGACCAATCACTCCGATCTGTGTCAGATCCTGCAAATCGGTTCCCCGGTTTGCAAATCGTTTCGCCACCATATAAACCAGCCCCATATTCTCGGTTATCATCTGCTGCCTGATCTTCCGGTCTCCCTGCTGCGCCCTCTGGATGTTCTGTCGTCCATTTTCCTCTTTTGCCGGTATCTTACTGCTCACGTTCCCTTTCTATGTATTTCCACATAACCACACGTGTTCCTTCTCCTTTTTTTGACCGTACCTCAATCCGATCCATAAATGCCTCCATAAAGGAAAAGCCCATACCGGAACGTTCCAATTCCGGTTTTGTAGTAAAAAAAGGCTGCAATGCCTGTTCAAGATCTTCAATTCCGACTCCGTGATCTTCCACCGTTACCACCAATTGCTGACCGTTTTGGTCACAGGTCAGTTCCACCTGTTTCGTTTCATCTTCGTATCCATGGATAATGGCATTTGTCACAGCCTCACTCACTGCTGTCTTTACATCTGCAATCTGCTCCAGCGTCGGATTCATATTTGTCATAAATGCGGTCACAACCATGCGTGCCAATCCCTCATTTACGGATTTTGCATCAAAATGAACCTGCATATGATTTTCCTGCACCATTTTATTTTTCCTCCTCTTCCAATGAAATAATCTGAAACAACCCGGATTTTTCAAATATTTTATACACCCGTTCTCCCAGATTTACCGCTGTCACTTTTCCTGCATGCATGTCCATCGTCTTTTTTCTTCCTATTAATATACCGATTCCGGAACTGTCCATAAAATCAGTCCCCGCAAAATCAAATACAATCCTATGAACATGCCAGCTTTCCGCCAGCAGATCTATTTCCCTGCTCATATTGCCTGCCACATGATGATCCACCTCCCGCGGCATCGGCACAATCATGCAGTCCGCTTCCTTTCGATATGCTGCTTCCATATAAAACCTCTTCCTTTCCCTTACTTCTTTATAAATAAGCAAAAAAAGACACCGACAGTAACCTGTACTGTAGTGTCTTTTGTAATGCAATGTGTTCCTTTTTATTCCTGTGCGTCTACATAATTCTGTGACGTTCTCGCCCGCTCCGTATCCGGATAATTTTCAATTACATACTGATAATACGGTTTTGCAGATTTCAGGTCCCCGTTTTTCCGGTAGGACTGTGCCAGATAATAGGCAGCTGATCCGTCCTGGAAATCTTCCTGCTCATCCGTAATCTGTTTTAATGTATCGATGGCGTCCTTATACTTTCCACGGGAGTACAAACTATAGCCTTCCTTGTAAAGCTGATTCAGATACTTATCCTGTACCTCCCCATTGATATCATCATATATGGTTTTAGCTTCGTCGGACAGATACTTCGTCTTTACTTTATCCAGTGTCTTTCCCGCAGTCGTCACATCCTTTGATCCATAATAGGAAACACATGCCTGCAGGAGATTTTCATAAGTAGATATCTGAACCTTGACCTTTTCGTTGTTGGTCGTCTGCTCTTCCAGCTGATTTTTCAGATCCTCCACCTGTCCTTCCAGATCTTTGATTGTCTGTCCATTCGTGGAAATGGTATCACTCGCTTCAACCAGTTTTCTCTGTGCATCTTCTTTTGCCTTGTTGCGAACGCTCGGCACGATCAGAAATGCGGTAATCGCAGTACCTACAATCAGTCCGATCACAATATATACCAGTGTTGCCCCAATCGAAGATTCCTTAAACCGCTTCGGCATGATAATGGTCTCATTTCCACTTTGATAAGAAATCAGATCATCATCCTTCGGCTTTTTGGAAGGACTTTTTTCCTTCAGTCTTGCATTCACTTCGCGCAGATAACGCAAGGTGGTTGTATTATTTGTATCAATCTTTCCCGCATTGCGCAAAGTTTTTTTTGCCAGTTCCAGCTTATTGTCCTGCAGATAAAGAAGCGCCAGCAGCTGATGTGCCTTGACAAGCTTCGGATTCAGCGAAAGTACCTTTTTCAGCTGGATAATTGCCAGATCCCGACTGTCCTGCTTGCAATAGTGCAATGCCTGGTTATATTTTTTAATCGTCTGATTTACGGAATCCAATCTTCCCCGGTCCTGCTGGATCTCATCAAGATAATGACTGGCAAGATTGTCCTTCGGCTGATAACTGCGGCTGATCACCCATTCACTTAAGGCATCTACCACTTCTCCTGTCTCGCAATAAATCAATCCCAGAAGATTTCGTGCATCAATATTATATTTATTAAACTTCAGACTGTTTTTCAGGCTGACAATCGCTCCGGAAAGATTTCTCACGCCCGCCTGTTCCAGCCCCAGATTATAATATGCGTTGGAAATGTGACGCACTTTCAAAAATACGGAAAGATCTGCCCCGCAATTCGGGCAGCGCTTTGCATTTCCAACCTCCTGTCCACATTTATAACAAATCATTTCTTCCTCTTTTTCATTACTGTCCTAACTGCTGACCATTCTGACGTACATCACGCAATATTTCGGTAATAATATCCGTTACATCTGTCAGATCATGGTTATAAATTGCAGCCTCGGCTTCTTCTACTTCCAGACTCGGCTGAAAATTCTTCAGCTCTTTTTCAAAATTAATCATTTCTCCTGCTCCTTTTTGCGATATACAGGTTCTGCGTTCCCATGTATCTTAATTATAATATAATGCATTGGATATGCAAGTAAATTTATTCGCATTATTTCTCGGAAATATTACAGGAACTGCATCTGTTTACTTGAGAGAGATCATCACAACCCCTTCTTTTTTCTTCTGGAAACAAACGGATTCCTGCAGTTCTTTTACGGTAAGCGTCTGCTGGTCAATGGTTACAACACATCCGGAATACACTTTGCGTACGACACTGATCTTTGCATTTTCCCCGCGTTTGACCAGTTCTTCCAGACGATCTACCGCTTTTTGGCTTTCAGCAATATCTGCCTGCGTTTTCATTTTGGCACGAAGAAGCTCAGTTCTGCGCGAATCTTTCGATACATCAATTCCTTTTTGCGCAGCCACCAATTCAAACTGTTTCAGCCCAGTGGTAATCTTCTTGATCACTTCCCCATTTTCTTCAATGGATTTCTGCAGATCCGACAGTTCCTGCCGCATCTGCGCACTGACTCCGACATGCACCTGTGTCTTTACTTCCGTGGAATTTCCGATTACATTCACATCCATTCCACTGATTGCGTAGGCATATCCGCCAATGATACTTCCCTTTTTTCCGGTTACATAAATATGATCAAAACTGATCATATGACTGTCTAATGCATAAGTCACTTCAATAAAGCCATCGGCTTTCACCTTACAGTATTCGAAAAATTTTGCGTGGATATTCCCACCTGCACGAATACTGGTCTTGTTTCCACCGAGAACACCGCTTCGCAGGACAATATCTTTTCCCGCTTCAATCACACAGTTCTCGCAGATACCGTCTACCGTGAGACTTCCACTCGTACTTACCTTTGCCCCCGGTTTGATTCCACCGTGGATTACAACATCTCCGTGATATTCCACATTTCCTGTACCGATTCCCACATCACCGGGAATTTCATAAACTGCGGATATCCGGATCTTTCCGTTTGACATTTCAATCTTTCCAGACAGGTCTGCAATATAAGTACTTCCGTCTTCTGTACAGTGAAATCCTTTTCCGCGGAGTGGCTGCAATGGCTTGCCACGGACTGCCAGTATCGGCTTTCCCGAAACATTCATCCCGTTTACCGCCTCGGTTGGTGGATAGTAGGTGGCAATTGTCTGACCTTCTTTTACCATCTCCACTGTACGGATGCTCCAGTAATCTATGGAACCATCCTCCTTGACCTTTGGTTTTCCATCCACATCCGGATTGAAATGAAGTTCATAGCGGCCGTTTTCTGCATTGACCGGTGGCTGTCCTTTTGCAATACATACATCTCTCATGTACACTCCGCCATCGATCATCTCCTGGATCGCCGCTTCGTCAATTCCATTGGTTACCCGCTGGGTGCGGATATACCGCACCAGCTCTGATAATGTGTATCCCTCTCCGGCCTCCGGCGGCTGCAATGTCAAATATGCTTCCATACTATCCTGTGAAATCCGGACAACCGCACCTCTCATTGAAATATCTTCCATGGCATTTTCCCCTCTCTGCTATAGAAATCCGAAACCATTTATTTCATTTGTGCCAGCCGCGCTTCTACCTGAGCCATCATCTGCTCATACTTTGCCAGCTTGTCTTTCTCTTCCTGTACCTTTTCTGGTTTTGCGTTATTTAAGAATTTTTCATTGGAAAGCATGCCCTTAGAACGTGCAAGTTCCTTCGTCAGCTTATCTTTTTCTTTATGCAAACGCTCTTTTTCTTTTTCAAAATCTACCAGATCCTCCAGTGGCAGATAAAGAACTGCTCCTGGAATCACAACGGAAACCGCATCCTCACTGATACCGTTTTTGTCTGCCTGTACTATAATCTCGCTGGTAGAAGCAAGATTTACATATACTTCCTTATTTTCTTCAAAAACAGTGCGAAGCCCTGCATCCTCAGATGTAATATAAAGCTTTGCCTTTCTTGATGGCGGAACATCCATTTCTGTGCGGACATTACGGATTCCCTTAACGAGATCCTTACAGTGCTCAATGGCAGATTCCTCTGCCGGGAAGTTCCACTCTTCTTTGTACTCCGGCCACTTGGAGAGCATAATCGTCTCTTCCTCTGACTGTAATGTACAGAAGATTTCTTCTGTGATAAATGGCATATACGGATGTAACAGTTTCAATGCCTCGGTCAGTACGGTCTTTAAGGTCCACAGTGCTGCATTGGCAGATACCGGATCTTCATCCTTTTTATAGGTACGGACTTTTGCGATCTCAATGTACCAGTCACAGAACTCATCCCAGATGAAATCGTATACTTTCTGTACAGCAATTCCGAGTTCAAATTTATCCATATTTTCTGTGGCATCTTTTGCAAGGGTATTCACCTTGGAAAGAATCCACTTGTCTGCTGCATGTAACTCATCCTTTGACGGCGTATGGAGTTCAAATCCATCCAGATTCATCATGATAAAACGGGATGCATTCCATACTTTATTGGCGAAGTTACGGGATGCCTCCACACGCTCCCAGTAGAACCGCATGTCATTTCCCGGTGCATTTCCGGTAATCAGTGTCAGACGAAGTGCATCTGCGCCATACTTGTCAATGACTTCCAGTGGATCAATACCATTGCCCAGTGATTTACTCATCTTGCGTCCCTGGGAGTCACGTACCAGTCCGTGGAACAGTACGGTATGGAACGGTGCCTTACCCATCTGCTCATATCCAGAGAAAATCATACGGATAACCCAGAAGAAAATAATATCGTATCCGGTTACCAGCACATCGTTCGGATAGAAATAATCCAGATCCTCGGTCTTTTCCGGCCAGCCTAACGTAGAGAATGGCCACAGTGCAGAAGAAAACCAGGTATCAAGCGTATCCGGATCCTGTGTCATATGTGTACATCCGCACTTCGGACACTTGCCAGGATTTTCGATGGATACTACCATCTCGCCACAGTCATCGCAGTACCATGCCGGAATGCGGTGTCCCCACCACAGCTGACGGCTGATACACCAGTCACGGATGTTGTCGGTCCAGTTAAAGTAGGTCTTGTCCATACGCTTTGGAAGAAGTTTGATATCTCCGTTCTTCACACCTTCCACAGCCGGCTTGATCATCTCATCCATCTTTACAAACCACTGCTGCTTGATCATCGGCTCAACCGTTGTATGACAGCGGTCATGCACACCGACATTGTGGGAATGTGGAACAACTTTTACCAGAAGTCCCTCTTTCTTAAGATCATCCACCAGTGCTTTCCGGCACTCGTAGCGGTCCATTCCGGCATATTTTCCGGCTTTTTCATTCATCGTTGCATCGTCGTTGATGACAACAATTTCTTCCAGATTATGACGCTTTCCAACCTCAAAATCGTTCGGGTCATGTGCCGGAGTGATCTTTACGCATCCGGTTCCAAATTCCTTGTCTACATAAGAATCTGCGATCACCGGTATTTCGCGGTCCGTCATCGGAAGCTTTAAAGTCTTTCCGACAATATCTTTATAACGCTCATCGTCCGGGTTTACTGCCACCGCAGTATCACCAAACAATGTCTCCGGACGTGTGGTGGCAATCTCTACGAAGCGGCCTTCCTCTCCAACAACCGGATAATTGATATGCCAGAAAAATCCATCCTGCTCTTCATGCTCAACTTCCGCATCGGAAATGGAAGTCTTACATACCGGACACCAGTTGACAATACGGGAACCTTTATAAATCCAGCCCTTCTTATATAACTTGGTGAATACTTCCTGTACCGCATGGGAACATCCTTCATCCATCGTAAAGCGCTCACGCTGCCAGTCTGCGGAAGAACCAAGTTTGCGCAGCTGCTTTACAATACGTCCGCCGTATTCTTTTCTCCACTCCCAGCACTTATCCAGGAATTCTTCACGGGTCAGGTCCGCCTTATTGATGCCCTGCTCTTTTAAACTCTGAATCACCTTTACCTCTGTAGCGATGGATGCGTGATCCGTACCCGGCTGCCACAGTGCATTGTATCCCTGCATTCTCTTGTAGCGGATCAGGATATCCTGCATGGTATTATCCAGTGCATGTCCCATGTGAAGCTGACCGGTAATATTTGGCGGTGGCATCACAATGGTAAACGGTTTCTTGCTGCGGTCTACTTCTGCATGAAAATACCCATTGTCCTCCCACTTCTTATAGAGACGATCCTCTATATCTTTCGGATCGTATGTTTTACTTAATTCTTTGCTCATGTGTTCCTCCTTCATATAAATGAAACGCCCTCTGTACAGAAAGCCTTTTCTTTTCCTGCACAAAGGGCGAAAACTCTCGCGGTACCACCTTTGTAATACTCATCATGTCCTTTAACGGGGACGATCCGGGAATGCCTACAGGGCAATGTACCACATTCAACATTCCAGTTCCGGAGCTACCTTCCACACTGCATCCTGTGGATATCTTACAGCCATTGCAGGAACATTCTGCACAAAAACTCTGCCAATGCTCCACTTCAATGAATATCCTTCTCTTTCAGGAATTCCATGTGTACTCCTCTCCATCATCACTTTTTTATACATAATTTAATCTTACTTGCGGCTCTCTTTTTTGTCAAGAAGATTTCTGTGAAATTCACTATAATTCCTCTTCTACCATGTTCTTTTCCCGATGGAACATATCGTAGATACATGGAATGACAATCAGCGTCAGAACGGTACCATAAACCAGTCCTCCAATCAGTGTGATTGCCATCGGACGCATCATGTCGGAACCGTCACCGATTCCAAGAGCCGTAGTCAACATTGCAAGAACCGTAGTCAGTACCGTCATCAGAATCGGACGCACCCGGGTCTTTCCGGATGAAATAATCGCCTCATGCTTAGAAACACCCGCTTTTCTTGCCTGATTGATATAATCAATCAGTACAATACCGTTGTTTACAATAAGACCTGCCAGCATGATAAATCCAAGCATTGCAAGGACATTGACTTCCTGCCCTGTCAGAAGCAGAGCAATAAAGCCTCCGGTGAAGGCAAGCGGAATCGAGAACATAATGATAAACGGAGAAACGAGTGACTGGAACTGTACCACCATGATCAGATAAATAAAGATAACTGCCAGTATCATCATCAGAACCAGCTGGCTCATGGAATCACTGATGGTTTCATCCTCTCCGGTCATTTCGATGTGATATCCTTCCGGCACTTGCAGTTTATCGATACTCTTTTGGATTTTGTTGCTGAGCAGTGTGACATTATGCTCCTCGTCCACACCACAGGATACCGTGATATAACGCGTCTGTGCATCCCTCTTGATGGTACTAAGGGTTGTCGTATCTTTCATTTCACAGATTTTTGTAAGTGGTATCTCTTTTTCTTTTCCCTCTTTATCTGTATAGGTAAACGTCATCTGCCTGATGTCATCCAGCTTTGTATCTGTCTGTTCCTCGGTCTGCACATAAACCTTGTAATCTTTGACATCTGTAGAAATCGTGGTCGCACTCTTACTGTCAGCCATCTTCGCACTGACAAGCTGGTATACCTGTGCAACGGTATATCCATATTCCGCAGCCTTTTCTTTGTCCACAGATATGGTAAGCTGTGGTTCGGTATCTTCTAATCCATCGTCCACATCCACCGTTCCCTTTGTCTGCTTCATCACATCTGCCACTTCTTTGGCAAGCTTCTGCAGCGTATCAATATCATTTCCTTTAATTCTGACGGAAAGACCGCTGCCGAAATAACTGCTGTAATCCATGGAAGAACTGTTGGTTTCTACTTTGCAGTCCAGATCTTTCGTCCTGCTGACAATTTTTTCTTCCACATCCGATGCTTTGACTTTGGAGTCCTCATCCAGCAGGATATACATGCTGACGCTGTCATTTCCTCCACCCATCAGATTCATCGTGGAATCTCCACCAGCCATCGCTCCGACCGTCTTGATTCCTTTGATTTTTGAGATTCTCTGAATCACATCATCCGATGCCTGTGTTAATTCCTCAAAAGTCAGTTTCTCACCCTCTTTTGCAGAAATCGTGACGGAAAGCTGATTTGTCTCCATATCCATATCCATAAAGTTTAAGCCTTTTGAAAGTGACAGTGCTGCACTTGCGATCAGAAGAACCACCGCAATAATCAGTACCAGTGGTTTGAAACGCAGACACCACTCCAGCACTCTGCCATACCATTCCCGGACGGCATCGAACCACGGATGACGGATATCTTTTGTTTTTCTGAGTGTAACAGAAGCCATCGCCGGGACAAACGTCAATGCCACGACTAGACTCGCCGCCAGGGTATATGCAATCGTCAGGGCAAGATCCACAAACAGCTGCCGGGTAATTCCCTCTGTAAAAATAATCGGCGCATAGACGCTGATCGTGGTAAGCGTTGACGCAATGATCGCACCCGTCACCTGTTTTGATCCTTCTACCGCTGCTTTCCGGATGGAATAGCCTTCTCCGCGCAGACGATAAATATTTTCAATGACAACAATTGAGTTGTCCACAAGCATACCAATGCCAAGCATCAGTCCGGACATGGAAATAATATTTAAGGTAATTCCGGTAAAGTACATCAGCACGATTGCAGCGACAACGGAAAGCGGTATGGAACATGCAATCACGATTGTCGGTTTGATATCTTTCAGGAACAGCAGCAATACCAAAATAGCAAGGATTGCCCCCCAGATCATATTCTGCATTACAGAGTTTACAATCATGTCAATGTATACGCCCTGATTCATCAATACATTCAGGTGGAGCTTGGAATCTTCTTTTTCTAACGCTTTAAATTTATCCAGGATACGATTCGTAACTTCTCCGGTAGAATATCCGGTCTGTTTTTCCATCGAAAGCATAATGCCAGGATTGCCATTAATCACGGCATACGTCTCATCGGAATTATCCGTCACTTTGACTTCTGCCACATCCGAAAGACGGATCGTATCGATTCCGTCGATTCCCATATCCATAAGCGGCAGATCTTTTAATTCATCGACATCCTGCACGGCATCTCCCACACGTACCAGATACTCAGTATCCCCATCCATGGCATATCCCGCCGGCATATCAAAATTCTGTGCGGCAAGCAGGCTTGTGATGGTATCTTTGCTCAGCACTTTATTCAGATCTGCGGAATCATGTGCCGTATCTTTGGCTTCATCCAGTTTACTCTGTGCGCTCTCCAAGGAGGAGGCTGCATTGGCCAGTTCGGTAGAAGAAGCACTGACCTGAAGTGCCGTCATGGATGCATTGGCATTCAGCGTATCTAAAGCCGAGGCCAGGCTGACTTTTCCGCTCTCTACCTTCTGCTGTGCACGTTCAATGGTTTTCATTCCTGTATTGACTTTGGTCAGGAGTTTTCCCACTTCTGCGGATGCCGCCGGGAGATCCTCATAGGTATTTACTGTGATTCCAAGCGAGGACAACGCCGAAAACTGCTTTTTCACAACCGCATTAACCTGTTTGATCTGTGCCTGCATCTCACTGCTCTCTGCAAGCTGCGGGTTATCTTTTAATACCGTCACGATTCCGGTATAGGCATCCGACTTCATAAAGGTCTGAATACCGGTCTGGATCTGTTCCAAAGAAGCTTTCTGTTTTTTTAACTCTGCGAGTTGTTTTTTCAGATCCTGTTCCGTCTTGTAGAGCTTCTTCTGCTGATCCATCGTCTGATTAATCGCGCTGTTTAACTGCTCCGATCCCTGACTGATGGAAGACTTTCCACTCTCTACTTTCTTTTTCCCCGCATCAATTTTTTTCTGGGACTTTTCAAACTGTTCATCGATCTTCTTCTGAATCTTTTTATTTAATGCGTCTATCTTGTCCTGATCGAGTGTTACATCTACGCTTTCTTCCAGCTGCCCGGTCGTAGTGACAGAAGCCACTCCTTCCAGACTTTCAAGTGCCGGCGCAAGATCATTCTTCACATAACCGGAAAGTGCGTTCGCATCCATGCCATCCTTATCCACCGCTGCAGCCAGCACCGGCATCATGTCCGGATTGACTTTCATAATCATAGGTGTTCCAATGGAATCATCCCATTGCCCGGATACCTGGTCAAGACTCTGCTGAATTTCGATCACCACCGAATCCATATTTGCATTCTGCTCATATTCCAGTGTTACGACAGAATAACTGTTATAGGAAACAGAACTGATATTTTTAATGTTGGACGTTGTTGCCATCGCCGATTCAATCGGTGATGTCACATCACTTTCCACCTGTTCTGGACTTGCTCCCATATCGGTTGTGATAACCAGCGCATACTGAAAACTCATATCCGGAAGCAGATCTGTCGTCATTTTTGACAACGAGACCGCACCGAGCACGATGACCAGCACAACTGCCACAAGCACGGTATAAGGACGTTTCACACTGTACTTTGAAATCATGTTTTCCTCCTGTAAATTTTTCTTCTGCTGAATAAAGCAGACGCATTGGAAGTGGAACACAGTTCCCAGCGCCTGCTTTTTTCATTATACCGATAATCGGTTCTTTTTTACAAGAGGATTTCCGAAAGCTTTATTTTCTTTTTAGAAACAAAAAAAAGACATCCGTTTCCGAACGTCTTTCTTTCCTGTACTTTGTCCGTTATTTTCTGATTGCTTTATGCGTTCTCCTCCAGTCCATCCTCTTCATCCGAAATAGCTGCAGATGCCCCGGATACTGCTGCAATCACTGCGATCAACGCCCCAAGTACCGCAATCCCGATAATCGCAATCAGAAAAATAAATAACCCCGTTGCTGACATGATTCCATCTCCTTTTGTAATTGATCCCCAAATCCTTTTCACCTGTCTTATCCTTTAAGATACCCGGATAAGTCTCAAAGAATACAATTTCTTTTTTTATTTTATCACAGAACCACTGTCCTCACAATGTTATTTTACTTTAATTTTCATGGAAACTGTCTTTGTCTTTCCGTTCTTCAGTGTTACTTTTGCTTTGATCGTGACGGTTCCCTTCTTCTTTGCTGTAATCTTTCCGTTTTTATCTACTACTGCAACAGACTTTTTACCAGATGTATATGTAATCTTTTTTACATTATCCAGATCAAGCTTACTGCTTAACTGTATCTTTGTATTCTTTCCCTCTTTGATGGAAGCTGTCGTCTTTTTTACGGCAACCGTTTTTAAAACCGCTTTTTCCACATTTTTTATTTCTGCTGCAGAAAGCATCCGATAATCCGAACCTGCGGCAAGATTCACATGTAATGTGCCATCTTTTCCAACGGTATACGTCTTTGCATTCACCAGTTTATACGCTCCGGTTTTCTTATCCACAACAACGACACTCAGTTTTTTACCTGCGGTTAAGTCTTTTGCATCTGCAGTTACTGTATATCTGATATTTCCTTCTTTATCGGTAACATTTGCAGTAATTGCCACATGGTCTGTTCCGGCAGTTTCCACGATCCTGCTCACCATATCTGCAGAAATCTCTGCCTTGGTACCTGTCACTTCTGCACTTGCTTCCGTTACTTTTCCAGCCGTATCTTTTGTCACGGTAACCGTTACTTCTGCTTTCTCCCCGGAAGCAGTCGTTGCTGTTACCCTCTTTGATTCGGTTGTCTGCTCTGGCTTGTCATCCTTCTTTGTATCATCAGATGGAGTGACGGTTGCAGCGCTGCCGGAGGATGAGCCACCAGAGGATGAGCTGCCGGAAGTATTTGTATCATCCTTTCCTTCCGAAGATGATGCATCCTTATGCAGATACAGCACATCCACTGCGCCCCATCCGCCATCCTCATGTTCTACGCATACACGAAGTTTAACGCTCTTTGTCTTATCCAGTGTAAAAGTTACCTTCGGTGTATGCCAGTCTCCCCATGCGGTCATTGCTGTGGCTTCGCCGGTAAATAATACACTTTCATCTTCTGCGTTTAATATCTGCATGGTTACATCTGACTGTGCCCCCTGGGCATATGCTTCCAATGTATAGGTTCCTTTTTCCAGCGTAATTACTTCCTTATATGTAACAGAACCATTTGCTGCGGATGCTCCGTACCAGCCCATACTGTTTTTTCCGCTCTTTGCATTCTCTGCGGAAGGAATTCCCTTGAACGTGGTTCCGTCTACGGTAAAGTATTCTCCACTGTCAAATTCAACCGCTTCTTTATTTGTAATCAGATTTGCATATTTTACCTGTAAGGTGAGTGTAACATCTACACTGGTTTTTCCTTTGTAAGCGCCTCTTGTAATTTCTTTGCTCAAAGAAACTGTACCGGAAATCTGATAAGTTCCGGGCTTTGACATATCCGCCTTTTTTACAGATGCTTCATCCCAGGTAACCGCCTCTGCTACCGGTGTTTTGCTATCGGAATAAGTAATTTCCACGGAATCCGGAAGTGTAAAATCACGGCCTGCAGTAATCGTCTGTGTCAGTGCTGAATCAAAACCTTCTACACTGACCAGATTCGAAACTGCACCCGTTTTTACATAATTCCATACATGAAGTGCAGGAGTTGCAGTGCCATCCGGATAAAACATGGCTTCATTGTCAACTGCAGAACCGCCATACCATTTGCCTGCATCTTTCGAATCATATTCGTTGGCATAACTTGAAGCCCATCCGCTTCCGTATTTTTCCCACTTTTCCTGATTTTCCTTTACCTGTGCATTGTATGCATCTCCTGTAAGTCCTTTGGTATTTCCAACGGTCAGCCATGCCGGCTCCCAGTAATATACCCCAAGTCCTCCTGCTTCGTTTACCGTATTGATCAGATTGCGGATTGCAGTTGCCTGTCCCTGCTCGGTAAACGGCTCCGTTGTGTCAGCTCCGTTATCATTATTTCCAACACGCACTGTATTGGCATGTCCGTCACTGTCTTCTAACGTATAAGCATAACTGGTTTCCGCAACCATCACATCTTTACAATATGTATTCTTTACCGTCTCAAACTGCTGTTTTAAGTTATCTAATGTTCCATGCCAGTATGGATAATAACTGGTGGCAAGAATATCATAATCAACATTGTTGTCCTGCAGATTTCCTGCCCATGTTACCATGGTTCGCTTATGTGGGCTTTCCACATGGATGACGACTTTGACATCCGGATTGTACGTTTTTACACCGGCTGCGCCCGCTGAAAATAATACACACATATTGCTGACATTTGTCTCACCGATAAATCCGCCCGTTGTCTCATTTCCAACCTGCACCATATCCACAACATCTTTTGACGGATCAATGGTATTTAAGGATTTTGTGATATAAGTATTTAATGCCTCTTTTTTCTGTTCAAGGGTGTACCCTTTCCATGCTTTCGGTTCCTGCTGCTTGCCCGGATCTGTCCACAGATCAGAACAGTGGAAGTCAACTAACATTTTCAGTCCGGCATTGCGGCATGCATCTGCAAATTCCTTTGCTTTTGCCACATCATTGTTTCCTCCGCCATAGCCGTTGCCATTGGCATCATACGGGTTATTCCATACACGGACACGAATGTGATTGATGCCCTGCTCTTTGATAAACCTGCAGATATCATCAAGTGTTTTCAGTTCGTTTCCGTCATAGTCACGGTATACCACACCGCTCTGTAATTCAGAGATCATGGAGGAGATATCCATTCCCATGATAAAATCAGAAGACAAATTGTTTACTTTTGTTACATCGATCGGTGCATCTTTTACACTGTTGGATGCCTCGTTCACTGTAATTTCTATTTTCTTTATCACAATATCCTTCCACTCTGCGTCCTGAAGTTTTGCCTGAATTTCGTTGGTTCCAAGCGTTCCTAAAGTTGTCTGCAAGGTGAGTGAATAACCATTACTTTCATCATAATTTATAAATTCACCGGAACTGTTTGTTGTATTATTCCACCAGTACAGATGCAACCCTGCTGCTTCTAAATCGGTGATTTCGGTCTGTCCCTTTTTCAGTACGGCTGTCAGACTAACTGTATCACCTGCTTCTACTGTAGTGTTATCTGCTGTGATCTGCAGATTGTATTCAGTGGAATTGTCATCATCATCTGCCTGATCTTCCATATTCAATCCAGCTTCTGACAGATTTGTATATACGGTTTCATCTTTTACTGCATAAGCGCTCTCCGTTCCGGAAACAAAATTCGCATAATCGCTTTGGTTATTATACTGACTGTCATATTGTACCAGTATATTGTCATCTCCTGTTCCATTCTGATAAATGGTAAATCCATCATCTGCCTCTACATCCAAAATTTTAATAGTTACACTATACCAGTTTTCATTTCCATCAACGGCTTTCATAACGGCAAGATCATGATTCCATCCAAATTCAGAAGTCACTTCTACATCTTCTGCAAATGAAATTCCAGTCCAACTCCATATATTCACATACAACGGCTCCTGACTTTCATTGTAATAATACAATGTAAAACTGCTATTCTCCGCTGCCTGTACGCTCTCCTTTCCGGCATTCCACACCCCAAGCTGTGTAATCACCATAGCAAGTGTCAGAAGAAAACTGAGCACTCTCCTGTTCCAATGTTTTTTCTCTTTCATACACGATCCTCCCTCTTTGGACACAAACACGATAGTTCTGATATCCTCTCCCTTATCACCAGACCTATCGTGTTGCGCAACCGTTTGTTTTGTTGATATGTCCACTATACCACTTGCGCAACCGTTTATTCAATTGACGGGAATTCCAAGTTTTTCTTATGCATTTTATACACTTTTCACATACATTTCCGTTGTATGAAAGAGATTTTGCACAAAACAAAAAAGGTGCAATGTTGTAAATCACTGCGCCTTTTTTGATATTTTATGCAATTATACCTGCATTTTTATTCTTTATTCTGTTTTATGCGTTTTTTTATAAGGTATTTGCTTATAATTCTTTCAACTACCGTAAACACTTTTACTAATGTCTTTGCGATGCTTTATTTTAATTTTTCAATTATGGTTTCTAATTCAGTTGCTTCCAATTCCGTTGCATCCATAATCTGTTCTAACGAGTACCCTTTCTTATGCATATTTAAAATTACTTTTTCAATTTCTCTTTGCTTGCCCTCGGCAATTCCGGCTTCTCGTCCCTCGGCAATTCCGGCTTCTTTAATGCCCTGACTCAAATTACACATAATACTCACTTCCTCCTTAAAACTTTCTTCCATTGGAATATGATATTCCTGTTCCATAATTTTCATTTTTTGCTGTTGTGATAATTCACTGGAAAACATGGCAGATAACAATCTATGCAGCCCATATTCATTATGACGCTGCGGAAGCGCATTCGTCAAGCCGATCATAACAATATTCAACAGATTCAAATTCCCTTTCCAATTATGATTTCCGAGTAAATCTTCTTTTGTTAAATGAATATGACACATACTATTTTCCGGCATGTTCATACAAACCCATATACTATATACTGTCTTTATATCATTATAATTTGATTTTACAAAATCCCGTTCCTTCTGTGACGAAATCAGTCTGCTTACATAAAAAATTGCCCGGTTTAAAATCTGATACGAACCGGGCTCATCTTTTTGAGCTTCCACATTGATAATCATCTGCGCCAATCCATTTCTCATTCGCACATAAAAAATAATATCAAATCGAACCAGTCCTTCATTTTTTTCTCCGGCTTCTGTATTTAGTCCTACAATCCTTTTCCCCTCCACATTCCTGTCCTTATTGGTCAGTCCGGACGCAACCGGTATTTTGCTGATATATGGATCTCCTTCTATCAGGGAAACTACTCTTTCGATTTCCATCCCTTGAAATTCTTCCACTGTTCTAACTAAAATGTGGGCCAATACATACTTTTGTGCTAACAGACGCTTTGCGCTTTCATCATACTGTGCCTCGCTATCAGCTGCCTGTATGGCATTCTTTATCTCTGTGTTCAAATAAAACCTCCTCTTACATAAAAATCCCCGTCAAAAAATCTCCCCAAAAGAACGTATGTGATTTTATTGTAAAGGATATTGATTCTGATAGCAAATTAAATTTTTATAAATCTATTTTTCTCTCTATTTCATTGCTCCCAAAAAATTTTAGGAACCCCACTATACTTTTGAGATCCCCTTCAAAAAATAATAAATTTTTTCTGCAAGTAAAAAAACTGCCCACCGGTTATGGATGGACAGTTTTCACTAAGCACCTATTCAATTATTCTACAGTAAACGTAACCGTATATATCAAATCATCACTTTTTGTAATAAGATCTCCCCACTCATCAGGATTATCTGATTCCTTACTACACTCAAAATTATAACATATTTTAACTGTATATACCTTTCCTGATTCCAGTTGTTCAGGAACAGTAAATGTAACAAGCAAGTTGTTATCTTTATCATAAGAATTCAGCGACCAATAACCATCCCAAAGTAACTTGTTCATTTCATTATCACACCGAAAATCAAAGTCTCCATGTTTAAAACCATCCTTCGGCTTTCCATAACATGCAACCTTCAATCCTTTCAACGGAATAGAAATTCGATCACCTGCCTTAACATTTCCAACATTAACATTCTTTGCGTTCTCATCAGCCTCCGCAAGACAAATAGTTTCTTCCCCGCCTGTTGTAGCTGTTGAACTTCCATAATACTCATCTACACCAATAATTCTCTTATATACAACATACTCTGTATTTTCGTTAAGACCGGACATTTCATAACATCCAAAATCATCCGACTCATTTCCTTGTACCCACTGATTCTCTGTTATAGCGGAAATTGCTGTGCCGCTAGTAACACAAGCATATTCATAAGTTGGCTCAACTGCTACCACCAGAGAATGTTTCAAAATATGTTTGATTTCAGGCGCAGATACCTGAATTTCAGATTCTTTACATATAAAAGTCACATTACCGTATATCTCATAACTTTCATCATTCTCTCCATAAATTGTAACCCGCATAGATGCAATCAATTTTGGATCATTTTTCTCTATTGGCTCATTATAAGAAACTTCAAAGTATATATCTTTAAGTTCCTCATCTTCATTGAATTTTTTCTGAATTTCATCAAACAAAACTTTCTGACAAATCATTGGGTTCTGTAATGCTGATATAGATGCAGACAATTCATTCTTTTCAATATTTTTTACAACATTCTGTGCCTTATCCATTTTTCCAACAGAAGGAGTCGGAGTTACACTTCCCCCGGAAGAAGAACTTCCCCCTGTTGCTCCACCACCATTATTGGCATCCGTATTGTCTGCTACATCCGTAACTTTTCCTGCATTATCTACTTTTGAAGTGGTATCTTTTGCCACGTCCTTGCTTCCTGCCAGAGTCGTAACCGTTACTGCCTGTGTTGTCTCATTCTTTACGGTTACTTCTGCTTTATCAGATGTGGTCTCTACCTTACTTCCCTCTGCACCTTTGGTCAGGTTCAGTGCGATCGGCGCTGCTGCCTTTACCTCTACCGGTGTACTGGAAGTTACATTTGCACCTGCCGCTTTTTCATTTACGGTAACAGGTACTGCTACGGTTGTCTTTCCTTCTACAGTCACATTCACCGGAGCATCAATCGTAATGCCGGAAAGGGTTCCATCTACCACCAGTTTTACATTTCCCTTTGACCCGGAAACCATAATTTTTGCAACGGTAGCACCGGTTTCAACAATCACACGTGCATCACCGGTTGCACTGACCGTAATAACATTTCCTTTTGCATTCTCGCGGTAAGTATTCGGCTTGATTGCCTGAATATCAATAGACTTGAATTTTCCATTGTTCACAACATCCGCATTCGGTGCATTGATTACCAGATCCACCTTACTGTAATTGCCCTGCGGTACCGTAAACGTAACAGCTCCCTGTGTCGCAACTGTGATCTTTGTAACATTTTTGTTTTTCAGAGCCTTTTCCAGTTCGCTCTGAGAACCAACGGTCAAGCTGGTAACTTTTGCTGTTTTCTTAACCGCAACCTTGCAAGTGAGTTTGGTTGTCTTGCCATTTTTTGTTGTTACCTTACAGGTAACGACAGCATTTCCGGCTTTTACTGCCTTTACTACTCCCTTTTTGGAAACGGTTGCAATGGATTTCTTATTGCTGGACCACTTCAATTTGGCCTTTTTCCCTGCATTCTTTACTTTCAGTGTCTTTTTCTGTCCCACCTGAAGTGTCATTGTCTTTGCATTTAATCTTGTTTTTTTGGTTGCTGCATATGCCGCTGATGGCTGATAGATCGTGATGATCATCGCAAATGCCAGTACAAATGCAAGCAGTTTTTTCATTTGTTTCATAGTCATCCTCCTGACAATGATTCATATCCTTTGAAATTCAGATATATTATTTTACTGTAAATGAAGCTTCTCCATCCGGAATTCCTTCTGCGGTAACGCTCACCTTATGCTCTCCTGCGGAAAGTCCTGTAGCATCCACCCAGATAACAAATACACCATCTCCATTTAAGAAAGCATCCTTAGGTTTTACTTCTGTACCATCTACTTTAATCACAAAATCTTTTCCATCCAGCTTTGGTGTACAGATAACGTACAGGGTTCCGTCAGATACCCAAGGCTCTTCTCCGTCCGGAAACATTCCATCAACCTTTAATGCTGTAAATTTGAAGGATTTTGTTACTGTCTTATAACCTTTTTTCTGGATAGCAAAGGTATGTTTTCCATCTGTAAGTTTCTTTGTAAGTGTAACATAAGAAACTACACGCTCTCCATCCTTATCTGTCCATGTACTGTAATCCTTTTTCCCGAGTTTCTTTCCATCCAGTACATAAGTTGCGCCCTTGATTTCCTCTCCCGGATAAGAAATAGTTTCTCCACCAGTGAATACACTAATATCCTTTGCTGCAATTCCAAATGATTTTGCTGCTTTTACGGTAACTTTACATGAATATGCAGCTTTTGTCTTTGTATCCTTTGCTGTAACAGTACAGGTGCCTTTCTTTACGCCTTTTACCAGTCCCTTTTTATCAACAGTGGCAATCTTCTTATTGGAAGTTTTCCAAGTTACGGATTTTACTCCTTTCACAGTCAGTGAAACTGTCTCTGTTTCATAAATAGAAACCGATTTCTTGTTCAGTTTTCCCGCAGCCTGCACCGGTGTTACCATAGCACATGTTAAAACCATTGCCAATGCTAAAACCATTACCACTGCTTTTTTCAGCTTGTTCATAATCATTTCCTCCTTATTTTAAATAATATTTTTTACATATTGATTCTACCCCCCCCCGAAAAGATATGTCAATGCGAAATTCTTTTTCATCCAGAAGCAAATATTATGTATCATTACTGTGCTCTGATATTTTCTACTCATAATCCCTTCTCTGGCTTCTGGAATACGAATTCCGTGAAAAATTTAGACATATAGAGGAAAATTTTTATATTATGTCCCCATTTTCTCGTCTGTCCGGACATATACAAAAAAATATTTGTTATGTCCCATGCTTCTGCCACAGCAGGACATTTTTGTCACTCTCCTGTCTATATGTCCCACTTTCCTTATTCACTGGGATATTTTTCGACCTTTATCCTTTATATGTCCCGTCTGGTTCTTTCAGCAGGTTTTTATGTAGAACAGAAATGTTTCGAAAAAGGAAATCCGTATATCTGTTGGTTTCAATAACCAAAAATCCGGGAAATACACAACTCAATGTATTACCGCCTCCGTCGTCTTTTGTTTTTCGGCATCATCCGCAATCTGTTTTCCTGTCGCATCCATATGATAATTTTTCTTCATGATCAGCTTCGAGATGGGCACAATCTTGTAACCCTGTTCCTCTAAATTGGTCAGCATGGCATCCAATGCATCCGCTGTATACTTTGCTCCATTGTGACAGAGGATAATGGCTCCCGGTGCAAGTGCTTTATGGTTGCAAACCGTCGTGATAATAGAATCCACACCATAATTCTTCCAATCCAGACTATCCACTGACCACTGAATCGGATAATAATGCATGGCGTACGCCGTCTTGATCACATCATTGTCGTAAGCCCCATAAGGCGGCCGAAACAGATACATCTCATAACCGGTCAGTTTTTTTACCTTATCATGCACAGTTTTTAATTCACTGTCTTTTTCCTCCTGGGAAATTGTCGTCATGTCATAATGATGCTCACTGTGGTTTCCCAGATCATGCCCTCTTTTTACCAGCTCTTTCACACAATCAGGGTTATCTTCTACCCAGCCTCCGGTCATAAAAAATGTCACCTTTACTTTATGTTTATCCAAAACATCCATGATACGTGGAAAATCTTCTGCTCCCCATGCAGCATCGAAGCTGAGTGCTACTTTCTTTTCTGTTGTGTCTACACAGTAAATCGGAAGTTCACGATCCCCGACCTTAGCACTTGTAATCACTGCAGATGTCGCCTGATACGAGACAAACATCAGACAGCAAATAAGAGCCATGACAAGAAAACCGTTTCCGATCTTCCTGCATGACTCTTTTTTTAATTCACGATGTATTTTTTTGAACATAATAACTCCATCAAATGTCTTTGTAGAGTATATGTACCATTCCAAAAATTTAGACGCAATTTATGCCTGCAGCTCATCCGCTCTCTGAATGAAATCAATCACCACAAGAATTGACTGCAGTGCTGCTTTCTCTGCAAATGTTGCATAATCCATAGAAGCTCCCTCTCCATCAGAAATGGAACGTAAAATTGCAAACGGAACTTTATTTACATAACAGACATGTCCGATAGATCCGCCTTCCATCTCACAGGCAATCGCATCAAACCTCTCATGAATCTTTGTCTTCTGCTCCGGTGTGCTGACAAACAGATCCCCTGTGGCAATCGTTCCGACATGATAGTGAATTCCTTTTTCTGCCAGGCAGCTGCCCAGCAGTCTGCACATTTTTTCGTCTGTCGGCAGATACACTTCGTTGATACCGGAAAGAAGTCCAACCGGATCTCCCAGAGGTGTCGTATTCATATCGTGCTGCACTACCTTATCTGCCACAGCAACATCCATTACCCCAAGTTCTTTGCAAAGTGTGCCACCCACGCCGATATTGATCACATAATCCACATGAAACTCCAGAATCATTGCCTCCGCACAGATTGCGGCAAACACCTTGCCGATTCCACACACTGCTGCAACCACTTCTTTGTCCCCAATGGTTCCACACACATAGGTGACACCACTGTATTCTTTCGTGCTGATATCACTCATGGATGCTTTCAGGTTATCCACCTCAATCTGCATCGCACCAATTACTCCGATTCTCATGTATCTTTTCCTCCTGCAATCTGTTTTATTCCGGATATGTAAAATCCATATTTGTCTGCTCTTCCAACACGGCAAGGTAGGTTGCCGCTTCTGCCTTTGCCGCTGCGAGAGATAAATTTTCATAGTGTCCGCACTCAATTGCAGACTTACCGAATACCTCTCCTTTATGATCATAAATCTGTCTCAAAACCTCTTTTGTCATGGCAAACACTTCTTGGGGACTTCTGCTGTTACGAACCAGCAGATAAAATCCGGTCTGACATCCCATCGGTCCAAAATAGACAACTTCATTTCCCATCTCGGAATTGCGAATATAGGTAGCAAACATATGCTCCAGGGAATGCATGGTTGCATTGTCCATATAATCTCCTGCGTTCGGCTTGCGCGTACGCAGATCATAGGTAATCACATCCCCATCTTCACGGGAAATATAAAATCCCGGCATCAGAAGATTGTGATTGATTGTAAAACTCTTAATTCGATTCATTTTGTGCCTCCTGCAAAAAACTACTATTTCTTGATCAGAGTTCCCATACCACCGGTAATCTCTCCTGCTTCTTTATTTAATTTGGTTACAAGAACAGAGCGGATCGCAGACTCTCCAATGAAGTCAATTGCAGCTTCAATCTTAGGTGCCATGGTTCCTTCTCCGAATTCTCCTGCCACAAGATATTTCTTTGCATCGGCAAGAGAAAGGGTATCCAGCTTTACCTCGTCTTCTTTGCCATAATTCAGGCAAACCTTATCTACACTCGTAAGGATCACCAGCATATCAGCATCCAGAAGTTCTGCAAGCTTTCCGGCTGCAAGATCCTTCTCAATGACAGCACTGGCTCCCTGCAGACGGTTGTTCTGTGCCAGAACCGGGATTCCGCCTCCACCACAGGCAATGACAACCTGATCGGCATCAGACAGTGCGGAAATTGCATCAATTTCCACGATATCCATTGGCTTTGGAGATGCCACAATACGGCGGTATCCGCCTTCCACCTCTGTCACATGATTCCCCTTCTTTTCTTCTTCCTCTGCTTCTTCTTTTGTCATCACACGACCGATCACTTTGGTTGGATGATAAAATGCCTCATCATACGGATCAACGACAACCTGTGTCAGAACCGTAGAAACTGTCTTATAGATTCCGCGGTTTAATAACTCGGTACGAATGGCATTCTGCAGATCATATCCGATATATCCCTGACTCATCGCAGAGCAGACAGATGTCGGAGTTGCTGTATATTCCGGATACAGACGGCAGAATTCGTTCATTGCCGTATGGATCATGCCAACCTGCGGTCCATTGCTGTGTGTAATAACCACCTGATAATCTTCGCGGATAAAATCCGCAACTGCTTTTGCAGTACGCGCAGCTGCCTTCTGCTGTTCCGGCAGTGTACTTCCAAGAGCTTCATGTCCCAATGCGATTACAATTCTTTTCTTTTTCATACATCCTCCTAACTCTCCAACCCCGGCTTATGCTTCCAGGAATCTTTTTCTGGAGATAAAATTATACGTAGTAACTAACATGGTGGAGAATATTTTTGCTACTGCATAAAACATTCCTAAATGTTCTACGGCAAACCACATGATCATCTGGTTCATCACAAGCCCGATCATACTGAGTGCCACAAAAATAACCATCTCCTGTGCCTTCGTCATGTCTTCCTTTCCAGTAAAAACAAAACGCATGCTCAGGATATAATTCACAATAACGGATACGGTAAACGACACGGCACTGGATGCAAAATAATGCATGATATGTGTCTCTGTCAAAAAGATCATCAGTCCATAATCAATGCCAAAGCACAATCCACCGACCGCACCAAACTTACAGAACTGAATGATCAAATCTTTTATCCTATTCATTTTTGTCTGACTCCTGTTTCTAAAACTGCAACTACCCCATGGCATTATCCTGCTGCCACAGGCAGTGTTGCTTTAAAATACAAAATAGATTGCCCGAATTATGTTCGGACAATCTATTATAGCGCATCTTATGCAATTTGTCATTAATTATTTGATCCACCAAATCCATCGAAGAAACCGGAGTTGCCGGAATTATCGGAATTTTCCGAGTTTCTGGAATCGCCGGAGTTACCGGAATCCTGTGAGTTCTGAGAATCATTGGAATTATCGGAACTGCTCTCGGATACAAAATCGGACTGTGCTGCAAGTGTCACGGTAATGGATTTTTCCTTGTAGCCATTTCCCAGCCGTTCCATTGTCATTTTTACTTCATCCCCTGATTTGTGGGATGCGATCATCTGTTTCAGCTGCGTCATACCTGTAATTGTCTGGCCGTCAAATTCTGTAATAATATCCCCCTGACGAAGTCCTGCTTTTTCTGCCGGTGATCCGGAGACAACCTGATATACATATACCCCCTGCGGCATGTTATAAGCACTGGCAACACTGGAAGAAATATCCTGTCCCTGAATGCCGAGGAACGCAGCCTTGGACTGATCTACCTGTCCTTTTTCAATCAGCTGTTCAACGATCGGCATGGCATCTGACATCGGGATTGCATAACCAAATCCCTCTACACTCGTATCAGAATATTTTGCAGAGTTGATACCAACGACCTCTCCGCTTGCATTCAGCAGCGCACCACCGCTGTTGCCAGGGTTAATTGCTGCATTGGTCTGGATCATGTTGTTATTGACCACTGTCTCTCCGGTCTGTTCATCCTGCACGGTAACGGTTCTTCCTAACGCACTGATAATACCGTTGGTAACGGACTGTCCATAACCAAGTGCATTGCCGATGGCGATAACGCCCTGACCAACTTCCAGGGTATCGGTATCCTCGTTTACCGTAGCTACCTTGATTTCTTTTAATGTAGAATCCTTAATATCACTCAATGCTACTTTGACTACCGCCAGATCATCCGAAGCATCGGTTCCCTGCACCTTACATTCTACGGTTTCGTTATCCACAAACTGCACTTTCAATGAATCGGCATCTGCAACAACGTGATTGTTTGTCGCAATGTAAAGATATTTGCTGTCCTGTTTGATAATAATACCGGACCCTGCACTCTCACTCTGCTGCTGCTGTGTCCCCCAGAATGTCTGATAGGATACCGTTCCGGTATTTGTAATTGCCACAATGCTCGGCATTGCCTCTTTTGCGATTCCGGAAACATCGGAAAGATCCGCTGCATTGCCGGTACTCGTCTGGCTGACTTTTGCGGAAGAAGAACTCTTTGAACTGCTTACATTCTGTCCGGAAACTCCCAGCGCTTTGGTTCCTACATAGCTGACTCCGGTAAATACACCTCCGGCTACCAGACCAAAGACCAGAGCAACTGCCGCACACTTACCAATGGTAGCTCCGAATCCGGACCTGCGACGCGGTTTCCGGGGTGCCGGACCTCCGGTCGGCTGCTGATACGGATTGTACGCATTGTATGATGTATTCTGGTATGTCTGTCCCTGACTGTTACTATTGTACGGATTGTATCCATTCTGATTATTTTGTGTACTCTGATTCTGATTTTGATTCATATTATTATAATAGTTGTTATCCATAATGAAAAACTCCTTTCCTGTTTTCTAAGGAGAATTCTACCTGTCAACTGTGTTCAAATTGTGACAAAGTTCTGTAAATTTTGTAAATCCCTGTTAAATTGCAATGCCATTTTTCTTTAACAGTTCCCTGGCAGACTCTACCGAATCGGTTCCGAGCGCATTTTTCACCGGTGCAAATTCCTTTTCCCGCTCAACCTCAAACGGAAGACAATTATCCATCATATACACCATATCCAGTATGAGTGTTTCAAATTTGTAGGCATTCGGCTCCTTCGGTTTCTGCAGCTGACCGTTTTCATCCAGATACGGAACCTTCTTCTCTACAATATGCATCGGAAGATTTGTTTTTACAATCTCCATCAGCTTATCCACACGGAACAGATAATTTAAAATCACACCGAACCCGTAAAGCAGCGAACCATTTTCATTGACAGCCTCTGCCATCTCCGGCGTCAGTTCATAGTATTCGACAATCGATGGTTTTCCATCTTCCAGACACATTGCACCCACACGTTCATACGGAGAAACCTTACGCACGACTTTCGAACCACACACACATCCAGACAAAATCGTTGCCCCGACAAACACCGGATCCGCAATCCGCTGCAATACATTGTCCACGGCAAAAACATTCAGCCATTCAATCCCACGTGTCCGGATATCTTCATCCAGATGTGCCCGGAGCATGGATTTAAACCATCCACCGTTTCCATTCGGAGACATCGCGAGAGAATCCTCCGATTCCATCAATATGTTTCCATCGAAATCGACCGCCGGAACCATCTCCTGCACAAAAAATTTCACATAACTGCTGTCATATCCGAAAAAATCATGTTCTTCAAAAAAGGTCCGCGTCTGTACATCGTTTTTTTCGCTGGTCATAATATAAAGCGGAATCCACACACCTGCCTCATGTTTTACCTGCATCAGATTTTTAATCAGCTGTTCAAAAATATAGAGTGTTTTCGTCACTCCGATATTAAACATGCCTTTTGCCTTATCAAATCCCAGCCGGGTACCCTGCCCTCCCGCCAGAAGAATTGCACCGACTTTTCCTTCCCGGAGTGCTTTCAGTCCCGTTTCCCGATACAGATCTTCCTTCTTTCGGATTTCGGAAAGTTCGGTCGCCTGCAGCGGCGCAAACGTCCCTCTTTGCTGTTTTTTCTGATGAATCAGTTCCAGACAGGTCCAGTCCATTTCCTCCAACTGTTTTTCCAGTTTCTCCGGCACCTGTGCATCTGTCAGTTTCTGTAAATATTTCTGCTTATACTCCATAATATTGTTCTTTACCTGTTCGTTCATGGAAACATTCTCCTTTATCTTTATTGACTTTCCTCTCCAATGACAACAGTAGACCAATCATGCCGATTGGTCTACTCTTATTCCCCAATTGATTACTGTACATTTGTTCCGCCAGTAGTTTCTGATCCCTTCTGGATCTCATCCGTGCCTGTGGCACCTACGGTCTCGTTATAATCCGATGTATTAATTTTTGCAGAATCTGCCGTGATTCCGGTTGTATTTACAATCGTGTCAGAGATTGCCTGCACCGTCTGTGATGGTGTATACGTGGCATCATCAAACATGTATTCATGCAGTTTTTTTACATTCGTCACAAGATCTGCCGGAATTACCGTATCTCCACATCTCGGCATGTTTTTCGTAGTCAGATCTGTTGGAAAACCAGTGGTGCTGCTGATTTTGTACTTGGTTACATCTTTCGCCAGACTCACCATCTGATCCAGCGAAAGTGTTGTGGAAATATCATCTACCACACTGTTACAGATTTTGACAAGTGTTGCCGGATTTGCTTTCTTTGCTTTCTCCAACATTGCCTGCAGCACAATTCTCTGACGGGATGCACGTTTAAAGTCATCTCCGGAAAGTTTTCGGATTCTGGCATATGTGGTTGCCTGTGTTCCGTCCAGATGCACCAGACCATACTGCGTCACATTCGGGGTATTCTTTCCGGTTACGCCGTCCACATCTTTCTTGTACTTGTTGATCTGGTTCATCTCGCCCTGGGTAATATTCAGATCCAGTCCTCCCAGATCATCAATCACTTCTACGACAGCTGCCCAGTCCACACACACATATTCCTTGATATCCAGATCCAGATTGGAATTTAACATCTGAACCGCCTGTTTTGCCCCGCCTCTGGCATAAGCATTGTTACACTTGAAATAAGTGCCGCCTCCGACTGACAGAAATGTATCACGGTATACCGATACCAGTTTGACATTTTTTGTCTTATTATCAATACTTGCAATCATGACAACATCGGAATTTCCCTCTTGGTAGTTATTTGCACTCCGGTTATCCAGACCAAACACTGCAATATTGGTATATCCTTCCAAAGACTCCAAGGTATCTTTGCTGAGATCATCATTAATTCCTGCCTCTGTCTCACTCATATTTTCATATTTCACACGATTTACCATGCCAATAAAATACGCAGCGACAAGCAGGATTGCGAGAAGCAGAATTTCAAATACAAACAATACAATCTTTCTGCTCTTCTTTTTCTTTCTTCTCTTTTTTCTTCTTCTATTATCTGCCATTTTTTTAATCCTTTTGCCTATTGTGTATATACAGCCATGCGTCTGCATAACTGACGCGGTCCTGTTCCGACATGGAAGTATATTTCTCCAGGTCGAGATTGGTCAGCCGCATCTGCGCGTTCCCACACTGATGACATTCGACATCTTTTCGTCTGGAAACCATACGGAGCCATCCACATTGCGGACAAATGTATATTTTCATCATAACAGTCTACCGATTATTCAAAGTGCTTTAACACTTCTGCTTTTAATTCTTCCAGCATCTGATCTGCACCATCCAGGGTATCTCCCTTAACACCGACATAAAATTTAATCTTCGGTTCTGTTCCGGATGGACGTACACAGCACCATGCATTATCGGATAACTCATAATACAGGACATTGGAAGACGGAAGTCCGGTAGCAGTCACCTCCCCGGTCTTTAAATCCTTACGGGTGTCTGCCTTATAATCGCGGACTGCAAGTACATCAAACGCTCCAAGCTTTGCCGGAGTACTCTGTCTTGCCCGATCCATAATCTGCTGAATCTGAGAAGCAGATTGTTTACTCTGACCAAACTTGGAAGCAACAGCAAGACCGGCACGAGAAGCCAAGTCCTTGGTATGAAGAATCAAACGAACATCAGAAGTATAACGAACGGGGCGAGTTTCATCAGACTCATCAATTTCTACACGAAGTTCTTCCGTAGAATCAAACTGAGGAGCAACCGCAAAAACATCCGGCTCAACATTAGGAACAAGTCCAGAACCTTGTTCCAGACATTCCAAAGAATTAAATTTTCCTATCATAACCAAAACAAAAAATTAGTAAGGTACACCATCACGAGACAAATTACGGGCAACATAGCAACCGATATAAGAATTAACCAATAATTGGTCAGTATCCCAAGTAGAATCAGCAGCAACACCAAAAATAGGGTCAAGAACAGCAGGATTAACCTTGAAAAACTTATAATTCAAGACAACGCGAGTATTCTCGTTAGCATCGCCTTCATTATAACCAAAACCGAACCATCCGGAAAGCAGAGACTCAGTAACAGGAGAAACCCAAGATTTAAGGGTCGTAGTAAACGCACCATTGATA
>ERZ773138.762-NODE-762-length-35376-cov-3.821664_pt1 | contig 35376 bp, 37 predicted proteins | sample MGYA00511114_ERZ773138 | MGnify/ENA primary metagenome ERZ773138 (study PRJEB29015, sample SAMEA2737805) | human gut metagenome | biome: human gut; feature: human-associated habitat; material: faeces | place: China | collected 2012 ...
CCAGCGCTTTGCTTTGCAAGAATTGCTAAAGCAATTCTTGGTGGCATAACACCACACTATGAGCAGTTTCCTATAAAGTGACATAGGGCTGCCACAAGTATCTTATCGCTTGTGGCAGCCCCTCATCTGCCGTACAAATAGCTTAACACGGCTCCTGTATTATTTTACGATCGGAGCAAAACGAATGCGAACCTCCGGCAATGCCTTTAATTCCGCATAATAATTTGTCATCCAATCCTCGCCCTGTGATGGATCATTCTCACCGGATGCCGGTGGCGCAAATATTTTCAAACTCATATCTGCTTCACTCTCCAAAGGCTTCTTAAAGAATGCACTCATCATATCGATGCACTTCACACCCGGAGCCTTGTAGAACCAGTGTCCATTCAATTCCATCATCAAGTTCATGTCAATTGTCTGTTCATCAAAATATACTTCACAGAATACCGGATTTTTCTCGAAGTGCAAAGGAACTGCAATACCCTCTGCATCCTCAGAACCACCCCAGCGAAGTGTAGCCGGAAGTGTGATCTCACTTCCTTCGTCCATGGACGGACTAAAGAAATCCTCATGGATAATCTCACGATACGTATTCAAAATTGGCTGTTCGATACCAACATTCGCATTGTTAGGATCCTCGATCTCCAAGCCCAGACGTCCTCTATCGCGCATCTGATATAACGTGAATCCTGACAGCCATTTCTCCTTGTCCGCTTTCAGCATCTCACAAAACTCTTTCAGCATGTCTGCCTGATCATAGGCACCGGTTACGTCTCCATCGGCGTTAAACTCAGACAATACCATCGGCTTCTTAACACCATTATTTACATATGTGTAACGCTCATAGCTCTTCTTTGCTAAGTTGTAGATCTTGTCTACCGTATGACGCGCAAACGTATCTCCTCCCTCTTCTGCAACATCATATGGCCATCCCCAATGAAGTGCCATATAACGGTCAACGGACACAATATCTGCTGCACGGGAAGCCTCTGCGAAGATGTCTTCCATTTCCATCTTCTCATCCTCTAACTCCTTACAGCCATCCAGACAAATGATCGTCTTAACATTTGGAGCTTCACGATGAATGATCTCGCAGCAATGTGTAAAGAATGCTGCAACCTCCTCATAAGAAGCACGTTTATTAAAGGAGAACCAGTTACCGGTCGCCTCATGGTTGATACGAAGCAATACACGTCCAAACGTACGAAGATCCTTTGCGATTGCAATAATATGATCATCGGTAAGCTTTGGATCAATTGTCATCGTAAGCAGCACATCCTGTCCATGTTTACGGACATCTCTCATATAAGTAAACGGCTCATCATCTAATGTTCCATTCAAACCACCCTTATAGGTGAAATAATCATCGTATGGAAAATCCCATGCGAACTGTACAGACGGATCTGCATGCACAACACTGGCACGTCCCGGCCACTTATCGTCATTTGGATAATAGCAGTACATCAGATTGACAGCTCTATGTGGGCGTCCCAGTTTCTGCAGGATGTAATCCTGATCCACATATTCTCCACGCTCACTGCCATCGCCCAGATCAACGGCACACTCTGCCGGTCCCATATGCAATGCCTTAACTTTCAACTCTTCACTCATTATATTCCTCCGTTCCGCAGAAATATCCTCTGCTATGTTTTACATATTTAGGAGCACAAAACGCTCAGCTTAAAATAGTATAACAGAAATCCCCCTCAAAAATCTACCGGCAATTTCGGCATCTTATACCCTAAAAATCTCTGATATGCTCTTCGCTGCGTATTTTACCTTCCTCAAGCTCGGCCAAAAGCTCGGCACGTTTGCTCCCTACCATAAACTTCTGGTTGTATTTTTGATAGATCTCGCAAGGATTGTCCTGCAAAAATGCCATTGAATCGCCACCCATCGTTAATTCTGTGACGAAAACAACCATTTCCTGCCCTTCCGGAAATGCATTTTCCATAAAAGAAAAGGCATTCTCCAATTCCTCTAATGCTGCATCTTCCTCTCGGATCAGTTGTTCCTGCTTTTGATCAAACTCCGGTTTTTGCGCGGCAAACGTTTTTGCTGCTTCCTCACTGCCAGCCTCTGCCTCCTGCTGCATTTGCTTCAGTGATGCATACCACGCATCCATTGTCTTTTTGTAATCTGCCACCTTCGCAAAATGCCTGTTAAGCCCCGACAGCAACAGATTGACAACGCTCAACCGCTCGTCAAACGATGCATTTTGCAGCCGTTGATATACTGCGACATCTTCTTTTCCCTGTAAAATATCTTCAATGCCATAATCATCTTCATACTTGCGGTACAGATCCAAGTAGACCGCCACATCTTTTGCCACTTCCGGATGTTGTATAAATTCGCTGATCAAATCTTCATCCACCGGCTGTCCCAGCATTTCGTACACTTGGATCAGCGTGCTCAGATCCTCCCAGCCACGCGCTGTCACAAAAAGCATTCCATCCACATCCGTTTGTACACGATAAAAATTCTGTGGGCGCAGTTCCAAATAACTTAGGATTCCGCTGTGAATCCTTTGCCTGCGGGCATATTCTTTCCACGCCGGATAATCCGGCTCGACCATGATGCGTCGTACACGATCAAGTGTCACCATATCAAAATCCCGGACGGATTTATTGTACTCCGGCGGATTTCCGGCTGCCACAATGATCCAGCCCTCCGGGATCGCCTGATTACCGAACGTCTTACACTGCAAAAATTGCAGCATCGTCGGTGCAAGCGTTTCGGACACGCAATTGATCTCATCGATAAAAAGTATGCCCTCCTTCTTTCCCTTTTCTATCTTCTCATATACACTGGCAATGATCTCACTCATCGTATATTCTGTCACAGAATATGTCTGCTCTCCGTAAGTCTTCTCACGAATAAATGGGAGCCCGACTGCACTTTGTCTGGTGTGATGAGTGATCGTGTACGATACCAGCCCAATTCCACACTCATCTGCCACCTGTTCCATGATCTGCGTCTTGCCGATACCCGGTGCTCCCAGAAGCAATAGCGGGCGCTGTCGGATCACCGGGATCATATACTCACCGTTGTCCCTTTTCTCTAAATACGCACGAACTGTGCGGATCACTTCGTTTTTTGCCTGTTTAATATTCATAATAAATTACTTTCCTTCCATGATTTCTTCGTGATCAATGCGGATCCGCATCGCCCACGGTGGCACTGCCTCTTCCTCATAATCCTGCGCAAAGATAAACGCCGTCTTATATTCCGGTCGTTTTGCCGGATATATTCCCTTGCCGTCCGTAAAGTACAAAAGCCCTTGCAAATGGCGGATCTGCCCGGATTGCATCAACTGATCCACGTAGCGAAAAGCAGGCCGAAAATCCGTACTCCCACCTTCTGTCAAGGTAAACCGCTGCAGCGTCTGTGCCAGCTCCTCTTTACTGGTAACGACATCATCCTGCCTAACCTTATCATCACATTGCAAAATATGAATCCTGCATTTGCCGGAAAGCTCAACACTTTCCAGCAGCAGATCTGCGGTAAGCTGTAAAAACTTTTTTACCAATTCGCCATTTGTAGAATAACTGGTATCAATAACAACGACAAACGTCTCTACCTGCAATGTCTCCTTAGTTTCCATCGGCTCGATCAACGGCAGATTGCCATATATGCGTAACCCATAGGTATAATAACTAAGATCAAATTCTTCGGGGTCTATCTGCAGCGTCTCCCGAAGCGATGCAAATTTACGCAAAAAATCCCGATAACTGCGCCGTTGCTGCAACACACGGATCTGTTTCAGCATCAATCTTTCTTCATCGCCATCGTTTCTGCCCTGCCGTTCCATCTGCATCTGTGTCTGTCGTGCCAATTTGTCCCATTTCGGCGGAATCTGCACAGGAATGGCCTGCTCCGGCTGTGGTCGTGGCCAAAACGCATGCGTATCCGTATAAAATTCTTTGCTAAGTTCCGCCAGATCGAATTCATACCACAAACGGATCTGTTCATAAATAATTGCCGCTGATAATGCCTGTCCCACGGACTCCAGCCGTTTATATACTTTTCTGCGGAGCAGACCGGTAATGCGCTGTACACTCGTCTGCTCCATATGATCGATCAAATACTCGATCATAATATCACACGCCAGATCCCAATCCGCTGCATTTCTGCTGCCCTGCAGCCACGGATGACAAAAGATCAAATGCAGGATCATATGAAGATAACAGCGGTTTAAATACACCGGATTTTTAGGATACACGCGCAGCAAATGATCCGCAGAATAAAACAGATGATCGCCTTCCGTTCCCAACGTATCAATGCCCTCTTTGGGCTGATAGCTCAATGCCGACAATGCAACATCCATATAGCGGAAGTCCATATACAATTCGTGACGGATCAGACGTAATATCTTTTCTGCCATATACTGCTCCCACTCTGTCTGCGTTACCGCCTGCGAACGCTGCCTTTTCTCATTCGACTGTTCTATATTGGTCATAACTTCCCAATTCCTTTCAAAATGCGTAGCGTTCCCTACGCCTGTTACGCTCGTACTGATAATTCCATTCCATAAGCCGGGAAGCTCCCTCTGACCACTGATCTTCTAACGCTTTCTGCGGGGCATGTTCCAAGGCGTTTCCCGTCAGATAACGATGCTCGCACAAATAATGCAATGGTTCCAATTGTTTCCGATCAATGTAATGCAGCGCCAGCACCTCTGCCTCTTGATGAAGCTGCTCCTCATAACGTTTCCTCGCATCTTCCTGTACACCGATCGGCGTCTGTAACCGTAAATATGCCATCTTCGCGATCGTAAGCGGCGATTCTTCTGCAATCACCTTCGGATAGATCGCATCATATCCGGCAAGCTGTACAATACCATCCTGAAATTGCTGTCTTGCCCGAAATCCTTCTCCGGTAATATTACGCCCAAAAATATGCGCCGGCGCAATTTCATCATAACTCTCCGTATATTCCGGATACAATAACGACGCTGTCTCCTCCCCCGCAAAATCAACCTGTATCTCCCATGGAATGCGTGACAAAACTGCTTTCACACCGGTTTTGCCACGTATATCTGCCCGAACTCTAAGCTGCTTCAGGCTGCGACAATTCATAAATACATCACTGCCAATAGTTTCCAGCGCACTGCCAAATTCTATCACAGATAATTTCCTACAGTTGTAGAATGCAAGTTCTTCTATTTCTACAACTGTGTCCGGCAAGACAACCTGTAGGATCTCATTACCCGCTATCTCCCCCAAATAAGCAGCGGCAGGCTGTGCCACTTCCCTTGTATCAAGCAGCACTCCATCTCTAGTACCAGGCTGCGCTTCGACCATACAGTCATACTGTTTCTCGCAATAGAGCTCTGATGGCTCCTGCCATTTCGTTTCGCGAATCCCCTCCAGGCCGTCTAATTTATTGGATGCCGAGAAACAGTATGCTCCAATCGCATATACAGGCATGCCCTCTATTTTCTGTGGCACGGTCAGACAGCCATTGGTGCCATAAACCCGGTATATCTTTGCCCCATCAGAGGTCTTTTTCCACAATAGTCGAATCATCGCTCTGTCATCCTCCTCTATTACGTCAAAACCCCCCTGCACATCCCTCTAACGAGGTCCATACAGAGAGGTCTTTCTTGATTGATAGGAAATTGCTGTTGTATAGCGAGACAAAGGCAAAGCGCTGGCTTTGCTTTTGTGTGTATCCTGCATACAGTGGCAATCAGTCAATCGCTTCTAATGCCTGTTTCAGATCTGCGATCAGATCTGCTTTATCTTCCAAACCACATGAAATACGAACCAAGCCGGCAGGTACACCTGCTGCCTCTAATTGTTCATCTGTCATCTGACGATGTGTCGAAGTCGCCGGGTTCAAGCAGCAGGTTCTTGCATCTGCTACATGTGTCTCGATCGCCGCCAACTTCAGATTCTTCATAAACTTCTCAGCCGCAGCACGTCCACCCTTTAATTCGAACGAAACGACACCGCATCCGCCATTCGGCAGATATTTCTGTGCTAATGTATAGTAACGATCTGTTGGCAGACCGGAATAATTAACATAAGATACCTGTGGCTGTTCCTGTAAAAATTCTGCTACAGCCTGTCCATTCTCAACGTGTCGAGGCATACGAACATGAAGAGATTCTAATCCTAAATTCAAGAGGAATGCATGCTGTGGAGACTGAATGCATCCAAAATCACGCATCAACTGTGCTGTACATTTTGTAATAAATGCCCCCTCTTTGCCAAACTTTTCAGCATAAGTAATACCATGATAAGATTCATCCGGTGTGCAAAGCCCCGGGAACTTATCCGCATGTGCCATCCAGTCAAACTTACCGGAATCAACGATCGCACCACCGACTGCTGCTCCGTGTCCATCCATATATTTTGTCGTAGAGTGCGTCACAATATCTGCCCCCCACTCGATCGGCCGGCAATTCACCGGCGTTGGGAATGTATTATCCACGATCAACGGCACACCATGCGCGTGCGCAGCCTTCGCAAACTTTTCAATATCCAATACCGTCAATGCAGGATTAGCAATCGTCTCACCAAAAACCGCACGCGTATTATCCTGAAATGCTGTATTTAACTCTTCTTCTGTACAATCCGGGGATACAAATGTAACAGTAATACCCATCTTTGCCATGGTGACCTGTATCAAATTAAAAGTACCACCATAGATTGATGAAGATGCCACAATATGACTGCCGCACTCACAAATATTAAACAAAGCAAAAAAATTGGCTGCCTGACCGGAAGAAGTCAGCATTGCTGCCGTACCACCCTCCATTGCTGCAATCTTAGCTGCTACATGATCGTTGGTTGGATTCTGCAAGCGTGTGTAAAAATATCCGCTTGCTTCCAGATCAAATAATTTCCCCATATCCTCACTGGTGTCATACTTAAATGTAGTAGACTGCACGATCGGGATCTGACGCGGTTCGCCATTACCCGGAGTATATCCTGCCTGTACACACTTTGTTCCCATTGTATATTCGTTCATCATATCTCTCCTTAATTAATCAATTGTAAAATAATCCTTAAACTGATCTTGCGTCATCGGTTTTGCTGACACAACCGGAAGTGCCATCAATCGCTGAAACAACTTTGTTTTCTCCCCACGGTTACCGCTGCATTCAAAATGAACATGTCCAAGCTCTTCTTTCGTTGCCAGTAACTTGATCTCGCGTAACCGCCGCTGCATTTCCTTTGCCGTGCCAATTGCGCCATCATACAGATCCACATGTTCTCCAACCATCTCCAAGATCGTATCCTGTACGAATGGATAGTGAGTGCATCCGAGAACAATTCCATCCAACGGTCTTTCTTTGATCCCCTCAAAAAGTTCATGCAGGTAAATATAAACTTCTTCGCCGTCAAAATCTCCGCTCTCGATGAATTCCATCAAGCCGGGACATGGCACCGGGATGATATTTGCCTGATCTTCATATTTATGCATCAGTTTATTGAATTTTTGCTGCTTCAACGTCATCGGTGTTGCCATCACAAGTATATTGCCGCCCGGATGTTCTGTTACTGCCGGCTTGATCGCAGGTTCTATGCCAACAATCGGAATATCTGAATACATTTCCCGAAGCTCTTTGATCGCACAGCTGGTCGCCGTATTGCAGGCAACAACAATCGCCTTGCAGCCCTGATCGAGCAGCCGGCTAACATGCTTGATCGTCAGATCTCTTACCTCTTCGACAGTCCTTGTACCATATGGTGCATTTGCACAATCCCCATAATATAAGAATTGCTCTGCAGGCATCAAATAACGCATCTGTCGCAAAACACTGACACCGCCCAAACCGGAATCAAACACTCCGATCGGCGTGTTAAATATTGCTTCGACCATACTTTCCCTACATTCCTTTCCTACATACTCCTGATCACCCGTTTATTTTGAATCGGATCAATCTTTATCAATAATTTCTTTGTAAAATCCGGAGTAATCCTTGCGTCCCTCTTTCATTGCGGCAATTGCTGCACGTGGATGCTGATTCAAATGACCTGTAAACAGATATGGAATATCAAATCCCCATTCAACTCCCTGCTCTTTTAATGGCAAAATATTCTGCTCGATGAATTTAATGATCGGGAAAAGCTTGTACTTTGGATTTTTCAAAAATCCAAGCAATAATTCCATGCAGCAGTTTCCTGCTCCACGTCCCATTCCGCTCATCGTTGCATCCAAATAAGACACACCTCTTGCACAGGACTCGATCGTATTTGCAAAAGCAAGCTGCTGATTGTTATGTGCGTGCATTCCTATGTATTTGCCGTACTTCTCGCCCACTTCCATATACTGATCAGAAATAGTGCGGATCTGCTCCGGGAACAGTGAACCAAAACTGTCCACGATGTAAATGCCATCAACACAAGATTTACCAAGCATTTCTAACGCTTTATTAATGTCGGACTCTTTCGCATTGGAAATCGCCATGATATTACAAGTCGTTTCGTACCCTTTGCGGTGTGCATCTTCGATCATATCGATCGCCGCCGGCATTGTATTCACATAAGTTGCCACACGGATAAGATCTACCGGACTGTCGCTGCGGTCATGAATATCTTCTTTATAATTGCAGCGTCCTACATCTGCCATAATGGAAATCTTCAGATCGGTGTCATTATCACCAACGACTTCGCGAATCTTGTCATCCTCAGCAAACTTCCATGGACCATAAGCATCCACGTCAAACATCTCTTTATCAGCGCGATAACCAAACTCCATATAGTCTACGCCTGCTTTTACATTTGCCTCGTACAGATTATGGATAAATTCATCTGTAAAATAAAAATCATTTACCAAACCACCATCACGAATTGTTGCGTCCAACACTTTAATGTCCGGACGAAAAGATAATAAATCACCCTTCTGTGCCACTTTTTCTTCCTCCAAATATTTCGTATATTTCTTCCGGTTCCACTTGTCCACACTTTCTGCCGCACGATCTTCCATGTGTATTCGATCCGAACGGTTCTTAAGATTGGACAAAAAAATATACCCAAAATGCCGGTTCCTGAATTTTGAGTCCTAGCGATCAGCTAGGTGGGCAACCGCATATGAAATGCAATCTTCCTCTGCAATGAAGGCATGACATTCTTTCATATATATAGGAATCCCATTCAAAAAGTGTAGGTTCAAAATATCAGAAGTTGTCGTACATTCCAGGTACTATAAGTATATACAATTTTCTTGAAAAATACAACTGTCAAATGAATTTACTCATATTCTTCCAGCGAAGTCAGCTCCATAAACGTAAAGGTAAAGGTCGTACCTTCTCCCGGCACACTCTGCACCTCAACGTCACCTCCATGGCGTAATATGATCTGCTTAGCGATCATTAGTCCAAGCCCGGTTCCTTTTTCATTTTGTGTCAGCTTTGATTTATAAAACTTTTCAAAAATATATGGCAGCTCTTCCGGTGCGATCCCAATGCCCTGATCAGCGATCTGTGCCTTGATCAGACCGTCCCGGCTGACAAGAGTCAAGTGCACCTTGCCCCCTCGTTCAGAAAACTTTACGGCATTATCTAACACGATCAAAAACATTTGCCGTAATCTTCCATAATCGCCCTCGATCATAAACGGCTGCTCTTCCGGTATATCAACCACAAAATGAATCTCTTTTTCCTCGCCGATCACGCGTGCACTACGCATTACGTCCGCAAAGATCTGTGCCAAGCTGACAGGTTCTTTGTCCATCTGAAAATCCGGATTCTGCATTTTAGAGAGTAAAAACAGATCCTGCACCAGACGTTCCATCCCCTGACACTCTAATAAGATCCGGTCATATACGCCGCGGACATCTTCCTCCCCCGAAAGCACATCATCGTGAAGCATTTCCGCATATCCGCGCACTACTGTGATCGGTGTCCGCAATTCATGAGAAACATTTGCAAAAAAGTCTCTTCTTACCTGCTCTAAATTCGCACGTTCCTGCTCCGATTTTGTCAAGCGCTCTGCAAGAACATCTAATTGCTCCTCCAACTGTGATAACTGCCTGCTGTGACTGTACTTCTCAACCGGAGAATAATCGCCTCCCGCAATTCTTCGGATCGTCTTACCGATCTTATTGATCGGCAGAGACAGATATTTTGTAAAGATCAAAGCGATCAAATACGAAATAACTACCGCTACCACTGCACTGAGAGAAATCAGATATTTCCCCTCTCTTAGTCCCATCGTCTGGCGGTCGATCATAGAAACCATCATAACCGCTCCGATCACCTGATCGGTTTTGTAATCGTGCACCGGGATCGCCACACGAAGGATCATCATACCATATGCTTTATCATAGCTTGATGACGCTCCTGTCTGTCCCCCAAACGCCTGGCGAAGCACCGCATACATTTCATCGGTCAGATTGTCATCGTTCATTTCTGCATTCGTAAAATCATCTTTCAAGGCATTTTTCGCCTTATGATTGCTGAGGATCCATACATCTGTGTTCTCTGCACTCTCAATCTCATCAATATAAACGGAATATTTTTCATACTGTCCGACATTCTTCTTGTACTGAAACTTGGACACCCGGCGTGCTATCTTTTTGCCCTGTTTGGTCAAAAGTTCCGTGTAGGAACGCGTGTAATTGCGCTGATATAAATAATTAAAGATTGCCCCGGTCAACAGCAGCGAAACAGCAAGCACCACAACAAAAGACAGATAAATGCGTACAGATATATCATTTCTGCCAAGCTTGGAATCATTCCATTTTTGTCTGATCTTATGCAGCCCTTTCATGTCTTACTGTCCTCCGGCAATCTCTAGCTTGTAGCCGACGCCCCAGATCGTCTTGATCGTCTAGTCCGGATGCGGCACAGAATCAAGTTTCGCACGCAGTCTTTTGATATGCGAATCTACCGTGCGGCTGTCTCCGTAATAATCATAGCCCCATAAACTGTCAAGCAGATTATCTCTGGTAAATACTTTGCCCGGTGTACTTGCTAACGTCCACATGGTTTCAATTTCTTTTTTCGTCATTGGGATCTTTTTGCCATCAATGCAAAATGTATATTCATCTAAATTCACTTCCATATTGCTGACACGTAAGATCTGTCCGGACTGCGTCTCCACACTCTGACGGCTTATCCGACGAAGCACCGCGCGCAGTCTCGCCATAACCTCACTCGGGCTAAACGGTTTCACAATATAATCATCTGCACCAATGTCTAATCCCATGATCTTATCATAGTCTTCGCCTCGTGCCGTAATTAAAATGATCGGTACGGCGGATTCCTGTCGGATCGTGCGGCACACCTCATAGCCATCCTTCCCCGGCATCATCACGTCCAGCAGTATGGCCGCCGGATGATATTCGTGAAACAGCTCTTCCGTCTGAATGCCATCTGTGGCGATCAACGATCCATAACCTTCTTTTTTGACATATTTTTCTAAAATATCCGTAATATCTTTATTATCATCTGCAATCAATATGTATTCCATGAGTTCCTCCTTCGTCGAATCTGACCACTTCCTGTAATAAGTATAATAGTATTTGAAAAAGATGGCAAATATTTGACACCTTTCTGCCATTATCTTATTCTATGATAAATGCGAACCTGATATAGGTGGGAAATGATAATACATGCTATTTGTGTTGATACACACCGGACACGAATTGTCTTATGCATGGAACACGTGTGTAGAAATGAGGATAATTATGAACTATAGAAAACAAATAAAACTGGCGCTGATCGCACTGGTCTTGATCTTGTGCACACAAGGTAAACCGGCCGCCGCTAAGGCACCGAAGATCCCCGTCGTTGCAACCGAGATCAACGGCAAACAGGCTTTAGATGCCTCTGGCGCTTTACAGCGTTCCAAAAAACCGGGAACAAAGAAAAATTTTCAAAAAAAAATATTTATCGGTGACTCCTCCAGTCTCACGTTACTAGACGATCTGGATGGATATGAAACGACTTTTAAAAGTTCCAATCCTTCCATTCTCAAGGTAACAAAAGTATCCGAAAATACTTGCGATTACTATGGTATGGCGGCCGGTACAGCAACCATTCAGATCCGCATCCGATCAACGTCAGGACTTTTCTTTATGAATCGTCCAACCACACTGAAAGCCAAGGTATCTGTATCACCACATGCTGTCAGCATCAAATTTAAGCATTCCAAATATAAGATAACAAAATCCAAGACGAGGAAAGTGCGGATTACGCTTCGTCCAAGCATTACGAAAGAAAAGCCGGTATATACCGTACTCAATACACGTATCGCTACTATTAATAAAAAGGGTGTCCTTCGAGGCAAAAGACCCGGAACGACTTACGTAACCGCAACACTTGCGAATGGGGTTCGCGCTAAATGCAAAATCGTTGTCAAAAGTGCAGACAAATAACCCGTCGAAAATAATTCATGGATCAGAATGGCAGATGCAGCCATCCTACACTGCGTTTTGCCTCCCGCTCTTTCTTGCGGGATCTGATCGTTGTAACCTGCGGCAGCTCTTCGGTGGCTGCCGCTTCTTTTGCCGCCGGACGCATTTCGATTAATATTTTTTCTAATATTTCTATTTGTTTTTGTTGTAACTCTTCCTTTTCCCGCATCAAATAATCCATTTGCTTACTCACCTTTTCTGTTACAGCCTCTGCGATCCGCTCTTCAGATTGTTGCGTCTGCTGTTCCACAACACTTGTGATCATATCACGCATCATCTGCTCAAACTGCTGCAATTTTTGTTCTTTGCTGATGCCGCTCACCGGTTCCGCCACTTCCATTGCTGACGGCAGCGGAGTCACCTGCCCCATTCTTGCATGCTTTGGCGATCGATCTTCTTCCATCTGCACCTTTTGATTTAACTCTTCACGCAGATGATACAACTCCTGCGGCGTCATCGCCTCGACTCGTCTTCGATCCGGCAAAAGCAGCTTAATAGCACGAAGTTGAAAACCCTGCTCTTTCCAATCTCTGATCTTATGCAAAATATGAATGTCCTGCTCTCTATAGTATCGATGTCCCTGCCCATTACGTGGAATCGCTAACCCAAGTTCATCCTCCCAATAACGCAGTACATGTGCCTCCACACCAACCTGTCTCGCCGCATCTGAAATGCCAAATCTCTTTTCCATTGTGTCATCCTCCATTTCTAGAAATACTCTTCCATGATTTCTCCGAGCAGCGTTAGTTTTTCTTCTGCTCTTTGCTCTTTCTGCCCACGTATGCCTTTCTCCAACCAAGCCGGTGCCGAAGTCTGCCTGCACATATCCCCCTCCGGCCAAGCCGGTGCCGAAGTCTGCTTGCACATATCCCCCTCCGGCCAAGTCGGTGCCAAAGTCTGCTTGCATGCATATCCATGTTCATTCTGCCATTCCTCATGAACCGCATATTCCATACCGTCCTGCCATCTCCCGGCAATCGACCAGACAGCTTCCTTTTCCCGTTCTGTTTCCTCATTACCGGCAGCTAATGCAAGTGTTTGCTGCTCTGTTTCCTCATTACCGGCAGCTAATGCAAGCGTTTGCTGCTCCGGCTCCTCGAAATAAGCTTGTTGATATTTTGCCTGCTCTTCCGGATACAAATATTGATTTTCCAATCGTGGCTGCAAACTGTTTTCCAAATAATCCAACAAATAAATACGGATCATTTTTTTATGTGCATGCACCTGCATCAATAATTCGCCTCCAAAAATAAGTGCTAATATGATAACGGTGTAGATACAATACATACCGTAAATTTGAAGTGATGTCTGAATATATATCCCATAAATCGTACACACCCCAAAATACATTCCCACAAACCATGCCCCATACAGTCCAACATTTTCCCAAGTAGATAATCGTATTTGATATGCCCGGTATTCTAACAGGTACCTGTCCACAAAACCGCCCACATCTTTTGCCGGAATATGTAGTTCGTAACACACTTGAAATTTTTTGATCAAATTGCGGATCCACGGATTTTTCGTCCCGGCAATTTTAGAACACTCCTCTAACAGATCGTTCATAACATGACCCGCTATACTTTGCAGGAGCAGTGTGATAATCCCTGCACCGAGCATTATCATTAGTAAGCTGTAATTTGCATATAATTGCTGCATCTGCCTCTCCACCTTCCGTTAATTTCATGGCTTTTGTTTCCTGCAGTTTCATCATACTATGTCCTATCCTGTGAAAACAGTGCCCATCGAATATCATTTTACGCCCTTGTTCGACGTTTTCTTTTTTGTTACAATATACATCTGAAACTCATACTTCATATGCACAAAGGTATTGACAAACCACCTTTTGTGCGTTTGGCAAAGTGCGAACACACGGTAACTTAGCAAATTTGGAAAGGAATGTAAGATTACTATGCACGATACAACTTTGGATCACCTTTTTGCAAAATATAATTACGGTGTTGTCGAAACGGATTGCCCATTTCTCGACATCTATCTCCATACAAAGGATCCTGTCTGCACCCCTGTAGTCGTGATCATCGACGCAGAGGCTGCCGCCGCTGTCAAAGCTGCAGATACACGATACGAAGAAAAAGACCGTATCCGGGCGGGAGAGCCATACACACTGAACGCCGAAAATATAGCGATGATCTCTGACCAACTTCAGCAAATGCTAATAGATAACACTTTTGACAACTGTAAATATCTCTATATTTTGATGACGGAAGATGATTCTCTCGGCAGAAAATTATTTCCGGATCGCAAGAACTATTGGCAGATCATTCCATCGCAGGGCATATTACAGGCCTATGAAGACGTAGATACTTTATTTTCCCCTTTGCAGAAAGACTTAGAGCAATTCCTGCAGGAGGGACCGGGACGAACTTCTGACCTTCGATCCGTTCTGCCTGCCATGCGCAGCATTTTTGTAACACTCTTACTGGTTGCTGTCAACATCCTGCTTTTTGTATATGGAGATCTGATCCCAGGCAAAAGAGACGCTCTGTTTTCTATGGGAGCACTAAGCGCAGAACTCGTCTTTGACAAGCAGGAATGGTATCGATTATTTACTTCGATGTTCCTACATATATCCGGAGAACATATTTTTAACAATATGATCACTTTGATCTTTATCGGCGCTTACTTGGAACGACGTTTGGGTCATATCCGTTATCTGATCCTTTATCTGGTCAGCGGTCTTCTTGCAGGCTGCACCTCAATCGTTTATAATGTTGTTATACATTCCGCAAGTACCTCGGTGGGTGCTTCCGGTGCGATCTACGGTCTTATGGGTGCTTTAATCCTTGCATTGATTTTTCATCATGACCGTCAAGAATCCCCGGATCTGCGTCAGATCATTTTTATGATCTTTTGGATTGTTTATGGAAGTTTTGCAATACCAAATGTCGATTTCGCAGCACATATCGGTGGTTTGATCAGCGGATTTGCTATGTACACTTTATTGACTCTGTCCAAAGAGAAAGGAATATAGACTCATGACGAAAGTTAATATTTATTATGGTGGCAGAGGATTGATCGAAGATCCTACCATCTATGTTATGGACAAAATAACAGAAGTATTGAACGAGCTCAACGTTGTCGTTCGACGCTACAATCTATACGAAGATAAAAAAGGCATCTCCGTTTTACCGAAAACGCTCAAAGAAGCGGATGCCGTTATTCTAGCTGCCTCTGTAGAATGGTTTAGCTATGGAGGGTTGTTACAGCAGTTTTTGGATGCCTGCTGGTTGTACGGTGACAAAGAAACCATTCAATCTCTATGCATGATGCCCGTCGTTCTATCGACCACCTATGGGGAGAAAGAGGCCTCCCTACAGCTTACAAAAGCTTGGGAACTGCTTGGTGGCAAACCTTGCGATGGCATTGAGGCATATATAACAGATCCGGAAGATTTCAAAGCTAATGATGGGTATACTACATTTGTAGAAAAAAGAGTAGAGCTATTTTACCGCACCTTTACCGGCAAGCTGGAGACATTGCCTTCCAGTAATTCCCTGTCACCGGACACATTATCGCGTCCGTTAAGCATTGATTTGACACCACAGGAAAGTGAACAGTTGTCGGAATATGTTTCTAATGACCAATACGTGCAGAAGCAAAAAGAAGACATTCAGGAATTGTCTGAAATTTTCCGCACATTACTAGGGGATGATGAAGATCCTATGTCAAGCTCCGACCCCTATATCCGTGCATTTTCATCACATTTCCACGGTATTCCGGACATTTCCGTACGGTTTACCCTTGAGATCACAGATGAAGACCGCTGTCTTTATATCACGGCTGACGGTGATATTTTGCATTGTACCTACAAGCAGCCGAAAAATTTCGAACCACACGTGACTATGAAGCTCAAAGCGGAGTTGCTGACACAGATCATACACGGCGAAACTACATTACAAAGTGCTTTTCGTACCGGCAATGTGATTGCCAAAGGTGATTTCAAGATCCTGCGCAGCTTCGATGAACTTTTCCGCTTCGAATAGACAAACACAAACTTTGCACGGATCAACCAACTCGAAAACACATATTGCTCATTATGTCAGCAATAAATAAAATATTTTGCAGCCGATAAACTAAATTGTTCTGTCATCCGAGAACTAAGATAATTGCCGTAGAACGCAACGTTTTTACGTGATTTCTTATTTTGTTAAGTCTCTGATATATACATGCCTGAAAGAATGTCTGAGATGTCCCGGTTTAGCAAGGTATCATCCATTTTTGGACGGGACGCTTTCGCTACGATGCGCTACGTCACGTTACTTAATGTCTCTGAAATACGAGACATAAGTAACGACGAGCGCAAAGTCCCTTTCAAAAATGATGAATACCTTGCTTCCGGGACTTCGAGTTCTCTGTAAGGCATGTAAATCATTCATCAGAGGCAACAAAATATAGAAATCACTCTAAAAACTAATTGCGGCAAGGCAATTACTGTAGTTCTCTGATGGCAGAAACCACTATGTTGTGGCTGCAAAATACTTCGTATTCTTTGACGTAATAAGCAATATGTGACGATGCATTCCCTTTGGATGCGTGAAGTTTGGGTTGTTTATTGGTATAGGGGGATGGGTGTCTGCTTTGCATCCCGATAGTATAGTATACTAGCATTTTGAAAATTACTCAACTTTCCTTTTTACTATAGGGCGAAAGAGTGTTACAATAGGTGTGGCTATTATGCGCAGAAATCATGCGCTATTTACTGGAATGACAGGAGGTATGACGATGAGAAGTTTATTGATAAAAGATACCACAAAGGAAGAAAGAATGGCGATCATTGAAGAATCTGTGGGCGGTGATGCAGGTGGTTGTGATGGATGTTCGGCAGGAATCCTAAAAATGTACGAACCGTATATTGAAGGGGAAATGGAATTGCGAGAATGCAATATGGCGTTTCGTGCACACTATATTTCGGGGAAGGAACATCCGATGAAAAACGGCTGCGGGTATATGTAACGTATGAAAAAGATATCTATTTTTGCAAAAAGAAGCATAATTATAATGCTAGGGATAATTTGGGGATGCATTAGTTTTATCTGGCTGGGATACAGTATCTTAACAGCAGGTAATCTTATGGAAGAACCCGGGTCTATTGATTACGTTGCGGAAGGCGAAGCTATGCGGATATATGGTTTCATAGGATGTGCTTTGTATGTTCTTGCCTTTTGTCCAATATTGTATTCGCTGTATAAACGCAAACAGTCTATTGCTGCATTTTTGTTATCTATGCTTTTGGGGGGCGGCATTTGTGGAGTGTATCTATTTGTACTCCGCTAACGCCAATATAACGCAAACTTCCGGTATGAGAAGCTTGAGAATATAAATGAAAACAGGAGGAACTTAGAGAATGAAGTTTGAGAAGATTGATAAAAAGGAAGAAGGTAAATTTATTACCCGTTATGATATTACTTATAAGACGGTAGATGATACGACAAAGATATATGAAATGATCAGCCGCAACCGTAATGTTCAAACAAGAGAAGAGCTTCGTGGCAATAAGCCGGATGCAGTTGTGCTGATGGTCACTGATGAGAGTGGGGAGAAAATCGTTTTGAACAAAGAATTCCGTATGGCGGCAGGTACGTGGGTTTATAATTTCCCGGCGGGATTGATCCCGGCGAGGTGCCGGAGCAGAGTGCGAAGCGCGAGTTGTGGGAAGAAACGGGGTTAGAACTATATGAGATCAATGATGAGTTAGGACTCAGCTATAGTGCGGTTGGGTTCAGCAATGAGATGAATGTATGTGTCATCGGAAAAGCACGTGGTGAATTCCGCCAAAGCACATCTAATGTGGAAGAAATTGAAGCAGGATGGTACACCAAAGAAGAAGTACGGAATCTGTTAAAGACAGAACGATTTGCGGCGAGAACACAAGCATACTGTTATCTTTGGGCAAATAAATAACGCCAACTTCCCATGCCCGAAGTTGGCGTATATAGGCAGCTAACTCATAGATACTACGGTGAGAATGTCATCCTGTACGAAAAAGCGGACAGTAACGCCGGCGAACTCGAATGCATAGATGCGTTCCGGATCGTTTTGGTAAGAAGGGCGAGGATCTTGAGCCAGCACTTTTTCCAGAGAAAGAAGCTTTTCGGCAGGCAATACTTGGCCCGCATTGTCCGGAAGTATTACGTGCAGCAAATGAGCTTCTACGCTGTCTGTAAAACCACCCGTAGCCAGCGGTTTACAGTCGGCATACGGAAGATATGGTTTTATATCATAGATCGGGGTGCGGTCCATGAGATCGGCACCCGTTATTTCCAGGATTGGTCCATCTTCTTTTGAAAAAATAATGTCCTGTAATTCTACACAAGAAAGCGCCAGTGAATTTGGTCGAAATGGATATCTCGTTGCAAATACTCCCATGCGCTTATTGCCGCCAAGTTTGGGCGGACGAACGGTAGGTGACCATTCCCCACGTATTGTTTCTGAAAATTCCCAGATCAGCCATAAATGAGAAAAATCTTCCAAGCCGCGGATCGCATCGCGATTGCGGTATTCCGGTTCAAATATGATACGGCTGCGTAACTCCGGAACCAGACCGCTCTGTCGTGGAATGCCAAACTTTCCCGGAAAATCAGAGTGTATCCGGGCAATCGGATGAATTTCCATGTTTTCCTCCTGTCACTGATATCAATTATTCAAAATGTCGCTGATATCTTTTGTTCAAAATGTCACTGATATCTTTTGCTCAAAATGTCGCTGATATCTTTTGCTCAAAATGTCGCTGATATCAATTATTCAAAATGTCACTGATATCATTTATCATTTCATCATCTTTCAGGCGGAAAAGAAATTCCACGCGACGAGATGCATTTTGATCTTCTTTGCCATCCTTATCCAATATAGGATTGCTAAAGGACTTGCCGTTTGCCGTCACAATTTTGCGTAGTTTCGTGATCTTGGCAGTCGACAGCACTTTCTTGTTTTCATCCAAGCAGAAAGTTGCGACAGACAAGGCCCTTTTTTGGGACAGCTCCAGATTATATAAATAATCTCCCTGTGTATCTGTATGTCCTTCAATAATAATCTCTGAGATATAATCATTAAATTGCTTGTCTGTTAATACGCCAATATACTTTGGTAAAAACTTTTGCAGCAATTCTTCACCAGACGCTTTCAACGCAAATTGTCCGGAATCAAACAAAATGCTTGAGTCAAGCGCGATGGATCCGGTCTTTTCATCGACTTTCACACTGAGATCCGTACCGTCAAACTCTTTCTTGAGAGCCTCGATCAGTTCCGTTCGAATACCGATCAATTTGTCTAACTGTTCCTGTTGCTCCTGCAGTTGTTCCTGTTGGCTTTGAACCAAAGCCTGCTGCTGCTTTAATTCCTCTTGTTTTTGCTCATAACGTCTTTGCGATTGCAGCATTGTAAACGAAATGATCAACACAAAGATCAACAAAAGAGCAGCCATCATATCGGAATAGGAAAGCCAATAACTGGTTTCCTCCAAATGTCTTTTCTTTTTTCTGCGCATAATAAACCTCTTTTCTGTACGCGGAACCGAGTGGTGTTACTGTCTGAGTGCCCGAGCAATCTTATCAGCTACTTCATCACTAAATTTCTCCATCATCTTCTCCGTCTGCATCATTTGTAAAGCTTGATAATCCAAGAAAATATTTGCCGCATTATTTTGTGCACGGGGTGCGACATATTTATGGTAACTGTCCAAAAAATCGTCCATGGCATTATAAGCATCTTCTAAGTTTTTCTTGTAAACAAAGTTAAATACCAAAGAAAATACCATACCATAAATAGATGTGTGGAACGCGATCTTGATACCATTCATCAACTGCGGAATGCTGTCCGTAATTGCGGACGCACTGCCGGTATTAAAATTCTGAAGACCAAACGACAGACCGATAAAAGTACCTAAAATACCAAGACCGGTCATTACGCCGGGAACAATGCTGATCAATCCACATTTCATTACGCTGTCAATGTAATATTCATTCAGATAATCATCAATATCGCATTGGGCACTTCGCTCTAACATTGTTAATCTTCTGCGCTCCTCGCAATATTCACGAAAACGTGTATCTGCCAATTTGTTACCAAAGAGCTTTGGATTATCTTTATAATCATCCCACAAATAATCGCCTTTACGTTTGAAGTCAGTCTGAAAGTTGCGTGCCGCAAGATGCAGGCTAGCCATCATCCGATTAGCAGGCATGAAACAATGTGTTGTAGAATACAAAATAATCCCGCCGACAATTAAAAACATTCCAATATTAATGATAATGTTGGCGATATCAAGACCCGAACCCGTAAACACGTTCAGATATACGGCCAAAGCCAGCATAATAAAATATACAGGGAATAAAATCCCCTCACTACCAAAAGATTTCATAGGTACCCTCCAATGTTTGCTTTGCTGCAAAAAACCAGCGACCATCCCCCTGTTCTAAAGAAACCGGGCGTATATCAAAAGCTGATGCCTTGCAGTCGTAAAATGTAACGTGTGCCCGATGGCACAACATATATACTATACAAAGTTTGAGGGAGAAAGTCAAAAGGTGGGCGGGGCGGTGCACTGCATATGAGAGGATTTTGTAAAATAGAAAATGTTATGTTATCTATTACGATAAAAGAGAAAGGATGACAAGCAAATGGCACTAAGTAGTTGCCCGGAATGCAACCGGGAAATTTCGGATACCGTAAGAAAATGTCCGAATTGTGGATACAAAATCAAAAATCACCGATCCAAAAAAGAACCTAAATTATTGAAAAATACGATGTAGTACGTTTTATGGGACAATAAATGTGCTATAATAGTGGCATGTCATAAAAGAATGTGTAGAGAATCCACACTAAGACAAGTAATGTTAAATTTTGCACCAAGAAATCTACGATAGGTATGCGTATAAGAGATGGGAGGGTAAATGGCAAAACGACCGAATCAAAGGCTAAAATTGTTGTATTTAGCAAAGATTATGCTTCGACTGACGGATGATGAACATGGTTTACAAGTAGAGCAGATTATCAATGAGTTGGCCAAGTATGACATTGCGGCAGAGAGAAAGAGTATATATTCTGATTTAGAAGCTCTGCAATTGTTTGGAATTGATATTGAAAAAAAGCACATAGGACGATATGTATATTATTGTGTAGGAAATCGAAATTTGGAATTGGCAGAATTGAAACTTTTGGTAGACGCGGTACAGTCTTCTAAATTTATCACAGAGAAGAAATCCAGCCAGCTTATAGAGAAACTGGAACGCTACGTTAGTCAATACGAAGCGAAACAGTTAAATCAACAGGTATATGTTCACGGTCGGATAAAAACCATGAACGAAAGTATCTACTATAATGTAGATGAAATACATAATGCAATTACAGCAGACGTAATGATTTCATTTCAATATTTTCAGTGGAATTTGAAAAAGGAGATGGAGCCAAGACACGAAGGAGAGAGATACATAATATCTCCATGGGGGCTGATTTGGGATAATGAGAATTATTATATGGTAGGATATGACGCAAAGGCTGAGCTTGTCAAGCATTTTCGAGTCGACAAGATGTTACGTATTCAACCGATGAAATGCAAAAGAAAAGGTCAAAAGTTATTTCCACAGGGAAATATAGCAAACTACGCAGAGAAGCATTTTGGAATGTTTTCGGGAAAAGAGGAATCGGTCACGCTGCTTTGTCAAAATGGGTTTATAGGTGTGATCGTAGATAGATTTGGAAGAGACGTTAAAATTCGCCCGGTGGATGAGGATCACTTTCAAGCAAAAGTTGAAGTGGTTGTCAGTAATAATTTTTTTGGATGGGTGTTAGGATTGGGAGAAGGGGTTAAGATTGCTGCACCGCAGGAAGTTGTCAGTGAACTACAAAAGGAAATTCAAAGAATGAGGAGACAATATTTTGCGGATGATCTGGAAATGGAATTGGCTATGAAGGATAACAAGTGCTGATTCTTAGATTGAAGTGATGGGGAGGAGATGATCTGGTATGAACAAGCAACAAAAAAACTCGCCGAGGCGAGTTCCTAAAGTTCAATTAAATCACACACTGTGATGCCCGAAGGCGATTTGAATAAATTTTTATTTGAACTTATGATGTAGTTAATACGTATGGTACTTAACTGACATCAATAATAAAGCATAAACTACGACATGTCAAGAGAAAAAGGAGGATTTTATGAAAAAAATTGAAGAGTACTATATTGGATTGGATATGGGAACCGGTTCTGTAGGATGGGCAGTGACGGATCTGACGTACAATATTATCAAACGTCATGGTAAGGCATTATGGGGAATTCGCCTGTTTGAGTCTGCTAAGACAGCCGAAGAAAGAAGAATCTTTCGAACATCTCGAAGAAGAACAGAGCGCCGTAAAAATCGATTACATTTATTGCAGGAAATCTTTGCGGAAGAGATTAGCAAGAAAGACATGGGATTCTATCAGCGGATGAAAGAGAGTAAGTATTGGCATGAGGATAAGAAAGACATCAATGGAAACATGCCGGAGCTGCCGTATGCACTGTTTGCAGATGATGGATTTACAGATAAAGACTATTATAAGAAATATCCGACAATTTTTCACTTGCGCTATGCGTTGGCAACGAATACAACAGATAAGCCCGATATTCGATTGCTTTATTTGGCATTGCATCACATTATTAAGCATAGAGGACATTTTCTGTTTGAGGGCAAGAAATTATCAGAAGTAAAAGAATTTTCAACAGCGATTGAGGCATTAGTGCAGCAGGCTGAAGAACAAGAGATTGATCTGAAATCTTTGACGCAAGAAGAAGTGTTGACTCAATTGGAACACATTATGAGTGATGCTCAATGCACAAAATCAGATAAAAAGACGCAGGTCAGCAAGCTCATAGTAGGAACAGATAAGCAGAAGCAAAAACAGGAGAAAGCGATAGCAGCTTTAATTACGGGTTGCACCGTAAAGCTAAGTGATATTTTTGCTGATCCGGAGTTGGATAAAGAAGAAATCTCGAAAATATGCTTTTCTGATAATGGTTATGAAGAAAAAGAGGTAGAAATAGAGTCTGTATTGGCGGATCGATTTTTGCTTATAGCAGCAGCAAAGGGTGTGTATGATTGGACGGTATTGCATGATATACTGGGGGATGCGCGCTTTTTGTCGGAAGCAAAAGTTAAAACCTATGAGAAACACCGTGATGATCTGCGGAAAGTGAAGCAGCTTCTTCGGATGGATAAAGAAGTTTACGAGGCTGTTTTTGGTGTGTCTGAGAAAAATGAGGCAAATTATAGTGCTTATATTGGCATGGCAAAGAAAAATGGAAAAAAACAGCCGATTGAGAAAAAATGTTCACAGGAAGATTTTTATAAATTCTTAAAAAAGCAGCTGGATCGTCTGTCTGTGGATGAAATGGGGCAAGAGATAATCGATGAGTTAAAAGCAGAGATGGATCTTGGAACATTATTTCCAAAACAAATGATTCGCGATAATGGAGTTATTCCTTATCAATTGCATGAGAATGAATTGAATGCAATATTGGACAACGCACAGAAATTCTATCCGTTTTTGTTGGAGAAAGATCAAGATGGTTATACGCCAGTGGAAAAAATACAAAAGATATTCCGCTTCCGCATTCCGTACTACGTAGGACCTTTGAACACGGCGCATCAAGATAAAGGTGGTCATAGCTGGTCTGTACGTAAAAAGGAAGGCAAAATTTATCCATGGAATTTTTCAGAAATGATTGACGAGGAAGAGAGTGCAACGAAATTTATTGAACGCATGACGAATAAATGCACGTATCTGATCGGAGAGGATGTTTTGCCGAAGGAATCATTGTTGTATGCGAAATTCAATGTATTGAACGAGCTAAATAATCTACGCATTGATGGGGAACTGATAGCTCCGGAACTTAAGCAGGATATTTATAATAATGTTTTCAAGAAATACCAACGTGTAACAGGGAAAAAGGTCAAGGATTACCTTAGAATCAACGGCGTAATTTCTAAAGAACAAGAACTATCCGGATTTGATCAGAATTTTAAGAGTTCGTTGAAAGCGTATCATGATTTTAAGCAGATCGTTGGAACGGGGGTCCTTTCGGAAAGTGAGCAGGAGGATATTGTTAGAGATATTACGCTATTTGCAGATTCTCAAAAGATGTTGAAACAGCGTATTCATAGAAAATATCCGATGTTGTCTGACAAACAAGTTGCTCAGCTTGCCAACAAAAAATATGCAGGGTGGGGCAGATTGTCGCGCACCTTTTTGGAAAATATTGAATCAGTCAATAAAGAGACTGGTGAAGTGATGAATATCATCACTGCGCTTTGGGAAACGAATGAGAACTTAATGAAACTTTTAAGTGGAAAATACGATTATACAAAGCAGATTGAGCAATGGAATGCCGGACAGATGAAAAAAGGAGAGATAGAATATCAAGACATTGAAGAGCTTTATGTGTCTCCTGCAGTAAAGCGCCCAATTTGGCAAACTATAAAAATTGTAAGGGAAATTACAAATATAATGTGTGGTGCACCAAAACGCATTTTTGTCGAGGTTGCAAGAGAGCCCGGTGAAAAAGGCGTGAGAAAAGTTTCTAGAAGAAACCAGTTGTTGGATCTTTACAAAGCCTGCAAAAAGGAAGCACCGGAATTATACGACCGTCTGGCAAATAAGGAGTCTGACAATGCATTGCGCAGTGACAAACTTTTCTTATATTATTCGCAGATGGGAAGATGTATGTATTCCGGAGATGCCATTGATTTGGATGAGTTATTCACAAACCGATATGATATTGATCATATATATCCACAATCGAAGGTTATGGACGATAGTATAGACAACCGCGTATTGGTCAAAAGAGATTTAAATAGCAAAAAGACAGATACATTCCCGGTCCCTGAGGAATATCGAAAAGCCGGAAAAGTGTTATGGAGCACGCTGTTGAAAAAGGGATTGATCTCTAAAGAAAAATATAAGAGATTGACAAGAACAGAGCCATTTGGTGAAGATGAGTTGGCTGGTTTTATTGCCAGACAATTAGTAGAGACACGGCAGAGTACCAAAGCGGTTGCGCATTTATTGGAAGAGGCATATCCTGATGCCGAAATCGTTTATGCAAAAGCTCGTGCAGTTAGTGAATTCCGGCATAAATTTGACATGATCAAAGTGCGTGAGGTGAATGATTTCCATCATGCCAAAGATGCCTATTTGAATATTGTTGTCGGCAACACATACTATGTAAAATTTACAAAGGATGCGGCATGGTTTGTACGCAACAATCCGGGACGTACATACAACTTAAAGAAAATGTTTGAGAATGAAACGGTAAAACGTGGAAATGAAACTGCATGGATTCCTGGAGATAACGGGACAATATGTACTGTGAAGAAATGGATGCGAAAGAATAATGTTTTATTCACAAGAAGAGCATACGAAGTGAAAGGAGGACTTTTCGATCAAAACATCTTGAAAAAAGGAAAAGGACAGATACCAATCAAGGGAGGTGTCGACGAGAGGCTCCAGTCGATTGAGAAATATGGAGCGTATAATAAGGCGAGTGGTGCTTATTTTATGCTGGTGGAATCCGATGGTAAGAAGGGAGAGAGAAAGAGACAGATTGAGTTCGTGCCGGTATTTTTGGCGAAAAGATTAGAGGAATCTGTGGAGCTTCGTAGACGATATTGCGAGGAGAAACTAGGTCTTGTGAATCCAGACGTGCGATTATCCAAGATAAAGATTAATACGCTATTTGACGTGGATGGGTTTAAGATGCATTTGTCGGGAAGAACAGGAAAGCAATTATTATTTAAGGGAGCAAATCAACTGGTTTTGAGCGAAGAGTTGCAGTTGATAGTAAAGAAGATAGGCAAATATTGTGCCGACTATAAAGAGAATAAAGAGGCCGTCCTATCCGAAAAAAGTGAAGTGACACAAGAAGTCTTGGAAGAGCTCTATGATGAATTTCTGCATAAGCTAAGAAATAGCTTGTATGGGCATAGGCTGTCAGCGCAAATAGAAAAGATAGAAAAAGGAAAAGAGATTTTTCAATCTATGAGCAATGAGCAGAAATGTCTGATATTAATGGAAATTCTACATTTATTTCAATGTGCCAGTCAAGCTGCAAATTTGCAATTAATAGATGGACCGGGGAAGGCGGGAATATTGGTGCTTAATAATGATATATCAAAATTAGAAGATATAAAAATCATCAACCAATCAATTACAGGTTTCTACGAACAGGTGATTGATCTAAAAACGATATGAGTTGGCGAATTGTCGTCGTGCACAACACGGCAAAGTTGGACTTGCAATTGCAATATTTAGTGGTACGGAGTGAGATGAAAACGCAGAAGATACATATTTCAGAAATAGCACTTCTGCTTGTGGAATCTACTTCTGTATCACTGACAGTTGGATTGTTGGCGGAATTAACGAGACAGAAGGTGAAAGTGATATTTTGTGACCATAAGCGAAATCCATCCTCGGAGTTGATTTCGTATTATGGCTCACATGATACAAGCAATAAAATCCGTACACAAATTACGTGGCCACAGTCGGTGAAGGAAGCTGTGTGGACGGAAATTGTTCGTGAGAAAATAAATAAGCAGGCGGAATTCCTGCTGGAAAGGGGGAAGAATACGGAAGCTGCGCTGCTGAGAGACTATGTTCAACAGATACAATGGAATGATGCCACTAATCGTGAAGGACATGCTGCAAAAGTATATTTTAACGCATTGTTTGGCATGGATTTCTCACGGAGTCAAGATTGCCCGATTAATGCAGCATTGAATTATGGATATTCACTGATGCTTTCTGCAATTAATCGTGAAATTGTAATGAATGGATACATTACGCAGCTGGGATTATTCCATGATAATATGTTTAACCAATTTAATTTGGGCTCAGATTTAATGGAACCGTATCGTGTACTTGTCGATCGAAAGGTATGTGAAATGAGACCAATAGAATTTGAGCATGAACAAAAAATGAAATTAGTTGCTTTGCTAAATGAAGAAATAATAATGGAAGGCAAACATTTTGTCATCCTAAATGCGATCAAGCAATACGTTAAGAGCGTATTCGATGCTTTGAATGAGTCGGACATTGCGCAGCTTTCCTTTTATTCTTATGAGTTATAGGTACATGAGAGTGATAGTAATGTTCGACCTTCCTGTACTATCAAGTGCGCAGCGACGAGAATACACGAGATTTCGGAAATATTTGTTGAAGAGTGGGTTTGTCATGCAACAGGAGTCAATCTATAGCAAGTTAGCATTAAATACCAGCATAGCCCAAAGGATTGAAGATAATGTTCGCAAAAACAAACCTCCTGAGGGTTTGGTGCAAATGTTGACGATTACCGAAAAACAGTATGGTCGAATGGAACTTTTGGTCGGGGAAGTTACAAGTGAAGTGATTCAGAGTGATGAACGATTAATTATACTGTAATCACAGTAAAAGAGGGGAGGGGGGATGTTTGAAATTAACACATCCGGATGTTCATTTCGATATAGAATTTGGAAAGGATGATTCTCTGATACCAGTGTGTGTTGTAGAATCACCGGTAAGATGGCGGGAGATTCAAAAGGAATTAATATCTCAGCAAAGTGGTGATAGCGGTAACTGGGTATTGTCGGAAGGTGATAAAGAATTAAAAATCAGCAAAGTCATGGAAATGATATTTAATCCATTGCAGCTAGACGTTAATCAAAGAAAGCTAGTTACTGCCTTTTTGAAATCTTTTGCAGAAAAAGCAGTGAACGAAATGCATTGGAGAGAGGGGCAGGAGCTAAACACACATATCCAAACATTCTTTGGTAATCTAGAGGTGGAGTATTCGTTTGAGTTCAGTATCAATGAAGAACTTGATTATTCGAGTTTAGCGAAAGCTATGGGTATTCAATTAGTTGCTGAATATGAAACGGACTTGGAGCGGTTATTGCAATATTGTATATTGCTCCAGGAATTGATAAAGCCAAAATTATTAATATTCTGGAATTTAAGACAATACTTTTCTGCTGAAGAAATGAAATTATTGTATTCAGAAGTGTGCTGTCGGGAATGGAATGTTTTATTAATGGAACATTATATTGACAGTAGAATAGATGGTGAGAAGTGGTATATTATTGATAAGGATAACTGTGAAATCTATTGAAAAAAGAGAAAGATTTAGTTATATTATTATATAGATTAGTGTGTTTGAGCGCAGTATAGATACATTTTATGTTAGTGATGGCATTTCATTTTCTGATTTGAGGTTTGAGAATGATGTAGAAATGTATGGTGCTCAAGCCTTGTGGATGCTTTGCAGAGTTATAAGTCGGTTTGAGAATGATGTAGAAATGTATGGTGCTCAAGCAAATATTAGTTGTAAAGTATACTTTGGTAAGTTTGAGAATGATGTAGAAATGTATGGTGCTCAAGCGTTCGGCGTATACATAATACCTTTTATTTTGTTTGAGAATGATGTAGAAATGTATGGTGCTCAAGCTGTATTAGGCGTAAGACTTGCAAGCAGAATTGTTTGAGAATGATGTAGAAATGTATGGTGCTCAAGCTGCAATTCCATTAAAAACAGAGCAATAGAGTTTGAGAATGATGTAGAAATGTATGGTGCTCAAGCTAAATAGTCGGCCTGTTGCAGAATTGGGGTGTTTGAGAATGATGTAGAAATGTATGGTGCTCAAGCTAACGCCCATAATATACGGTATCGTTTACCGTTTGAGAATGATGTAGAAATGTATGGTGCTCAAGCGATTCTGCGGAAGAAACAGCAGGAACGGAAGTTTGAGAATGATGTAGAAATGTATGGTGCTCAAGCGATGGCAGAATAAATTACCCTGTTTGTCTGGTTTGAGAATGATGTAGAAATGTATGGTGCTCAAGCCCAATATTTCACTCGCTTTGATTTCAAGTGGTTTGAGAATGATGTAGAAATGTATGGTGCTCAAGCTGTTTCTTTCGTCCCCGCATGGATCGCAGAGTTTGAGAATGATGTAGAAATGTATGGTGCTCAAGCACGTGGTTTGGAAATGTTATAACGTGGTTTGTTTGAGAATGATGTAGAAATGTATGGTGCTCAAGCAATGAGGGATAATGTGGGGTTGTGTGTGTGGTTTGAGAATGATGTAGAAATGTATGGTGCTCAAGCTGGCAGCACTCGGATATTCCGTAGACTTTAGTTTGAGAATGATGTAGAAATGTATGGTGCTCAAGCGTTGAAACACCTCAAGAAATTGACGAAAAGGTTTGAGAATGATGTAGAAATGTATGGTGCTCAAGCCGTGATCGTTCGGGCAAAGTGTGGCTATTAGTTTGAGAATGATGTAGAAATGTATGGTGCTCAAGCCCGATAGATCTAATCTGCCAATCATTACTCGTTTGAGAATGATGTAGAAATGTATGGTGCTCAAGCTCGTTTGGTAGAATGGTAATGGCAACAGACGTTTGAGAATGATGTAGAAATGTATGGTGCTCAAGCATGCACAGGTTAGAGCAAATGGCTAAAATGGTTTGAGAATGATGTAGAAATGTATGGTGCTCAAGCGTAGATTCTTTCTTGCGAGCGTGTAACTTTGTTTGAGAATGATGTAGAAATGTATGGTGCTCAAGCAGCTAATGTCATAGCGTTGTACATATCTTGGTTTGAGAATGATGTAGAAATGTATGGTGCTCAAGCTGATCCGGAGTGGACTTCATCGTGTCTGGTGTTTGAGAATGATGTAGAAATGTATGGTGCTCAAGCGAGGGAACCCTCAAAGTGACCGGAAAGCCTGTTTGAGAATGATGTAGAAATGTATGGTGCTCAAGCCAGCAGACGGACCTCAATTTCTTTTGGCGGGTTTGAGAATGATGTAGAAATGTATGGTGCTCAAGCAGAATCATAAAATCCTTTTCCATCTCGTTTGTTTGAGAATGATGTAGAAATGTATGGTGCTCAAGCACATAATGCACCGCCGCATCCAGATACAGCGTTTGAGAATGATGTAGAAATGTATGGTGCTCAAGCCAGCTATCCAAATTGACGCCAGAGGAACAGGTTTGAGAATGATGTAGAAATGTATGGTGCTCAAGCTAACAAATGCTTTATCTAAATCCAAAACGGGTTTGAGAATGATGTAGAAATGTATGGTGCTCAAGCTACGCCGTAGGGCAACGTTTGACAGGATATGTTTGAGAATGATGTAGAAATGTATGGTGCTCAAGCGTACATCTTCTCTCAATTTCTCTTTTTCTAGTTTGAGAATGATGTAGAAATGTATGGTGCTCAAGCCAAATACCTTTTTATGTATTACAATATAAAGTTTGAGAATGATGTAGAAATGTATGGTGCTCAAGCTTGCAGTCGGTTCTTCCGAAAAAGCCATCTGTTTGAGAATGATGTAGAAATGTATGGTGCTCAAGCATTGCAATCTGCTTTATAATGAATAATGCAGTTTGAGAATGATGTAGAAATGTATGGTGCTCAAGCAATTTCTACTTCCCAACCTGTCATTTCTTCGTTTGAGAATGATGTAGAAATGTATGGTGCTCAAGCGATCCATTCTTCTTCCGGACCTTCCTGTCTGTTTGAGAATGATGTAGAAATGTATGGTGCTCAAGCGACGATACTCCAGAGCCAGAACCAACAGTTGTTTGAGAATGATGTAGAAATGTATGGTGCTCAAGCAGTGCGGTCGCCCTGGCCGATGCAAAAGGAACGTGAATGCAGAAAGTATTTACGTCAAAATGGATATAAAACTATTGACGATGTGGTAAAAAGGCAAATGAAAATTCCCAGCAAATATAGAGGTAATATATACGCATATTTGTTTTTTGGGATGGAAGATTAAAAGGGTGATCTGCAGATCTCTGAAAATGGCAAAAAAAGTAACACGGTGATGCCAAAGCTGATCCTGCTCTGCGAAGACATTATGAAAGAAGGAAAGCCGGAAAGTAGAGAGAAAGAGGACATAGATGTGGTCGGTCTGCTGACGATTTTTTTGGGAGGCAGATAGAAGATGGCGGAAAGATAATGTAAAATAGTGAAAAAATAGTGTAATTTTAATGGAAAAATTAGCACTCTCGTGATATAATGAGCCTCAGAGAAAAACAAGCGGATGCGAAGCAGACAGTTGTTTTTCTTGGATCATTAACGAGCAAATAAGCTTGTGAAACAAGCGAATAAGTTCTGAAAGAGCGGATTTGTGAGTTTGATAAAAGGCTAATTGATGTTTGATATAATATACGTATCAGGAGGGTGTTTTTTTATGATTAAAGTAACTTTGTCAAATGAAATATTAAAGTATATTACTGAGATAGATAAAAACAAGTATAAAGCATCAGAGGTTTCGTTGCCTATTGCGGTAGCAAGTAAGTTGCGGAAAAATTCAAAGATGAAAAGTTCCTATGCATCTACTAAAATTGAGGGGAATCCTTTATCGGAGAAGCAGGTGGATGAGGTTATAGATAGCGATGAACGAAAACATTATCTTAAACCGGAGCAGGAGGTTCGTAATTATTTCCTGGCACTGAATTATTTGGAAGAGAAAGCGGCAAAGAAGGAGAGGTTTTCCAAGAAACTGATATTGGATGTACAGAAGTATGTTGAAAAGGGAGCTTCAAAAGAAAAAATCGGACTTCGAGGACTAATGCCCCCCGGAGTATTATTTGCTGTATATGATTCACAAACAGGGAATCCTGATTATATTCCTCCGGAATATATTGATATACCGGATCTGTTGGATGAATTGGTGGAATATGTGAATGAAACAGATGATCATCCGCTCATAATTGCAGCTGTAGTGCATTATCAGCTTGTAACAATTCATCCATTTGAAGATGGAAATGGGCGAACAGCAAGGCTGCTTTCGGGATATATTTTAGATATCAACGGATATGGTTTTAACGGAATTGGCTCATTAGAAGAGTACTTTGCATATGATATTGATGAATACTATGAATCAATCCAGATGGGGCTGCCTGCATTGTATTATTCGGGACGAGAGAATCCTCTGCATCCTGAGATTTGGATCAATTATTTCCTTCGCATGGTACTGCTGTATTCAAATAAGGTTTGCGAATTGTCGGAGAGTTCAAACAACGAAGAATTGGAAGGAAGCCTTTCGTATCTAAAAGGGAAAGAGAAGGAATTGCTCTTGCTGCTCATGAAGAACTATAAAAGAGAGTTCACGCCTATCGAAGTCAGCAAAGAGCTTAAGGTTACAAATAAGACTGTAATAAATCGACTTGCAACACTTGTAAAAAATGGTTTCGTCATTCCGAATTTGGTTAAGGAACGTATACGTTCCTATGAACTTTCTGATTTTACCAAGCAGAATGAGAAGGAGATAAGAAAGCTTTTGAAGTGAGGCGGGAGATTGATGAAATAATGGATGGCAAAGTGGATAACAAAATTATAAAAAATTCCGTCCGCTTTTGTGCTATAATTTATAAGTAGATGGAGTCGTGAGGAGGTGATGTATCATGCTTACCGACGATGAGATTAGAGAAATTTGCTGAAAATTATCACGACCAGGAATTGGAAACAAAGGACTTTCGTGAAGTGGTCAGTTATATTGTGAAACATGATAAGAAGATGTTGCGCAATTATAAGAAAAGAACGAAGATGGACAAAATATTTGAGGAAATCGAGGAAAATGAATGTTCTGATTAATAGGGAAAGGTAGGTAGAATACTATGGATTTTTTGGTTGGGAAGATTTGGACGGGGACGGTCATGTTGATGAAGTTGAGAGCCTGCTTGCAGACGATCTTATGTGTACGAATGATGAGGAACGTGAAATGAATGATGGTATCGGAGGTTTGGGTCCGACCTCTGGGTCGTTTGGGCTGGAAAGTGGTCTTGACGGCGATGTGGATGAGGAATTTCATGATGGACTGGAAATAGATTTACTGAATGCTGATATTGATCCGGATGATTTTCGGTTAATGGATGAGGAGGAAAGACTCGAGGCTTTGGATGACGCAGGTTTGGATCCTGATGATTTTGATGATTTTTTATGATTTTTGATATTGATTATAGTAATAGTGTGATGACATAGAGGACGGTATTCTTGATCGCGAGCAAAGATTTAGATCCTGCTCGCAATCTTGGATACCGTCTTTTTCGACAAAGAAACCTTTTCCTGAAGCCTTCAAATATTTAATAGGCATTTTATAGACCTTCTGCATATCTGTTGTTTCAATTAATGTCAGAAAGTCCTTGCCCAAACCTGAGCAAAGTGTTTCCTCTGTCTCAGAGAGCTCGTGCAACTTCTCCAAAAATTCCAAATAATGCCGGAATGGATTTTCTTTGGCATGCGTTATGCAATATCGGTAAACATCATCCATATAGGTGAATAATTGCATACGTGTAGGAATTTTGCCATCGAGCTTTTCTTTAACACGATAAAATTCATGTGTTATCCGCTCTTTTGCCGTAAGGGATTTTTGATCTAATTTCTTAAATAGGTCAATTAAGCGCATATCGAAATCTACAATACAATCATCTGGATATTCTATACTGGAATCATAATAATTGTTTTTCATTGATTCCACCATACTTTCTATAGCTTGTATCATGTACCATAATGGAAGTTGATATAATAAAAATATTATATTCTATAATTAGAACAATGACAATCGGATAGTCTGTTTTTTCGAATGCGCAATGGTAGTGCCACTAGATTTCCATTTGCCAATCCTCCGCCTGCCTGTTAAAATATAACTATAATTACTGTGTATGGATTCTCGTACGATCCACACAATAATAGAGCATGCAACAAAGCAAACAGTATGCCCTGGGATTCACTCTAAGCGGATCTGGGAGAATGGAGGTTCACCATGAACAAACAAATTTCTAAGATTTTGACAATGCTGGTGATCGCATGTATTTGCGTGACAACAGTTGGAGCGGAAGCTTCTGCATCTGCGTACAAGATGTTTATGTACAAGAAGGGTGTGAAAGTGTATCGGGTGGCATCGCTTACGAAGGGAAAGAAGCATTATACGAAAGGAACCAATCGCAAGGATGAAGCTACGCAATATCAAATTGTGAAGATGACGGGTAAGCGCATTGTGGTTCGTCCGCAAAAAGGATATTTCGACAGTGCCGATCCTTATTTTTTGAAGAAAAAGATTACGTTGAAGTTATCGAAAAAATGCCGATTTTATTACACGGATGTATTGTTTCCGTTAGATGGGGAGAAACGAAAATATCGTCGTGTGTCCAAGAAATCGGTCAAGAAGTACATGAAGGAGTTAAAGATTTATTATTCACAGATAGAGAATGCCGGCAAGTATTACAATGGTGGATATGCCGGTGAAATTTATATGAAGAATGGGAAAGTAGTGGCTGTACTCAGTAACGGCGGTGACTGATGTTGCAGTGTCTGCGGTGACTGGTGCTGCGACGTGTGGTGATTGATGTTGCAGTGTCTGTGGTGACTGGTGCTGCGACGTGTGGTGACTGATGTTGCAGTGTCTGTGGTGACTGATGCCACAACATGCATTGAGGATTCAAAGGAAAGAGAGAACTTATGGCAGAGATTAAGTGGGCGGTTCTTGGGACAGGTGTGATTGCAAATGAGGTGGCGGCTGCGTTAGCAAAGGCCGGACGCAACATTTATGCGGTGGGCAACCGCACGCACTCGAAAGCTGTTGCGTTTGCTGAGGAGGCATGATTTCATGGAAGAGCGATTGAAGGTTGAGGTGCAGATTTCCTCGTATGATGCAAAAGGGCTGCAATGTTTTGTTGCAGAGCAGATACAGAAGTATCGGCCGGAGGAATCCGGTCCTAAGAAAATGTTCAAAAAGGTTGCGGGCTCTTTGGTTAAGAGAATACCATGCCAGGCAGAATTGCAGCTTGCATTGAATGTGCTTAGTGCCCCGGCGGTCAATCGTAATTTATCTCGTGAAGCGACGGAGGCGGTCAATCATTGGCTGGCAGGCGTTGCAGGTACAGATGGAAAAGAAGATGAGAGCGTTTTGACAATTGACAGCTTTTCCTGTCAATTGCACGGCGAGGAAATGGATTTGCAGGCAGATG
>ERZ773138.772-NODE-772-length-35175-cov-10.905894_pt1 | contig 35175 bp, 32 predicted proteins | sample MGYA00511114_ERZ773138 | MGnify/ENA primary metagenome ERZ773138 (study PRJEB29015, sample SAMEA2737805) | human gut metagenome | biome: human gut; feature: human-associated habitat; material: faeces | place: China | collected 2012 ...
GGCTGTCCTCCAGCCGCAGGCGGACATCGGCGGGATCTGTGATGCCCCCGCGAAGAAGGGCGCGGTCGATCTCCTCCTGCACCATGGGGAGAAACAGCCATGTGATATGCTCCGTGTCCTCCAGCTCTCTTTTGGAAGTCACCGCAACAGTGATGGCGTTCGGCTCATAGTAATAGCAGGGGAAAAACCGGCCATCGTAGACCTGCTCTAACTTCATACCGTTGTCGTAGACCACGCCGTAGGGGGTGATCGTGCCGCTGTCGCTTTCAATGAGCCGCCGTGCGGTTTCCTCGCCATCCAGTTTGTTCAGCTCATCTACGCTTGCGCTGCCGCCGTGCAGGTTCATGTAGTGGTCACGGCCAACAGCGGCGAGGTCGGAAAAGTCGGTGATGACCGTGGCCTGCTGGCAGCAGAAGGTCAGGTTGATGAAATCCTTCAGCTCGAACAGCTCCAGCTTGTGGGCCATTGCCTGAAACTGTGCGGCCTCGCCGGTGTCGAAGCTGTCCAGCCGTTTGGCGAGGTAATTCAGCTCCTCCACATTGACCGTGAGCATCTCCATGCGCTTGAGCACAGAGTAAAAGCTGTTGATCTCCTGCACCTGGCAGTCGGCTTTGACCGCGTCGCCGATCTCCAATGCCTCCAACAAGTCCATGCAGTGTGCGTACTGGTCATGTGGGATGGGGAATGGGATGGTCGCCACGCCGTATTCCGGGTGGCTGGGGTTACTGAGAACCGCTTGAATCATCATTTGTGTTTTCCTCCAATCCGTTGATCTCGTTCATTCGGCTCCGCAGGCAAGTCCCGTCCGCACCCCAGCAGAGAAAGCCGTGGCGGGGATAGGGGCAGTCCTTGCAATCCGGGGAATGGCTGCAAACAGGCTCCGGCAGTGGCTCCTGCTGGAAACCGGGAATATGCGGGAGAATGAGCCTGAATTGAATCGTGCCGTAAATTTCCATCATCTTTTCCTCCTAAAATAAAAAATGCCGGACATTTCTGTCCGGCCTGTGCACGTGCTTATTTCATTGTCATGCCAATCTGTTCCGGTGCGTCCCGCTGCCGCAGAGCGGCTTCCGGCAGTGATTTGCCGACCTGCTCCATCAGCTCCGCCAGTTCCTGATCCCGTCCAAACGAAAGGCTTTCATCCTGTTCACGGACAAGCCTTAGCGCGCGGTAGATCTCCGCAAGCTGCTCCGGCTCAAAAAGGGCGTCTTTTGGAACAAGTCCGCTGCGCACGGTGAAGTCGCGCTTGGCGGCTTCGTAGTCGTCCTGAAAATAATGTCCGTAATGGACGCCTTTGCGGTCGGAGTCCCACTCCCAAGTCACGAATTGAACGCCGTATTTGCTCGGAGTACCTGCCAGCACCGTGTCGCCAAAGTCAGCGAGGATGCGGTAGTCTTCATCCAGTCCGCTGGCTTTGAGCTGCGGAGCGGATTCCATAGCGGTCATATACTCCAGTGTCTTCGCGGCGATGTCCTCGATACGAAACAGGGCATCCTCTGCCTGTGGCGTGTCCGTATCCTCCCGGCGATAGTACACGCTGCCCTTGCCGGTGATGCGGCACAGCGGCGCATCGTTCCACAGGATGGGGAGGTGGCAATCTTCCGGCGGCTTTGTTTCAAAGCCCGCACGATGGAGAGAAATGCAAACTTCTTCGAGGTAACGGAGCTGCTGTCCTGTGTTGCTGCTGTTCATGTGGTGAACCTCCTTTTTTCCGTAAACTAAAAAGAGGTTGGTATCAAAATATGATACCAACCTCTTCAATAAAAAGTTTTAATTTTTTAGGAAAGATGAGCGATAAAAATATTTGAGAGTGGAAAGCCAACTATAAAGCGGGCCAAATCAGCCAAGAATTGAGTTCAAATCCTTCCTGACACTCCTAAATGCCCTTGTGTATCTATAAAACACGCTTTGAAAAAACGGGGTATAAAAACGCCGAAACCCCTGATTTCTCAGGGGTTTCGGGTGAGTGTATCTATTTTGGTCACTCTTGATGGTTGCGGAGGCAGGACTCGAACCTACGACCTCCGGGTTATGAGGTTGCCTCACGCACAAATCGGAGTCGTTTCGGCTCCGATTTGTGCTTTTTGCCGCCGTTCGCTCGGCGGATTTTCCATTGTTTCCGTCCAGCCCTGCCCGCTCCAAGCGGGTAGCGGAAAGGTCTATACCGCACGGGAGAGGATGTTCCCCATGGTCTGGGCGGCTTTGAGTTGGGCGTCGGTGGTGACGTGGGCGTAGGTGTCCAACGTGAACCCAGCCGAGTAGTGGCCCAGCATGGAGGACACCGTTTTCACGTCCACGCCGTTCTGGAGCGCCATCGTCGCGAAGGTGTGTCCTTACGGTATAATTACGACAAACCGGAAAAGCCCCGTAAAATCAAGGGTTTTGAGGTTTTCAGTCTGGTTTTTTCATCCTTTTCCAAACCGAAAAATCATACTGAAATAAGTCGAATTATAGGAGGTGTTTCATTAACGACAAATGAATAGCAGAAAGGAACTCAAAGCCTTTTGATTTCAAACACAGTAGAATATTGGATTTAGGCGAAGCCGTCACTTGTTTCAAGTGGCGGCTTTTGTCATTTCCAGGACTGCTGTGCAGGCACATGACAACACCAATCAGAAATGAGGTGAAGTCATTGAACACGCAAATCATCGCCATCACCAACCAGAAAGGCGGCGTTGGCAAAACGACCACCTGCGCGAACCTGGGAATTGGGCTGGCGCAGGCCGGGAAAAAGTGCTGCTGATCGACGGGGACCCGCAAGGCAGCCTGACCATCAGCCTGGGCCATCCCCAGCCGGACAAGCTGCCCTTTACCCTGTCCGACGCGATGGGCCGTATCCTGATGGACAAGCCGCTGCGCCCCGGCGAGGGCATCCTGCACCACCCGGAGGGCGTTGACCTGATGCCTGCTGACATACAGCTATCCGGCATGGAGGTCTCCTTGGTGAACGCCATGAGCCGCGAGACTATCCTTCGGCAATACCTGGACACGGTAAAGGGACAATATTCCCATATCATCAACTATGCCAAGACTCGTGACACCTATGTGGCCTACCGAAAAGCTGGCTACTCAAAGAAATTCCGCGAGGAACATGAGGAGGAAATTCTGCTCCATCAGGCGGCAAAAAATGCCTTTGATGATACAGAGCTTGTTTATGTAACCGTTGTAATACTGCAAGACCTGTTCCACGGCCCCGGCATCACCGGCGTGGGCCGCCTCGATCACTGCAAGGGGCAAAGGCTCCTTATATCTGGCCTGCTTCATTCTGCAATACCTCCCGTCAGTCTTGTTCTCATGGTTTCCAGCGTCTTAGTCCTGTGCCGCTGGACGGCGCTGCGGGACATTCCCACCACCGCGCCGATCTCGCCGTCCGTCAGTTCCAGGACACAATGCAGTATCAAGATGCTTTGTCCCGGCTGGGGCAAGCTGGCAAAGGCAGCGGCCACCAGCCCGTCGCTGATCTGAAGCTCACAGCCATAGGCCGGAAATATAAAACTGTCGCTGGGGTACTGATCTATCGTGCATAGCGTGTCCAGTTCCGAAAGCGGCAGCGTTTCAAAGGATGTTTCCCAGCCACGCTGACGCTTCCTTTCCCGGAAGTAGTCAACGGCTTCATGGTACAGTACCAGCTTGCAAAAATGGTCAAACTGGCAGCGCCTCCCGTAATCATCAGGGGTAACTTTCATCTTCTCACCCCCTTTCCGTGGGGAGTGAGCAGGATGATCCTGTCCGTTGTCAGGGGCCTATGCTGGCCCTGGTCTGCTGACCGCCTCCTTTTCCATCTGATTTTTTGCCGGAAATGACAATCCGCGAAAATCGACAAAAATCGCCCGGCAGGTCGTAAACCTACCGGGCGACGATTTGAAGCGTTTTGTTGTTTTCTTACATGGTATAGTTCATACTCATAGCCGGAATATTCCCGTGGCGGGGCAAGGCTTTTTTTAAGCGGTAGAAGTGGATTAGATTATAATGATAGTAAAACAGCATGGCGGCGTCCTCCCGTGGGCCGCCATGCCTTTAACTGCTGGGAATGACAGAAAGAAAGCAGCGGCCTTGATTTCTCAAAACCGCCACCAGTGAATATAAATTAAGCGTGAAAATGGGTCTGCCCAGCAGCGGTTTTTTTCTTTTCTGCCGCTGGGCAGATGTTTTTTCTTTAGATACATGATAAGAGGAATTTTTGAAGATTCCATAAAGATTTGAAAAATGGACGGACATAAAAGACGTCCATTACACTATCGGAAAATCAGCAAGGAAGTTTCATAGTAACCTTTGCGCCGCCGGTTTCTTTTGAATTTTCTAAAATAAGCTGACCATTATGTTGTTCCATAATCGAATTTGTAATATATAGACCCATACCAAAGTGTAACTTTGAATTGCGGCTTTGATCGCCCATATAGAACCGTTCCTGTGCGTGGCATAATGCCTCTTTAGAAAACCCCGTTCCCTCGTCTGTGACTGAAATTTCCACGAAACCGTTGTTACTCTGAACATCCACATAAAGCGTTCCGCCTTGCGGGGAGTAGTCCAGCCCATTACTGATAACATTCATAATAGCACGTTCTATCAGCACCCTATCAAATTTCAGCATTTGAGGGAGTGAAACAGTATTCATTTGCAGCCGGATTTCTTTTGTCCGGCATAGTGATTCCATATAACCGAACAAGTGCTGCATGAACGCTGGCAAGTCTATACTTTCAATATGGAGCTGATAACCAACCGCCGCCCGTGATATATCAATCAGGGTTTGAATATATGACTGCATCTGGCCGGAGCTTTCCACGACGTAACCAGCGTATAATCGTTGCTCATCATCAAGATTTGTTTCTGTGAGTAAATCAGCATTTCCTTGAATAACCGTCAGAGGCGTTTTCAAATCATGGGCAAGCGCGGCGATTTGCTCTTTCTGTGTCTGTTCGGTTTTCCATTGCCGTTCTAACGAAATTTTCAGATTATCTTTCATATCTGAAAAAGATGCAAGGACATCTTCAAACTCTTTGATTTTGGCGTGTCCTACTTCAAAATCAAGGTTTTGCTTTGAAACCTCCGCAGTTGCTTCAAAAAGCGGGGTCAGTTGTGTACGCAGGTTCTTAGCAAATCTGGCGGTCAGTATGATAATGACCAGCAGCGAATTTACAGCCATCAGGATAAACGCAAGCGTGTCAGGAGATGGAAAATATTCCGGTAGCCATGACACTGTAAATTGAGAACCAATATAATACCTTAAAACGCAAAATTCGTTTTCCCGGACAACAAGTGCAAACTGCCTCCCCGTAGCATATTCAATATATTCTCCCTTTGCGTACAGCAGGGCAATTTCTTTTTCATCATCGTCCATATTGCTGTAAAGCTCATTAAAGTTCTTGTCCAGAATTAAGTAGCCGCATCCCTGTGGAATCACAACCTTTGTAATATCCGGGGCAATCGTCAGCGTTGGAATGATCTCTTTTACCTGCAATTCACTTAGATTTGCTCTTGTAGCTAATCCAGCATTTACAGCAAGTCCCTCCAAACCAGAAGGGACAATAATTGCCGCTACCAGCATGACAATGAGGGAGATAGCAAACTGGCGAAACAATATTTTCAATGTAGGTTTCTTTTTCACTCCCATTTATATCCTATCCCCCATACGGTGCTGATCGGACTTATTTTGAAATGCTCCAATTTCGCACGAATATTTTTTATATGCGTTGAGATCGTAGAGTTATCGCCTATTCCATCAAACCCGAAAACGGCTTCATAGATTTGTTCTTTTGTAAAAACCTGTCCCCGGTTTTTCGCAAGGTATTCACAGATTGAATACTCGCTTTTGGTAAGGGGAACCGGCTGTTCTGAAACATACAGTACCTTTGCGGAAAGGTCAAATCTTATATCAGGCTCAAATGAAAGTGTGCTGTGATGCTCCCTTTTTTCTCTGCGTAAATGTGCCGCGACACGGGCGCGAAGCTCCTGAATACGAAAAGGTTTCGTAATATAATCATCCGCACCGATGCCCAATCCAAACAATATATCTTCCTCTAATGTCTTTGCGGTCAGAAAGAGAATCGGGCAGTCTACCATATTCCTGATCTGTTTGCAAAACTCAAACCCGTCTGTGCCAGGCATCATCACATCCAAAAGAATGAGGTCATAGAAATGCAGCTTTTTGATGTCTACATCATCCGCATTTTGACAGACTGTTATCAAATATCCATCTTTCCCCAAACTGTTCTTAATCAATTCCAAGATAGAAACTTCATCGTCAACTACAAGTAAGTGGGTCAAAAAATCACCTCCCGCTCCATTATACCACATTGTCGAGGTTACTCATCATTATTTTTAATGTCAGCTTTCCGATATTCATTGTTGATATTTACAGCTACGGCATTGCTTATATCCACATCCACAATACTGTAAACGTAGCCGAAACTGAAATCTTCCCCCGCCACATTTTTGAAGCGTTTCGATACCTGCCCGATTTCTTCTTGCAGTTCTGACATTTCAAGACATTCATCCGTTATGGTATATGTCAGGCCGTTATATGAAATTTCATCATAGTTTGCGGCGTTCAGCTCATAATACGGCAGAGATTCATTTAACGCCTTATTTTTATCGGCGGTATCGCGGAGCGCACCGCAGGCCGATAAGCATATAAGACTTACAAGCACAATTACCACGGCAAACAGGCACTTTTTATTCACTGTTTTTACCTCCCTCCCAACCATGAAACCAAACCAAACTGGCAATCAGCAGACAAACAGTGCAGCATACAGAAATAATCATACCGCTGAAAAAATCGGTTTTTACCTGTGCATACAGTTGGGGGCTATCCCATGCAAGCACAGTGTAATCCATAGCACGAACGCCCCAGGCCCAGGGAATATATTTCCATGTAGCGTCACCAAGCCCTGTTATCATAAGGGCAGCTATTAAACTCCCTGCAATTCCCAATCCCATAGATGCACCTTTTCCGAAGCTCATTCCCACAAACAAATGAATCAGGTAAATGGGAAGCATGGTAATCAACAATAGAATCCCTGCTTTCAGGTAAAGGCTTGCCGGAGCATCCCTATATAGTGCAGCGAATGTTCCTAACGCTAAAAATGTTGCGCCAAAAGCACAGATCATCAGAAAACCAAGTTTACCAATATACGTTGCCATGCGAGATGGGATTGTTCCCAACAAAAGCTGATAATGCCCGGCCTGATTTTCGATCTGAACAACCAGGCCCACAATAATGCCGATCAGAAACGGGAACGCAACGGCCAGCACTTCCAGATAGGCACTGATTTTGGTTGCCAGTTCCCATCTGGATATATGATAGTAACCCGCAAAAATCGCCGCACATATAATCGGAATCATGCTGTGCATATAGAGCAAAATGCTATGTTTACACTTCTGATATTCTGCTTTCCAGCAGCGAACCACAGATACCATAGTTACCCCACCTCCTTTTTCTCAAACCATCTTGCAGTTAAAAATGACAGCGCCGCAAACCAGGCCAGCGAAATGACCAATACAAGTATAATCATCCAAAATGCCATTGCCGTACTCTGATCTGCAACCGGCTCACCATTAGGCAAAATACCTAACACGGAAATCATAAGATGCGGCACCCAGCTATACGGGCAGATCATCCACAAAGAGGTTGTAGCCGTGAAAATCCCTAAAACGCTTCCAAGTCCGGCATTAAGAATAACCGTGACAAAGATACCAACTTTTTTTGATAACCATAAGCACAGCGGAACTTCCCATAGGCTTGCAATGACAATACAAGCTGTTCCGGCCGCAGCCTGCCAAATTCCGATTGTCAGGGGAATTTCGTTGATAACTAATATTGCAAAACCGCCCAACAGATTTAGCGCCAGGAAAATGAAATTCCCCACACAGGAGTAAATACCGGCCACTCCAATTTTTGCTTTCCAGACTTTGTTCTGCGAAACAGGCAATGAAGCAACGGCACGATATTTTAGTTTGCCATTATCCCGCTGTTCAATCAAGGCACAGGTGAGCGTAAGGAATCCAGGATAAAGCAGGATATACCACCAATTATAAGAATTGAGCTGGAACCAAAGAGGGGCAAAAAAGTTCATAAGCGCAGTTACAAACGGGGCCAGAACGATCAGCGTTTTTGTGAAAGTTCTCTTATGCTTTAGGTTCTCTGCCTGAATATATGCCATCTCCATTTAATATCCCTCCTTACCATTTCTGCGAATAACATCCATAAAGAGTTGTTCCAAATCTTCACCGGCGCGAAGCTCTCCCTCATATCCAAGGACGCCGCCAGCAATGATACCCACATGATCTGCAATCTGCTGGACTTCTGACAGAATATGGCTGGACAAAATAACTGTAATCCCTTTGCAGGGAAAAGAGCGAATTAACTCTCGAAGTTCCTCAATCCCTAAAGGGTCAAGGCCGTTAGTCGGTTCATCCAGAATCAAAAGCTGGGGACTGTTCAGCAATGCAATAGCAATACCAAGCCGCTGCTTCATACCAAGAGAAAACTGCCCGGCCCGTTTCTTGCCGGTATTCGTGAGCTGGACAATTTGCAATACCTCGTTAATTCGTGCATCGTCCAGGCCGAGCAATGTAGTTCTGACTTTGAGATTTTCGTATGCAGTCAGATTTTCGTAAAGCGGGGGCATCTCAATCAAAGCACCGATATGCTCCAGATCATTCCGCTTCCACGGGTGGCCGTCAAACTCGATGCTTCCCGATGTGGGGCGCAAAATGCCGGTGAGCATTTTTAAGATCGTGGATTTGCCAGCCCCATTCGGCCCCAGCAGACCATAAACCGAGTTGCGCCGGATGTTCAGTGACACATTGTTTACCGCCATTTGCCCCTTGAAATTTTTGCAGAGGTCAGTCGTTTTCAAAATCATATCCATATAATCAAGTCCTTTCTTTGATTTTACGGATAGCATACCGGGCAATTTTGAAGATTTCATAAAGATTCCCGAAAACAGAATATGAACAATACACCGTAACCGTGGAGCATATCGCAACAAAGCACCAACCTACGCATTTAGGGCCTTAAAAAGCCCTATATTTCAAGGTTTCTCCCGCATAGTCGGCGGGGTATGTGAGTGTTTTATCCTATCCCCGCCATAGTGCCGCTCTAAATGCGTAGAATTTACCAGCAGAAAATCGCCGGTTTCTCTGGCTCCATACTCCCAGATATGGTATCATGGAAAAAATCAATCTGACGGGGGTATCAGGATGGACGGACAAGAAAAGCTGCTGGACTATGAAACAATCAAAGCCGCCGTTGTCGGTGAGAAGTGGGCCACAGAAAAGGTGCTGGCCCACTATGCGGACTACATCGACGAGCTTTCCACGGTGGAGATCAGGCAGCCGGGCGGCAAAGTGAAAAAAGTCATTGACGAGGATATGCGGCAGCACATTTCCTTAAAGCTGCTGGAAGCGTTGCCGAGCTTCCCGCTGGAACAAGAATAACGATCAAGAGGGATGCACCCTCTTACGCCGCTTTGCGGCTATCACCTGCACACCCCCGAAACAGATACACCCGCTGCGCGTCTGTACCTGTTTCGGGGGCTAATAATGACTGTAACCTACGCCTTTCGGGGCTGATAACCGCCAGTTTCAAGGCTTCTCCCGCACGTTTGCAGAGGTGGGCGAATACTTTATCCTATCCCCGTCAATACTGGGTTCTAAATGCGTAGGAACAGGCAAAAAGAAAAGACGCCGGACGCAAGCGGCCACATGGCCGCCGCGCCCGGCGTCTGCTGTTATTTATTCGTTCTCGTCTGTGAAATAGAATTTCTGGCTGTCATAGTCAGAATCCGTCATACGTTTCAGCTTGGAAAGGGTCTGCTGGGCCAGCGTCCACATATCCCCGTCCATACCCGGCATGGCTGCGGTGATCTTGCCTATCGTCCTGCGTCGGTCTGCGTTGTGGTACATACAGATCAAATTTTCTTCTTCCACGGTAAAGTGCATCATTCCTCATACCTCCAATTCATTTTTCTTGGTTCTGGCCGCCGCCTTTTTCGGGCTGGTGGCCTGTTTGCTGTCGGCAAGCTGCTTGCGGATAGATGGCCGGGGCTTGCGAATACTCACATCACGGCGCTCATCTTTGTTAATCATGGCATATACCCCGTGTCGGTCTTTTATGCTGGTAAAGCACAGGGACTTATAGGGCAGCATGGCAAAGAGCCGGTCATTGTCCTTGGTGGAAGCCAGTGCGTCAAAGTGCGGTGAGATCTCCACCATAAAATGTGTCTTGTTGGGGCTGTTGGGCGCGGACAAATCTTTCAGCTTATCCACGATGCGCCGGGCCTCGGTTTCAGTCCGGCTGTCATGCAAAGCCGTAACGTGGGCTTTGAAGTCGCCGGGGACGGCCCGCCCCCGGCTGTGCTGCTCCTGCCGTAAAGCCTCCTGCAGCACAGCCGGGTCATGGGGCTGGGCCTCATACCGCAGGAAATTTCCCAACACCCGGTCAGGGCTTCCGTCAAAATACTGGCCATCCGGGATGTCACGGGTTCCATGCTCATAAAAGAGCCGGTTCACGCTCACCGGCTGGGAGGCTTCAACGACGTGCCGGAAATGCTGCTGATAGTCCAGCTCATAGAGATTACCCCGGATGGTGCCGCCCTGTGTGCCGGTCAACTCCACCGCATAGGCCAGTATCTTGTCACGGGTCTGTTCTCCATAGAACTTCCATGTGTTGTGCTGCCGGGTGCCTTTCAGGAAAACGTCACGCTCCCGAAAACAGTATGTCCCAGAGGGCCGGGACATCCAAAGCAGGGCCTTATCCACGGCCTGATCGCTGGCGGCGTCCCGATGGATAATGCTTTTGTCAATGTCAAAGTCATTCTGATAAGCTCAATATTCCAATATCTTGCCGGAAGCCACGGCTTCGATGTTCGTCTTGTCCGTAGAGTTGACCTCTGCACCGCTCTTGCTCTCGACGGTCATTTCTACCTTGACCAAAGTTGCACTGGAATTTTCATTCTTCACAGCCGCCGCTTCCTTGTCCAGACCGCCGGCGACCACATCGGGTGTGTCGGCACCGTTGACCGTCAGCTTGGAGTTCACCTTACCGTTAGGCATCGTGATGTCTTTACCTGTTTCGCTTTGGTTGGTGATGATGACCAGAGTTGTCTGCGTTGTATCATCTTCCTCGGCGACGATGTTATAAACGCCCGGGGCGATGCCGGTGAAGCTGTATGTACCGTCAGTTGCGGAAGTGGTGGAAGCAACCTGCGTATTGCCCTTCATGAGCTTCACGGAAACGCCGGAAGCGGAGGTGGTGCCGTTGGATTCATAAACCTTGCCGGAAATGCCGTAGTTTTTGGTCGTTTCAGTCCATTTTGCATAGAGCGTGATGTTGCCGGTCACGGTGTCCGCATCAAAATTCCAGCTGTTGGTAAATGCTGCGTCCTTATACCATCCGTGGAAGGTGTAACCATTCTTCGTGGGCGCATTGGGTGCGGTCAGGTTGCTGTTTTCAGCGACAGTGACAGGCGCAACCGCACTGCCGCCGTTGGCATTGTAGGTCACGGTGTATTTCTTTGCGACGCCGATGACAACTTTTCTTGCGGGCGTCTGGCCGTCCTGCTCAGCAATGTAACGACCCACATCGGAGGAGGCCACTTTACCCTTGGTGGGGGTCTTGATGCACAGAGAGGGTGCGATGGTGATACTGTGGTCTTTGTCTGTCACAACAGCAGCGACATTGCCCCTGGTCTCCGTGCAGACAATGGAGATCGGTGCCCCGATAGACACATCGCCCACGGCAAATACACCGAAGGCACCGGCGGTAACGGACAGCTCACCGTCGCCCTTAATGGTAAATGCACCCTCGCTCACAATACCGGAGCCGATATAGGTACCCAGGGCGGTCCCAATTGTGGAGCCGTTGTGCACGGTGTTCTCCGTACCCTTCTTCGTGGTGACGCTCGCATTGGCAGGCAGGAGGATCGCGCCTCTGCCCTCTATATTCGGCTCCGTTGACTGCTTGTTCACGTCAAACGTCGCGCCACTGAGCGTTAGGGTCTTGGTTGTAGCATCCCAACTCCAGCCCTCGTTTCCGTTGGTGTAGATGTCACCGGACTTTGTTGCGCCGAGGGTGTTGCTCTCACTGATATGGGTCAGATCAAGGACGGCGGTTCGAACGGTCTTGCCGTTCTTTGTCCACTTGGCGGTGTAGGTCTTGCCGGCAACTGCGGCTTCCGCATTTTCCAACTCGCTATCGCCATCGAACCAGCCCACGAAGGTGTAGCCCTTGTCATTTTTCGCGCCCTTGGCATAGGTGTTAAATGTGCAGTCTGCTTTGCCCAAGCCGTCGGTGAAGGTGGATGCTGCAGCGGCAGGTTTACTGTTCATCTTGAAAATCAAGAAATCCTTATTTTCGCTGAGCGGCTCCGGCGTGGCGCCCTCTAATGTAACACCTACCGGCTTTCCATCGTTTTCCTGAAGTTCGTATCCTGTGTTTCGCGGCATTTTGAGTATGACGTAATAGGTCTTTGTTCCACTAAAATTCCCAATCGTGTCAGATTTACCATCCGGCTTGTCCATAAAGCCATCTAAAGAGATAGATTTAAAACCGGTGCTGCTGGTCGTTGTAATGGTCGCCTGGTTGAGAGCTGCCCCTGCGGTATAACCGTTCAGCTTCAGTTCAGCAGTGGCATACTGGGCGGGGCTGCCACCTGCCGTATCCACGCCGTTGACATACAGCGTTGTTGCCCCGTCTGCCGCGCTTGCCGTGACCGTTGTCCCGGCGAACAGGCTCATTACCATGCACAGCGTCAGAAGCATGGATAAAATTCGTTTGCATTTCATCAGCAAATTACCTCCTCAAATCATGATTTTTCTGATGGTTCCGTGTTACATCTTCTTTTCAAAAAAACATCCTTTCTTTTTCAAAATGATCTGTCCCATTGTTCCGCATCCTCCATCGTTTTTTTCAGCGCATCGGCAGTGACCGGCGTGATGAGATATCTTGTGCTAAAATCGAACGGCCTTCGCCACTCGAAAAAACCTCCTGTAAAGTTCAGCTTTTCGCTCAAAATCGTTCCCGCAACTATCGCCAAAAAGTTACCGTCACAACGCTGTTCCCAACCGTTCCTCATCGCGTTTTCAACTTCTCGCACAAATGGCCCACATTCGCTTTCACAGATGAAAGCGGGTACACACTCGGCTTTCGGAGAAAAATCGCACACAACGGCTTACACGCCGAAACAGGAGCCTTCCCTCCCCCGGCCACAGCACAGTCTTGAGCTGCCAGCGAAATCGTCACCGAAAGAACAGCCGGAGGAAGCGGATGCACGCCTATGGCGTGTGTCCGCTTCCTCCGGCGTCGCGGCCCCGCTGGGCTGCGTGATCTTTTTTTGCTTCTGTCGAAATTGTGGCTTTATGCCCTGTGCTTAGGGCTTTCCGCGCGTGCGAAAGAGGGGGTGGTATCATTACCCTCGGAGTGCTCTGCGTGCTGCCGAAACTCCCGGCCCCCGCTTGTTAAAACGACTAACTTGCCGTTTTCTGAGATCGGGTAGCCTTCATTGATTCCAGCGGTGCAAAAGCAGCAGTTCACGCCAAACAGCCCCGGTCCCCTATGAAAGGGACCGGGGCTGTTTTTTTGCGTCACTTCATGGAGCGTGCCAGGAACGCGGCGATCTGCGCGCGGGTGCAGGTACCGGTGGGGTCGAAATGACCGTTACCCACGCCGGTGGTAATGCCGTTCTCCACGGCCCAAGCCACGGCCTGCGCGTAATAGCTGTCAGTGGGAACATCGGTGAAGTTCGCCGTACCGCCCGCCGTGGGCTGGCCCACGGCCCGCCACAGCATCGTCACCATCTGGGCGCGGGTGATGGCGGCATTGTGGTTTGCGCCATCGGAAACGCCCTTGTCCTTGGCCCAGTTCTGTGCCTTTTCGTACCAAGTGTTACCGCCGTTCAAGTCCGCGCCGTTCTGCCGCGCAAGGATCGTCCAAAGCTGGGCCCGGGTGGTGGAATTGTTGGGCGCGTAGATCGTGGCGCTCATGCCGTTCACCAGTCCGCGCGCACTCACAAAGTCGATCTCGTCCTCGGCCCAGTGGTTCCGGGTGTCGATGAAGCCCTTGGAGTTGTCAACGATCTTCACCGTCGCGCTGCCGTCCACGGTCAACTGGATACCGTCCTCGGTGGGAATGGAATCCTTCAAAATTTCCTCCGTGCCGTCGGGGTGGACGAGCACCGCCACCGTACCGGGGGTCACGTTGGAAACAGGAATTTCCACCTTGGTCTCGCCCGCGCCCTTGGGAAGCTCGATGCTCACCGTGGGAGCGGTGCTGCTGTTCCGGGTGGCCTCGACCTCCACGGGAACCTTGACCGCCTCGCCGTTCTTCTTCGCGTCCTCAACAGCCTTGCCGCTGACCTTGGCCGCCGCCTCGGTCTGGCCGTTTTTGTCGGTTTTCACCGTGCCGGTGGAGCCGTCAGCGGCCTTGTTCTCGGTGACGGAACTGCCGTCCTTCTTCGTCTCGGTCTTGGTCACGGAGCCGTCCTTGCCGGTGGTGGTCTCCACCTTGGTGCCGTCGGGTTTTGTGACCGTCTCCACCTTCGTACCGTCCGGCTTGGTGGCGGTCTCAGGTTTGGTGGGCGTCGTGCTGCTGGAGCCGCCGCCACCACCAGAGGAAGAACCGCCGGAACTGCCGCCCGTAGAGCCGCCGGGCTGAGAGGGCGTAGTGCCGCCGATCACGGTGACCTTGCAGACCGCGGATTTGCCCGAACCGTCCGCCGCGGTGGCGGTGATCGTCGCGGCACCTGCCTTGACCGCCGTCACGGTGCCGTCAGGGGCTACGGTGGCAACATCCTCGTCAGAGGATGCCCAATTCAAAGCCTTGATGGTGGCGTTTTCAGGCGCGACCGTGGCGGTCAGCGTTTCGCTGTTTCCAACAGAAATCGAAGTTTCCGCCTTGTTAAGCGTGATTTGGGAAACAGGGACGATCTCGGGCGTCACGGTGCGGACGTAGCCGCAGACGTTACAGGTCGTATCCGCATCATTGTCGTAGACGTGCGCGGCCTTGTCCTTGATGCTTTCTTCCCTATTCGGGCAGTCATTATCCGTACATTCGTGCCAGTGGTTCGTGCCGTCCTTGCGCCAATCGCCGTAGCGGTGTTCATGCGCGGGCGGGGTCACGGTGCGGACATAGCCGCAGATGTTGCAGGTGGTGTCCGCATCATCGTCGTAGATGTGCGCCGCTTTGTCCTTGATGCTTTCGGACTGATTCGGGCACGCCGCGTCGGTGCATTCGTGCCAGTGGTTCGTACCGTCCTTGCTCCAATCGCCGTAGCGGTGTTCATGCGCGGGCGGCGTCACGGTGCGGACGTAGCCGCAGACGTTACAGGTGGTGTCCGCGTCATCGTCGTAGACGTGCGCCTCTTTGTCCTTGATGCTTTCGGGCCGTTCCGGGCAGTCCGCGTCGGTGCATTCGTGCCAGTGGTTCGTACCGTCCTTGCTCCAGTCGCCGTAGCGGTGCTCGTGCGCGGGCGGCGTGGTATCGCCGGTAACGGTGACCTTGCAGACCGCGGATTTGCCCGAACCGTCCGCCGCGGTGGCGGTGATCGTCGCGGCACCTGCCTTGACCGCCGTCACGGTGCCGTCAGGGGCTACGGTGGCAACATCCTCGTCAGAGGATGCCCAATTCAAAGCCTTGATGGTGGCGTTTTCAGGCGCGACCGTGGCGGTCAGCGTTTCGCTGTTTCCAACAGAAATCGAAGTTTCCGCCTTGTTAAGCGTGATTTGGGAAACAGGGACGATCTCGGGCGTCACGGTGCGGACGTAGCCGCAGATGTTGCAGGTCGTATCCGCGTCATCGTCATAGTCGTGCGTAGCCTTGTCCGTGATGCTCTCGTTCCTATTCGGACACGCCGCGTCGGTACATTCGTGCCAGTGGTTCGTACCGTCCTTGCTCCAATCGCCGTAACTGTGCTCGTGCGCGGGCGGCGTCACGGTGAGCGTCGCGGGCTCGGAGTATACGGGAGGCGTGCTCACGCGGTCACTGCCCGTATGGTTGTTCGTGTTCCAGAGCACACAGCGGAACAGCTGGCCGCTCTGTGCCGCCGTGACGGACGGGATCGTATAGCTGGGCGTGTAGTTCCAGAAGTCCGCCGTACTTTTGCCGCCGGCGCCTTCGATGTCCGTCCAGTTTTGGCCGCCGTCGGTGCTGCTCTGCCACTGATACTCCAGCGTGTTGAGATATTGATCGATCAGCTTGGCGGAGAATGTCACCGAATCACCCGCAGCCGCGGACACGCTCTGCGGCTGCTCCGTGACCACGGGCGTGACGCACACATTGAGCCGCCAGAAACCGGTCACGGTCTTGACCGTATTGTCGGGATAGGTCAGCGTGACATGGAAGCAAACACTCTGATAGTCCATCTCATCCGTAATGGTGATGGGATAGGATTCGCTCGCGGGTGGGATCTTAGCCCACTCCTCTTCCGTTGGCATAACGTTTCTGCAGTACTTCCAGCGGTATTCTGCTGTGACGCCCGTCAGAGAGCTTACGGGATACCAGGTACTATTGTCGTATAAACCGGCGGTAATGGTCGCGATCTCGCCCTGAATGAATTCACCGTTTCCCCGCATGGGCGAGGCCGCGCCGCGCAGATATGCGGGACAGTAGTAGGCGGTAAATGTATGGGAATATGTCGTGCCATCCTTATTCGTCGCCGCGCAGCGGAACTTTGCACCGTGCAGGGACAGGGGCAGGATCGCCTGATAGGTGGCTTCGGTCGCGCCCTCGATGTTCTCCCAGGTCTTGCCGCCGTCCCGGCTGACCTGCCATTGCAGCGCGGGCGCGGGCGTGCCGGTGACATCAACGGTCAGGGTCATGTAGTCATTGCTTTCGACCACGCGGCTGACATCCTGCGTCGGGCTGGTGAACTCCGGCACATCGCCGATGGTCATGCTGCCGTCCGACTTGGGATAGTACTTATTCCCGCCGACGGTCACAGTTACCACCTCCGCATCCTTGGGGATCCAGAGGTAGAGCTTTCCGCTGCCGTCGGAGATGATATGGCTGTCGTCAAATGCCGCATTGGCCGGAAGCCCGGAAAGGGTGACGTCCTCCACGGCGGCGTTCTTTTCAGAAAGGGTCAGGGTGACCTTTTTCAGCTCATTGCCGTTGGAATCTTTCACGACCGTGTTCACTGGAACATCCAGATCGACACTGCCGCCGTTGATGACAATGTTGGCGCAGTTGACCGTACCCAGACCGAGGACGGTGCTGTTTGAGATGGTAAGTTTCCCAAGCGTCGTCTCCGGCTTGTTCGTGCAGTTGTTGATGAGCGTGATGCCATTGAATGTCAGGGAGGCGCCGGTGCTGCCGTCCATGGCGTGGTCGCCGCGGAGCGTCAGCTTTTCACCGCCGGACTGCCCCTTGATGGTCAGACCGCCCGAACCCTTGAGCGTCCAGACCGCGTCGGTGCTGCCTTCGTTGGACCTCATGACACTCTCAGTGTTTTCCATCAGCACGATGGAAAGCTTCGAGCGGTCATCCAGCTCCACGCGCTTGTTCGGGCCGCTCAGGTCCAGTCCGTTGAGCTTGACCTCCGCCTCGCCGCCTGTAAGCATACGGATGCCGAAGTCTGTGATAAACTTCCAATCCGCCTGGAGCTTGACGTCTTTTTCCGGGTAATAGTCGATCCAGGTGTCCTTTGCGGAATCTCCCAGATAGCCCGCACAGAGTGCGGTGTTGTCTCCGCCGGGGGTGCCGCGGAAGGCAAGCACGCCCGAGGCGAGGAGCAGGCTGAGCAGGATCATCTTGCCGCTGGCGCTGTTGTCGGCGGTGGTGATGATGGGCGCGTCTTTCTGCGGATCATGGATGAAGCCGACCGGCGAACTGCCGTCGTCCTGAAAGCCCTCCACACTCATGATCCTTGTACCGTTCGGAAGCCAGAGGTAGACAGTGTTGTCGCTGACAAGCATGCTGAGATCCTTGATGACGTCATCGTTGACAGTGTTGGGGATATTCACGCGCAGTTGTGTGACCAACGGGTAAAAAGTCGACTGCATGGTGCCGCTGGTAGCGTCGGTGCGGTAGGCGATCATCATGAGGTTCCGGCTCTGGTTCATGTCCTCCAGCTCGACCTTTGTCCGGTAAACAGGATTGCCGCTGTGATCCGTGACACCGGTGACCGCCTTGCCGGAGGCATCCGTCAGGTTGGCGTTGCTCCTACGGTCGATCTTCACCGTGCCGCCGGAGTGCTCCCCCTCCAGGGTGCTGCGCGTGACGCGCAGATTTCCGGCAAAGCCGGCGCTGATCCAGCAGTTTTCAACGGATACGTTGGCTCCCGTTCCGCCGATGGTCTTACCTGCGGCGTAAACGGCGCAGTCCTTGAAATTCACAGTTGCGCCGCTTGCCGCCGAAAGACCGCCCATGAGCGCCAGTGAGGACTGCGCCATGCCCCCGCCGATGAGGTTCAGCGTGCCGCCCTGTTCCACATAGATGGTGGGTGCGCTGCCGCTTTTCAGATAGCTCTTGCCTGTGAGCTTCAGGTTCAGCGTCGCGCCGCTGCGCACGGTGAGGAAGGTGTGATCGCGCACGATTGCAAGACCATCGAGCACGACGGTATGCTCACCCTCCCGCACATCGATGCCGTAGTAATTATTGTAGTCCGATGCAAGGACCCTGCTAAAGCCCTCTTTGAGGTTCAGCTCCTGCTGCGTGCTGCCGGAGCTGTAAACATTCTGCTTGATGGAATCTGTATCCCCGGGGCGGTCGGCGTTGCGATAGTACCAGGTTTTTCCCTCATTATATTGACCCTTATAGTAGCTGAGCACCAGCACGGCATTTCGGATGCCGCTGATCTCCACCTCTTTTTCAGGGCTTACGGTTGTTCCGAGAATCACATTCTCGTAGATGCTGCCGTTCACCGGCTTTGTTATGACAGCCTTTGTGTATGCCGTGTCTCCATTGGTCCCGGAAAGATCCCAGCTGCCGTTGACCTTCAGCGCGCCGTTTTCATTCTCGTTTGAAAGAATCGGGTTCTGTGTTTTCGCGTACAGATAGCCGCCGAGGTCGACCGTCAGGTTCGAGGAAACGTAAATAGCTTCCTTGCCGTCGTATCGGTTGGTCTTCATACTGTAGCCGTTGGAATAGGCGCGGACGGTTCCGCCACCGCCGATCTCCAGTACATTGGCCTTGATGCCGTAGCCCTGACAGCCGTCATTGCCGTTCCGACCGTCGCTCGTGGCGGTCACCTGACCGCCGACGACGCGCAGTGTTCCGCCCACAAGCAGGGCGACGGGATAGTCATTTTGGTATACGCATCCCTTGGTGGTCGCGTTGAGTGTGCCGTTCACCGTCAGATTGTTCTTGACATTGAGCGCGTAGAAGTCCAGATTGTTTCCCTTTGTCTCCGCAGTGACGCTCGTCCCGGCGCCAACGGCCATGCTCCGCGTCACGGTTCCATTCATGTAGCTGCGCAGTGTCAGATCCACGCTCCCGCTTGTCTCAATGCCGCCGGACTGAATGGGGAAGGTCTGGGCTTCAATGGTCAGGCTCCCGCTGCCGGAGAAGCGGACGGTATTGCCCCAGATGCCGAGATAGCGCGGCGTATTCACATCGGAAGCGGCGGACATATACTTCAAGCTACTGGAATCACCAATGTAATTGCTGCCCTCAAGCACGATGTTCAGCGTCCCGACATTACGGCTGTCGAGAAAGACGTTATAGTAATTGAATATGCCGGGCAATTGCTCGGACGAGACCTTTGTATAAGTGTCGATCGTGCAGTTTCGCAGCGTCAGCGTCTTTGTATCAGCGTCATACTTGAAGCCGCCGGTCGTATCGTAAGTGCTGCTTATAGAGCTTTGTGTGATGTCGAGAACGGTGCTGCCGAGGGTAATCGTGCCATTCGCCGCCCGCGCACTGATGCCATTGGCCGCCCGCATTGCGACAGGGCTTGCTTTGGCGGCAACGACATCACTGCCAAGTTCATCATCCGCTGGCGCGGATGATCCCTCGTCCTCCGCGATGGCGTTCGGCTGCTCCTTACCGAGCTTCAACTCTTCCGTGCAGGCTGTTTCGCAGATGCTTGGGGAAACATCTTCTCCCCTTTTCTCGTCATCTGCGAATGCTGTTGTGGGGATCAGGGTCAAGCACAGAGCAAACGCGGTAAGCAAGCTAAGAAATCTTCTTTTCATCGTGATTCCTCCATGATAAAAGAATTTTGGCTTCTCCAAGGGGATACTCCCTTGCCTAAATTTGTTTTTCCGTCAGGGCTTCAAAGCCCTTTTCCGCCTGCCGGACGGTCTTTTGGATGATGCCCAAAGCCATTGTGTGAAGGTCCATCTGCAAGACTGCCGCCGTGATCGCCGCCCGCTTCTCCTTCGGCACGTCATAGAGCTTGAGCGAGCAGTCCAAAAAGCGGGAGATCTTGGCGTCCATCGTGAAATACACGTCACAGGGAACCGACATGAAGCCCCGCATGATACTGGCGGACGCGATCTCCATTTCGTAGAAGTCCTTGGGCTGTGCCTCCGGCAGATAAGGCCCGAAGATGACTTGCAGCCGCTTCGTTGTGCTTTTGTAAAGATATGCCGCGATGGAGGGCAGAGAGTATGCCATCACATACAACTCCCGCAGCGGCTCGGTCAGCTCGGCGATGTGGAGCTGGAGGGCCGTTTCCACGGCGTACAGGAGCACAGGGTCTTGTTCCCCGCTGTGCTGTCCCGCCAGCGCGAATTGCCCGCTGAACATCCGCTGTACCAGCTCCAGCAGCAGCGCCTCCTTACTGGGAAAAACGTGGAAGAACGAACTCTGCCCGATGCCCGCCGCCTTTGCGATCTCTCCGGTTGTAGTTCTGGTGTAGCCCTTTTCCAGGAACAACGCCACCGCCGCCCGTAATACCTTCTGCTGCGTCACCAGACCGTTTAACAGTTTTCCTTTCGGCAAATTACCACCCCTTTATAACTTTTCTTGCGATTGTACTTTTATAGTAACATGTTTGAGCCTATGACACAAGCGAAAGTTTGTTGCGATTATGTTTTCGGAGTAATATGCAAAGTTCGTTGGCATTATATGGTAAGAATAGCAATGAGGTTTGCGTTTGAGGAGGGGGGATGCAATACGTATGAGTTGATTTTTGCCCAGAAAGCAGAATTAGGTATTCTGGCACGAGTAAAGCTCCAATGGTATTCTGACTCTGTACTTATTAGATTTCATCTCCGTTATGGAGCTTCATAAGCTGTGAGCCAACACATTCTGGCATTTCTGGGCGGACAATTTGTTTCGCCGCTCTCTTTGCGCTTTGATTTGAGTTTTCGGATCAGAGCGCTCTTTTTTTGTCCAAATTCCGCATTGCGGGTTTGAGAAATATTTATTTGAAAGGTGGAACAAGCAAATGATGGAAAGCAAAGTATTCGCGGACAACTTCAGTCGTAGCTTCAGCGAGTCGGGGGACTTCTTTCAGTTCCTCAGCGCTCGGCAGGCCCGCAGCAAGTGGATGACAGCGCCGTCCAAGGAACTCCGGTTTGAGCCGGTGGAACGGGGATCCACGCTCGGAAATCTGTATATGCAGATCTATGACCACAGCGGCGATGCAGATGTTCTGGAGGACACGATGGAGAATACCAGCCTCCTGTTGAAGGTGGATGGTAAGGACTACCCGGTCCGTTCCTGTGCTCTCAAGACCGTTCTGGAGCGTGCCCGCATCTCCGGTCATGCCCTCAACAAAGTCTCCAAAAGCGTATTCGCTGAGATTCTCAACTACTGCATGGGCGTTGCCTCCGGCGACAGCCTGATCAAAGTCGCAGATGAGAAGGTATCGGCAGTACATGGTGGAGATCCCAAGGACTACACGGTCATGGAGATGCTACCTCTATTTAAGGCAACGAGCGACTTTCTCAACCGTGAGTATCCCGGAAACACTTTTATGACAGCCCACTTCGATCACTCCATTGCGACAGCAATCTGGCGTCTGGATGGGCAGGCAGACAATCTTCTCGATACATATCATAGGGAGATTGCTGCCAAAGGCTTGCAAACCGAGAAAATGGTTCCTGCGCTGCGCTTTTCCACCTCCGATGTGGGTATGAGCGGCGCAAATCTCTATCCGATTTTTCTGGTTGGTGCCGAGAGCCGTATTGTTCCATTGGGGTACTCCATTCGCACCGAACACAAGAATGGCGTGGATATGCAGTATTTTGAGGAACAGCTCGGATTGGTCTATGCGCAATTTGAAAAGGCGCTGGACAAGCAAGTGCAGCTCATGAACATCGAGATCCGCTATCCCGTCACTACACTCATGCGTGTCCTGAAAAGAATCAAGGCCCCGAAGAAAGCCTCCTATGAAGCTATGGACTATTTCGTAGCAATTCATGGAGACAGTCCTTGCACGGCCTATGAACTCTTCATGCAGATGAGCGATGTGATCTTCTCTGCGCAGTGTGACGGTGCCTCTGGGCTGAGGATTGCTCAGTTGGAGGAGATTGTATCTCGTGCCTTGAATGTGAATTGGCATGAGTATGATCATCCCGGTGACTTTAAGTGGTAAGAGGTGGTGATCTCACATGAAGAATATAACCTTCGAAGGCATCAGCACCTTACAACGTCTACACCTTTGCTGGCAGATCAGAAAGCAGATTGGAAAGATACATCAACCTATCAAAGTTGAATTCCATCAGCCGATTTGCCGCAAGCAGTATTCTTCCCTCTGGTACGGCGGCCTGGTGGTATCTATCAAGGTGCGCGGGTGTGTTTTTGCCATTCACGCCTGCGGAGATATCTACGCCACACTTTACGATAAGAGTGATGGTACAGAATTACTCTATGTCAAAGATAAGAGTAACTCTGGACGTTTTGGCGTTGATGTTTTGCCATATCTGAAGACGGACCATGCCTTATATGCTGCCATGGGTGATACGCATAAACGGTATCGACTCGATATGGAACACAACAACTGGTGGGAGTGCTTTGTCTATACGCCAGAGGGCGAATTCCATGACATGATGTGGGCATTAGATAGTGACCACATCTTCGAGGGAGTTGAGGTAGTACTCTCCGCTATGGATTCAGTCATAGAAGATATCACCGAAAACAAGGAGCGGATTGAATATGGAAAAGACTCGGCATTTTATTGTTGATACGCCAGTAGGACAACTCGCGATTTACGCTAAGCACGATAAGACTGACTGTGCAGCAGACTATCCAGGCGTTTTCATCGACTATGTACGCAAGGATGGCGCTACAGCAATCCTGGCTTGCGTAGAATACGATCCAAACAAGGAAGCACTTCAGACTGTTGTCTACGGCAACTGTGCATCTGACGAGCCGACTGAGATCGTCGAGCACTACAATACTGATTTTGAAGAGTAAGGAGGATAGATTATGCCTAATTGGGCGTTTGGGTATGTAAATGTCACCGGTACACGGGATGGCATTAAGTCGTTCATTGAACGGTTTGTCAGCGAAGACGATCCTTCAACCATTCCAGGCAAGCGTTTCTTTGCACGGAGCTTCATCCAGTCGAAAAGACAGGCATTCATTGATGAGGCTATGAAAGAATTCTCCGAGCCTGCCGTCGATGCCAAAGCAAGTTACTCGTTTGTCGCGTCGTTCGCATGGTCAGCATACAGTTGCTTGATCGGTGGATATCCTCAGAATTCTCCTAGTGAGTGCCTGACTCTCTCAGAGGCCTGCGCAGAAGATGGCGTTTCTGTCATGATCCAGACCTCAGAGCCGGGAATATGTTTTGAGGAACACATTACCTGCGATGACACAGGGACGGTAGAGCACACCGAAAAAGATCTACTTGCTTATAAGTGTCGGCATTGCGGGGAGATAACAAGCTTTGCCTCGTTCGAGGATCCTGATGATCAGGAATGCCCAGAATGTGGCAATTGTGGGTTTGATCGCTGCGAGGAGGTGTAGGCTATGGGGCTGAACCTGAACTACACGCCAAACAGATTGGTGGACATCACAACTCTAACAGAGGATCAATGGCTCAGTTGGAGGCGAAAAGGAATTGGCGGCAGCGATGTAGCTGTCGCCCTTAATTCCTCCCCATATCGCACGGCACGAGACCTTTATTATGACAAAATTGGGGTCGTCATGTCAGATGATGGGCCGGACAAAAGCATCACATTCCAGATTGGGCATTTGCTCGAAGATGTGGTAGCTCAAATCTTCGCAAAGAAGACCGGACTATCTGTGTATGAAGACCACTGGATGTACCAACACCCGTTTTTCCCCTTCCTGATTGCCGATGTGGATCGTTTTGTAACCCTGCCGGATGGACGTAAGGCCATCTTAGAGTGCAAAACGGCGCACTATGACATGCAATTCAAGTGGGCGAACGGCGCAGTCCCTCGCCACTATGAATTGCAGGTTCGGCACTACATGTCGGTGATGAATATCGATGTTGCATTCATTGCCTGCCTGTTCTCAAATAATGAGAATGACTTTGTATGGCAAAAGATTGAGCGTGACCTCGAGGAAGAAGAGAACACGATCATGGAGCTGTCGGCATTCTGGAATAATCACGTCATGGCTCGTGTGGAGCCGCCTCTGGTCGAAAAGCCAGATGCGGTTCTGGAGTCTCTTCGTCGCTATTTCGGCCCTGCTGACAAGTCTGAACCGACTGTAGATCTTGACCGCAAGTTTGTGGTGAACCTCAAAGAGATTCTGACCCTCAAAGAGGAAAAGAGAGCTTTAGATGCTCAGGTAAAAGCACTTGAGACTCGCATCAAATCCCTCTATGCTCCCATCGTCGAAGAGATGGGTACTGCGTGCAAAGGAACCTGTGAACAGGGCGGCGAGTGTTTCAAAGTTTCCTACAACCCTCTGTATCGGGAAGGAATATCGAAAGATCGTTTATCTGCTCTACGAGCTCAGTATCCTGATATCTATGATGAGTTTGTGGATCAGACGGAATCAAGAATCTTTAAGGTGGTCAAATCGGCCATCGCATAAGGAGTGATCAAATGCTATGTCGATATGAAAGAACCATCTTTAAGTCCGATAAGGGCTTCTGCATTTTTGCCTACAGTACTTCTGATGAGTCTGTTCCAAAGGAAGCCCGTAATCGGTCTTACTACCATGACGACAAGATTCATTTCACGGCAATCGGCTATCATCTGATTGCTACAGATGCCGTGGAAGTGGAACTGGATGGAGCGTGGGAGAATTCCAAACACGGTTTACAGCTGTCGGTTTCAATGTGTAAGGAAGTCGTGCCGAGAGATCAAGCCGGCATCCTTGCTTACCTGAGCAGCGGTATCATCAAAGGAATTGGCCCTGAGACCGCAAAGGCCATTGTCGCTCGCTTTGGCGATAAGACAATGGAGGTTCTGGAGAAAGAGCCGGACAAGCTGCTTAGCGTCAAGGGGATTGCCCAGAAAAAACTCAAGGCAATCATCAAATCTTACGGGGAAACGAAGGCCTTGAGCGATCTCATGATATACTTGGCACCCTTCAGTGTTTCGATGAAAAAGGTTGCGATGATCCGAGAAGAGTTCGGAGATAGCAGTCTGAGAATCGTGAAAACGGATCCATTCCAACTCTGTAAGATCAAAGGCTTTGGCTTCATGACAGTCGATTCCATTGCCCGTAAAACAAAAGTCAGCTTGAAGCACCCTTTGCGATACTCCGGTGCGATCAACTATGTGCTGGATGAGGCACGCGTATCTGGGCATCTTTTTCTATCCGTTGATGAGACGGTTGGCCAGTGCTATGAGCTTCTCAATATGGGCTGCGATGATGAAGTGGTTTCCGAAGAGGAAATCCGCCAAGCGATCTCAAATGAACGTGTGGAATCCCGTATCTATGTTGAGGGAAGCCGTGTATACCTGAGTTACGAGCGCATGTGCGAAGTTAAATCAGCGAAGCGCATTGTGTCCATGATACTTCAGGAGGGCTTTACGAAGATTGACGATCTGGACAGCAAAATCGACAATGCGGAGAGAACCTTGCATCAAAGGCTGGCTCCTTCGCAACGCAATGCTGTGAAGCTGTGCCTCTCGCATCCGATCTCCATCATGACCGGAGGCCCCGGCAGCGGAAAAACCACAACACTACGATTCATACTGGATATCTATAAAGCTGCGTTCCCCGCGAATGAAGTCCTACTGGCTGCACCTACTGGCCGTGCCAGTCGGCGCATGGCAGAACAGACAGGAATGCACGCATCTACACTTCACTCGGCGCTTGGCCTTGTGACGGATGAAGACAGTCCGCTGAACGACAAAGAGTTACTATCAGCAGACTTGGTAGTTGTTGATGAGTTTTCCATGGTGGACATGCGCCTTGCGTATATCCTCCTTGATCGCATCAAGTCAGGCGCTCAGCTGATTATTGTCGGTGACGCTGACCAGCTCCCATCTGTTGGCGCGGGTAATGTGCTGCGAGAGATGATTCGAAGTGAAAAGGTTCCTACGGCAGTCTTAGAGACTGTTTTCCGCCAGGCATCTAATAGCCGTATCATCACAAACGCCTATGCGATCAACCACAACGACACCCATCTTCAGTTCGGGGATGACTTTCAGTTTTTGGAAGTCCAGAACTCGGAAGAGGCTGCGCAGTTGGTCATCAAGAACTATCTGCAGGAAGTCTCTTTGCATGGTATTGAGGACGTGCAGATTCTCTCACCTCTCCGTAAGCGAGGTGCGGTTGCGGCAAATGCGTTGAATGAGACCATTCGAGACCTTGTCAACCCGCCAAACAACCTGAAGAAAGAGGTTAAGTGTGGCAGTCGAGTATTTCGAGTTGGTGACCGCATTATGCAGACGGCAAATCGAATCAATGTGTCAAATGGCGATGTCGGCGTCATAACCGACATGAAGAAAGAGGATGATGAGACGATCACATGCGTGAGGCTTTTGGATGGAAGGACACTACAGTACACGCAGGAAATGCTGGAGGATTTGGAGTTCTCCTACTGTACGACCATTCATAAGAGCCAAGGACAGGAGTATCCTGTCATCATTGTTCCTCTTTTGAAAGAGCACTATATCATGCTGCGGCGGAATTTGCTCTATACTGCTGTGACCAGAGCCAAGGCGAAGGTCATCCTGATTGGGCAAAAGCAGGCAGTCTTTGTTGCGATCCATAAATGCGGTGTGGGTCAAAGAAATACGGTGCTCGCGGATCGAATCGTGGCTTATTATAACCGCGAGCTGAGTCGGCGAGTAGCGTGATTATTTGAGAAACGGGGTGGTCAAAAGCTGCCTCGTTTCTACATTTATTGTGAAAGGACAATTACCATGAGTGAATCGAACTCTAATGTGATCCCTGCCATCAACGCTGTCGATGGGTTTAACCCCGCTGATTTCGTGCGTACTACCGTGGGTGAGGAAGGCGAAAACGATCTCTATCTTGATGTCAAATATCGCCTTCTTTGGTTCCGCCTGCACCATCCGAATGGGAAGATCGACCCGGAGCTTATCCGTGTTGATGAGAAGAATGCGATCGTATGCTGCAGGATCTATGCCGATAAGGCTGACCCAGCTGACCAGTTCATTGGGAAGGCGTATTCTCAGCGATTCTCAACGGAAGATCGCTTTGGCGATCGCTTCTTGGAGATCGCCGAAACAGTTGCAAAGGGGCGTGCGTTGGCGGATGCGGGGTATGGTACGCAGTTCTGTATGAATGGTGAGACTTTGGCCAGTATCATCGCGGATGCCCCAATCAAGATGCCTCCCGATGAAGATGCGGGACACCCTGGTAGTGTCGTGGCGAGTTTTACTGCTCAACCGACAGCGGATGCTCCAGTCTTCTCTCAGGCGGCGACGGCACCTAAATCTACTCAGCCTGCTCAGCAGCAGGTTCAGCCTCCTGTGCAGCAGTCTCATGCTTCTGCTCCGGAGCCCCCAAAAACGCTGGATGAGTACTTGCGTGTCATGACCATTGAACAGGCCAAAGCCGTTAAGGTTGATTTTGGCCGTTTTAGTGGATGGTCTCTCGGTGAAATCGCTATGAAGAGTCCGGGCGACCTCGCGTGGTATGTGAAGAACTATTCCGGCCATAATCTCGCACTAAAAGCAGGGGCTACAAAGCTACTGGAAACGGTAGGCCAGATGGCCAGCTGATTCTTCCCCTAGCTAAGGGAGGTGGTTTAGATGGGCAGAATACCTGATCTGCCATGTGATATTGAGCAAGTGGTTGAACTTCTTGGTATCGAAGTCATACGAGATACCGGGACTCAACTGCATTGCAGGTGTCCATTCTGTGCAGATCGGAAGGCTCATATGAATGTCAATATCCGCGATAATGTATTTCGGTGTAACCGCTGTGGTAAAGGTGGAGGAATCCTCCACCTTTACGCGGAGTACTGTGATGTCAACCTCCATACGGCTTACGAAGAACTCTGTAAGATTTTCGGGCCAGATGGGAGCGAACCAGTACACAAATATAAGCGGAAGCCTCGCCCCATAGAGACAGTAGAACTTCCGATTGCCTCGGCTGAGGTACGGGATAATACGTATTCCAACCTTCTCTCATTATTGACTCTATGCCCAACACATCAATCCGCTTTGAAAGAGCGCGGGCTAAAATCAGAGGAGATGGAGCTGCTATGCTATCGAACGACGCCTACAACACGTTTGAAACGGATTGTTACAGAGCTGTTGGAGCGTGGCTGCATTCTTGATGGGGTTCCCGGATTTTACTGCCAGAAGGACTCTGGCCAATGGGTGTTGGATATCCGAGGCTCGGGAATCATGCTACCCGACCGAAACCTGCTCGGCCAAATTGAAGCCATTCAGGTTCGGCTTGATAAGGTCTACAACCAGAAATTCTATAACCTAACGAGTGTTGACCAGTACTACGGGACACAGTCGAAGTGCTGCCCGCATTATGTCGGCGTTCATGAAGGCGATGAAGTGGTTTGCCTTACGGAGGGAGTTATGAAGTCCGACCTTGCCTACAGCTTCGCGCAGGGTTCACCTTATGAGTGTGGTTTCGTGGGCCTTACAGGCATACCGAGCTATTCTCAGTACGAACGAGCCCTTGAAGAACTAGACTCCATTGGCGTGAAGAGGATCAACGTAATGGTTGATTCTGATTATCAGGTCAAAGAGGAAGTTCGGAAAGCGCGCGACCGATATATTGAGGTGGGTGCGGCTGCCGGTTTTGAAATGGCACCGATTACCTGGACGCAAAAGCGGAAAGGCGTAGATGATCTCTATAAGCACCTTTTCCGGAACAAATGATTATGACTTGGGCTGCAGCATTTTAGCTGCAGCCCTCTGCGTATGAGGAGAATCTATATGGTTCCTATTGAAAACCAAGAGCGACCGAACATCAAGTCAGTCTATACCTGCTCGAACTGTGAGAAGGCTCTGTTTGATGGCGATGATGACCATCCGAGATGGAACTTCTGCCCCAAGTGCGGCCAGGAGATTGAGTGGGATAAATCTGCAAAGGTCGTTTGGGAAGAAAAAAACTGTAATGTCTGTGGCGGTTGGCTTGTTAAGCGCCACCCTGCAGGTTTTTGGTATGCCTCAAGCGACTATATTGGGATGGATACCTGCTACACCTGTTGGCTCGAGGAGTGCCTTACGACCAACTGCCTTGGCTGTAAGCGAGGGAACTATCCGGACTGCAAGTGGATTGATTTGAAAAAGTCTTATCAGGAGGAAGACAAATGAGCGTTGAGATCTATATTGATGACTTGAAGCCTGACATTCAAAGACAGGTATTGGAAGAGCTGGGGCTCGAAACTGCAGAAGATGGGAATTATGATATTATCCCTCTTTTCAGCGTAGAGAGACCGGAATGATTTTTGGGCAGATCACAAATTTTTAGTAGAGGGGGGTGGTCAAACACACCCTCATTTCTACATTCATTATGAGGAGTGAACTGCTGGAATAATCCAAATAATACTAGGGATAATATCCCAAGGAGGTGCTATCGGTATTATGGAAGAACCTAAGATTACTTCTGGTACAGTGCCATATAACGCATCTGAAATCCCTGATGATCCAAGAGATATCACACCCGAGCAGTGGGAAGCGATGAAGGCGGTTGATATTCGGACAGTAGACAAGTCTCAGCTTGTAGACTTGAGCACCGTTCACATTGATGAATCCTTGCCTGTGCGTGAAAGAGTGCTCAGTTATCTGAAGCAAGTGAAGAATCCATACTGTGTCCGAGTGGGCAACTTTGCTGTCAAGGTGAAATACAAAGAGGACGGGCCATCCTTTGAGGAAGTGTTCAAGCATCTGCTGCAGCAGCAGAGTATGATGTAATTCTTGCCAGGTCCGTTTTTCATCTGGATAAAGGGCCATAGATGTGGTATAATAGCCTCGGACTAAATCAAGCATACTCACTCCTTAGGCAGACAGACCACGCCAAAGGAGTGAGATTATGCAGAATAATGCGAATGAGATGGCTGTGTTTAATACCGCCATCTATGTGCGTCTTTCCAAGGAAGACATCGTTGCGGCGCAATCTGGCCGTGAGAGCAACAGCATTACCAACCAGAAGCAGCTTATCCTGGACTTTCTGAAGGATAAGCCTGAATTTAATATTGTCTCCATTCGTATAGACGATGGATATACAGGGACGAATTTTGACCGTCCAGCCTTTCAGCGCATGCTGAACGATATTAAGGCTGGACGGATCAATTGCGTGGTCGTAAAAGACCTGTCCCGTTTCGGAAGAGAGTATATCAATTCCGGAAAGTATATCCACCGTCTATTTCCTGTTTTAGGGGTGCGCTTGATCGCTATCAATGACAACATCGACACGATTACCCGTGACGAGAGTAGCGAGTTTAGCATCACGCTCAAGAACTTGATGAATGACAACTACAGCCGTGACATCTCAGTGAAGGTCAGAAGCCAGCTGCAGGTGAAGCGGAAACATGGTGACTTTATTTGTCCGTTTGCACCGTATGGGTACCAGAAGTGCGAGGGAAACCACAATCGAATTGAGCCAGATCCCTATGCTGCCACAGTTGTCCAGGATATTTTCAACTGGAAAATTCAAGGCATGACGAACAATGGCATAGCAATTCGGCTTGCAGAGAGCGGAATTCTTGCGCCGCTGGAGTATAAGCGCCACAAGGGAGAGCCGTTATTCTCCGGCTTCAAAATGAAGGAACGGTGCGAATGGACAGCGCAGGCAGTTGCCCGTATACTCACCAACCCGATCTATATTGGAACCCTCCGCCAAGGCCTTCGCCGTAGACCAAACTATAAAATCAAGAAATCAATACCAACAGAAGAAAACGAGTGGGTTGTGATCCACGACGCCCATGAGCCTGTTGTCACGAAGAGGACATTCTATCTTGCTCAAAAAGCTCTTCTGATAGATACGCGAGCAGCACCACGAGCAACGACAGTTTATCCGCTATCCGGCTTGTTGGAATGCGGAGAATGCGGGAACGCAGTTACTCGAAGCACAATTAACAACGGATATAAGTTATACAGCTATTTCCGCTGCAGCGTGCGCACGAAAGAGGATCGCTGTGAGCTCAAGCAGGTACCAGAGGCACAGGTTGAGGCAGCTGTCCTTCAGCTATTGCAAGAGCATATCAGCGCGGTGGTTGAGCTCGACCGGTGTCTATCTGAAATTCAGCAGGTGCCATATCAGAAAATCAATGTTGCCAAGTGTGAGCAACGCAGAGAAAAACTTGCGGCAGAAATCGCTCGTTATCGCGAGCTGAAGGCATCTCTCTATGAAGATATGAAAGAAGGACTCATTTCGAAGACTGACTTCTGTGACATCAGAGGTCAGTATGATGTAAGAATTGCCGATGCGCTGATTGCTCAGGAGCAGATCGACCGAGAACTCAGTATCTATCTCTCGGGCGAACAGTCCCCGAACAACTGGATGAAGACATTTACCGAACATCGAGGATTGAAATCACTCACGCGGGCAGTTGTTCTGGAGTGCATTGAAAAAGTTGTTATTCACAAAGACGAAAAGTTGGAAATCATCTTTGAGCATTCCGAGGACTATGCCCGTTTGGTGAGCAGCTTGCAGGAGTATGCTGAGCGTGGAATACTAGAGGAGGCGATGTAAGCATGGCAAGAAAGAGCAGAAAAAATGTCCAAGCCACACCCGCAGTTGTTGTAGGACCTGTCCAGTACAAGGTAGCGCTCTATGCCAGAATCTCGGTAGAGAACGAACAAAAGCGAGAAGCAGACACCATAGGTAATCAGATTGCGTTGCTGAAGGACTTTGTTTCCCAGCATCAGGATTTAGTTGTCTTTGACCTCTATTGTGATGACGATATCTCGGGAGTTAGCTTTGTGCGCCCGGAATTCGCTCGAATGATGAATGACATCCGAGCTGGCAAGGTGACCTGTGTGATTGTCAAAGACTTGTCTCGTCTGGGGCGAAATATGATTGAGAGCGGTGAGTATATTGAGCAGATCTTTCCGAGAATGGGTGTGCGCTTTATCTCCGTTACCGATCGCTTTGACTCATTGCGGGATGATGCCGACATTTCAATCCAACTGAAAAATTTTGCAAACGAGGCATATGCGAGAGACATTTCCAAGAAGATTCGGGCGGTGAAACGGACGCAGCAGCTTGCTGGTAAGTGGACCACTGGCACTCCGCCATATGGATATATGTTAGATCCGGATGACAAGTACCACCTATTTCCTGATCCGCAAACGGGACCAATCGTCCTTGCCATTTTCCGTATGGTGGCAGAGAATCATACTCTCCACTTCATAGCGAAAACTCTGAATGAGCAAGGGGTGCCCAGTCCCGGACGCTATCTGTACGATATTGGTTTGCGGAAGACGGAGAAGTTCAAAAATGCCATCTGGTATCTGCAAACGATCAAGAAAATTCTTGTCGATCCGGTCTATCTTGGTTGGATTGTGTCCGGAAAGTACAGAAGCCAGCTGTGCGAGCGGGGGACAAAGACTACAGTTAAAACGCCCGAAGAGGAATGGATTATCAATAAAGGTATGCATGAACCCATTGTTTCCAAAGAGCTTTTTGATAAGGTTCAGGGCATCCTCTCGGCTAGGCAAAGTGAACAGGGCCTTGCGACTATCTACGATTCCAAGAGTAAACGAAGAAGTATGTTCAAAGGAATTCTTCGTTGCGGAGAATGTGGACGCAGTATGTACTTGCGCAACAAATCTAATCGCGGTTATTACTATTATTGCACTCTCCATGAGAATTACAATGCCACCATTTGTCCCAAGAAAGCGGTCAAACAGGAGGATGTAGAGTCCCTTGCCCTGCGGCTTATCCAAACTCAGATAAGAGCATTCTCCGATGCCCAGAGACTGATTGCCAACTTGAATGCTACGCCTTCTTCGCAGACCCGCTATCAGATATATGAAACCCAGATTGATGATGCAAAGAGAAAAATTGAAAAGTTCAATCAGCTGAAGGCAGCCCTGTATGGCGATTTTGCAGATGGGCTTCTGAGCCATCAAGATTACACAGATCTGAGCGAGGACTACTCTAGGAGGGTGGATGATTTGAGGATCTTTATTGCTGAATTGGAGAAGGAAAAGGAAAAGTACTCAGTGGGATTTGGCAGCAAAATGCAGTGGGCACTGTTGATTGAAAAGTATAAGGATCAGGAGTCCCTTGACGCTGAGATGGCAGCAGCCTTCATTGAGACGCTTACCTTGTTTAACGATGGCCATGTTGAATTGGCATTCCGCCATCGTGATGAGATTGAACAGGTCCTCTATGTCGCTGCGACCCGAGGAAAGGAGGCGGAGAGATATGCCGGATAAGGTGCTGGCGTTTTATATTCGTTTGTCGAGTGAAGACCGAGATCTCAAAACAAATGCATTGAAGAATGAGAGTAACAGTGTTTTCAACCAAAGGCGGTTACTCCAGGATTACTATGATACACATGAATCGCTCCATGGTTATGAAGTGATCGTGTTCTGCGACGACGGTGTCACGGGAACACATTTTGACAGACCGAAGTTCGATGAGCTAATTGAGATGGCTCGCAATCAGGAAATTCATTGCATTATGGTGAAGGACCTATCTCGTTTCGGAAGAAACTTCCTTGAGATGGGAAACTACCTCGAACTGATCCTGCCTCTTTATGGGGTCCGCTTTATATCTATCAATGATGCCTTTGATAGTGATGACTACTTAGGTGTCACGGGCGGACTTGAGTTAGCCCTCCGCAATCTCATCAATAATATGTATAGCCGAGATCTATCAACCAAGGTGCGCTCAGCTTATCGTACCCGAAATCTGCGTGGTGAATACTGGGGAGGAAGCGGCTTCTATGGCTACCAAGTCCATCCTTATAACAAAAAGAGATTGATCGTAGATGAGCAGGTTCGTGACATCATTGTCATGATTTTCGAGTCCTGCGTTGCAGGCATGACCACGAGCGAGATCGCTCAAATGCTGAATGATATGGGCCTTCCATCCCCGTTAGAGCATAAACGGCGAAATGGCGGGTTTTATAATGGGGTGGTCAAGGAAGAGACTGGAATCTGGCTCAAGGGGGCTGTTCGAAAGATCTTGACTGATGAACGCTATACCGGTAAAATGATTACCAATACTCGAGAGACAGAAGAAGTTGGAAAGCCTAAGATGCGGTCGTTGCCCCGAGATCAATGGATCATAGTGCCAGGTACACATGAAGCAATCATTTCGGAGGAGATGTTCCGAGCGGCACAGAATGCGCTCCAGGAGCGTATTCGGAATGTTAACAAGAATACTGCCGGAAACCGAGCCAACAATCTGTTTGTTTGTGGCTGCTGCGGGAGGAAGCTCCGAAAGAATCCAGCAAAGGAACCACACCTTGTTTGCCCGAAAAATGACAGTATTAAGGGTGCTGAGTGTGCAGGCATCTTTGTCAATCAGGCCCAAATTGAGCAAGCTGTTCTTCAGATGCTGCGGGAACAAAGTAGGAGCTTCCTTGAGCAGCATTGTTTGATGCAGGCATGCATTGACAAAAAGCTTTCAAGTATTCAAACGGAACTTGATGCTAACACCAATATGACAAGACGGCTCCAAAGTAGAAAGGCTGAACTATATGAGCAATACCGAGCGGGTCGCATAAGCAGAGAGAAATTTGCTGATATCCAGAAGACAGATTCAGAGAAGCTGGCAAGACTCTCAAGTAGAGCTGAAGAGATCAAGCGGCTTCTGGTAGAGCAATATGAGTCTCGAGGTAATCTTGCGGCGGGAAAAAGAACAGCAGATCAGATCATCCTGCTTAAAGATTATGATCCGGAAATAATTAGAAATTTTGTAGAGCGGGTTCGTGTGTACCCTTCAGGAGAGATTGAGATAGA
>ERZ773138.774-NODE-774-length-35148-cov-5.698829_pt1 | contig 35148 bp, 30 predicted proteins | sample MGYA00511114_ERZ773138 | MGnify/ENA primary metagenome ERZ773138 (study PRJEB29015, sample SAMEA2737805) | human gut metagenome | biome: human gut; feature: human-associated habitat; material: faeces | place: China | collected 2012 ...
CGCCGCTGGTATTATCGGATATCCGGATCTCAGCCTAGCGCTGCTGCGGGTTTTCCTGCTCGAAAGAGCTGTCCGAGGGAGCGCTGTCAGCCGGGGCACCCGCTTCCTGAGCGGCCTTTGCAGCGGCCCTGTGTCCCTTCTTCGCCTTACGGTCTTCGCGGGCCTTCAGATACTGGGCCTTGATGCGGGCGAACATGCCGGGACGGTCGTCCTCGTCGGCGTTGGCCAGCTTGCCCATATCTTCAACGAGCTTGTGGTTCTCGTTTTCAAGGTTGCTGATGCGCCAGGTCTGCTGCAGGATGTGCGCGGAAAGGCGCATCCTGTCCCAGAGCAGGAGCAGGAGGGCCATGACGCAGCCGGCCAGGAAGGACACCAGGATGATGAAGTAGAAGGGAAGCTCGATGGAGGTCATCTTGGGAATGGCCAGGAGGTTCAGCTCGAGCGTGAGTTTCTGGGAGAGCACGTTCTGATTCTGGAAAAGGAAAACCAGGCACAGAAAGAAGAAAAGGGCCAGAATGAGAACCTTAACGTAGCGCATGGGGGTGCCTCCTAACGGTGCGTGGGAGCGTTTTTAAAGTATGGCTTTAAAGCCGCGTACGTGTCGCTCAGGTACTGAGGCATGGTCCGTACGCCATCCATGACGGCAAGGAAGGAGGAATCGCCGTTCCAGCGCGGGACGAGATGGAAATGCAGGTGCTCGCGTATGCCGGCGCCTGCCGCCTCGCCCATGTTCAGGCCGATGTTGATGCCGGGGCAGTGGAAATTTGCCTTGAGGACTTTCGTGCAGAACTGCAGGTAGTCCATGATTTCGTGAATGGTGTCCGCGTCAAGGTCACCGAGATCCATGACGTGCCTGTAGGGACAGACCATGATGTGCCCGTTGTTGTAGGGGTACTTGTTCATGATCACGAAGCAGTTTTTCCCGCGGTGCAGAATGAGCCGCTCCTCATCCTCTTCCTCTGTATCGGGAATGCAGAAAACGCATTCATCCGGCTTGGGGCCGAGGATGTAGCTGATTCTCCAGGGCGCCCAGAGTTGTCTTTCCATTGCCAGCCTTCCTCCTGAAAATTCCCGAAAATCTCTAAAGTTCCGCATGAAAAAAGCGGAAGCGGGCACAACCCCGCCATTATTAGCCTGTTGAGAGTACGCCTAAGAGGCGCATTGGGCAAGTTTTACGCCTGCTTTTTGTCACCATCTTCCGCTTTCCTGAGACTCTTCGGCATCCTGTCTGCAGGAATCTCAAGCCTGCCGTCCATGGCCTGGCCTGTGAGCTCCCTGGCCAGGGAGAGCTGCTCTTCCGGACTGGCCGCCGTGCCGTCGAGCTTTGCCTCGAGAAGCCGCTGCAGGATGACGCCGTAAGCGGGACCCGGGGCGAGCCCGAGCTTCTTCAGATCACTGCCGTCGACGCCCGGCTTTTCCGTTCTCCAGACCGTGATGTAGCGCGAGAGGGCGCGGCGCGTCTCCGGCACTTCCATGTCGGCCATGAGGTAGAGCACGAATTCCACGGGCAGGGGGCGCAGCATGGCGCAGAGGGCGCTCACCCTAAAGCCGGGTGTGGCGGTGAGACGTTTCAGGGAAGAGCGCAGGCTCCGCGCTTTTTCCCTGCACCCGAGCACCTCGTTTTTGAGCGCCAGGGGTATGCCGAGGCGCCTGAAAACCTCGAGGGTTACGGCATAGGTGAGGCTCGAGCAGAGCACAAGGAAGTAGACGAGCCAGGGGCGCATTTCCTCGTCGATGTAGAGGAGGCGGTACCAGGCCATGACCTTCGCCGTGCGGATGAGCATCTCCTTCCTGTCCGGGTTGATGCTGAGCTGCGGGTGGATGGCCTGCAGGATACCGAGCTCATGCAGGCGGCGTATGCAGAGGATGGCCGTTTCTTCGGCGCAGATGTGCTCGAACTCGTTGAAGAGGCGTGAGGGAGACAGTTTGTCCAGAAGCTTCAGGGACACGTCGTTCTTGATGAGCTTTTCCGTGGCTGGGCCGATGCGGAAGTGATAGCGCTGCTCGAAGCGCACGGCACGCAGACAGCGCGTGGGATCCTCCACGAAGCTCAGGGTGTGCAGAACCCGGATCACGCGGTCCCGGATGTCCTTCTGGCCGCCGAAGAAGTCGACGATCTCGCCCATGGGCTCGCAGTCGAGCCGTATGGCCAGGGCGTTGATGGTGAAGTCGCGGCGGTAGAGATCCATTTTGATGCTGGAGTGCTCCACCGTGGGCAGGGCCGCCGGCGACTCATAGTACTCGAGGCGGGCCGTGGCCACGTCAACGCGCTCCTCCTTTCCGCCGGCTCCGGGGAAGATGACCACGCTGGTGAGGAATTTTTTGTGCACGCGCACGCGGCCGCCGAGGACGCCGGCGAAGGCCCTGGCGAAGCCGATGCCGTCGCCTTCCACCACAAGGTCGATGTCGTGGTTGGGCGTTTTCAGAAGCAGGTCGCGCACGAAACCGCCCGCGACGTAGACCGGCGTCTGCCGGCTGCGGCCGAGAGCCCCGGCCTTTTCCAGAATGTCGAGGACGTCCTTCGGCAGGCGGTCGCGCATGGTCCTGCCCATGTTCCTGGACTTCGGCGCGCGGTCTGTCGGGTTCATGCGGCCGGGTTCCTGGGCGAAGATATTGATGAGATCCGTGCGTGAGACAACGCCCACCACGCTGCTGCCGCCGGAGACAATGGGCACGAGGCGCTGGCGCGCTCCCACGATGACGGTGGTGATGTCCCTCAGTGTGGCGGTGACGGGCAGGGTCTTCAGGTTGCGGCGCATGTAGTCCGTGAGCGGGGCGCCGGCAAGGCCGTGGGCGATGGCCTTCTGGGTGATCTGGCTGTCGATGAGGCCCGTGCAGCGCCGGGTCATGGGTGCGAAGACGGGCATGGTCTTGAGCCCGAAATGGAGCATGAGCTCATCCGCCTCGGCTATGGTGTGTCCCTCCTCGATACCGATGGCCGGCTGGGACATGTAATCCCTGGCCGTTTTTTCGCCTTCTTCCTGGAGGTAGAGCTGGGTGAGGATTCCGTCGCGTACCTCGGAGAGCGTCTTGTCGCGCACGCTGGCGCTGGCGGCGTAAGCGTGGCCTCCGCCGCCGAAAGCCGAACACACAGCGCCCACGTTGACCGCGTGGGAGCGGGAGCGCGCCACGATCTGGATGCGGTCGTCCATGCGGCCGATGGCGAAGAGGATGTCGAATTTCTCCATCTCCATCATCTTGTGGGCGAGGAAGGCGAAATCGTCCAGGTAGGAGTCCAGGGTCGCCTCGGCGAGCACCACGTCCGCGCCGTTGATGTGGTAGGTCTGCGCGGACTCGAGGAGGGCGTTCAGGGCGCGGATGTGCTCCTTCGTCATGGAGAAGGCCGTCTTTTCGGAAATGATGTTGATGTCCATGCCGCGTCCGAGAAGCCAGCCCGCGGCCGCGAAGTCCCTCTGGGTGACCGAAGAGAAGGAGAAGGAACCCGTGTCCGAATAGATGCCGAGCCCGAGGACGGTAGCTGTCTCCCTCGAGACAGCGATGTTCCGCTTCTGTATCTCCTCAATGAGCAGCGTGGTGACGGCGCCGCAGATTTCAGCGTGGCAGACGTGGGCGTGCACGTCGTCGCTCGTCTCAGGGTGGTGATCCCAGACCTCGATGCGTGTGCCGGGATTGTCGAGGAGAGGCCAGACATGGCGCAGCCTTGAGCGGCGGCGCGTGTCCACGGCCACAAGACGTCCGTATTTTGAAAAGTCCGGGACGCGGTCATCGAGAAAGGTGCAGCCCGGCGCGGCGCCGGGACGTTCCTTCAGCTCCTGGTAGAAGGTCTGGAGATTCGCCTCCTGCGTGCCGGGAAAGAGGACGTCACAGGGACCGTAAATGAGGGCCGCTGCGCACATGGCGGCGAGGGCGTCGAAGTCCGCGTTGCTGTGGCAGGTGATCAGCGTGGCCGTGGGCATGGAAATCTGATCCGCCTTCTTCTCGTAATCGTGTATGCTCAAGCCCTGCTCCTTGGGTGGAATCTGTGGTGAATGTCCATGAGGCGTCCAGCCTGCACGTGGGTGTAGATTTCGGTGGCCGCGATGTCAGCGTGCCCGAGCAGCATCTGCACGCTGCGCAGATCCGCGCCGCCTTCCAGAAGATGAGTGGCGAAGCTGTGGCGGAACGTGTGGGGGGAGACCCTGTGCGTGATGCCTGCCAGGAGAGCGGCTTTCCTGACCATTTTCCAGACGTACTGGCGGGTGAGGGGCAGGCCTCGGCGGCTCACGAAGAGGCTGTCCGTTTTCGGGGAGAAGCAGGGACGCGTTTTGGCGAGGTAGGAGATGAGCTCCTCGCGCATGGCCGCGTGCACGGGCACGTAGCGCTGCTTGCGGCCCTTGCCCATGACCCGGACAACGCCCCGCGCCTGGTCGAAGTCATCCGTCTGCATGCCGCAGAGCTCTGAGACACGCAGGCCCGCGGCGTAAAGGAGTCCGAGCACGGCCCTGTCCCTGCGCCCGGAGGGCGTGTCAGGGGAGGGAGCCTTCAGCACCCGGTCCATCTCTTCCCTGGTGAGAAAGTTGGGAAGGCGCATGGGATGCTTCGGATTTTCCTCGTCAGCCGCTGGATTGGTATCGGCCGCGCTTCTGTCCATGAGAAAGCGGAAGAAAGAGCGGACGGAGGAGAGACAGTGTGCGAGGGAGCGGCTCTGCAGCCCCCGGCTTCTCTGCTCCGCCAGGAAAAGATCCATATCGGAAGGCCCCGGACAGCAGGGGCCCGTGCCGTAAAGTTTCTTCAGAAAACTGAGAAAGACGCCCACATCGCGGCTGTAGGAGTCGTGCGTGGCGCGCGAGAGCCCGCGTTCGGCGAGCAGACCATCCGACCATTCCCGGGCAAGATCCCTGAGCCTGTCCGCTGGCGGCAGCGCTTTGGCTGGCATGTGTGCCTCCTCCCGGCGTCATACGGCGCCTGAGTGAAGAGTAGACCACGGAGCGGAAGCGGGCAACTGGGAGGACGCGGGAAAATTCGGATCCGTACCGGGTAAAATCCCCGGCGGAGGGGGAAAAACGTCAGACTCCCTGCATGGCCAGCGGGGCCCGGCTGCCGGGCGCGGAGCATGCTGCCCGGCCGGGGCGGGGAGAAAAGGAATGCCTGAAGATGCCCGCGCCGCGCTTTCAGGTTCTCCGGCATGGCCTGCCACGCCGGGAAAAGCGGGCGCCCGAACAGAAAGGACTGTTTTTACATAACTTTTTATCGGGCAAATGAGAAAATATCAGATAGGTTTTTAAACCTTTGCATGAAGATTCCACGGGAAACGCCTGTAGAACCTCCACGGCTGTCACACATGAAGAGATCTTCCCCTTTCCGGAGCGCCTCTATGGGGCAGGAGTGCCGCGGCGGTCAGCCGGCCGGCCGGGTGAGACTCTCTTCCCGCACTTCGCCGGCGGGCTTTTTCCCTGAGAGGGGAGGCGTGACATATTTGCAAACGGGTGGGGGGAACACGGCTCCCCGCCTGTTCCCGGGCTTTACAGAAGCGGCAAGGCTTACTATAGAGGCCGGCATGGAAACCATTCATACTGTGTACGTCGGCCTCGGATCCAATTCTCCGGATGCCGCGGACCGCCTTCTTTCCGCTCTGGACGTACTGAGCCGCCTGCCGGGAACCGTGGTGTCGACCCTTTCTCCCGTCTACCGTACCGAGCCGCAGGATTACGCGGATCAGCCCTGGTTTCTGAACCGCGTCCTCATGCTGCGCGTCAGCGGGGATATCACCCCCGTGGAGCTCATGAAGCGCTTCCTCGGCATAGAGACCCTTCTCGGCCGCGTGCGCAGCCCGGATCCCGCCCTGCGCTTCGGCCCCCGGGCCATCGACATCGACATGCTGCTCTTCGATGACGTAGTCTCTGACGACCCCGTGTGTGTTCTGCCGCATCCCCGTCTTTCCCGCCGTGCATTCTGGCTTGTGCCGCTTCTCGACATCGCGCCGGATATCCGGATTGGCGGCGTGCGCGCGGAAAGACTGCTTTCCCGGCTTAAATGGCGTCTGGAAGACGATAAAATTTTTCAATGACGAGTCAGGCCTTCCCGTGCTAACATGGCAGGCGGAGGGTTCAGAACCGGACCCGGCCTTATTTCTGCAAGGAGTCGCGCATGATTAAGTGGATAGTTATCGCCGTTGCCGCCTATATTCTTTATCGTCTTTTCGCCAATGACATTCTCAAGAAGCGCAAGAAGAACGAGAAGCAGGACGAGAAGGATATCGCGAAGAAGGTTGCGTCCGGCGAGATGGTGAAGGATCCCCAGTGCGGGACCTACGTGTCCGTCGAAGACAGCATTACCGTGCGCGACGGCGACAAGGTGTATCACTTCTGCAGCTATGACTGCCGCGACAAGTTCCTGAAGCGCATCGCTGACGGCGGCCAGCCCGTGGCCCCCGAAGTCGAGTCTAAGACTCCGGCCGGCGCCGAGGTCAGAACGGATCAGGCGGACAGCGGCCCGAAGCAGAATTAAAATTTTCAGATACGGATCATGAAGAGGGCGGTTTCCCATAACGGGAAGCCGCCCTCTTTTTGTCATTTTTCCGCGTGCCCAGGAGAGGCACGGGGGGATATGGGATCAGAATTCCCAGCGCAGTTCGGCGAAGACCGAGTGTCCCTCGGTGGTGAAGCCGGCCTGGAGGGCGTAGTTCACGCTCACGCTGAAATTGTCCTTCCCGCATTCGATCCCGGCCTGGGCCGTGTAGCTCACCTGATCCATGTCCTGGGTGGACACGCTGTAGCTTTTCCCGAGTCCGGTCCAGCGCACGTCCTCGCGGGCCCGGATATCACCGGCTGCGGGGACCACGGCGAAGTCGGCCCTGGGCAGGAAGCGCCAGTCGCTCTCCGTTTCCAGGGGCATCTCAAGGGCGATGCCCGCCGGGAAGAACACGAGATCCTGGCTGAAGCCGTCGCCCTCGAGGACAGTCCCTCCGGAATCGGCGTCGTACCCGTCCACGGTGAGGTTTGTGTAGCGCACGCCGGCGTGCGGGATGACCGTGACGTTTCCCGCTCTGAGGCGGTATTCGGCCCGGATTCCGGCTGAAAGCGCCCTGGCCGTGATATCGGCCTCAAGATCCGCCATGCGCATGGCGGAGGGAAGCTCCTGCTTCAGGCTGTTGAAGCTCGACGTGAAGTGCACGTCGGCGCTGAGCCCGAATGCGCCCCTGGTCCAGCCGCCGTAGAGGCCGGCGCCCCAGAAGTTCATATTGTTCGTGGTTCTGTTGAAGTCACCGCTGCCCTCGGCCCAGCCGCCGCCCACGGAAATGTCCGCGCCGAGCCTCAGTGTGCTGTCGAACGTGCAGTCAGCGCCCAGGGTGATGCCGCCGAGGGAACCGGACGTATCCGCATCCAGGCTGCCCGCGTCAAGCCCGTAATGATTTATGCTCTGGTAAAGAGGAAGGACCCACAGGGACCAGGTCCTGCGGCTGTCGGGAGAGAGCGCCGTCATGGAGGAGATATCCCCGCCCGGTGAAGCGAGGGACGTGCGTTCCGTTACGGCTGAGCCCGCCGCGCGGTTTGCGGCGAGGGTGAGCTGGGGCACGGAGCCGAGAACGGGCAGGCGCTCTGCGCCTTCCACAGTGGCATTCCCCGGAGCGCCGTAGGCACGGCTGTAGGCGCGGGAGATGAACCGGACGCCGGGATAGGGGGATTCTGTGTCGATGCAGTCTTTCGCCGTGTCCTTCGCGGGATCGGGCAGAGGCGTATCCGCCGCCCTGAGCCTGACCACGTAGCTGTCACCCTGTGTTTCCGCGGAAGAGACTGTGAGGAGGGCGGAGTCCAGAGTGAGATTGGCTCCTTTCCAGGCGTCAGAGGCCACGTTTGTATCAGGGAACGCCGATGTGACCGTCAGGGTATCGCCGTCCCTGCCTCCGCTGATGTAGAGCTTCGCTCCGGATTCAACAGTCAGGCTGCTGCCGGCGCTGCCCGTACCCGAGAGGGCCGCACTGCCGTCCCGCTCCGTGGAGGCGTCTGTGATGAGGAGAGAGTCTCCGGCGAAGCGCGCTTCGCCGCCGGACACGGCCGGGGCGGAAGAGGACGTAAAGGAGCCGTCAACGTTGATGGCGCCCGCAGCGGTGAGTGTCTGCGGGGAGGAAATGCCGAGAACGGCCTTCACGCTGCCTCCAAAGCTTCCGCCGGTCCTGGTCTCCCAGTCAGCGAGGCCTTTCTGCGCGGCCGCGAGACTGCCGCTTCCGAGTCCCACGATACTGTTCCGGCCGGCGTTGAGGGTGCCGTCCACGCCGGAGACGAAGCTGAGCTCGCCCGTGGAGGGGGTGCCGTCGGACGAGAAGTCGGGATCGCAGGTCAGAACGCCGCCGCCGAAAGTGAGTTTTCCGACAGTGAGGGAGCCGGACGAGGTTTCATTTCCCACGAGAATGGTTGTGCCGGCGCCGGCTGTGAGGGAACCCATGGTCACGGCGCTGCCGTCCACGATGGAAACAACGTTGTTCTCTTCAACGGCTTCAAGGGAGGGGATGGCCATGGCGACGCCGCTGATTTCGAGGGCGCCGTTCTGCATGGCGATTCTGCCGCTGCTGTTTTCGCCGGAGCCGGAGATCTTCAGCGTATAATTGCGCATGCCGAGGGTGCCGTCCGGTCCGTCAGAGGAGGCGATGCCGCCGCGGGCGTGCAGGATGACGCTGTCCCTGTCCGGCTGGGGGACAGGTTCATTCCCCAGGCCGGTCAGTTCATTCGCCAGCATGCCGGTATCGGCGAATAACCCGCCGAAGTCTTCGGGCAGGGTGGTTTTTCCGCTGACGGAGATTTCCTTCCGGACGGCCACTGTCTCAGTACCCGTCTGGGCCGTGAAGTCCCCGCCCACGTTCAGGGTGCCGTTGTAGAGCACAAGGCGGCTTCCCTCCGAGAGGGTGAAGGATTTTTCGATCTCTGTCGTGCCCCCTGCGAAAAGAATCTTATTGTACCTGCCACTTGTGAGACTGCCGCCCAGAAAGAGGTCCCCCTGGAGATTTTCCTTGCTGAAAGTGATGAGTGTGGAGCTGCTAAGGATGTCGACTGAGGGCGCCGTACCGCCATAATCTTCCGGGGCATACCACGTGTCGTCCATGGTTAGGCCGCCTTTCAGGATGACGCTGTGCGAGCCTTTGATGATGGTAATGAGCGGGGCGTTACTCTGGCTCTGGCCGAGATGGATATCGTTGCCGTTTCCCCCCGCGCTGTTGTCTGAAAAGATAATATCGCCATCCGTGGGGTAGAGTTCGAGGTTCCCGCTGTTATAGATGGCGCCGCCTTTGCCTCCAGCCGTATTGCCCGTGAATGACGCGCTTACCGTTATTACAGCATGGGATCCGTCTGAGATGTAGAGAGCTCCTCCGCAGCCACCGCTTTGGTTTCCGGTGAAAGAAGTGACGCCGGTAAAAGTGTTTTCTTTTGAGGATTGCAGGTAGACGGCACCTCCGTCCCGAGCGCTGTTGTTACTGAAGGCCAGGGACCGGCCAATGATACTGCCATCGGACTGTGCGTACACAGCGCCGCCGGCCTCTATAGCCCGGTTGCCTGCAAACGTGCTGCCAGTGGCGAAAAAGTAGTGCGCATTGAGGAGGAGTGCGCCGCCGCGTTCCACTCCGGAATCCGGAACGGCAAAGCGCGTCTTCTCCCTGTCGATTGTTTTTTCGCTGATTATCTCGCGGGTGAGGACTTCCTTGTAGTCCTCAGCCTCTGCCGTGGCCAGGCAGAGAGGAATGCAGGACGCGAGAGCCGCGGCTCCGCAGCAGATCTTCCGCCGGCCTCTGCTGCGGCCGGATTTTCTGCCGTTGATCATGTGGTCCTTCGGGGTTCCCTTTCGCGCGCTTCTGTAAGAAGGAGACCGTGGTGCAGAGCCTGATCCTGAGCGCACGGTGAAGGGAACCCGCGGCGGAAAAAAGGATGGGCTGCCACGGCCGGAAGGCGCCTCTTCTCTGTGTAGGCGTCTTTAGCCTGTGAAAAGCGCCGTTATTTTACACGATTGCCGCTGTTAAACAAACATTTTTTCTCTCTGACCGGTACGCGGGTGCCGGCGGTCCCGCCATCGCGGGAAGGAAGCAGAGAAAACAGGACAGGGTGCCCGCGTCTTTCAGGGGGGAGTAGCAGAAAATGTTTCCCCTGCAGATCATCAGAAAATGACCCGCGCTTTCACCGGCCGGTGAAAGCCGGAAAGCTCTTTCCGCCTGTATTCCGGAAAGACTCCACTGCTGGGGCGCCGGTTTTCTATCCCAGCCCCGTGTCCCGGCGCGCGGCGGTTTTCTGATTTCCGCAAAAACTGGAGGTGAAAGACGGGGTGTGTTTTATTTCCGTACCCGGCTGTTCTCATGTCAGGCTGGCCGTGATGCCGCTGTGTCCGGCGGGTTCCGCGCGCAGACGTTGTTCCTTTCCTCTGGAAGCCTTCAGGGAAGGCTTCCTGTCTCAGGACCATGCCCGGGCATAAAAAAAGCCCGCGTCCGGAATTTCCGGGCGCGGGCCGAGGGAAGTCTGGTATCTGAAGCTATCTGGCGGGGACTGTGCCGTTGATGTTGCTGACGATATTCCTGACCCACTTGGGATCGAGCCATTCGATGGGAGTCACCTCGAGGCCGCCCACGATGATGCCGAAGTGCAGGTGATCGCCGAAGGCAAGGCCCGTGGAGTCGGTGTGTCCGATGAGATCGCCCTTCTTGACGAGGTCGCCGGGCTTGACCGTGAAGTCGTTCATGTGCGCGTACAGGGAGAAGAGGCCAAGCCCGTGGTCAATGAGGCAGAGGTTGCCGTAGACGCCCATATCGCCCGTGAAGACAACCTTGCCGCTGTTGGCTGCAGGTATTTCGGCGTTGCGCACGGAGGCGAGATCAAGGCCGAGGTGGTAAGTCTCGCCGACGACCTGGTTCTGATAAATGAGGGTGCGGTGATCCGCGAAGTTGGCGCGGGTGGCGGCGCGGGGCATATGGATGAACACGCCGTCAAAGAGCATGGCGCTGGCCGAGTCGTGGGAAAGGGTCTGGAGCTTGGCGATGTTCTGGGCGCGCACCTGCGTGTTGATGGTCAGGTAGCACTGAAGCGGATCCGGCGCGCTGGGCGCGAGATTGCCGAGTTTGCTCTGTACCTGCTGCAGGAAGCTGTCGGAGATGTTCAGCTTATCGTTGCGGAAGCGCCGGTCATAGGCCAGCACGGTAAGATGGCTGGTTGTCTTATTGCCCGCGAGGTCCGTGGCCGTGATCTGGACGCTGTTTTTGTAGTCCTGCGGCGTCATGGCGTACGGGTAGGGGTAGATGCACACCCAGGAGCCGTCCTTCTGCAGATAGGCGGGCACGAACCAGTTGTTGATGAGGACGCCGCAGTTGGTCACTTCCTCGTCAGCGGTGAAGCGCACCACGGCGGCGCCGCCGCGGCGGACGTTGGGCGGCAGGGTCTTGATGGAAAGGCGCGGGGGCTGCGCGTCAAGACGCATGGGCAGGCTCTCGGTATGCGTGTTGCCGTGCCCGAAGCCGGCCATGGAGGCGTCGGTTACCTTGATGACGAGCTCGAAGGCGCCGTCAGTGAGATTGGCTTCCCTGAGCGGCACCACTTCCTCGCGGTAGTTGACGTACTCATCGTAATGCTTGCGGAAGAAACGCTTGACCTCGTTATCCTTGCGGATGCCGAGCTCCAGTTCCCTGATGCCGGATTTGTCTTCCATGCCTATGGTCAGCTGCGTCATCGGCGATATGCGGTCGGTCTTTGGCGAGATGGTCACAGTGGGACCGTCCATATCCTTGAGAAAAGTGTAGGCTCCGCCGGCAAGGATGATGACGATGAGGGCGATGAGCAGGTTCGGCAAGAGGCGTCTACGCATGGAAGCTCCTTATGAATGTGGTACCCGGATCCGGATCCGCTGAAAGGGCGGGGTGGCGGAAGCCCGGGCGGTCTGCTGACTGACGCAGAGGAAGTGGAATTTTTGCACAGGGTGATGCGATAATCAAGATCGTGAAAGGGCCGGGAGCTTTTTGCCGGCGGTTCTTTTTTTTCTCTCACAGGAGCAGAAAAAAACAAGCGCCGGGGGCAGCCTTTTGCTAATAAAAATCAATAAGTTCAGCATGATACCTGACGGGAGCGAAAAGCAGCCGGTTCGGGAGGGGCCGCGCAGGCCGGCGCCGTTAGGGCACGCGTTCCGTCAGACGCGCTCCGGGGGCGGGCTTATCCTGTGGACAGGGAGCCGGAAAATCTCTACCTTCTGCGCGTGGGACGCCTGAAACGGCGCCCGTGAATTTTTTCCGGGGGATGCGGCATGAGGGAGAACGAGAGAAAACTGACGCTCGCTGAGCGCATACGCCGCATCGATCCCTACAGACTTAGGCACAGGATGGTGCAGGACCTCGGGAAGCGCGGCATCACGGATCAGCGCGTGCTGGCCGTCATGGACCGTCTGCCGCGGCATCTTTTTGTGGACGAGGCCCTGGCCGGACACGCGTATGATGACTGCACCCTGCCCATAGGCTTCGGGCAGACCATCTCGCACCCCTACACCGTGGCGCGCATGACTGAGCTTCTCAGGCTGGAGAAGGGGATGCGGGTTCTGGAGATCGGTACGGGCTCAGGGTACCAGACTGCTGTTCTTGCGGCCATGGGCTGCTCAGTGTATACGGTGGAGCGTCTGCCCGGGCTCTATGAGAGCGCGGCCCGCGTCCTGGACTTCCTGCATCCCGGAACGATAAGGATGTACCTCAGGGACGGCACCCTCGGTGTGCCCGAGGCCGCGCCGTACGACCGTATCATTGTCACGGCCGGCGGCCCGGAAGTCCCCGCTCCGCTGGTGGAACAGCTTGACGAAAAGGGAATCATGCTTATTCCTGTTGGAGAGCGTCCTGGCAGCCAGCGGCTTCAGTGTGTCGTCCGCGAGGGCAGCTCCTTGTACAGCAGGGACTGCGGTCCGGCTGTATTCGTGGATTTGGTAGGCAATCACGGCTGGCGCCCGTAAGCGCCTTCCGTGCGTAACTCAAAAACAGTGCTCTTCCTCCTGAAGGGGGAAGGAGACTGGGGAAAAACAGATGTCGAACTGTTCAACTTGCGGCTCCGCCGGCTCCTGCCATTCCAAGGGGTCCGGAACCTGCCCGAGCGAACTCATCGCCCAGCAGGACAAGGAAATCGCCGCTACTCTTTCCCACATCAAGCACAAGATTTTCGTCATGAGCGGCAAAGGCGGCGTCGGCAAGAGTTCCGTCGCTGTCAATATCGCCTGCGCCATGTCCCAGCTTGGCTACAAGGTGGGCATCCTTGATGTGGACGTTCACGGTCCGAGCGTGCCCAATCTGCTCGGCATTCAGAAGGCAACCATCGAAGTCAACGAGAAGCAGCAGCTTCTCCCTGCCATGTACGCTGGCAAGATCGGCGTTGTGTCCATGGACACGCTTCTGCAGGACAAGGACCAGGCCATCATCTGGCGTGGACCCAAGGTCGCCGGCGCCATCCGTCAGTTCATCGGCGACGTGGCCTGGGGGCCTCTTGACTTCCTGGTCATCGACTCTCCGCCAGGAACCGGCGACGAGCATCTGACCATTCTGCAGAGCATCCCGGATGCCGAATGCGTGGTCGTGACCACCCCGCAGGAAATCTCCCTCGCGGACGTGAGAAAGTGTATCAATTTCATCCAGGTCACCAAGGCTCCCTGCCTCGGCGTCATCGAGAACATGAGCGGCCTCATCTGCCCGCACTGCGGACAGGAGATCGACATCTTCAAGAAGGGCGGCGGCGAGAAGCTCGCAAAGGCCGAGCATCTCAACTTCCTCGGCGCCATTCCGCTTGACCCGAAGACCGTGGTCGCTGCCGATAACGGCGTGCCGGTTGTCGAGACAGACGGCGAAAGCCCCGCCAAGACCGCATTCCTCAATGTGGCCAACAATATCGTCAACGCGGCCGTGGCCCGCGAAAAGAAATAACCGTTTCCGTTTTTCCAGAGAAGGGGATTTTCCTGAAAAAGGAAGATCCCCTTTTTGCGTTTCCGGCCTGCCGCGGCGGCCTTTCCCCTATCCGGAGGGGCTCATTCCGTGTGCCTCCTCTCTGTCACGCCCGGCGGGACTGCTCCGTGTTTTTTTCTTTTCTCTGCAGGGGTTTTGTGATAGAGTCCGCCGAAAACCTTAATGGGAGTACCGCGTCCATGATCACCCTCGCCACCAAAATCACGCTCCTGCGCATCCTCCTGGTGCCCATCGTCGTTATTCTCTTATATTTCCCCTGCAAGATAACCTGCTTTCTCGCCGCCCTCGCGTTCATCGCGGCGGCTCTTACGGACTGGTTTGACGGGCATATCGCAAGAAGCCGCCATCTCGTCACCAACATGGGCAAATTTCTGGATCCGCTTGCGGACAAGGTACTCATCTGCTCCGTTCTGATTATGCTGGTGCATCTGGGATGGGCGCCGGCGTGGGTCGTGCTGATCATCGTCTGCCGGGAGCTCATCATCACGGGTCTCAGGGCCATCGCCATTGACGAGGGCATTGTCATGGCCGCGGACAGATACGGCAAGCTCAAGACCGTGCTCCAGATCTGCGCCATCATCCCGCTCATCCTGAATTACCCCTTCTTCGGAATCAACCTGCATCTCATCGGCCTCATTTTCCTGTATCTCAGCATGTTCATGGCCCTCTATTCGTGCTATAACTACTGCCGCAAGTTCATCTTTGCGTTCAGGGAAATCCACGCCGGCGAAACAGACGGCGGGGGGAACGGTACCGGGTTGAATTAATGGAACAGAGTATTCTTCTGCGCGCGAGGCTGAAGAACTGCCTGACGACTATTCTGGATATGGAGGAGGACTTCCACTCCCGCGGTCTGGATACTGTTCTGCGCGGGGAACTGGATTTTCTGAAGAAGTACATGGACCGGGTCGAAACCCTGTCCCTGGATGAAAGCAAGGTTGAGAGGCTTGAGTCGGTAACGGCCAGGATCCTCTCCGAATTTGACGCGGATGGCCCGCTCAGCGCGAGCCGCAAACAGGTACTGCAGTAAACATGTTCTGGCGTGTCTTTCTTCTCTGTTCGTTCAGCGTGTGCAATCTCGTGCTCTTGTACCGCATGATCTGGGGTCCCACGGGACTCGTGGATTATAGCGATCTGCGCTCCGAGTACGCTGAAATCCAGCGGCAGGATGCAGCCCTGGACGCGGAGAACCTCAGCCTGAGCCGTGAAATCCGGCTTCTGCAGACCGACCAGAAATACGTTGAGAAAATGATCCGCCAGCGCTTACACTACCTGCGCGACAATGAGATCCTGTATCTCTTTGATGCCGCGCCCAAATCCGGAGCAAGTTCCCATGACTGAAAAGATTGAATGGTATAAGGAAGTCCTCGACCTCGAGCCGAACTCGAAGATTTTCTTTCCCCTTGCAAAAATGCTGGAAAAGGAAGGGGAGCTCGAGGAAGCCCGCCGCGTGCTCGCCGAGGGGGTTTCCCGTCACGAGGAGTTCCTCGAGGCGCGGCTCTTCTATATCTCCGTCCTGAGCCGTCTCGGCATGGACGCGGAATGCCAGCGCCAGGTGAGGATTCTCGCCTCGCTCCTGACGCGCTACCAGGAATTCTGGTCCGCCTGGTCGGCCAGCACCAGCGCTGACGGCCGCACGGACGCCTCCCTGGCCCTGCGCCTTCTCAGAATCTCGTTCGCCAGGCCCGGCGTCTCCTTCTCGGAGATTTTCGCCCGCGGTCTGGAAAGCCTGGAGCAGGACATGGCCGGGAACTCCGCGATCGTGCCGGAGGAGGAGACAGCCGCGCGCCCGGAATGGGAACCCGAAGGGACAGAACCCGCTCCCGGCGCGGATGCCGCTGAACCGGTATCCGCGGCAGAAGCCGCCCCGGAGCCCGTTTCCGTTCCCGGGACTGAAGCCGCCGGCGCCGGGGAACCCGAAAGCGCTGACAGTGAGAAATCTGAAACTGCCTCCGGATTTGAGAGCGGAGCAGGGGAAGAACCTGAAGAACTGGTTGAAGACGAGGATATGGACGAGGCCGCGCCGGCCGGGGGAGCTTCCTCTCTCCGCACGCGTTCCTATGCCGATGTTCTGGCGGAGCAGGGCGATTACGATACGGCCCTGGCCATCTACAGTGAGCTCGCCGCCTCCGCCGCCCCCGCTGACCGCGAGGCCGACGAGAAGCGCGTCGCCGAACTGAAGCGGCTGAAGCAGGCCTCGCAGGCCGGCCGCCAGCCCCAGAACGATGAGACTGTGACGCCGGAAACGAAAAAAGACCCTGACCCGAAAATGATCAGCCTGATTGATGCCCTTGCCAGACGCTGTGACGCAAGGGCCCGCAGCTAAGGGAGCTTGATTTTGCCAATACATTTCAAACAGGGGCTGTGCGTTTCCTGCCTTGTGGCCGCTCTGGTCATGGGAGCCGGATGTTCCCGGTATCAGCCCGTCAAGAACGTGTGGAAAGGAACGAAGGGCCTCTGGTACGAATACGTCAGCCAGCCGGCCTCCATCAACTACGATGATAAGGGTGAGCTCACCGAGCGCGACCAGATCTTCACGAAGGGTATGATGGGCATTGACACCCAGCTTCACAGGCTGGAGCGCTTCATGGCCAACGCGGACAAGCCGCCGACGCGCGCGTGGATGGACAACTTCTTCAAGGAAGTTCCCTGGGTTGACGGTTTCGCCGGCGTCAAGTCCGACGGCTCCATTCTCGGCCAGGAGACCGTGCCTGGCAAAACCCCGAAACAGCTCGACTTCAACTCTATCCTTTACGAGGACAAGAAACAGAGCACCCGCGCCCTGCGCTGCGACGTGCAGCAGACGCCCGAAGGTCCCGAAGTCATGGTGGCCATGCCGCTTTACGACGGCATCGACTTCCTCGGCTGCGTCGTGGCCTACTTCAATATGGAACACCTCGCGAAGAGCGTGAACACCCCGAACGACATCGTGGTGCTTTCGCCCCAGGCCCTGCTCTGGCCCGGACGCTATGCCTTCGCGTCCACGCCGCTCGCCGGCGTGGACTGGAACGAGCACGCGGCCAAGGCCACGTACGGCACCTGTTCCAATGCCTCAGGCACCTTCGCCTACCAGGTCCGCTGGCTTGGCAACGTTCCGCTTATTTTCGGCGTGGTTGATTCCGGTTCCTTCCCGGACGGCGACGGCAAGACGGCCCAGGGTCTCGCCTACTTCCCGAAGCATGAGAAGATGGCTCCTCCGCCGCAGCAGCCCAGATCGAAGGACCTCGGCGTGGCGGGTCTCATCCAGCCCACTGAGGAAGAGAAGAACGAAGCCGCAGCCGAGGCCGCCCAGGCGGAACAGCAGAAGCAGATGGAAGCCCAGCGCCAGCAGTATGAAGCCATGATGGCCCAGCGCAAGGCCCAGTACGAGGCCGCCATGGCCCAGCGCAAGAAGATGATCGAGGAGCGCCGCAGGGCCATAGCCCAGCATCAGCGCCTCCTGCGTGAAGCCGCCCTCGCCGAGGCCATCGATTCCGTCGACGCCCAGCAGGATCAGAAGGAAGCCGCGCAGGACGCGGCCCAGGCCAGCCAGCCCAGTCCCTTCGGTCCCAGAAAGGCCGCCGGGGCTGAGAACAAGCCCTCCGGGCAGGCCTCTTCCGGCAAGCCCGCGGCTGAGGAAACTCCCGCCGCCGCGCCTGCCGTCGAACCGCGCAGCACGCTGCCTGACGGACGCCCGAGCCCCTTCGGCCCGAAGAAGGCCGCTCCGGCAGAGAAGCAGGAGCAGAAGGCTCCCGCCGCTTCATCCTCCACATCCTCTGAGGGAAGTCAGACTTCCGGTCAGAGCCAGGAAAACGCCAACACCCTGCCCGGCGGCCGCCCGAGTCCCTTCGGCCCCCGCAAGTAGCAGCGTTTCATACTATACGAGAACGGCCGCCGCCCGCCGGGCGGCGGCCCGCTGAGAGAGGTGCTCATATGGCCGACGTCACTGTTACCGAGTTCCTTCTGTACCATCAGAAACAGTCCCCCCATGCCACCGGTGAATTCACCGGTCTTCTGTACGATCTGATCATCTCAGGCAAAACCATAGCCCGCCGCATCGCCAAGGCCGGCCTGCTCGATATCCTGGGCGGCACAGGCGTGGTCAACGTGCAGGGCGAGAGCCAGCAGAAGATCGACGATCTCGCCAACAGCATCCTGATCTACAGGATGACGCGCTCGGGAGCCGTGTGCGCCATGTCCAGCGAGGAAAACCCCGATCTCATACGCGTGGGTTCCGAGTTCAAGCGCGGCAACTACATCATGATCTTTGATCCGCTTGACGGTTCCTCCAACATGGACGTCAACGTGAACATCGGCACCATCTTCTCCATCTACCGCCGCCCCGAGGGCAGCACAGGTGAAGTAAAGCTTGAAGAAGTGCTCAGGAAGGGCGTCGAGCAGGTGGCCGCAGGCTACTTCCTCTACGGACCCTCCTGCATGCTCGTGCTCTCCACTGGCAGCGGCGTGCACGGCTTCACCCTTGACCCCGGCGTGGGCGAGTTCCTTCTCTCCCATCCCAACATGCGCATCCCCGAGCAGGGCTACATCTATTCCTGCAACGAAGGATACCGCCAGAAGTGGGGCAAGGCCGCCTACGATGCCGTGGAGTATTTCCACACGGCCAAATCCAGCAAGGGCAGCAATTACTCCTCCCGCTATGTGGGCTCTCTCGTGGCCGATTTCCACCGCACGCTCATCTACGGCGGCCTCTACATGTATCCCGAATACAAGGATCGCCCCGAAGGCAAGCTGCGCCTCATGTGCGAGGCCAATCCCCTGTCCTTCCTGTGCGAGCAGGCCGGCGGCGCGGCGAGCGACGGCCACATGCGCATTCTGGAGAAGCAGCCCACCGCGCTTCACTGCCGCACGCCTCTCTTCATCGGTTCGAAGAAGGACGTCGAGGCCGTTAACCGCATTTACGCGGAGAACAACGGGTAGGGCGGCAGGCGGCAGATGCTGGTTCTTGGCATAGAAAGTTCCTGCGACGAGACGGCGCTGGCCCTAGTACGGGACGGCGCCCTCTCTGACGCCGTGCTGGCGGGCCAGGCGGATATGCACGCCCTTTTCGGCGGCGTGGTGCCTGAGCTCGCGAGCCGTGAGCACTGCCGGTTCATCGGCCCGCTCTTTGACGAACTCATGCGCCGGACAGGAACGCGGCCCGCTGATATCGACGTTGTGGCCGTCTCGAGGGGGCCTGGCCTTCTCGGGAGTCTCCTCGTGGGCACGGCCTTCGCCAAGGGGCTCTGCCTCGGCACGGGCGCGCGCCTTCTGGGCGTGAACCATCTCATGGGGCATCTGCTCGCAGCCGGACTTTCAGAAAAGCTTGAATTTCCAGCGCTGGGCCTTCTTGTCTCCGGCGGCCATACGAATATTTACTATTTCGGGAGCGCGGTGAAGGCTCTCCAGCTCGGGCGCACCATCGATGACGCGGCCGGCGAGGCCTTTGACAAGACCGGGAAGATCCTCGGCCTGGCCTATCCCGGCGGGCGACTTCTCGACACCCTGGCCCGCAGGGGCAGGGCGGACGCGAAGCTTTTCCCCCGGCCCTATCTCGACAACGACAATCTCGATTTCAGTTTCAGCGGCCTCAAGACGGCTGTGTCCCTGTACGTGAAGGAGCACTTTGCCGATGAGCCCTGGCCGCATCCCCTGCAGAATCCGGACGACGCCCCGCAGGGCCTCTGCGACCTCTGTGCCTCCTTCAACCTGGCCGTGGTGGACACGCTGCTGGCCAAGGTACGGCGGGCCATGAAGCGTTACCCCGGCGTGAAAAACCTGATCATGGCCGGCGGTGTCGCGGCCAACAGCCTTCTCAGGGAGCGCGTCACGGAACTTATGGAGAGAGCAGGGGGAAAGGCTTTTATGCCGCCGCTCTCCCTCTGCACTGACAACGCTGCCATGATAGCCTACGCGGGCTGGCTTTACGCCAGAGAGGGCTTCTGCCATGACCTTTCCATGGAGACTATCCCGCGCGGCAGGCCCATTCCCGACGATTATCTGCACGTCCCGCTCTGATTCAACTTGCCTTGACAGAGACAAGGGGCGTACCTATTTACAAAGAGCGAAAAAATTCCAACCGTCCGGGGCCCTCCCTGGAAAAGGAGAACGATATGGCTGAACAAGTTAGCGATTCCACTTTCGAGGCTTCTGTCCTGAAATCTGATCTTCCCGTTATGGTCGACTTCTGGGCTCCCTGGTGCGGCCCCTGCAGGGCCATGGGTCCCATCGTCGACGAATGCGCTGAGGAATATGCCGGCAAGCTGAAGGTCTTCAAGATGAACGTGGACGAGAATCCCGCCACTCCGGCCAGATTCGGCATCCGCGCCATCCCCACGCTGATCATCTTCAAGGATGGCAACGCCGTTGAGCAGCATACCGGCTCCATGCCCAAGGATCAGCTCAGGCAGCTCATCGATTCCAAGGCTTTCTAATATGAAAATCTATGACGCAGCTGTCATAGGTGCAGGGCCCGCGGGTATCACCGCGGCCCTGTATCTCGTCCGCTCCGGACGCTCCGTTATCCTTTTCGAAAAGCTGACTCCCGGCGGCCAGGTCCTCCTGACCGACAGCCTGGAGAATTATCCCGGCTTTCCGAAGGGAATAAAGGGGTGGGAGCTCGCTGACGCCTTTGCCGCTCATCTCGAGGGGCTGCCGGTGGACCGCTCCACAGCGTCCGTCACAGCCGTGACGGGAAGCGCCGGAAACTTCACCCTGAAGACCTCTGACGGCGACATTAACGCCAGAACGGTCATCGCCGCCTCAGGCGCCACGCACCGCAGGCTCGGCGTGAAGGATGAGGACAGGCTGCTGGGTCATGGTGTTTCCTACTGTGCCGTCTGTGACGGCAACTTTTTCCGCGGTATGCCCGTGGCCGTCGTCGGCGGGGGCAATTCGGCTCTGGAAGAATCTCTTTATCTTGCGAGAATCTGTTCCAGGGTCTACCTCATTCACAGGCGCGATGCCTTCAGGGGCGCCGCGATCCACGAGAAGAGGGTCAGGGAGACAGGCAACATCGAACTCGTGCTCTCCAGTGTGGTGGACAGTCTGAACGGTGACGACAACCTGAAGTCCGTTACCGTGCGCAGCGTGACCACCGGTGAGAAGCGTGACATCGACGTTGACGGCATCTTCATCTTCGTCGGCAATATCCCCAACTCTGACTGTCTGCCCGAAGCCTGCCAGCGCGACAAGGGCGGCTTCCTCGTCACCGATACGGAGATGAGGACGACCGTGCCGGGCATTTTCGCGGCCGGCGACATACGCTCCAAATTATGCCGTCAGGTGGTGACTGCCGCCGGCGATGGCGCAACAGCCGCTCACGCGGCTTCCTTACTGCTGGACGAACTCCATGCCTAAACATCTGCTTCGCAATCTTTTTCTGGCGGTCACCCTGGTCACTGCCTCCGGCTGCGGCATTATCGATATGATCTACCTGCCGCCGGCCGAGGACACGGCCCAGGAAATCTTCGAGGCCGCCAACGACGCCATGGCCGATCACAATTACGTCCGCGCCGTGCAGCTTTACAACAAGCTGAAGGACGCCTATCCCTTCAGTCCCTACACGGTGGACGCCGAACTTTCCCTGGGTGACGCCTATTACCTCGACGAGGAATACGCGCTGGCCGCGGAGAACTACAAGGACTTCGAGTCCTTCCACCCCCGCCACAAGGCCATCCCCTACGTGCTTTACCAGATCGGCATGTCCCTCATGAAGCAGTTCCAGTCCATCGACCGTCCCACCACGGAGCTCGACGAGGCCGTTTCGTACTTCGAGCGGGTGATCCAGCAGTATCCCGGCACGCCGTACGCCGAGGGCGCGAAGAAGAATATCGGCATCTGCCGCAAAAATATGGCAGAGCATGAGCTCTACATCGCCGACATGTTCTGGCACATGGAAAAGTACGGTTCCGCCTGGCGCCGTTATGAGTACATCGCCAAGAATTACGCCGATGTGCCTGATGTGGCCGAACACGCCAGGACGAAGTCCGCTGCCGCCTATCACGAGTACACCGTGCAGGAAAACGAGCAGCGCCGCCAGGCCCGCGAGGGATCCTGGCACGACTGGTTCAAGTGGCTCTAGGCCGCTTCTGAAATCCTGATATACACTGCAGGCAGGCCGGATAGGGAAACTTCCCTTTCCGGCCTGCTTTTTTACGCCTGCCAGGGGTACGGGCAGGTTCTGGGAATCAGCCAGTGGAAGTACCCCCCCCCGCCGGCTCCCGGAAACGGAAGCAGCCTGGCTGGGAATTCTGCGCATTTCCTGTGCAGAGATAGCAGACAGCTCCAGGGGGGATCCCCCTGATGGGAAAATCAGTCAGGAAACCACAGGCAGAATGACCGGGGTGTCAATGTCCTGTGGGATTGTTGGGGAGCGGGAATAGTGATACCCTGAAGATCTGTGAGCCTGCCGGGGCTGCAGCCGGCATAACCCGGCAGAAAAGCTTCAGCTCATCACAAGACATGATCGGGGGAGGATCGATACGTTCTCCCTCTTTTTTTGACGGTGTTGTCTTCCTTCACCGGGAAGGGGCGGCATCTCCGGAGGAAGTTACCATGGCAGATGACGCGCAGGTCGCGGATATCGAAAAACTCAAGAAACGGGCCGCTCTCATGAGCCTTCTGGCGGCCGTTTTCCTGACCTCTTTCAAGCTGGTCATCGGCCTGTATACCAACTCGCTGGCCATTTTGTCAGAGGCCCTGCACAGCGGTCTTGACCTTCTGGCGGCCATCATGACCTTCTACGCCATCCGCATTTCCTCCATGCCCGCGGACAGGCGCCATCCCTATGGCCACGGCAAGGTGGAGAACCTGTCGGCTCTCGGCGAGACCATACTGCTCTTCGTGGTCTGTATTTATGTTGGTTTTGAAGGCACGAACCGCCTTCTGAGTCATTCCTCGCCTGTCATGCCCTCGCTCTGGGGCGTCGCGGTCATGGCCGTATCCATGGCTATTGACATCAACCGCGTACGCGTGCTGAGGAAGGCCGCGAAGCAGGCCAACAGCCAGGCGCTCGCGGCTGACGCCCTGCATTTCGCCACGGACATCCTGGCTTCGGCTACGGTCTTCGTGGGCGTTCTCGCCGTATGGCTCGCGGATTTCCTGAATCTTCCGCCCCAGCTCAGACACATTGTAAACCAGGCCGATACCGTGGCCGCCCTTATCGTGGCCGTCATCATCTTCAAGGTCAGCCTGACCATGTGCCGCAGCGCGGTCGATTACCTCATGGACTCCGGCTCGGAAGAGGTGGAGAAGAGCATTGAGGAGAAGGTTCAGCTCGTGCGCGGCGTCAATTCCGTGGGACGTCTCAGGATGCGCTCCGCCGGTCCCCATTATTTCGTGGACCTCTGCGTGGGCGTAGATCCGCAGATGCGTGTCTGCGAGGGGCACCGCATCGCCCATGACGTGGAGAGCTCCGTGTGCGCCATCCTTCCCGGCGCGGATGTGACCGTACATGTGGATCCCTGCTACGTTTCCGGAGAGGGCGAGAGCCCCATCGACATCATGCTGCGCCTTGCGCAGGAGCAGGGCCTCTCGGCGCACGATTTTCATACGCTGACTCTGTCGGACGGAGGGCTGCGCGTCGAGGTCATCCTCGAGTTCGACAGCCGGACCTCCTTCAGCGTGGCGTACGAGCGGGCCCGCAATTATGAGTCCGCGGTGCGCAGGCGCATCCCCGGCCTTGAGATCGTCACGCACATTGAGCCCATGGTGGAGGAATTGCCCTCACGCGCCTATACGCCTGAGGAAAATCCGCTGGCTCGCCTCACCTGGGAACAGGTGCAGCAGGTTACGGCCGCGCATCCTCTCGTCTCGAAACCGCATAACTTCAAGTTCTACATGCAGCCCAAGGTCGGAGTCAGCATCAGTTTCCACTGCGCCATGGAAGGCATCCTCAGCGTGGGCGCCGTGCACGAGGAAACCGTGCACCTTGAGCAGGAGCTCAGGGAGGCGCTTCCCGTGCTCGGCCGCGTCACCGTGCACGTGGAGCCGCCTTCGCATAAGCTCGGCACGGACGGGAGCCGCGGAAAAGAGCAGACGGAATAGAAAAAGGCGCCTTCCCCGGAAAGGAGGCGCCTCTGGGTTACTTTTACCGGGGGAGCGCGCTAGTTTTCACTGTCCCCGGGAAGGTTTTTCTCCGGCTCAGGCGTGTTCCCGTCTTCGACGGCGATGTCCATCTCCCTAAGTATGGCCCTCCAGAGGTTTCTGAGGCCCGTCTTCTTTGCTGACGAGGTGGGCAGAGGCCTCACGTTCAGAATTTTCTCCCACTCGTTCTGACGCAGGGAGATGTCGCGCTGGCGGCACTTGTCCGCCTTGGTGAGTACGGGCAGGACGTGCAGTCCGATGCTCTTCGCGTAGCCCGCAAGCTGCAGGTCAAGCTTCTGGGGCTCGAGACGCGAATCGATGAGCAGAATGAGGGAGCGGAGCTGCTGGCATTCCTTCAGGTAACGCTCGAGGAGCCTGGCCCATTCCTCGCGTTCGGCGTGGCAGGCCCTGGCGTAGCCGTAGCCCGGCAGATCCACAAGACAGAAGTCGTAGGGGCTCACGCGGTAATAGTTGACGGAGCGCGTTTTGCCGGGGGTGGCGCTGACCTTCGCAAGGGCTCGCCGTCTCGCGAGCGCGTTGATGAGGGAGGACTTTCCCACGTTGGAGCGTCCGGCGAGGGCTATCTGCGGGACATTTCTGTGAATGAGCTGGTCTATGGTGTAGGCCGTGGCTTCAAGGATGAGTTCAGGTTCCTGCATGGTATCCTCCGGGGTATCTGGCTTGACAGTGTCTTGCTTTCCGTTAAATTAATTAACTCAATTTGTCACGGGCCCCCCGCTGTTGGCAGGGGGAAATTTTTTTCTGGAGGAACCAGGCATGTATTCTACCACCGATTTCCGCAAAGGCCTCAAGATTGAGGTCGAGGGCACTCCCTACGAAATCATCGAATTCCAGCACTTCAAGCCCGGCAAGGGCGGCGCCATGGTGCGCACGAAGCTGCGCAACATTCTGACCGGCCGCGTCGAGGCCATCACCTTCCGCTCCGGCGACAAGGTCGGCAAACCTGATATCGAGACCCGCGATATGCAGTACCTGTACAAGGACGGCGAGGATCTGGTCTTCATGGATATGACCACCTACGAGCAGATTCAGATGCCCGCTGCCTCCACTGCCGGCAAGTCCGATTTCCTCAAGGACGGCCAGGAATGCCGCGTCATGCTCTACCAGGGACGTCCTCTCGACATCGACATCCCCATGTCCGTTGTGCTTGAGGTGACCGACACCGAACCCGGCGCCAAGGGCGACACCGTGAGCAACGTGACCAAGGCCGCCACCCTCGAGTCCGGCGCCGTGATCCAGGTTCCGATCTTCGTCAACGTGGGTGATCGCGTGAAGGTCAACACCGGCACGAAGGAATATCTGGGCCGCGAATAGTATGTTCGATGGGAGCAGAGAAGGATCCGCCGGGTTCGGGAGGGAAGTCTTCGGACTTTTCCTCCTGTTCTGGACATTGCTGATCCTGTTGAGCCTTTTCACGTACGATCCCGCAGACCCGAGCCTCAATCACGCGGTGAGCGGCGATCCCGCCATCGTGAACAAGGCTGGTCTTTTCGGCGCGTACACGGCAGGGCTCCTGAACGATATTTTCGGTTCCGCGTCCTTCTTTCTGCCCCTTGCCCTGGGCGGTGTCGGCGTTTCCTTCATCTCCCGTGGGTTTCATATCACGTGGATCCGCTGGATCGGGTTCACGCTGCTTTCTCTCTGCCTGCTCGCCGTCTGCGCTTCCTGGGATATCCCTGTGGGGGATCTCCGGGGAGGCGGCGTGGCGGGGTGGGGCCTGACCCACTATCTCACGCTCTTTCTCTCTCCTTTCGGTTCGACCCTGCTGTGGATCCTCGCCTTTCTCGTGGGCATGCAGATGTGTTTCGGGCTTTCCTGGAAGAAAGTCTGCCAGGAGGCGGGAAACCGCTGCTCCAGCATGGCGGCTGACTACGCGAAGCACCATCCCGCTTCCGGGAAGAAGGGCGCTTCCGCTCCTTCCGCAGGAGACAGCGAGCTCGAAGCCGACGAGGATATGGACAGGCGTTATGAGGGTCGGAGCCGCCCTTTCGCCCTGGTCCGGCAGACGGGTCTCGCGGCCCTCTCCCTGATGAGCAGGGCGGCCTCAGCGCTCGGGAATATCCGTTCCGCCCGCGAACCGATGCCGGACGTCGACACGGCCCCCTCAGATCAGGCTCCTGCGGCAGGGAAAAAAGCGGCACGCAGGCCGGGCAGGAAGGGCCTGCGTATTGACGACGAGGACATTCCCTTCGCGGCGGATGACGGAGGCGTTCCCATGGACCGCTCCTTCGCCGAGGAGTACGCCAAGCTTCACCCGGAGTCAGCCTTTTCTCCCGGGGACGGGGAGGATGAAGAAGCCGGCGCCGCCCCGGCAAAGGCCGCCGTGCGCCTCAGCGCGGAGCCCGCGCCAGCCCCCATTCCGGAACCTGAGCCTGATCCGGAACCTGAAGCAGAGCCTGAAGAAGACATGCAGCCCGTTCTGCAGCCGGCTCCGGCCGCGAAACCCGAACCTGTTTCCTTCCCGAAGCCGGAGCCCGAGCCCCGTTCGCTTTTCGAGGCCGCCGGCGTTGAGCCTCCTGCGAAAAAGCCGGAGCCGGCGAAGCAGCAGGCAAAGCCGAAACGTTACAAATTTCCGCCTCTGGAGCTTCTGCGCCAGCCGCAGCCTTCCGCTGCCGCGAACACCGAGGACATCGCCGAGCGTGGTCAGGCGCTCATGGGTTGTCTCAGGGATTTCAATATTCAGGCCGAACTCGTGCACGCGACACCGGGACCCGTGGTCACCACGTATATGGTGCGCCCGGCGCGCGGCGTTTCCGTGCGCGTCTTCAACCGCCACGCTGACGACATTGCCCGCTCGCTCATGGCCGTTTCGGTCTTCGTGCAGGCGCCCGTGCCCGGCACGGATACAGTCGGCATCGTCATCCCCAACCACAACCGCGAGATTGTCAATTTCCGCGAGATAGCCTCCACCGAGACTTTCCGCGAGGCGAGCCGCAAAATGGCCCTGCCTCTCATCGTAGGCAAGGACACCACGGGCAGGCCGTACATCGCGGATCTCGCGAAAATGCCGCACCTCCTTGTGGCCGGCGCCACGGGTCAGGGCAAGTCCGTGTGCCTCAACGCCATGCTGACGAGCCTTCTTCTCGAGAAGACCCCTGATGAACTCAAGCTTCTTCTCGTCGATCCGAAGCGCGTGGAAATGGGGATGTATGAGGACGAGAGCCATCTCGTTCATCCCGTTGTCAAGGAAGTGCAGGACGCCAAGAACGCCCTCAACTGGGCCGTGCACGAGATGGACGAGCGCTACACGCGCATGTCGAGGCTCAACACCAAGAACATTACGGGCTACAACCAGAGGCTCGCGTCCCTGCAGGGCAAGCTTCCCCCGGATCTCGCGGACCTCGAGCCCATGCCCTATATCGCCATCGTCATCGACGAGCTCGCTGACCTCATGCTACAGTGCCGCAAGGACGTGGAGCCCTGCATCATCCGCCTCGCGCAGCTGGCCCGCGCCTGCGGCATCCATATGATTATCGCCACCCAGCGTCCCAGCGTGGACGTGGTGACGGGCCTCATCAAGGCCAACTTCCCGTGCCGTATCTGCTTCCGCGTCTCCTCGCGCCAGGACTCCATGACCACGCTCGGCACCTCCGGCGCTGAGAAGCTTCTCGGCAACGGCGATATGTTCTACAATCCCAACGGCGGCCAGCTTACCCGCCTGCACGGTCCTTTCCTGCGGGACGAGGAAGTGCAGGCCGTGGTGGATTACTGGAAGAAGCAGGCGAAGCCCGAGTACGGCGTGGATTTCTCCACCTGGGGCATGGATGAGGCGGGTGACGGTTCCCTGTCCGGGGCCGGCAGGCAGATCGATGACAGCGATCCCCTTTACCGCGAGATCCTGTCGTTTATTCAGGAGCAGGGGCATGTTTCCACCTCACTCCTGCAGCGCCGCTTCAACATCGGCTTCAACAAGGCCGCCCGCTATATGGATCAGCTCGACCGCGATGGTCTGGTGGGACCCGCTCCCGGAGCGGGCAAGCCGCGTCCCGTTATCATGCACTAGCTTTTCCGGCCCGCCGCTTCTGACGGGCCTTACGGCGTCACAAACAGTTTAGTTAGGGAGGAGCGCTCATCATGCGCCGAATTCTTCTTCCTCTCCTGGCCCTTGTCATGGGCCTTTCCCTCGTAAACGTGGCACCTGCCGCGGCCGGGGATATCGCCTCGGCCATCAGGGACCGCTACGCGTCTCTCAATACGTTCCAGGCGGAGTTCACCCAGTACCTGAAACACCGTGAGAGCGGCCAGCAGGAAAAGCGCCAGGGCACGCTTATCTTCAAAAAGCCCCTGCTCGTGAACTGGCAGACCAGAGCGCCGCACGCGGAGAGTCTTATTATTTCCGCGGACGAAATCTGGGATTACCTGCCCGAGGAAAAGGTGGCTTACCGTTATCCCCACAGCCTCGTGGACGACTCCAGGAGCCTCATCCAGATCGTTACCGGACAGGCCCTGCTTTCCAAGGATTTTGACGTGAAGGACGGTGGCACGCAGGGCGCCCTGCAGATCCTGCGCCTCTATCCCAAAAATCCCTCGCCCCAGATGATTCAGGCCGATCTCTACGTGGATCCGGTCAAGGGATATATCCAGAGGGCCGAAATCATCGACTTTTATGGCAACAGCAATGACGTGCGTTTTACGTCCTTCATTCCTGACGCCGATGTTTCCTCTTCGAGCTTCAGGTTTAAGGCGCCCAGCGGCGTCGACGTTGAGGACAAGAGCAAACCCGATCAGGGCGGTAGCCGTCTCCTCAATTAGAACAGGAATATAGAAGCCCCGGCCTGCGCCGCGGGCGGAAAAAAAGAGCCTCCCGGAGAATATCCGGGAGGCTCTTTTCATTTACGCGGAAGGGAAGGGGCTCTTACTCTTTGGGTGCGCTCTCCTCGTATTCCTTTCTGAGCTCCTCGATGAGTTCATGCACTGTGGTAATTTTATTAATGCGGTAGGCGTTGGAGCCGCAGAAGGCGAAACCCGTGCGCAGATTGCCCCGCATGGCGCTGACCAGGGCCAGGGCGATGCAGTAGGGCGACTTTTCCGGATCGCAGGTCTTCACGCAGTGGTAGGTGCACTTGAAGGGTTTCTTCTTTCCTTCCCTGGCCGCTTCGATAAAGGAGTTGTCGATGGCCCGTCCAGGCATGCCCACCGGGCTGTGGATGATGGTGATGTCCTCGGGCTTTGCGCTGATGTAGGCTTCCTTGAAACGCACGTCCGCATCGCATTCCTCAGTAGCCACGAAACGGGTGGCCATCTGCACGCCGGAGGCGCCGAGGCTCAGGATGCGGCGGATGTCGGCGCCGGTGAACACGCCGCCGCCAGCGATGACTGGCACATTGTGGCCGCTTTTGTCCTCGAGTTCCTTCGCCACTTCCACAACCGGCGGAACGATCTCATCGAGGGAAAAAGCTCGGTCCGTGATTTCATTTTCTTTAAAACCGAGGTGTCCGCCGGCCATGGGCCCCTCAACCACGAAACCGTCCGGCACGTAATTGAAGTGGCGTATCCACTTTTTGGCCAGAATAGAAGCGGCTCGGGCGGACGATACGATGGGGATGAGCTTTGTCTTGAACTCTTCCTTCTTCTCCTCGCAGAGATCCAGAAGATGACGGGGCAGGTCCGTGGGCAGGCCGGCGCCTGAGAAGATGACATCGGCGCGGTTCGCGATGGCCGTGCGGACCAGATCCCTGAAACTTGTCAGGGCGACCATGATGTTCACGCCGATTATGCCTTTGGTCTTTTCGCGGGCTTTCTTTATTTCGCGGGCCAGGGCGCGGATATTGGCTCCGAGCGGGTCTTTGGTCACGTCAGGCTCGAGCATGCCGATCATGGCGCCGGCTATAACGCCGATGCCGCCTTCGTTGGCCACGGCAGAGGCCAGGCCGGACAGGGATATGCCAACGCCCATGCCGCCCTGAACAATGGGCGTCGTGGCGGTGAGATCTCCGATTTTAAGCGCAGGAAACATGCGTTTCTCCTTGTATGGGGAACGGGCTTTATGACCGTTCCGTGGGCCGCTCCGGAGGCTAATGCCGGGCAGCTGAAATTTGTCCGGCTATCCGGCTTCCGCGATGCTCTGAAGCACGCGGGCGCGGGCTTCGCCGTAAGGACCGCCTGCGGGCAGGGCCTCGACGAGGCGTTTCGCGTGCCCGTCCCGGGCAAAGCGCTTTCTGGAGGCGTCAAAGTGCATACCGTAAATCCAGGTGCCGAGCAGGAGCCGGAAGTCGTTGACGCTCGTGAGATCGTCATAACTGGCCACTTCACCCCTGAGGGCGCAGCCGATGACTTTCTGCGAGAAGCGTGAGGGATCGTCGGGCTGGTTCAGCACGACGGTCCGGGGGCAGTCCCCGCTGCCGGAAAGTTCCTCGTTCATGACACGCAGGATATCGAGCTTGTCCGCGTCCCGCACAAGGCGCGCTGTCACGCGCACGTCAGAGGGGATGTCTTCGGGAAGCCGATAGGCGTTATGCAGGCGTACAGCGCCGAGCACAGCATGGGCCACATAGGCTTCCTTCTTGAGGAGTCCGTATTTTTCGATGAGGAAGGCGCTGAGCTCGCCATGGTTCACAGAATCCCTGTCGCGGAACGTCCCGAAGAGGCGGTACTGCTCGAACCGCCCCAGATCGTGGTACTGGGCGGCCAGGAGGCAGGCTCGGGTCATGGGCGGGGGAAAATCCTCGCTTCCCGTAATATCGCGGGCTGCCTCGGTCACAAGCTCGGTGTGCCTGAGCTTGAGCGACATGGGGGAAGGATCGCGTTCACAGAGAGAACGCTCGTACGAGGCGTATTTCGCAAACCACGCCTCATGAGCGGATATATCGGTAATGCCCCCCTCAGGCGCCGGAAGAGGCGCAATGGAGGGGGTGGAAAGCCTGTTGGCGATTTCAGAGTCGATCATGCTTTATACATAGCTTTACGGGCCGTGCATGGCAAGACCCGTGCCGGACGGGAGCGCTTCCGTTCAGAAAGCCGTTCCTTTTGTCCGTTTTTGTAAATAAAACGTATTTTATGTATAATATTTGTCGTTTTGTGAATAAACTTTTGAGGGGATGAAGCGTATCATTTCTGCAACTGAGCAGGGGTTACAGAAATTTTTTCCTGCGGACAGGAGCTCTCCTATGAACAGGAACGGAACAGGACCGCGCTACACCTTTCACAACGTTATCTGGTGTGCTTTTCAGGCCGCCGGACTTTCCCGCAGGGACATCGCCCTACAGGCAGGACTCTCCGCCGAGGTGGCGGCCGGGCAGATGGTGACCTGCAGGCAGTTTTTCGCCATCTGGGATGCCATATCCAGCCTGAGCGGAGATCTCGGCATCGGGTTCCGCGTCGGCAAGATGGCCGGCGAGCCCTCGGATAATCCAGCCGTTTACGCACTCCTGCCGGCCCCGTTCGCCTCAGCCATACACGCCGGCAACTTCGTGGAAGCGGCCCAGCGCATCGCCCGCATCAAGTCTCTCTGTGCCCCTGAGGATATGTGTGTGGAAGACCCCGGGGACAGGGTTGTCGTTTCCCTGAAGCCCCACTGCATCGGGGAAACGGGCCCGGACATCCCTGACTCTCTTGTGGACGCCTCTTTTTACGCAATGCTCCTCCTCCTGCGCCGCGGCACGGGCAGAGAATGTAATCCCTGTGCCGTGGCGCTCCGCCGCACCACGGGAAACGAGAAGTTCTATGAAGGCTATTACGGCTGTCCTGTGACCTGCTCCGCGCCCCTGGACGGTCATTACCTTCTCGCGTGAGGACGCGTACGCGCCGTTCGCGGACTACAATAAAGAGCTCTTCGAGCTTCTTACACGCAGCAGCTGCGCGAACGGTAAGAGCGAGGCCTTTCTCTCCCAGGTCGGCTGGATGGTCGAACGCCATCTCTCGGGCGGCCGTCCAAGCCTCGATGAGGTGGCAGCGGAAATGGGTATGGGGCGGCGATCCTTCCAGCGTATGCTGAGCACGGCCGGCACCACCTTTCATAAAATTATCGCCGGGAAGCGGAGACTCCTCGCGCGGGAGTATCTGAAGGATCAGGCTCTCAGTCTGGGTGAGATAAGCTGCCTTCTGGGGTTCGATGATCAGAATTCCTTCTCCCGCTCGTTCAGACAGTGGGAAGGCATGGCCCCGAACTGCTGGCGATCGCGGCACTGAGTTTTCTCCTTCTCCTGTTGTCCTCCTCCCCGTTCGTTCCCCCCGGAGAGGAGAGACCCGGGGCAGGGGCCCGCGCGTTTCCGTTGCGACACTGAAGGCCTCTGCCCCGGGCTTTTCCGGTTTTGGGAAGGAAGTATATCCCTGTGTTTCAGCCTGCGCCGTGGATCCAAGCGGAGGCTCTCCCCGGATCGGTTTCAGAACGGCTGAGGTAACAGAAGTGCAGTTTTCGGCCACCTCCTGAAAAAGACGCATCAGAGGGCCCGGCTCTGTGTTTCCTGGAATCCGGTCCGGATTCGGACTCCCCAGAGCCCGTTTTTTCTTTTTTCTCCCGGGGATGACGGGATGCCTTAGTATGTGATATATGTTACAATGCTTAGAAGTCTTCAACATTGTGTTTTAATGTGTCATTTAAGATCTACGGGAAACGTTGTACCGGCTGGCTAATCTCTGAATGCTCCGGAAATGAGTAACAGAACTCGGGTTCGGGAGCGGGGAAGGAGTGTATGAGAAGAGGAGAAGAACGTTATCTTATTCTTGACGTTGTCTGGAGCGCCCTTAAGGCGGTGGGGCTTTCACGGAAGGAGATCGCGGCACGGGCCGGTCTTCCCATTGATCTCGGCCGTGGAGAAATGCTGACGGGTAAACAGTTTTTTGCAATCTGGAACGCCGTGGCCGCACTGAGCAGAGATCCCGGCATCGGCTTCAGGATTGCGGCCATGCTTGCCATGCCGGCTCACACGCCTCCCATCTTTGCCCTGATTCCGGCGTCCCTGGCTTCGGCCATCCACGCCAGGGACTTCATCGATGCTGTGCGCCGCATCTCGCGGTTCCGCATTGTTTCCGCGCCCAGGGAAATCCTCGTTGAGGAGAATGTCGGCGCTGTGACCTGCGTGGTGCGGGCCACCAGGCCGGAGGAAACGGGCGAAGACGTTCCCGCGGTCATAGTGGACGCCGATTTCTACGCTATGGTTCTGCTGCTGAGGCGCGGAACGTGCCGGGAACTCTCGCCGTCGTCCGTGGAACTGAGACGTGCGTCCGGCAGCGAGAAATTTCTGGAGAAGTATTACGGCTGTCCCGTGATCTGCGGCGCGAAGCGCAACGCCCTCATCCTTTCCCGCGAAAACGCATACTATCCTTTCGTCGACTACAACAAGGAACTCTTCGAGTTGCTCACGCGCCACGAGCCGGAAGTGGAAGGCTCGGGCTTCGTCGCCCAGGTGAGCTGGATTGTGGACCGCCTTCTTTCCGGTGGAAGGCCGGGCATCGGGGAAGTGGCTTCTGAAATGGCCCTTGGCAAACGCACGTTCCAGCGCATGCTGAGCGCCTCGGGCACCACTTTCCACAAAGTGGTTGCGAAACGCCGTAAGCTGCATGCCCGGGAATATCTTTTGAACGAAAACCTGAACCTGTCTCAGATAAGCTGCCTGCTCGGCTTTGACAATCAGAATTCCTTCTCCCGCTCCTTCAGGGCGTGGTTTGGATGCACGCCCAGCGAATGGCGCTCTTCTCACATCGAGGAGAAAAAATAAGGCTTCCAGGATTGCGTATTGCGGGTTCTTTCGTTCTTTGCAGGTTCCCTCCTCTGTGTTATTAAAAAGAACATGCGTTGCCGCAGGGGCATAATCCTGTACTTCTTCAGAGGAAGGAATCCATGGAACTTTCAGATGACTTTATCGCTATGCGCCGCCTCGGAGAGGTGAGCAAGAAACTCTGCGAGCCGGAATCGCTGAACTCGGTCTGGCATGATCCTGCCCACGGCGAACCCATGCCTTCGCTGGAAAGCCTCAAGGAAATCATGGAGCGCCTGAGGGTGGCTCTTTTCCCCGGCTTCTACGGATCCACCCGTATCTGGCGTGAGTCCATAGGCTACCACGTGTCCGCCAACCTCGACAGTATTTACCGCAAGCTGGCCGAGCAGATAAAGCGCGGCTTCTGTTTCGCCTGCGAGGGCAACGACCTCTGCACGGACTGCGAGCAGCGCGGCAAGGAATGCGCCCTGCAGCTCATGGATCAGCTGCCCGAAATACGCCGCCAGCTGGTGGGCGACGCCGAGGCGGCCTATGACGGGGATCCCGCGGCCACGAGCCCGGGCGAGACCATTTTCTGCTATCCCTCCATGCACGCCATTATTAACCACCGCATCGCCCATGTGCTCTACGAGTGCAATGTGCCTCTCATCCCGCGCATCATCAACGAGATGGCCCATTCGCGCACAGGCATTGACATCCATCCCGGCGCCTCCATCGGCGAGAACTTCTTCATAGATCATGGCACCGGCGTGGTAATCGGCGAAACCTGTATTATCGGCGATAACTGCCGTCTTTATCAGGGCGTGACCCTTGGCGCTTTGTCGTTCCGCAAGAATGACGACGGCACCCTGGTTAAGGGCGTCCCGCGTCATCCCATTCTCGGCAATAATGTGACCGTCTACGCAGGCGCCAATATCCTCGGGCGCATCAGGGTCGGAGACGGCGCGGTTATCGGCGGCAACGTCTGGGTCACTTCCGACGTTCCTGCCGGAGCCAAGCTCACCCAGAGCAGGGCCCACCGCGACAAGGTGGCAAAGAACGAGGGACAGGTGACCAGGGAAGACGGGGCCATAGAAAAGTAAGCTTCCGTTTTGCATGGGAAAGTATGGCCCCCTTTTCGGTCAGGTGGAAAAACTGGCAGAGAAGGGGGCTTTTTTGCGTTCTGGACCGGCAAAGGATTTCACTGTTCACAGGGAATCCAATCAGTGCTGCTCTATGAGCTTCTGGATCTTTTCCTCATAGAGCTTTCTGATTCCTTCCAGTAGCCGGCGCCAGTACTTCAACCCGATATCCGGATGTGACTTCCGGTATTCTTTGGAGTTGCTGGCTTTTTTCAGAGCATCCTGGTTCATCTGCTTGTCGTGAGGATCTTTCCCAGCATCGTAGGTTTCCATGAAAAATTCCAGCGCTTCCGGATCCACACACCACTCCCGGGCAAAGGCATCGATGGCGTCCTTCAGTCTGATAACGTCCAGAATTTTTCGCACATTTTTTTGGGGCTCGCCCGGTCAAGTTCTC